>Ga0187893_10004352_pt1 | contig 27122 bp, 39 predicted proteins | sample MA1701074metaG_FD_139574 | JGI IMG/M metagenome (GOLD analysis project Ga0187893, IMG submission 139574) | White microbial mat communities from a basaltic lava cave in the Kipuka Kanohina Cave System on the Island of Hawaii, USA - MA170107-4 metaG ... | reverse complement strand
CGAAGTGATCCTGCCGGCTGGCACGGAGATGGTGATGCCGGGCGACAACATCAAGATGACGGTCCACCTCATCAACCCGATCGCGATGAACGAAGGCCTGCGCTTTGCTATCCGCGAAGGCGGTCGCACGGTCGGCGCCGGCGTCGTGTCGAAGATTATTGAGTAATAGGTGTAAAGATGGAAACGCAGAGCATACGCATACGCCTCCGGGCTTTCGATCACAGGATACTGGATCAGTCGGCCGGAGAGATTGTAAACACGGCGAAACGCACGGGCGCTTCGGTTCGCGGGCCTGTTCCGCTGCCGACCCGCATCGAGCGCTTCACGGTTCTGCGTTCGCCGCACGTCGATAAAAAGTCGATGGAGGCGTTCGAGATGCGCACTCATAAACGCCTGCTGGACGTGGTCGATCCCACCCCGCAGACGATTGACGCGCTGATGAAGCTGGACCTGCCGGCGGGCGTTGACGTCGAGATCAAGATTATGGAGCAGCAAATCGCTGCATAAGTAAGGTAGAAGGAACTGAACGATGAGAACGGGCGTAATCGCAAAAAAAGAAGGCATGACCCGCATATTCGACGGGGAAGGCCGGCACGTCCCTGTGACGGTGCTCAAGCTGGACAGCTGCCAGGTCATAGCCGTTCGCGAACAGGGCAAGCATGGTTATACCGCCGTGCAGCTCGGCGCGGGCAAGGCCAAGGTGAAGAACGTCAGCAAGGCGCAGCGCGGCCATTTCGCCAAGTCGAAGGTCGAGCCGAAATCCAAGATCGCCGAGTTCCGCGTCGCTCCGGAAAACATTCTGGAAGTCGGCGCCGAACTGGACGTCAATCATTATGTTCCCGGTCAGTATGTCGATGTAACGGGCACCTCCAAAGGCAAGGGCTTTGCCGGCGTCATGAAGCGCTGGAACTTCGCCGGCCTGCGCGCAACGCACGGCGTTTCGATCTCGCACCGCTCGCACGGTTCGACGGGTCAGCGCCAGGATCCCGGCAAGGTGTTCAAGAACAAGAAAATGGCCGGCCATCTCGGCGATGAAACAGTTACGACGCAGAATTTGCAGATCGTCGCCGTCGACGCCGAAGACGGCCTGATCCTGATTAAAGGCGCAATTCCGGGCGCAATCAACGGCTGGGTTCTGATTTCCGACGCCGTCAAGAGGGAGCGTCCGAAAGAAGCTCCGATCCCGGCAGGCCTGAAAACCGCCGCCGCGTCTGCAAAGGCCGCAGAGCAAAAACCGGCTGAAGCCAAGGCGGAAGAAACCCCCGCGGCAGCCGAAGCGCAACCTGAAGAGAAGAGGGACTGAAAACAATGAAAGTTGCGGTCAAAAATCTTGAAAACAAGTCCGCCGGCGAAATTACGCTGGATGAGACGATTTTCGGCGTCGAAGTGAAGAAGGACGTTCTGCACCGCATGGTGCATTACCAGCTCAACAAGCGCCGCGCCGGCACGCACGACACCAAGGGTATCAGCGAAGTCAGCGGCACCGGCAAGAAGCCGTGGAATCAAAAAGGCACAGGCCGCGCCCGTCAGGGCAGTGCGCGCTCCCCGCAATTCGTCGGCGGCGCGATCATTTTCGGCCCCACGCCGCGCAGCCACGCGACGAGCCTGCCGAAAAAAGTCCGCACGCTCGCGCTGAAAATGGCGCTTTCCGAGAAAGCGAAAGAAGGCAAGCTGATCGTCATCGACGAAGCGAAGACGGACAGCCACAAGACCAAGCCGATGGCGGCCGCGCTGAAAAAGTTCGGCTTCAACTCGGCGCTGATCGTCGGCGGCAAGGAAATCGACCCGAAATTCGCGCGCGCGACGGCGAACCTGCCGCGTATCGACGTGCTCCCCTCGCAGGGCGCGAACGTCTACGACATCATGCGTCGTGACACGCTGGTGCTGACCAGGGAAGCCGTAAGCGACCTGACGGAAAGGCTGAAAGGTTAATAACGATGGCAAAAGCAAAGAAAACAACCGAAGCGCAGGCATGGATGTACGACATCATCAGTCAGCCGCTTGTAACGGAAAAATCGACGATGGGCTCGCAGCACAGCCAGGTCACGTTCCGTGTGCCGGGCACGGCGACCAAGCCGCAGATCAAGCAGGCCGTCGAGACGCTGTTCGAAGTCAAGGTGAAGGGCGTTAACACGATGGTCACCAAGGGCAAGACCAAGCGCTTCAAGGGCATCATGGGCCGCCGCAGCGATTTGAAAAAAGCGATCGTCACGCTCGAACCGGGCCAGACGATCGACGTAGGTGTAGGAGTTTAATATGGGACTGAAAAGTTTTAGACCGGTAACGCCGAGCCAGCGCCAGCTGGTCATCACCGACCGCAGCGGGCTGTGGAAGGGCGAGCCGGAAAAGACGCTGACCGAAGGCAAGCGCCGCAAGGGCGGCCGCAACAACCTTGGCCGCGTGACAACGCGCCACCAGGGCGGCGGTCACAAGCAGCGCTATCGCTTCATCGACTGGAAGCGCGACAAATGGAACGTCGAGGCCACGGTCGAGCGTATCGAATACGATCCGAACCGCACCGCGTTTATCGCGCTGGTCAAATACGATGACGGCGAACTGCGCTATATCGTCGCGCCGCAGCGCCTGAAAGCGGGCGACAAGATTATCGCCGGCGACAAGACCGACGTGAAGCCGGGCAACGCGATGCGGATGAAGAACATGCCGGTCGGCACGATCATCCACAATATCGAGATGAAGCTCGGCAAGGGCGCGCAGCTCTGCCGCAGCGCCGGCACCTACGCCCAGTTAGTGGGCCGCGACCAGGGCTTTGCCCAGGTCAAGCTGCCGTCGGGCGAACTGCGGGTCGTCCCGCAGGATTGCATGGCGACGGTCGGCGCGGTCTCGAACCCGGATAACATGAACGTCAATCTGGGCAAGGCGGGCCGCAAGCGCTGGATGGGCATCCGCCCGACCGTGCGCGGCGTCGCGATGAACCCGATCGACCACCCGCTGGGCGGCGGCGAAGGCCGTACCTCCGGCGGACGTCACCCGTGCAGCCCGTGGGGCCAGAACGCGAAGGGCCTGAAAACCCGCAAGAACAAAAAGACGGATAAATACATTATCCGCCGCCGTAAGAAGAAATGACGGTTTGCTTGCGCGCGGAGCGCGCTTAGCCAAACCGTCATCCCGGCGAAAGCCGGGATCTGGAGAAAAAGGAAGAAGATCCCGGCTTTCGCCGGGATGACGAGAAAAAAGGAAAGAAAGACGATGACACGCAGTGTTTGGAAAGGCCCGTATGTCGACCTCCACCTGATGAAAAAGGTGGAAAAGGTTCGCGCCGGCGGCAGGAACGAGATCATCAAGACATGGTCCCGCCGCTCGACGATCCTGCCGCAGATGGTCGGCCTGACGTTCGGCGTTTATAACGGCCGGAAATTCCTGCCCGTTCTCGTGACCGACCAGATGATCGGTCACAAGCTCGGCGAATTCGCCCCGACCCGCTTTTTCAAGGGCCACGGCGCCGACAAGAAAGTAACCCTTGGCACATCGGCCCCGGCTGCTGCTGCCACGACAACGAAGGCGGCTTAATTATGGGACAGGCAGCAAACGCAAGACGTCAGAAGGACAACGAGGCGAAGGCGATGGCGAAGTTCATCCGCATCAGCCCGTACAAACTCAACCTCGTCGCGGAAATGATCCGCGGCAAGAAGGCCGGCAAAGCGCTGATCGATCTCGACTTCTGCGAAAAGCGCATCGCCGGGGACGTGAAGAAAGTCCTGCAGGCCGCAGTATCCAACGCCGAAAACAACCACGGCCTCGACGTTGACCGCCTGGTCGTCAGCGAAGCCACCGTCGGCAAGGCGATCATGATGAAGCGTTTCCGTGCCCGCGCCCGTGGCCGCGCCTCCGGAATCGTGAAACAATTCAGCCGCCTGACCATCGTGGTCAAAGAAAAAGAGGAAGCTTAAGTATGGGACAGAAAGTCAACCCGATCGGATTTCGCGTAGGTGTCAACCGGACCTGGGATTCCCGCTGGTTCGCTGACCGCAACTATGCCGACAAGCTGGTGCAGGATCTGAAGCTGCGCGAATACGTGAAGGAAAGCCTGAAAGCCGCCGGCATCAGCAAGGTGGTGATCGAGCGCGCCGCGCAGAACACCACGGTGACCGTCTACACGGCGCGTCCGGGCGTCATCATCGGCAAGAAAGGCGCCGACATTGAAAAACTGCGCCGTCAGCTCTCCGACCGCGGCGGCAGCGATGTGGCTCTTAACATCGTCGAGATCCGCAAGCCGGAAATGGACGCGCAGCTCGTCGCCGAAGGCGTCGCGATGCAGTTAGAGCGCCGCGTTTCGTTCCGCCGCGCGATGAAGCGCGTCGTGCAATCCGCCCTGCGCCTTGGCGCTCTGGGCATCAGGATCGCCGTATCGGGTCGTCTGGGCGGCAATGACATTGCCCGCACCGAATGGTACCGCGAAGGCCGTGTGCCTCTGCACACGCTGCGCGCCGACCTCGATTACGGCACCGCCGAAGCCCTGACCACTTACGGGATCATCGGCGTGAAAGTATGGATTTACAAAGGCGACATTCTGGAACACGACCCGCTGGCCCGCGACAAGCGTTCGCAGGACGGCGCGCCGAGGAATTAATTCTGGTTAGAGAGAAAAGCTATGTTACAGCCGAAGAAGTCAAAATACAGGAAGCAGTTCAAGGGCCGGATCCGCGGCAACGCGAAGGGCGGCTCGCAACTGGATTTCGGAACCTATGGCCTGAAAGCCATGACGCCCGACCGCCTGTCGGCCCGCCAGATCGAGGCCGCCCGCCGCGCCATCACCCGCGCGATGAAAAGGCAGGGCAAGGTTTTCATCCGTATTTTCCCGGACATCCCGGTCTCCAAAAAACCGCTGGAAGTGCGGATGGGTTCCGGCAAGGGCGCGCCCGAATTCTGGGCCTGCCGCATCAAGCCGGGCCGTATTCTGTTTGAACTGGATGGCGTGTCGGAAGCGACGGCAAGGGAGGCTCTGGCTCTGGCCGCGGCCAAGCTGCCGATCCGCACGAAATTCGTGACGCGGGTAGGAGCATAAGGCCATGAAGGCGGAAGATTTAAAAGGCAAGACAGCCGACGAACTGAGCAGCGCTCTGCTGGATCTGAAGAAGCAGCAATTCAACCTGCGCATTCAGAAATCCCAGGGGCAGCTGGAGAACACCGCGCAGATCCGCGTTGTTCGCCGCGGCATCGCCCGCGTGAAAACATTTATGAGTCAACAAGCCGGCGCTGCCGGCAAGACCGGATCGAAGGCGGAAACGAAGGCTGAGAAAAAGCCTGCCGCCAAGAAAGCGGCGGCCAAAAAAGCCCCCGCCAAAAAATCCGGCGAGAAGGCAGAAGGATAGGAGTTAAAGACTATGCCAAAGCGTATATTGGAAGGCGATGTGATCAGCGACAAGATGGACAAGACCGTCACGGTTCTTGTTGAGCGCCGCTACCGTCACCCGGTTTACAAGAAATACCTCAAGCGCACCGATAAATACGCGGCGCATGATGAAACCAACGCGTTCAAAATCGGCGACCGCGTCCAGATCGAGGAATGCCGTCCGATCTCCAAGCGCAAGAGCTGGAAAGTCATTACGGCTCCCGGCACGGCGACCCGGTCCAAGAAGACCATTTCCGTGAAGGAAGGCGCTTCCGAGAAAACCGAAGCCAAAAAGGCCCCGGTGAAAAAGGCGCCCGCCCCTGAAAAGGCAAGCGCTCCGAAAGAAAGCGCCAAGGCAGAAGCCCCGAAAAAAGCCAAGGCCGAGGGCAAAAAGGCAACATCCAAAAAGAAGGATGACAAGAAATGATACAGTCGGAAACCAGGCTAGAAGTGGCCGATAACAGCGGCGCCCGTCAGGTCGCCTGCATCAAGGTCATGGGCGGCTCCAAGCGCCGCTATGCCCGCATCGGCGACGTCATCAAGGTATCGGTGAAAGACGCCATTCCGCGCGGCAAGGTCAAAAAAGGCCAGGTGCTGAACGCGGTTATCGTCCGCACCAAAAAGCCGCTGATGCGCAGCGACGGCACGGCGATCCGTTTCGATACGAACGCCTGCGTTCTGATCAACAACCAGAACGAGCCGATCGGCACCCGTATCTTTGGCCCCGTGACGCGCGAACTGCGCCGCCGGAACTTTATGAAGATCATCTCTCTCGCCCCGGAGGTGCTGTGATGAGCAAGGCTAAAATGAAAATCAAGAAGGGCGATCAGGTCATCGTCCTCACCGGCAGGAACAAGGGCGAAAAGGGCGAAGTCCTGAAAGCGATCCCCGAAGAAAGCCGCGTGATCGTGCAGGGCGTGAACATGGTGAAAAAGCACCGCAAGCCCTCGCAGTTGAACCCGAAGGGCGGCATCGAGAGCATCGAACTCTCGATGCATGTATCCAACGTCGCTCTGCTCGACCCGAAAGAGGGCAAGGCGACCCGCGTCGGCTACAAGACGCTCAAGGACGGCAAAAAGGTTCGTGTGGCGAAACGCTCTGGCGAAACCATTGAGTAAGAAGGAAGCAAGCGATGCAACCGCGTTTTAAAGACAGGTACGAAAAAGAGCTGAAGAAGCGCATGACGGAGAAGTTTGGTTACAAGAACGACTATGCGATCCCGCGTCTTGAGAAAATCGTCCTCAACATGGGCGTCGGCGAAGCCTCGCAGAACCGGGGCCTGATCGAAGGCGCAGTAAAGGATCTTGCGTTGATTTCCGGCCAGAAGCCGGTCATCACGCGCTCGAAAATGGCCAACGCCTCGTTCAAGCTGCGCAAGGACATGCCGGTCGGCGTAAAAGTCACGCTGCGCCGCAACCAGATGTACGAATTCATGGACCGCCTGGTGACGATCGCGTTGCCGCGCGTCCGCGACTTCCGCGGCATCAACGGCAAAAGCTTCGACGGCAAGGGCAACTATGCCATGGGCATCAAGGAGCAAATCGTGTTCCCGGAGATCGAGTACGACAAGATCGACAAGATCCGCGGCCTTGACATCATCATCTGCACGACGGCCAAAACCGACGAAGAGGCAAAAGAATTGCTTCGCGGCTTTGACATGCCGTTCCGCGATGACAAGAAGAAGAACTAAAGAGAGAAAAGAGGAAAATAAATGGCAAAGACCAGTGCGATACAACGAGACCTCAAGCGCCGCAAGCTGACCAAGAGATACGCCAGCAAACGCGCGCAGCTTAAGGCCATTATCTACAACAAGGAAGCACCGATGGAAGAGCGTTTTCAGGCCGTCCTGCAACTCGCCGAACTTCCGCGGAATTCCTCGAAGACACGGAATCGCAACCGTTGCGCACTGACGGGGCGTCCGCGCGGCAACTTCCGGAAGTTCCGGCTGTCGCGTATTGCGTTAAGAGATCTGGCTTCGCGCGGGGAACTTCCCGGCGTAACGAAGTCCAGCTGGTAGAAATTTTTGAAGAGGATATCGCAAGATGACAATGAGTGATCCCCTTGGTGACATGCTGACCCGCCTCAGAAACGGGCTGCATGCGGGAAAAGCAAAAATAAGGGTGCCTGCCTCCGCGCACAAGACGTCCGTTCTGGACGTCATGGTTCGCGGCGGCTACATCCGCGGCTATAACATCATCGATCTCGGCAACAACCGCCAGGAGATCGAGATCGAAGCCAAGTACGACAACGGTGAACCGGTGATCCGCGAACTGAAGCGGATCTCCAAGCCGGGCCGCCGGGTTTATTTCGGCGCCGGTGATCTGCCCCGTTTCTACAACGGGCTGGGCATTACGGTCGTCTCGACGTCCAAGGGCGTTTTGGCGGACCATGAGGCCAGAGAACAGAATGTCGGCGGCGAAGTGCTCTGCCAGGTGTTTTAAGGTTTAACTGAGGACAAGAAAATGTCTCGACTTGCAAGAAACGCGATAGCTCTTCCCGGCGGTGTCACCGCCGAAGTAAGCGGCCAGAACGTCAAGGTGAAAGGCCCGAAAGGCGAACTCGCCCTGGTCGTTCACGATGATATCGAAGTGAAGATGGAAGACGGCGCAAGCGGCAAGGCGATCCGCCTCACTCCGCGCAATGAGACGCGCGAGACCCGCGCCCTTTGGGGCACGATGTGGGCGCAGATCCGCAACCGCATCGTCGGCGTCAACCAGGGCTACACCAAGGAACTGGAGATCCAGGGCGTCGGTCTGCGGGCAAACCTGCAAGGCACGAACCTCGTGCTGCAGCTCGGCTTCAGCCACGACATCATCTACCCGGTTCCGCAGGGCATCAAGGTCGCCGTTGAAAAGCAGACCGCGATTACCATCACCGGCATCGACAAGGATGTGGTGAGCGCGACAGCGGCGAAAATCAAGTCTTTTAAGCCGCCGGAGCCTTACAAGGGCAAAGGCGTCCGTTACAAGAACCAGTTCGTCCTGCGCAAAGAAGGCAAGAAGAAATAAGATTTAGTAAGAACGAGGATTAAGGCGATGACCCAGAAACTGAATGCAAAAGAACGCCGCACGTATCGTACGCGCAACAAGCTGCGCCGCGTCAATATCGAGCGCAATGCAACGCGCGAGGTGCGTCCACGCCTGTCTATCCACCGCTCGGACAAGCAGATTTACGCGCAGATCATTGACGATACCAAGGGCGTCACGCTGGCCGCTGCCTCTTCGCTCGATAAGGATCTGAAGCTGAAAACCGGCACCAACAAGGAAGCCGCCCAGAAGGTCGGCAAGCTGGTGGCGGAACGCGCGAAAAAAGCGGGCGTCAGCAAGGTGCTGTTCGACCGTGGCGGTTACATTTATCATGGCCGGGTGAAAGCCCTCGCCGAAGGCGCCCGCGAAGGCGGACTTGAATTTTAAGGAAGGACAAAGAATATGGCTAGAGGTTCAGAACAACGTGATCGCGGCGAACGCCGTGGCGGCGAAGGTCGCGATCGTGATGGCGAAGAGGAGCTGATCGAGCGCCTCGTCGGCATCAACCGCGTCGCCAAGGTCGTCAAGGGCGGACGCCGCTTCGGCTTCGCCGCCCTGATGGTCGTCGGCGACGGCAAGGGCCGCGTCGGCTTCGGCACCGGCAAGGCGCGCGAAGTTCCTGAAGCGATCCAGAAGGCGACCGCCGCCGCAAGACGCAAAATGATCCGCGTTCCGCTGCGCGAAGCCCGCACGCTGCACCATGACACCAAGGGCCGCGCTGGCGCAGGCAAGGTCATTCTGCGCACGGCAGCCCCCGGTACCGGAATTATCGCCGGCGGCCCGATGCGCGCCGTGTTCGAGGCCCTGGGCATTCAGGACGTCGTGGCGAAAGCCATCGGCTCCAGCAATCCGCACAGCATGGTCAACGCAACTTTCGACGCTCTGAAAAACATGCACAGCCCGCGCCAGGTCGCGGCCCGCCGCGGCAAGAAGGTCAGCGAAATCATCGCCAGCCGCGAGGCCGACCGCTCGCAGGCCGAAAAAGCCACAGCCGTTTCGGAAGATGAGGAATAAGAATCATGACCGAGGAAAAAGAAGCGAAGAAAAAAGCTCCGGCTAAAAAAGCCGCTGCTCCGAAAGAAGCCGCTCCTGCGAAGAAAAAACCGTCCGGCAAGACGGTAAAGGTCACGCAGATCGGCAGCCCCGCCGGCCGCTACAAATACCAGCGCGCGACGCTGATCGGCCTTGGCCTGAACAAGATGCACCGCACCCGGGAACTGGAAGACACTCCTTCCGTGCGCGGCATGATCGACAGGGTTAAGCACCTGGTGCGCGTCGACGACGCCGCCTAATTGAAGGATAGAAGCTATGAAACTGAATGAACTGAAACCGAAAAAAGGCTCCGTCCACACGTTCAAGCGCGTGGGACGCGGTATCGGCTCCGGCAAGGGCAAGACCTCTGGCCGCGGCGTCAAGGGCCAGAAAGCCCGCACCGGCGTTTCGCTGAACGGCTTCGAGGGCGGCCAGATGCCGCTCTACCGCCGCCTGCCCAAGCGCGGCTTCACCAACATCTTCGCCCGCGAACTCGTGGAAATCACCCTCGGCCGCCTGCAGGAAGCGATCGACAAGAAAATGCTCGACACCAAAGGTACGGTTGACGAGGACATGCTGGTCAAAGCCAAGGTCATCCGCCGCAAACGCGACGGCGTAAAGCTGCTCGGCACCGGCGAACTGAAATCCAAAATCGATCTGAAAATCACCGGCGGCGCGACCAAGTCCGCCATCGCCGCGGTCGAAAAGGCCGGCGGCAAGGTTGAAATCGTCGAACCCGCAAAGCGCGTGGCCAAGGAAAAAACCGAAAAAGCCGCTCCGAAAAAAGAAGCCAAGGCGAAAAAGGCCCCTGCGAAAAAGGCCAAGGAATAAGGTTCCGGCTGAAGAATTGCAAAAAGCCCGCTTTTATGCGGGCTTTTTTCTTACGGCTGGGTATGAGAAGGCGGAGCCACCGGGGGCTTGGGCTCCTTATGTTCCACGGAAGCGGAAAGATGCACATGGGTGTTCCGCGTGTAATGCGCGGCGATATTAAATATCCCTGCCACCGTCGTGCTCGCCATTGTCGCCATATAACCCACGAGGGGGCCGAATTCGGGCGTGTTCATCTGGGAAACGAAAGCCCCCAATCCCAGCACGGCGGTGCCGAGCGCCGCGGCGGAGAAAATCTTGGACAATCTGGATCTTTCCCTGAGAAGGTTGAAGGCGGCGATGGCGCCAAGACCGATATTGGCAACCGGCGACACCGCTCCTGCCACGAAGATAGCTTCAGGAAGTATTCTGGTTGCTAGTAAAGCAAGCGGTGAAGCGGCAGCGCATACTCCCGAAATAACAGGAGCGTTTCTGATTCTTTCGACAAAAGCATCGGCCCGGTTAGCCATGATTGAATATCCCCCTAAAATAAAATTTGGATCTGTTGGGATGCTTATTAGCATAAAATCTTTTCATAAGTCAACAGCTCCCCAGGCATAGAAAAACAGCAAGCGGCCGGAGGAGTTTTCAAAAACGGCACTTGCAGGCCCGCCTTGTTTTCTCTATTTATTCTGGGTCAATCACTAAACCAGCAAGGGTGTTTCATTATGGTCTCTGCCGTCGAGCAACTGGCGAAGAACGCCAATTTCGGAGCGATTGCCAAAGCCACGGAATTAAAGCGCCGCATCATGTTCGTGCTGGGCGCGCTGCTGGTTTACCGCCTCGGCACCTATATCCCCGTCCCAGGCATCGACCCCGAAGTCTGGGCGAGCATCTTCGAGCAAAAGAGCGGGGGCATCCTCGACATGTTCAACATGTTCGCGGGCGGCGCCTTGCAGCGTATGACGATTTTCGCCCTCAACATCATGCCCTATATCTCGGCTTCCATCATCCTGCAGCTTGCGACCTCGATGTCGCCCAAGCTTGAGGCCCTTAAAAAGGAAGGCGAGACGGGCCGCATGAAGATCAACCAGTACACCCGTTATTTCACCGTCCTGCTCGCCGGCATCCAGGCCTACGGCCTTGCGGTCGGCCTTGAAAACCTGCAAGGGCCTTCCGGTTCGGCGGTGCTCGACCCCGGCTTCTTCTTCAGGATTTCAACGGTCATCACCATTGTCGGCGGCACGGTCTTCCTGATGTGGCTCGGCGAACAGATCACCCACCGCGGCATCGGCAACGGCATTTCTCTTATTATCTTCGCGGGTATCGTCGCCGAACTGCCAAGGGCCATCGCCAGCACGCTGGAACTGGGACGGCAGGAAGTCTTCAACCTGCTGGAGCTTCTTCTGATGCTGGGCATGGTCGTCGGCGTCATCGTGATGATCGTCTTCATGGAGCGCGCACAGCGCCGTGTCGTCGTTCAGTATCCCAAACGACAGGTCGGCAACCGGATGATGATGGGCGAGCAGAATTTCCTTCCGCTCAAGCTGAATACGTCCGGCGTCATTCCGCCGATCTTTGCTTCTTCGCTGCTTCTTCTGCCTCTGACCATCGTCGGCTTTAGCGGCGCGGAGGGCGGCGATCTGACAGCGATCATCGCCCGGCTTCTGCAGCACGGCCAGCCGAGCTATATGCTGCTCTACGGCGGCCTGATCGTCTTTTTCTGCTTCTTCTACACGGCGGTCGTCTTCAACCCGCATGACAATGCCGAGATGCTAAAGCGCTACGGCGGCTTCGTCCCCGGCATCCGGCCGGGCGCGCCGACGGCGGAATATCTCGATTACGTGCTGACCCGCATCACTTCGATCGGCGCCGCGTATATCTGCTTTATCTGTCTGCTGCCCGAATTTTTGCTCGCTAAATTCAGCATGCCGTTCTATTTCGGCGGCACCAGTTTGCTGATCGTGGTCAGTGTTACTCTCGACACGGTGGCGCAGATCCACTCGCACCTCATCGCCCATCAATATGAGGGTCTTATCAAGAAAGCCAAGCTCAAGGGAACCAGGCGATGAACGTAATTTTCTTTGGCCCCCCGGCGGCGGGCAAAGGCACACAGGCAAAAATCATCCAGGAAAAATACGGGCTGAGGCAGCTTTCCACCGGCGATATGTTGCGCGAAGAAGTGTCGTCCGGAACCGAACTGGGCATTAAAGCCAAAAAACTGATGGACCAGGGCAAGCTCGTTCCCGACCATGTCGTGATTGATATGATCGCCAAACGCATCGATTCCCCCGAATGCGCGAAAGGCGTCATTTTCGACGGCTTCCCGCGCACAGTGGCGCAGGCGGAAGCCCTCGACAAGATACTGGCGGAACGCGGCAAGAAGATCGATATCGTCATGGAGCTGGAAGTCGATCAGAACAAAATCGTCGAGCGCATGAAAAAGCGCGCCGCCGAGGAGGGGCGCAACGACGATACCGTCGAGGCCCTGAAGACCCGCCTGCATCTATATAATGACTATTCAGCGAAGGTCCTTCCTTATTACCGGGCGCAGGGCCCGGTTCCGAAAATTAATGGCAATCAGCCCATTGACAGTGTTACAGTCCAGATTGAAGAGGTTTTGCAGCCCGAAGCTGTCAAAACGACCGGCCACGCCCGGCAATAAAACAGGGACTGGATGACATGGATATTATTCTGATGATGGGGCCGCCCGGCTCCGGCAAAGGCACCTATTCCGGCAAACTCGCGGAAAAATACGGCTACGTCCATATTTCGGTCGGGGATTTGCTGCGTGCCCGCGGGCAAATCGACGATGAAATTGGACGCGAGGTGAAGGCCCTGATGGACCGGAACGTCATCCTGCCCGACCGCCTTGTGACCGATCTCGTCGCCGAGCGGCTGGCAAGCGAGCCCGCCGGTGCGACGATCATCCTCGACGGCTATCCCCGCAGCGTGGGTCAGGCGCGGCTGATCGACGAGGTTATCGATGAAAAAGGTTATAACCTTAAGGCCGTGATAACGCTGGAGTGCGATGAAGCCATCCTAATCGAGCGCATCCTCGCCCGCGCCCGCAACGAGATCGACCGCGACCGGGGGAAAATCCTCAAGCGCATGGAGGATTACAACAAGATAACGGAGCCCGTCGCCGCCCATTACGAGGCGCAGGGATTGCTGGAGGCTATCCCGAGCGGGGAGGGGTCGATCGATGAGTGCGTCCGGCTTGTCGAAGAGGCGCTGGGGCTGATGGATACCGGCGCTCCTGTGCCGCAGCTCTGTCTGGAGTGGGAACGGTATGCCCCTATGGCTATGCCAAATGAAACAAAACGCGAGATTTTCAATGAAATCGCGGCGATTATAATGTCCCGCGAAGGGCGGGAATATGATGAAGCCTGGGATGCTCTCCATCCCGAAAGCAAAGAATCAGCTGAAGAGGCGGCGGCGTTAACAAAGGAATATGTTGAAAACATCGCCTTTAACGCAATTCCCGCTATAACAATACACATTGCGCGCTATTTCAACAGGCAGGCCGCCGAACCCGCCGCTATCAGGGAAGCCTATGCCGCGATCCGCGAACGGAGCGAAAATCATTATGAAGCCCAGCTTAAAACAGGAGACGATTTATCGGCGCAGGACAAGATGCATAACGCCCATGTCAGGCTCTATCAGGCCGTTTACAATGCCTATGTTGACCGGATTTTGGCCCGCATTCCGCAGTAACTGCTCCGGGTAAAACCCGCTTTATCCACAGAAAACCCAATATTTTTATTGACGTAGCCGCCTAAATTCCTATAATGCGGCATCTCTATTAACGGAGAAGTGTCTTTAATCGGCTTTATCCCTTGAAAATCAAGGTATTCGCAGCATATTAAGGACTTGTATTAACAGTGTACAAACCGGCTCGGGGCAAGCTTAACGCGCGGACCCGTTTACGGTTTGGCCCCAGGTTTTCGGCGAAAACCGTCAAATCTGGAAGAAACTGGAGAAAAAAATGGCTCGTATTGCAGGTGTCAACGTACCTGACAACAAGCGCGCGGTTATTGCGCTTACCTACATCCACGGCATCGGCCGCACTTCGGCCCGCCAGATTTGCGACGCTTGCGGCATCACGCACAACCGCCGCATGAACGATCTGTCGGAAGACGAACTCAACCTTATCCGTAAGGAAATGGAATCCGGCAAGTACACCATCGAAGGTGACCTGCGCCGTGAAGTGTCCATGAACATCAAGCGCCTGATGGACATGAAGTCCTATCGGGGCCTGCGTCACCGCGCGCATCTGCCGGTACGCGGCCAGCGCACCCGCACCAACGCCCGTACACGCAAGGGCCCGGCGAAACCGGTCGCCGGCAAAAAAGAAGCACCCAGGAAATAAGGGGATAGATCATGGCCAAACCAGCAGCATCTGCAAAAACAGCAACGAAGAAAAAAGTCAAAAAGAACATCACATCGGGAATCGTCCATGTGAACGCGACTTTCAACAACACCCTCGTCACCATTACCGACGCGCAGGGCAACACGGTTTCGTGGTCCTCCGCCGGCATGATGGGCTTCAAGGGCTCCCGCAAATCGACGCCCTACGCCGCGGGCGTCGCCGCCGAAGACGCGGGCCGCAAGGCGCAGGAGCACGGCATGAAGGAACTGGAAGTCCGCGTCAAGGGCCCCGGTTCGGGACGCGAATCCGCGCTGCGCTCGCTGCAGCAGATCGGCTTCACGATCCGCACCATCCAGGACATCACGCCCGTTCCGCATAACGGCGTCCGTCCGCGCAAGCGCCGCCGCGTGTAACATTTTTCCCGCTCTGCGTAGCTTCGGCGAAGCAGGGCATTAACCAGAGGCCGGCTAAGAACCGGATGACGTTAACAAGAAAGGTACTACCACTATGATCCAGAAAAACTGGCAGGAACTGATTAAACCGTCGAAAATCGCAATCGATCATGGCGCGGACCAGAAAACCGCCGGCAAGATCGTCGCTGAACCGCTTGAGCGCGGTTTCGGCCTGACGCTCGGCAACGCGCTGCGCCGCATTCTGCTCTCCTCGCTGCAGGGCGCGGCTGTCACCGCCGTGCAGATCGAAGGCGTGCTGCACGAGTTCTCCTCGATTGAAGGGGTTCGCGAAGACGTCACCGACATCATCCTGAACATCAAGGCGATCGCCGTGCGCATGCATGTCGAGGGGCCGAAGAAAATGCGCCTGCACGCCGAAGGTCCCTGCGAAGTGACCGCCGGCATGATCGAGGCCGGGGCCGACATCGAAATCATGAACCCCGACCTGGTCATCTGCACACTGGATAAAGGCGCGAAGCTGAACATGGACATGACGGTCAACACCGGCAAGGGCTACCGTCCCGCTTCGGCGAACCGCCCGGAAGAAGCCCCTGTCGGCCTGATCCCGGTCGATAGCGTGTTCTCACCCGTTCGCAAGGTCATGTACAACGTGGAAGACACCCGCGTCGGCCAGATCACCGACTACGACAAGCTGACGCTGCATGTCGAAACCAACGGCGTGATTACCCCCGAAGACGCCGTGGCCTACGCCGCGCGCATCCTGCAGGACCAATTGCAGGTCTTCATCAACTTCGACGAGCCGAAGGAAGCGCCCGAGAAGAAAGAGGAAGAAGAGCTGCCGTTCAACAAGAATCTGCTACGTAAAGTCGACGAGCTGGAACTTTCGGTTCGTTCGGCCAACTGCCTTAAGAACGACAACATCGTTTACATCGGCGATCTGGTGCAGAAGTCCGAAAGCGACATGCTGCGCACCCCGAACTTCGGCCGGAAGTCCCTGAACGAGATCAAGGAAGTCCTGTCCGGCATGGGCCTGCATCTCGGCATGCAGGTCGAGGGCTGGCCGCCAGAGAATATCGAGGACCTCGCGAAGAAGCTCGATGAGCCGTACTAGTGAATAGTGCATGGTGAACGGCCATAAACCGTTCACCATTCGCCATAAGGGCAAGGTGCCCGCCTTCTCCTGAAATGGAAGACATGCAGGAGAATAATGAAATGGCTCTCACCCCGTGAGGCCGCTGCGAAAGGAAAGAGACCGCTATGAGACACCGTATTAAACAGCGCAAGCTGAACCGCACGAGCGCGCACCGCAAGGCGATGCTGGCCAATATGGCCGCGGCGCTGGTCAAGCACGAGCAGATCGTGACGACCTTGCCGAAAGCGAAGGAACTGCGTCCGTTCGTCGAGAAACTGATTACGCTCGGCAAAAAAGGCGGCCTCGCCAATCGCCGCCGCGCCATCTCGATCATGCGCGACGAAACGCAGGCGGCCAAACTGTTCGGCCCGCTGGCCGAGCGCTACAAGGACCGCCCCGGCGGTTACTGCCGCGTTCTCAAGGCCGGCTTCCGCTATGGCGACGCCGCGCCTCTGGCTCTCATCGAACTGGTCGACCGCGACCCCGCCGCCAAGGGCCAGGACAGCGGCCCCGCACAGGACGGCGGCGAATTCACCGCGCCCGATTTCGGCGCCATGAAAGTCGCGCAGGGCTAAGCTTTACAATACCTCCTCATGAAAGGCGGTTTTCTCTATAATGAGGAAACCGCCTTTTCAAATTTTTCTATTGCTGTAATGCAGCACACTTTTCCAAAAAAGCGGTTTATTTCCCTAAGTAAACAGTCTCTATTGGCGCGTGGGTTTTTTATACAGTGGGGGAATTTATCATGATTGCTATGCCTAAAAGCCTTGTTAGTGTATTCGCTGCCGCCGCGGTAGTGATTGGTCTGACAGGCTGCAACGCGTTTACCGACTACAAAAAAGAAAATATCAAATATTACGGAGAGGGCGGCGAGCAGGGCTTCGATAACCGTCTGGGGCAGGCCAAGGCCAGCATAGGCATGTCCGCCGCCGCTTTCTTCAGGCTTCTTGAAATCGACCGCACGAAGTTCGACATTCTGAGCCTGAACGAAGCCGCATGGGAGCACCGGGGCATCAGGCTGGAAACCCAGGACAAGCCATATGCCGACGCCACTGTGGCGGAACTCGAAGGCGTTACGGTCCTGCGGATGAAGTTCGTGGATATTGAGGACAGATTCGGCACCGATGTCATCAGTGTCAGAAGCCATGTCAAAGGCTATGAGCGCGTCGTCGTTGTCGCTCTCAAGGATGACAAACTGCTGGAGATCAGGGACAGCCGCACGAATTTCGATCAACTTGACGATGATTCTGTTCTCGATGACGCGGTCGGAAAACTTATGCCGTTTGTCGTCGGGGCCGTCCCCGTTGGCGCTGCCGCCGCTGCGACGGGCGGTGCCGCGCTTAAATACTATAAGAATTAAGACCGGCCCTCGCCGGTTGCAAAAAGCGGCCCGCGCGGGCCGCTTTTTTTGCGTTTACGTCAGGGTGTCGTGAGATAGCTTGTTTTCGTTCCTGTAAAGTTCTATTTTTTTATCACGAATGGACATGAAATGACTGATTTGTTCGCGGTAGAAAATCCGGCAATCGACACGCCCCGTCCCCTCGCGGACCGGCTGCGGCCACACGCGCTGGAAAACATTGCCGGGCAGGAGCATCTGACCGGGGCGCAGGGCCCTGTGCGAAGGATGGCTGAAGCCGGGCGCATCGCTTCGATGATCCTCTGGGGCCCGCCGGGCTGCGGCAAAACGACGCTCGCCCGCATCCTCGCCGGCCACACCGACATGCAGTTCGAGCAGATCTCGGCGATCTTCTCCGGCGTTGCCGACCTTAAAAAAGTATTTGAAGGCGCAAGGCTGCGCCGGCAAAAGGGCAAGGGGACGCTGCTGTTCGTCGATGAAATCCACCGCTTCAACAAATCGCAGCAGGACGCTTTCCTTCCCGTCGTCGAGGACGGCACGATCACGTTGATCGGCGCGACCACGGAAAACCCTTCCTTTGAACTGAACGGCGCGCTACTCTCCCGTTGCCAGGTATTCGTTCTCAAAAGGCTGGATGATAATGCGCTGGAAACATTGCTGCGCCGCGCCGAAGAAGATGCGGGAAAACGATTGCCTCTGACCGAAGAAGCGCGTCATGCGTTAAAAGCGATGGCCGATGGCGATGGGCGTTACGCGCTCTCGATGGCTTCGCAGGTTCTGGAGCAGGACGCGCAACTCGATACCGAAGCGCTGACGAAACTCGTCAACCGCCGCGCCCCGCTCTACGACAAAAAAGACGACGGACATTATAATCTTGTCAGCGCGCTTCATAAAAGCGTGCGCGGAAGCGACGCCGATGCCGCGCTCTACTGGTTCGCCCGCATGCTGGCGGGCGGCGAGGACCCGCGTTTTATCGCGCGAAGAATAACAAGGATGGCGAGCGAGGATATCGGCCTCGCCGACCCGCAGGCCATGCCGCTCTGTATCGCGGCGTGGGAAACCTATGAGCGTTTGGGAAGTCCGGAAGGCGAACTCGCGCTCGCGCAGGCGCTCATCTATCTTGCGACCGCGCCGAAATCCAATGCCGCCTATACCGCTTATAAAGCCTCTGTGCGAACCGCGAAGGAAACCGGTTCGCTGATGCCGCCCAAGCATATCCTGAACGCGCCGACCAAATTGATGAAAGAGCAGGGCTATTCCACCGGCTATGAATACGACCACGACAGCGAAAACGCTTTTTCCGGCCAGGATTATTTCCCCGACGAAATGAACCGCCAGCAATTTTACGACCCGCCGGAGCGCGGCTTCGAGCGCGAGATCAGGAAGCGGCTGGAGTATTGGGAAAAGCTGCGCGATAAGAAACAGGCTTAATTTAAACCACCAAGACACAAAAGCGCCAAGAATTGTGAACTTGGCGCCTTTGTGTCTTGGCGGTTGGATTTTTTTATCAACCGGCGGTTTTTTTCTTTTTCCGCACTATCATATTCAATATCTCCACGCTCATCGAAAACGCGATGGCGAAATAGAGATAGCCGCGCGGGATGTGGAAATGCAGCGCATCGGCGACCAGCGAAGCTCCCACCAGCAACAGGAAACTCAAGGCCAGCATTTTGATCGTCGGGTGGCGCTCAATAAAGGCGGCGGTCGGCTCGGCGGCGACCATCATGATGATGATGGCGATAACGACGGCGGCGATCATGACCGGCAGATGGTCGGCCATGCCGACGGCGGTGATGACTGAATCGAGCGAGAACACCATGTCGAGAATGGCGATCTGGACGATCACGCCCATGAAGGTATGCACTTTCTGGCTTGTCCCCTCGCGTTCCGCGTCGTCGTGCTCCACCTCATGGTGGATCTCATCGGTGCCCTTGTAAATCAGGAACAAACCGCCCGCGCCCAGTATGATGTCGCGCCACGACACTTCATGTCCGAAAACCGAAAATATCGGATTGGTCAGGCTGATGATCCATGTAATCGAGCCCAGCAGCGCAACGCGCATCGCCAGCGCCATAATCAGGCCGATCTGCCGTGCCCGGGGCTGCTGCTCCTTCGGCAGATAGCCGGAAATGATCGAGAGGAAAATAACGTTATCGATCCCGAGAATGATTTCCAGCAGCGTCAGGGTCAAAAGACTGGCCCAGATATTGGGATCGGTCATCCAATCAAACATGTCAAAGAACCATTGCTTGCGTTATGATTTCCAAGGATTTAGAGATTATCACTGTTTGAGGCAGTTGTATATATGCAGATATTAATGGCTATAGCGGCGGGCGGAGCCATCGGCGCGGTCCTGCGGCATTTTGTGAACAGCGGCGCTATGCATCTGCTGGGCGGCGATTATCCGTGGGGAATATTCATAATAAATATATTGGGTTCATTTGCGATGGGCTGCCTTGCCGCATTTTCCGCCCATATATATGAGCCCCCGCAGCTTTTAAAAGCGTTCCTGGCGGTGGGTGTGCTGGGCGGCTTTACCACCTTTTCCGCTTTCTCCCTCGACGCGGCGCTGTTATGGGAGCGGGGCGATCCAATGGCGGCTTTTCTGTATGCGATGGGTTCGGTTGTTCTGGCCATCGGCGGGTTGTTTGCCGGCATGGCGCTGATCCGGGCGGTGGCGGCATGAACGCAGAACGCATAATCACGGTCGGTCCGGAGGATGACGGCCAGCGCCTTGACCGCTGGCTCAAGAAATGCGTGCCGGAACTTCCCTATGGCCTTGCCCAGAAGCTGATACGCAAGGGCGCGATCAAGATCGACGGCAGGCGCGGCAAGACCGATAGCCGCCTGACCGCCGGGCAGCAGGTGCGTATCCCGCCGATCGAGGACCGTCCGGAGCGGCAGAAAAAAGAGAAGGAATTTAAGGAGGGCGATCTCGAATTCATCAAAAGCCTGGTAATCTACGATGACGGCGACCTCGTCATTTTCAACAAGCCCGCGGGGCTCGCAAGCCAGGGCGGCGGCGGGGTCGAGCATCACATCGACGCCTATTTCCCGCTGCTCGCGAAAAACGATATGCCGCCGCGCCTGATCCATCGCCTTGACCGCGACACCTCCGGCCTGCTGCTCACCGCCCGCTCGCCCGATGCCGTCAGGCGGCTTGGCAAGAATTTCAAGGACCGGCGGGTCAGAAAGATTTACTGGGCCGCGACCGCCGGCGCGCCGGAAGACAGCGAAGGAACCATTAAAGCCCCGCTCGCCAAGGCGGACGGCCCCATCAAGGACCGGATGATTATCGACGATGCCGAAGGCAAATACGCGGAAACGGATTTCGCCGTGCTCGACCGTCTGGGCACGCAGGCGGCGTTCATCGCTTTCTGGCCGCGCACCGGCCGCACTCACCAGATCAGAGTGCATGCGGCGGATGCCTTGAAATGCCCGATTCTGGGCGACGGCAAATACGGCGGCGGCAAGGCGGCGGATCTTGCTGAACTGGATATCGCAAAAGGCCTTCATCTGCATGCCAGAAGGTTGATCTTCCGCCACCCGGTTGAAAACAGGATGGTCGATATTACCGCCCCGCTGCCGGAGGATATGAAAAAAAGCTGGAAAGCGCTGGGCTTTGACCCCTCGGACAAGAGCAACCCGTTCGCCGATATTGACCTTTGAATAAGGGTTCGCGGCCCTTATAATGACAGCCGGGCGAAAGGCGCAAACCAATGGTTCTTTTTCGGGAAGACGAACAGCGGATACGCGAGCAGGAGCGGCAGGAAAAGTTCGCCCGCCGCACGCCGCTGGAGCGCTGGCTGCGCCGCATTTTTAAAATCACACTGGTGCTGGGCATATTTTTCTGCGGCAGCCTTATTCTGCTGGCGGCGCTGGGGGGAACCAACCCCGGGCTCAAGGGCGGCATCGAGGATTATCTGGAGCAGGTGACCGGTCTCAAGGCGGAGGTTGCCGACTTTAAATATATGGGTTTCTTTCCTTCTCTCCGGCTTGATTCCGGCGATATCGTGCTGCGCGCGGAGGAGCAAGGGGAGCCCGCGGTCACTATCGGCAGGGCGGTTTTCTCCCTTGGTTTTTTCGACCTCATGCTATCCCGCCGCCGCCTTGAAGCGCTGGCTGTCGCAAACCTGCATGCCGCTCCCGGCATCGTGGGAGAACACGAACTCGACATCGGCTATTTAGGCCTGAAGGATGAAGCGGAGGGCGGCAAGCCCGCTTTCATCATTGAAGGAAGCTACGGCGAAAAGAAGATTTCCGCTTATATGAATCTGGACAGGGAAAAAGATGGCCGTCCCGCTTTTATAATGCCGGATGACAGCTCTTTTACTTTCAGCCTCGGCGATATTCTTCTGCGCGGCAAGGCGGTGAGGCAGCCGGACGGCAGCGTTAAATTCACGATAGAAACGCTGGAGACGCCGGAAAAACTATTGTCCGGCGAGATCCACATTATCAAAGGCCTGCTGAAAACCCGGATCTTGGTCGATCTTGTATCGGGCGGCAGCAGCATGAAAGCGGACCTGAATTACAGCAAAAAAAACCTGAGCGGAAAAATTACCTTCCCGGTGCTGAACGCCGCCGATTTTTCGCTTCCCTCCCGGTTGCGCGAACTGCGCGCCTCTTTGCCCGTTAAGTTGAAAAAAAGCGAAGGGCTGATCGACCTCTACGGATGGGAAGCGGAAATTGAAATGGAAATCGCCGCGCTGAAAGACGGCGAGCGGGAATGGGGCGCGGTGAAATTACCGCTCAGGCTCCACCATCAGGAACTGACCGCCGGGCCGCTTGCCGGAACGCTGGAGGACGGGGCATTGTCGGGACGGGTTTACATGGATGCGCGCGCGCTTCCCGCCGCGCTCAGTATCAAAACCGCGCTGAAAGGCTGGAATTTCGGCGGCGCGAAGACAGATACCCATCTCGACCTCGAGAGTAAAAGCAAAACCTGGGCCGGGCTGGTTCCAGCCCTTTCCGGCGAGGCCGTGGCGATTGCCGGCGAAGGGCAATTCGCAGCGATCGCGCTCGAGGCTTTCGCCAGGGGAACGGCAAGGGCGATGTTTTCTGAAGAGGATACTGTCACTGATCTGAACTGCATGCTTGCCGCTTTCAGGGTCGAAAAGGGCGTGGCAAAGGTTTGGCCGCTTTTTATAGACACGGCGGAATTTTCGGTTCTGGGCAAGGGCGAAATCAATTTCTCTTCTGGCCGTATGAATCTGGTACTGGAGCCTCAGGCCAAAGGCGATGTGAAAATGACGCCGGTCGCCGTTTCAGGAAAGCTGGCGGAGCCGAAAGTCAGGCGTACTCTTTCGGATTTGCCGTTCACAGAAACCGGCGTGTTCGCTCCTGGCTTCCTGCATGACGCCATGGCGTCCATCACAATGACCGGCTTCGGCCTGACGGAGGGGCACCCGTGTTACGAGTTCACGGGTAAGCGGGACGCTGCGCCGCAGAATTAATCTTCTTCCCTCTCCCTGTGGGAGAGGGTTGCGAAGGCTTAGCGCTCTTGCGCTTAGCCGTAGCTGGGTGAGGGGTTACGATGTTAAAAGATTTAACACGAAGTTCTCGAAGTAAAATTAAAGAACACGAAGCTTATATGAATTCTTCTTCGTGAAATTTTCTAAACTTCGTTTCTTCGTGTTAAGCTTTATTTTCGGCACCGTAACCCCTCACCCACTCCGCTAAGGCTTTTCCAAGGGGAAAAGCCAAGCTTCGTTGCCCTCTCCCACAGGGAGAGGGATTTTTAAGGGTCTTTGTAAATGAAAAAATTTTATAAGTTGGCTTCGACCAGCGGGAATGACAAAGACGGCTATGTCGTCCTGCTCGACGGCAAGCCTGTCCGCACCCCCGGTGGACGCGCTCTCGCCGCGCCGACGCAGGCTCTCGCGGATAAAATCGCGCTTGAATGGGCGGGGCAGAAGGACACAATTATTCCCGAGTCCATGCCGCTGACCCAGATCCTGACTACGGCGCTCGATTATGCGGGGCGCGAGCGGCCGGCGCTGGAGGGCAAGGTGTTGGCATACCTCGATACCGACCTGCTGTGCTACCGCGCCGCCCAGCCCCCCGGCGTGGCGGAGCGGCAGGCGGCGCTGTGGGATCCATGGCTGATCTGGTTTGAAAAACGTTACGGCGCGCCGCTGCAAACGACAACCGGTCTTGCCGCGCTGACCCAGCCGAACATCCTGCATAATAAAGTCAAAGCGGAGATCGCGGCGCTGAGCGGCATGCGCTTTTGCGTATTGCAGCTTGTGACTTCGCTCGCCGGTTCGCTCGTCCTTGCGCTCGCTTTCAATGCGGGAGACGCCTCGCCGGAGCAGGTATTCGCCGCAACGCAGGCCGAGGAAAACTACAAAGCCGAAATCTATAACGAGGCCGAACACGGCGCGGCGCCTATGCAGGAAAAGGGGCAGGCCGCGATGAAACGCGATCTCGAAGCGGCAAGAATCTTTCTGGAACTTTTATAATTTTAAAATATTGCATCGCACAATTTCGTTGCGCCCGATGCGAAATCATGCGATCTTGCACAAGGATGGCGGATTATTCCGCTGTTTTATGGATCAACCCCTGACCGGACGAAAGGAGAATGACGATGAATATTATTTATCCATCAGTGGCGATTACCGTCATTTCCGGGTCCGGCGACAGGCGATACTGACCTGACGCGACGGCCCGGAAGCGGACGGCGCACCGGGCCTTTTTGCGAAACTGGTTGATCTGGTCTTTTTTCATCCCATTTCATCAATTCACGAAAATCCCCCCGGTTCGGCGTCATACAGGCTGCAACCGAAAGAAAAGACAATGCTGGAAAAAGTGAATTACAAGGATGTTCTGAGCTACGCGATCCATTACTGGAAGCGGCGCGCTCCCCTGGGCGCGGCGATGCTGGCGTTGATGGTGGCGGCGACCGTCATCGACGTCTTCGTGCCTGTTTATACCGGCAAGATCGTCGACGCGCTGGTGGGCCACCCGCCGGGCGATCCCGGCGCGATGAAGGACGCGCTTTTCTGTCTCGGCATTTTCACAGCGCTTATATTCTCATTCCACCTGCTACGCGCGGGGGCCATATGGATATGGGCCTGGTACGGCGTCCACACTCTGTACGATCTGCTGACCGAAGCGCTGCGCAAGGTGCAGCGTTTCTCATCCGACTGGCACGCGAACGCGTTCGCGGGCGCGACGGTGCGCAAGATCACGCGCGGCATGTGGGCGTTCGACGTCTTCGGCGACACGATCTTCATCGGCCTGCTTCCCGCGGCGGTCATCATGACCGGCATGACGGCGATGCTGCTTATCAAGCTGCCGATGGTCGGCCTGTTCGCGCTCGGCATGACGGTTATTTACTGCGCGGTAAGCATCTGGATGTCGGTCGTCATCCTTTCGCCGCGTTTTCGCAATTCCGCGCGCGCCGATACAAAGGTCGGCGCGGTGCTGGCGGATATCATTACCGGCAATCCGACGGTCAAGGCCTTCGGCATGGAAAGCCGCGAAGATGCGATGTTCAATGAAACCGCGATCCACTGGCGCGAAGCCGCGAAGAACGCATGGCTGACCGGCGAGATCACGAACCTGATCCGCGGCCTGCTGCGCGCGGGGATGCTCATCGGCATGGTCGGCGTCACGATCTGGCTCTGGCAAGGCGGCAAGGCTTCGCCCGGCGACATCGCGCTCGCGCTGACGAGCTTCTTCGTGCTCGGCGGTTACCTGCGCGATATCGGCATGTACATCACCAACCTGCAGAAATCGGTGAGCGAGATGGAAGACATCATCGCTTTCTGGAAGCGGCGGGACGATGTGCGCGACGGCGAAGGCGCCAAAACCTTCCGCAAGAAAAAAGGCGAGATCGTTTTCGACCGCGTCCTCTTTTCCTACGCGGGACAGGAGCGCCCGGTCTACGACGATTTCTCGATCCGTATCAAACCGGGCGAGAAAATCGCGCTGGTCGGTCCCTCGGGCTCCGGCAAGTCGACATTCGTCAAGCTGGTGCAGCGCCTTTACGACGTGCAGGGCGGCGCGGTCCGCATCGACGGCCAGAACATCGCCCGTGTCACGCAGGAATCTCTGCGTCAGGCGATTGCGCTGGTGCCGCAGGAACCCATCCTGTTCCACCGTTCGCTCGCGGACAATATCGCCTATGGCAGGCCCGGCGCGAACATGGATGAAATCGTCGCGGCGGCGAAAAAAGCCTATGCCCATGACTTCATCCAGAGCCTGCCGCTCGGCTACGGTACGCTGGTCGGCGAGCGCGGCGTCAAGCTTTCGGGCGGCGAGCGCCAGCGCGTCGCCATCGCGCGGGCGGTCCTGACCGATGCCCCGATCCTGATCCTCGACGAAGCGACCTCCTCGCTGGATTCGGTATCGGAGCATTATATCCAGAAGGCGCTCGAAGAACTGATGGAAGGCAGGACCACGATCACCATCGCCCACCGCCTCGCCACGATCCGCCGCGTCGACCGCATCCTAGTCTTTGAGCAGGGCCGGATCGCGGAGCAGGGAACGCACGGGGAACTGGTGCATCGCAAGGCCTCCGTCTACCGCCGCCTGTTCGAGATGCAGGCGCTGGATCTGGTCGGCGATTCGCCCCTGGAGCAAAGAGCCGCTGTGTAAGCGGCTCTTTTTGTTTGACATAACATTATAAATAGCCTATAACCCTTATCCCATGAGAGCAGAATTTGAAACAGCCAAGGAATACGCAATCTGGGCCGTGATGCGGAAAGCAGGCTGGGATCCGCAATCACATGACCGGGAAGGCAGAGTCGGCGTACAACGATATGTCGAGCAAATCATCGATATTCTCGATTCAGGCGGCGGCGCGAGCGTGTTGAGAGCACTTTTTAATGCCTCCGTGCACATTGCAAAGTTTCTGGAAGATCAAGGTTATCACCGGGCGACTTTTAAAAATCAGCCGCTAACACCAGGCGAGGTCGAAACAGTGCTCCGCGAATCTCTGGAACGGCATTTCACGCTGCCTGCCGCATTACGAATGGTTGAACCGTAAGTCCCATTTTCATTGACTGAGGAATTAAAATGAAGATCGCCATCATCACCGAAGCCTGGGAACCGCAGGTCAGCGGCGTCGTCACGACTTACCGGCATATTAAAAAAGAACTGGAACGGGAGGGGCACGAGGTAAAAATTGTCCACCCGAACAGCTTCCTGATAAATACCTCCATCCCGACTTACAAGGAGATCAGGACCGCATGGCCGCTTCCCTATGGCATGACGCGGCAACTCGCGGAGTTCAAGCCGGACCATATCCATATCGCCACCGAAGGCCCGCTAGGCTGGTATGCGGCGCTGTTCTATTGTAAAAAGCACGGCATCAAATTCACGACCGCCTATCATACCAACTTCGCCGATTACATCGACAAGCGCCTGACCTTCCTGCCCGGCTTCCTGAAAAAGGAATTCCACAGGGTTTCCACCGCTGCAATCGCCCGCTTCCACAATATGGGCGCGGGCGTGATGACGGTGTCCCCCGAAATCGACCGGCAGATGCGCGAAATGGGCGTGACGGTTCCCTTAGAGCATTATGATTTTAAGTTCGATCATATCCCGCATTTTTGAAGTAGTTTGTGCATTCATGCGGCGTAAAGGAGTCAAGAAGTTGTCCGATGGCCGCTGATACGGCGGCGGCTG
>Ga0187893_10004351_pt1 | contig 27122 bp, 22 predicted proteins | sample MA1701074metaG_FD_139574 | JGI IMG/M metagenome (GOLD analysis project Ga0187893, IMG submission 139574) | White microbial mat communities from a basaltic lava cave in the Kipuka Kanohina Cave System on the Island of Hawaii, USA - MA170107-4 metaG ... | reverse complement strand
GGCACCGCGACCTCGACCCCCTCTTCGGTCAGTTCGACCACCGCCTGCCATCCCCCCGCCTCGTCCACCAGGGCGAGGGGCAGCCGGCCGCGCAATTCGCCCGACGCCGGGGAACGGCGCAGGAAGAGCAGGGCGGGGCGCCCACGCGCCTCCGGCCGGAACGGCGCGCCCGCCCGCGTCGCGCCGGCGCGCACCCTGAATTCGCTCTCGAGAAATCCCGCCGCCTCCGCCGTGATCTCGCATGCGCAGGCGGGCAGACCGACCAGGTAGCGCCCTTCGGCGGGCAGCGCGCGGCGCGGATAGCGCGGGACGATCAGATCGCCATGCCCGCCCCACCAGGCGCGGTGGTCGCCGTCGCCGAGGAGCGGACTGATCTGGAAGTCGTCCACCGCGACTCCTCTGCGGGTCACCAGGTCGAACGCGGTCACTTCCACCTCGCGCAGTGGCCAGAGCACGATCTCGGTGGGCAGGTGCGGTTCCGCGAGCACCTCCACCGGGATGAAGCCCTCCGCGGCCACGACGACGAGGGCATGGGAGCCGGCCGAAGCGCCGGGAAGGCGAGCGCGGCCCCCCGCATCCGTCTTCCCCTGGGGCACATGATCGCGCAGCGCGACGGGGCCGGGGATCGCCGCGCGCGCGCCGATGACGGGGGAGCCCGAGGGGGTGCGCACGATCAAGTCGAGGTCGCGCGCGGGGAGGAGGCGCAGGGTCACCGGGTCGCCTGCGCGGAACCGGCCGTCCACGGCGGAGGAGAGCCCCTCCGCGCGCACGGCGACCTGCAGGGGAGCGCCGCGAGGGAATGTCCCCGCGACGAAGCGTCCCTCCCCGTCGGTCGTCACCGCACGGGCGACGTCGGGCTGGTGCCGCTGCGCCACAGCCACCTTCGCGCCCTTGACCGGCGTGCCGTCGGAGCGCAGGGCGCGCCCGGCCACCTCCACGCCGGGCTCGAGGCGCACCTGGACGGGAAGCGCCTCGCCCGGCACCATCAGGGCGGGAAACCCGTCCGCGGAGACGCGCAGGAAAAGCTCCTTGCGGCGGTCGCTGGCCTGGGGGATCCAGGCGAGGCGGAACGCCCCGTCCGCACCGGTGGTGGCGGCCTCGCCGGGGAACACGCCCAGGGCGGTGATCTCGAAGAGATCCACCCGCGCTCCCGCCACCGCGGCGCCTTCCGCGGAGACGATTCCCCCGATCTCCCGCGCGGCCCGCGGCCCGGTCCTGGGAGTCGCGCCGGATCCGAACTCCGGCGGCCGCGAGGCGACGAAAATCCCCAGGGCGATGCCCGCGGCGGCGAGAACGGCAGGCAGGGTCCAGCGCGACACCCCCCCATTCTGCCCCGGCCTGGCCGTCGCTTCCGAAAAGTCGGGGCCGGATCGGCGGCGCGTGCCCGCCCCTTGGCTCACCCCAACTCGACGAGCGCGGCGCCTTTCTCCACGGCGGTGCCGGGTTCGACGAGGAGCGCCTTCACGATGGCGTCGTGGTCGGCGCGGATCTCGTTTTGCATCTTCATCGCTTCGAGGATGAGCATCGGCTGTCCCTTGACCACGGCATCACCCGGCTTCACCAGCACTTCGCGCACGATCCCCGGCATCACCGATTTGAGGATGCGCGGCCCGCGCGGAGCCGCGGCGGCGGGGGCGCGGTCCCGCGCCGCGCGCGTCCGCTCGTCCTCCACCTTGACCAGGAACTGCCCGGCGGCGCCGGAAAGATCGATCCCCTCTTCGTGCCGGTGCACCGCGAACTCGAAGGAGCGGCCGTCGAGGAGCAGCGTGGTGGAGGCGCTCCCCGGCACGTTGCGCAGATCGGCCCGGTAGCGGATGCCGTTCACGACCACGAAGGTCTCGCCGTTGCGCGCTTCGATGATGCACTCGTAGCGCTCGCCGTCCGTCTCGGCGAAGTACTTCACCGCATCGCCTCCCGGCGGCCCGCGTCGAGCCAGGGGCTGCTTGCGGCGCCCCCTTCCGGCGGAAGGACCGCGCGCGACGCGCCCTGACGCGCGTGGGCGTGCAGCACCGCGACGATCACGGCGGGAAGGCGGCCCGGCAGCCCCGCCAGTTCGGGCGGCCGGCGCCAGGAACCCTCGCGGACGAACTCCTCGAGGAAGAAAGTGTCCACCTCGCCGCGCACGAATCGCGCGTCCCCCAGGAGCGCCAAGAGCAGGGGCGCGCAGCTCTTCACCCCCACCAGCCGCAACTCCAGAAGCGCGCGCCTGAGCCGCGCGATGGCGACGCCGCGATCGGGTCCCCAAGCGATCACCTTCCCGATCATCGGGTCGTAGAAGGGCGTGATGCGCTGCCCCGCATAGAGGTGGCTGTCCACGCGGATGCCGGGGCCGTCGGGGAGCCGCAGGGAATGCACCACGCCGGTCTCCGGCAGGAACCCCGCCGCCGGGTCCTCCGCGGTGAGCCGCACCTCGATGGCGTGCCCCTTCGGCACCAGGTCTTGCTGCCGGAACGGGAGCTTTTCGCCCTCCGCGATGCGAATCTGCAGCCTCACCAAGTCGAGCCCGTAGACCATCTCGGTGACCGGATGCTCCACCTGGATGCGGGTGTTCATCTCGAGGAAATAGAACTCCCCCTTGCGATCCACGAGGAACTCCACGGTCCCCGCGTTCACGTAGCCGACCGCTCGCGCCGCCTTCACCGCGGCCTCGCCCATGCGCGCGCGCAACGCGCCGTCGAGAAGAGGAGAGGGCGATTCCTCCAGGAGCTTTTGGTGCCGCCGCTGGATGCTGCACTCGCGCTCCCCGATGTGCACCGTCCCGCCGTGGGCGTCGGCGAGCACCTGGAACTCGATGTGGCGCGGCCGCTCGAGGTAGCGCTCCACGTAGACGGCGGCGTTGCCGAAGGCCGATTCCGCCTCCGAGGCCGCGCGCCTGAACGCCGCCTCCAGCTCCTTGGGATCGCGCACCACGCGGATGCCCTTCCCCCCGCCCCCCCCAACCGCCTTGAGCACGACCGGGTAGCCCACACGCTCCGCGGCTTTGCGGATACTCTCCACGCCGGACGCCGGCCTCTCGCTGCCGGGGATGACCGGCACCCCCGCCTTCTTCATGGCGAGCCGCGCGGCCAACTTGTCCCCCGCCGCCGCGATGGACGCGGACTTCGGCCCGATGAACGTGAGCCCCGCCTCTTCGCAGGCGAGGGCGAATGAGGCGTTCTCGCTCAAGAAGCCGTAGCCGGGGTGGACCGCGTCGCATCCGGCGCGACGCGCCACTTCCAGGAGCGTCTCTTGCCGGAGATAGGACTGGGAGGGGGGCGGGGGACCGATCGGGTAGGCCTCGTCGGCGGCGCGCACGTGGAGTTCGAGGCGGTCCACCTCGGAGAAGACCGCGACCGAACCGATCCCCATGTCGCGTAGCGCTCGGATGACGCGGAGCGCGATTTCGCCGCGGTTGGCGACGAGAACCTTCCGGAGAGGCACGGCGGGGAAGTTAGCAGAGTCCGAGGGGATAGGCGAACCGCAGGGCCGAGCCCGTTTGGCGTCGGCGATGTGTGTGCAAAACGCTCCCACCCATGCGACCAAATCGAACCAATGACTCTAAATGAGGCATAACAGCTGCGTTGGCGCACAATGCATAAGTCGTTTATCTACAGGATCTTACACGCTCGTAGGCGCTGTCATTGCCATGGCATCGCGTTCGTTCTTCGCTATTCGCGCCAAGACGCAGGGGTCGACGCGACCCCTGTTCCGAAACAATTGCGTATCGGGGCGAAATCGGGGGAAAGGCGCCTGGGGGCGGGTTAGCCGCCTTCAGGCGCACCTCGTTTCGCGACTGGCGCGATTGCGCCCCTCGCGTCCTGTCCGCGCGCATGGTCTTGAGCGCGGCACCTCGGATCTGCGCCACGCGGGAGGGCGAGATGCCGAGACGCCTGCCGGCCTGGGTGAGCGCGAGCGCTGCTCCCCCGTCCCTCGGGTAGAGCAGGTCGATCACCTGCCGCTCCCGGGGGGAGATGCGGGCCACAGCGTGGGCGACGAGATCGCGCCTCTCGACGAGTGCGGTGTGGGACTCCTGAGGGGAAGCGATGCCGCGCGTGGCCCTGCCCGCGAGCGCCACCTCCTCGCCCCCGTCGTGGAGGCTGACACAGAGGTGCCGGGCATCCAGCCCCGCGGCCTTGCGACGGCGCGCCTCGATCCGCCCCACCCGCACGACGGAGTCCCCGTGGAGCCGCAAGTAGTCCTGTACCGCGAAGCGGACCGTGAAGGGCACCCAGGTCTCGAGGCTTCCGCGCGCCGGATCGTAGGCGTCGAATCGGCGAAGGAGACCTACCAAGCCCTCCTGGACGCAATCGTCGATACTCCCGGGAGGGAGGCGCATGCGCCGCACGACGCCGCGCACGAGAGGGAGCAGGCGCACGACCGTGCGGTCGCGTTCCGGCTGGGGGCGGGGGGGGTCGGCTTGCATGGCTGGGGCGCACGCATGGGTCGTGCCCATGCGGCCGATGACCGGTTTGCCGGGCGGAAGCGAAGTTCTGCGCGCGTTCCCGCGCGCGCATCCTGCTCCGGGGGTCCGGGGCGCGCGCCGGAAGACTTCGCACGAACTAGCCTTGCACCGTATGGACGGGAGTAGCGCGACCCAGAGAATGCAGGTCGAAGAGAACGAGTGGTCGAACGGCGCGGAGGCTCTCTGCGCCCTTCGGAGCCGGATGCGACGCGATGGACCGGCAGTGGTGTGCAGACGCGCCTGCGGATGGCGCGGGGAGGAGCCAGGCATGGTGAGAACCATCCTCGTAGCCGACCAGGATCCCGCGGTCCGGACCTTCCTCGCCGCGTTGTTGGGCGACGAGGGCTACCGTGTGGAGGAGGCGCGTTCGATCGGGGAAGCGCGCTCCGGAGCGCGAGGAGCGCGGCCCGCGCTCGTGCTGATCGATCCTTGCTTCCCGGACGCCCGGGGCCTCGAACGACTCCACGAGTGGAACGCCCCCGTCGTGCTCATGACCGGGAACGCGCCAGCGCGAGGCGAAGAGGAGGCGGTGCGTCGGGGCGCGCTGGGCCACCTTCGCAAGCCGCTCCGGCCGGCGGAAGTCCTGGCGATCGTGACCCGTGCCGCTTCGCCTCACTCGTCGGAGGGGGGCGACGAACGCCCACGCGGGGTGCTCGACTCCATCATTGCGAAGAGCCGCGCCATGCGGTCGCTCCTGGCGGACCTGCGCGCCGTGGCCGGTTCCCCGGCGGCCACGGTGCTCCTGCTCGGCGAGACGGGGACCGGCAAGAACGTGCTGGCGCGCGCGCTCCACGAGGCGTCGCCGCGCTCCGGGGGCCCCTTCCTGACCGTCACCTGCAGCGCGATCCCCGAGACGCTTCTCGAGGCGGAACTCTTTGGGCACGAACGCGGCGCCTTCACCGATGCGAAGAGCGCCCGTCCGGGCGTCTTCGAGGCGGCGGACGGCGGAACCGTATTCCTGGACGAGATCGGGGACATGCCCCTGAACCTGCAGTCCAAGCTGCTCGGCGTTCTCGAGGAGCGCTCGTTCCGGAGGGTGGGCGCCACCCGCACGACCTGCATCGACGTGCGCATTGTCGCGGCGACCCACCGTGATCTCGAAGCCTTCGTGGAGCAGGGACGGTTCCGCATGGATCTGCTCTACCGCCTCGCCGTCGTCCCCCTTGAGATCACCCCGCTTCGCGAGCGCCCCGAGGATATCGCCGCGCTGGCAGGCGCGTTCCTGTTCCATTTCGCCACGAGCCTCGCTTCGCCCGCGCGCGCCCTCGCCGACGAGGCCCTGCGCCATCTGGAAGCCCACTCCTGGCCGGGAAACGTGCGCGAGCTGCGCAATGCGATCGAGCGGGCGGTGGTGTTCGCGCGCGGGCCGCTCCTGGGCGCGGCCGACTTTCCGCTGCGCGGATGGGGTCGCCCGGAATCGCCCCCGACACAGGCGCCCGCCTCGACCTACCTCCTCCCCGCCGAGGGCATTTCCCTCGCGCGACTCGAGGAGAGCCTCGTGCTGCAGGCCCTGGCCCGCGCCGGCGGCGTGAAGAGCCACGCGGCGAAAATCCTCGGACTGTCGCGCGATCAGATCCGCCTTCGGCTGTCGCGCATGCGGGGGTCCCGCGCGAGACCGGCGCCGGAGGCCGGTCGATGAATCCGGAGAAGGAGGGGACCGGCGGCGGGGTGCGCGCCCCGCGACTCCTGCTGCGCGGGATCGGCGACCCCCACGCCTCCGACACCCGGCCCGGGCTCCGGCGCGCCGACCCTCGCGAGAAGGTGCGCGGCGCGACACGCCTGCGCTGGCCCGCGGCGACCCCGTGGCGCGCGGCTCAGGCCGCGTTCGAAAACGCTCTCCAAAGGCTCTACCTTGCGTACCAGCCCATCGTCGCCTGGCCGGGCGGTCGCCTCTTCGGCTGCGAGGCCCTGGTTCGGAGCCGCCTGCCCGCGATGGCTCGCGCCGGCGATCTGCTCCGCGCCGCGCGCTCCCTCGGCAGGGTGAGGGACCTCGGGCGCGCGGTGCGACGCCGGGCCCTGGGCGCCCTCGCGCGACTCCCCGAGCCGGTCCTGCTCTTCGTCAATCTGCACGCGGACGAATTGGAGGATCCGCTCCTCGCGCGCTGCGCGCACGCGCATCTCCGCCGCCGCATCGTGCTCGAAATCCACGAGGAGGCGCGGCTGGAGGGCCGCCCCGACCTCGTCCGCCGCCTGCGCGAGCTGCGCCGCATGGGCTACCGGCTTGCCCTCGACGACGTGGGGGCAGGGGGGCGGGGGATCCCGGCGGTCTCCATGGTCCGACCCGACGTGGTGAAACTCGACGCCTCCTTGGTGCGAGGGGTGGACCGGGACGGCGCGCGCCTCGAAGCGGTGCGCCACATCCAGAGGGTTTGCGACCAGAACGGAGCGGTCTTGATCTGCGAGGGGGTCGAAAGCGCGGCGGAACGCAACGCCCTCTGGCTCTCGGGCTGCGTGCTCTTCCAGGGATTCCTCTTCGGACGGCCGCATCGTCGCCTCCCTCGACTTGCCTGATCCACCCTCGGGCACGCTCGCGCAGCGTGACCGCCTCGCGCCATGCGAGCGGCGACCCCTCGCGCCCGCCGAAGAGCGCCGCCCCCGACCCCCTCCCGCGCGTTCCGCGCCGCGGGCACGCTCCTTGCTCCTCCGCCCACCCACGGAGGACGGATGAAGATCTACGTCGAGTTCGACAACAGCTTCTGCCCCGATCCACCGACGGAGAAGCCGTCGACGCCGCCCGATCCCGCGGCGTGCGACTTGGTGCGGCGCTGGACGCGCGCGGGGCATCAGGTGGTCTTCTATTCGGTGCGGGCGAACGCGGGCGCCTCCGACGGCTGGCGCGCGCGCCACAGCGCGCGGGAGCTCGCGGAGTACCTCGCGCGACACCAGATCCCCTACCATGCGTTGCACCTGGCCAAGCCGGAGTACGATCTCCTCGTGGACGGCAAGGCCATCCCGTTCGACGGGGACTGGAGAAACCTGAAGCCGCTCTTCGTGCTCTACCCGTGATCCAAGCGGGGGGCTGCCCTGCCTGCGGGGCAGGTCCCGGTCCACATTCGGGTCGCCGGGCGCCGCTTGTCAGTGATCACCTGCCGCGCAAGGTCTTCGCTCTGCCCCGCAGGCAGGGTCGCAAGGACCACCGTCTCCGTCATCCCGGACTCCGTGGTCGTCGAAGCCATCGTTCGCCGCAGGGCAACGGCAGGGGCCAAGACTCCCACGAGCCCAGCGCATCCCCGGCCGCGTGACGCGCCGCGCTCATGCTCCAAGGCCCTGGGCTCCAAGGCGCCGGCCGGCGTCCGGGGCCGGACCCCTCATCCAGCAGCTCAACGACCAGACGCCCCCGGTTGGAGTCCCCCCTACGATCGTGTCAGCCCGCCTGCGACTCTTCGGGCCCGGGGGCTCTGCGGGTGGGAGGTCGCCGACGACGAGGTACCGCGCGACTACTCCGGCGGAAGTTCGTAGACGCCGTCCCGGCCGGCGATGAGGCGCTTCTGACGGACGAGCTCGTCCCAGACCTCCTGCGGGTACTGGTCGGGCGCACGGACGCCGACGATCGAGGATTCGCGGCCGGAGCTCATCGGCCCGTGGCCCATCGTGGATTCCGCGTCGAGGCGCGCGAGGTTGAGCCGCTTGCGGAACGCCTTGAGCGCGCGCTTGAGGACTTCGCGGTCGTGGTCGATGAGCTTGCGTTCGCCGGACGCCCACTGCTGGGCGATCGTGCGCAACGCGCCGAGGTCCTTCTCCTCGATCGCGACGAAGAGCTCGACATCTTCCTTTTCCTGCCCCATGGCGAAGGCGCGGCTGGCCTCGGCCCACGCCTTCTCGGGCGCGGCGCCGAGCTGGAGCTGCGCGACGACTTCGGTCAGGATGCGACTCACGAGGTCGCACTTGGGATCGATCACGGCTTCTGGATCTTAGCTGGTTTCCCTGGGGCAGCTTCGTATCAGCGAACGCCATGAGGAGGCTGGGCCTGCTGCTCATGTGCGCCCTCGCCCACGCAGTGGAGACCGGCGCGATCGAGGGCCAACCACTCGACGCGGACGGAACGCCGTGCGAGGGCGCGCCGATCACAGCGTACGGAGCGTACGGTGCCGCGGCAAAGCCGCCGGAAATGTAATAGCGTACGGTGCCGCGGCAAAGCCGCCGGAAATGTAATCGATCTGATACACCCGGTACGAGGCTCGTGGCTCGACTCGACCAAGATCCGTTGAACCAGGGGAAGCACTCGACGACCATGACAGGGAGAATGGCTGGGCCATGGAGGCGGTCAGTGCAGGCGGCGTCGTGGCGCGCAGACTAGGAGCATCCACCCGAGGCGCATCAGCTCAAGCCCGCAGGCCGGCGTGAGGACTGTATCGCGAACGATACAATTCCGGCGGCTTTGCCACGGCACCGTACTTCCGTACTTCCCGGAGAGAGGGGAAGCCGCGCTTCGTGCCCTACGCGTGATCAGAGCGGGAGGTTGCCGTGCTTCCGCGGCGGATTGCGGTCCACCTTCGTGCGCAGGAGCTCCAGCGCCGTGATGAGACGGCGGCGGGTGAAGCGCGGCTCGAACACGTCGTCGATGTAGCCGCGCTCGGCGGCCACGTAGGGGTTGGCGAACTTCCGGCGGTACTCAGCGACCTGGCGCGCCTCGTCCTCCGGGGACGCGATCTGCTTCTTGAAGATGATCTCGACGGCGCCCTTCGGGCCCATGACCGCGATCTCCGCGCTGGGCCAGGCGAAGTTGAGGTCGCCGCGGATGTGCTTGGAGCTCATGACGTCGTAGGCGCCGCCGTAGGCCTTGCGCGTGATCACCGTAACCTTGGGCACGGTCGCTTCGCAGTAGGCGTAGAGCAGCTTGGCGCCGTGCTTGATGATGCCGCCGTGCTCCTGCTCCACGCCGGGCAGGAAGCCGGGCACATCCTCGAACGTGACGAGCGGAATGTTGAAGCAGTCGCAAAAGCGCACGAACCGCGCCCCCTTGAGCGAGGCGTCGATGTCGAGCACGCCCGCCAGATGCGCCGGCTGGTTCGCCACGATCCCCGCCACCCGCCCGTGCAGCCGCGCGAATCCGACCACGAGGTTGGGCGCGTAGTCCCGCATCACCTCGAAAAAGCTGCCGCGATCCACGATGCGCTCCACCGCCTCCTTGATGTCGTAGGGTTTCTCGGAGTCGGCGGGCACGAGGGTGTCGAGCGCCTCGTCCGCGCGGTCGGGGTCGTCCTCCCGCGGGCCCGTCGGCGGGTCCTCGCGGTTGTTGAGCGGCAGGTAGGAGAGGAGCGCGCGCACCAGGGCGAGGCAGGCCGCGTCGTCGCGGGCGCGGAAGTGCGCCACCCCGGAGATCGCGGCGTGCACCGAGGCGCCCCCCAGGTCCTCGAAGGAGACCTCCTCGTGGGTCACCGTCTTCACGACGCTGGGGCCGGTCACGAACATGTAGCTGGTCCCCTCCGCCATGATGACGAAATCGGTGATGGCGGGGCTGTAGACCGCGCCCCCGGCGCAGGGACCGAGCACCGCCGAGATCTGCGGCACGACGCCGGAGGCCAACGTGTTGCGCAAGAAGATCTCGGCATACCCCCCCAGCGACTCCACCCCCTCCTGGATGCGCGCCCCGCCCGAATCGTTGAGCCCGAGGATCGGCACCCCCACCTTGAGCGCCAGATCCATCACCTTGCAGATCTTGGCGGCATAGGCGCCGGAGAGCGAGCCGCCGAAGACGGTGAAATCCTGGGAGAAGAGGACGACGGCGCGCCCGCCCACCAGCGCGTGTCCGGTGACGACGCCGTCGCCGGGCACCTTTTTCTCCTCCATCCCGAAATCGACGCAGCGGTGCGTGACGAAGGGGTCCAGCTCCACGAACGAGCCCGGATCCACCAGCAGGTCGATCCGCTCGCGCGCGGTGAGCTTCCCCTTCGCGTGCTGCCGCGCGATCGCCTCGGCGCCGCCGCCCAGGAGCGATTCCTCCCGCCGCCGCCGCAGCTCGTCGAACCTAGGATCCGCCATGGGCCTCTTCTTTCAGCTCCACGAGCACGCCCCCCGCCGCGGCCGGGTGCAGGAACGCCACGCGCGCCCCCTCCGCCCCGCGCACCGCCTTCTCGTTCACCAGCGGCACCCCCGCCGCCTTGAGCCGCGCCAGCTCCGCGTCGATCCCCTTGACCTTGAGCGTCACGTGGTGGATTCCCGGCCCGCGCTTCGCGAGGAAGCGCGCGATCGGGCTGTCCGGCGCGGTGGCGGCGAGCAACTCGATGCGACAGGGGTAGATCGCCGTCTTCACCTTCTGGTTCGCCACCACCTCGAGTCGCGGCGTCTCGCGCAGGAGCGCGTCCCAGAGTTTCATGGCGGCTTCGAGGTCGCCTACCGCGACGCCGACGTGGTCGATGCCTTCGATCACGATCCCTCCCGGTAGGCGCCGAACCGCTCCTCCATCACCGCGCAGATCTCCCCCACCGTCGCGTAGGCCTCGACGCAGCGCAAGAGCGCGGGGCAGAGGGGGGCGCGGGGGGAGGCGCAGGCGGCGCGGAGCGCCTCGAGGGAGGCGCGCCACTCCTTCGCATCGCGGGTGGAGCGGAGCTCCGCGAGTCCCGCTACGATCCGGTCGCGTTCCCGGGCGTCGACGGCGAAGAGCCCCGGCTCCCCCCCGCCCCCCTCTTCTTCATAGCGGTTCACCCCCACGATGACGTCCTCTCCCGACTCGACCCTCCGTTGGGCGGCGTAGGCGCTCCGCTCGATCTCCCGCTGGAAAAAGCGCGCTTCGATCGCCTTCACGGCGCCCCCCATGCGGTCGACCCGCGCCAGGAGCTCGTTCGCCTGCGCCTCCAGCGCGTCGGTGAGCGCCTCGATGTAGGGCGCGCCGCCGAGCGGATCGACGACGTCCGCCACCCCCGACTCGTGCGCGATCACCTGCTGGGTGCGGAGCGCCAGGGTGGCGCTCGCCTCGCTCGGGAGCGCCAACGCCTCGTCGCGCCCGTTGGTGTGGAGCGACTGCGTGCCGCCCAGTACCGCCGCGAGCGCCTGCAGCGTCGTGCGGACCACGTTGACGTCGATCTGCCGCCCTTGCAGGGTGCTCCCGGCGGTCTGGGTGTGGAACCGCAGGAGCAGACTCTCCGGCGCCTTGGCATGGAAGCGCTCCCGCAGGAGGGTCGCCCACATCCGTCGCGCCGCGCGGAATTTGGCCACCTCCTCGAAGAGGTTGTTGTGGGCGTTGAAGAAGAAGGAAAGCCGGCTGGCGAAAGCGTCCACGTCGAGCCCGCTCGCCACCGCGGCGCCGACATACGCGATGCCGTGGGCGAGGGTGAAGGCCAACTCCTGCGCCGCCGTCGCGCCCGCCTCGCGCATGTGGTAGCCGCTCACCGAAATGGGATTCCAGCGCGGAAGCGTCTCCGCGCAGAACTTGAAGCTGTCGCAGACCAGCCGCATGGAGGGCTCGATGGGGAAGCGGTAGGTGCCGCGCGCCACGTACTCCTTCAGGATGTCGTTTTGGATCGTGCCGCCCAGTCGCTCCGGGGCGATGCCGCGCTTGCGCGCCACGGCGAGGTAGAGGCAGAGGAGGATCGGCGCCGTGGCGTTGATGGTCATGGAGGTGGTGACCCGCTCGAGGGGGATCGCGTCGAGCAGCGTCTCCATGTCGCGCAGCGAATTGATGGGCACGCCCACCTTCCCCACCTCGCCCTCGGACCGCGGGTCGTCGCTGTCGTAGCCGATCTGCGTCGGGAGATCGAACGCGACGGAGAGGCCGGTCACCCCTTGGGCGAGGAGCGCCCGGTAGCGCTCGTTGCTGGCGCGCGCCGAGGTGAAGCCGGCGTACTGGCGCATGGTCCAGAAGCGGCCCCTATACATGCTCGGGTAGATCCCGCGGGTGTAGGGGGGGACGCCGGGGAGGGGGGCGGGGCCGTAGACCGGAGCGAGGGGGATCCCGGAGGAGGTCTGGAACGCCTTGCGGCGCTCGGGATGGCGTTTCACGAAGGGCTCGTGGACCGTGCGCCGCCACTCCTCGATCTCCATGCGTGGGGGACCGTAAACCGCCGCGGGCCGGCCGTCAATCGCGCGCCGCGCGCAGCGCCTCGAGGGCGGAGACGAAGTCGGCCGGGAGCGGGGCCGTGACCTCGACCTCCGCGCCGGTCTCCGGGTGGGGGAAGACCAGGCGGTGCGCGTGCAGCAGGACGCGGGGGGCCGGGATGGGGTCGGGCTTTCCGCCGCTGTAGAGGACGTCGCCGAGGATGGGATAGCCGCGGCTCGCCGCGTGGACGCGGATCTGGTGCGTGCGGCCGGTGAGCGGCCGGAAGAGGAGCGACGCCCCGGGACCGAACCGCTCCAGCACGCGCGCTTCGGTGACCGCCGCACGCCCGCCGTCGTGGCGCACCGCCATCCGTTTGGCGTTGCGCGGATCGCGGCCGAGCGGCGCGTCGATGCGCTCCTCGTCGTAGGGCGGATCGCCGTGCACGAGGGCGCGGTACTCCTTGCGCACCGTCCGCGCGCGGAAGGCGTCGGAGAGCTGCGCGTGGGCCCGTTCCGTGCGCGCGATCACCATGACGCCGGAGGTATCGAGATCGAGCCGATGCACGATGCCGGGCCGGTAGACCCCGGCCGCGAGGCTCAGCGCGCCGAACCGGTGGGCGATGGCGTTGGCCAGGGTGCCGCTCTGCCGGCCGCGGCCGGGATGCACCGCCATGCCGGGCGCCTTGTCGAGCACGGCGAAGCTCGCCTCTTCGAGAAGGACCGTGACCGGCAAGTCCTCCGGATCCACCGAGGGCGGGACGATCCGGGGCACCTCCACCTCCACGCGATCGCCGGGGCGCACGCGCGCCGAAGGCTTGGCGGGACGCCCCGCGAGCAGGACGGCGTCGCGGTGGCAGATGCGCTGGATGGCCGCCCGCGTGAAGGCGGGCATGCGGCGGGCCAGGAAGTGGTCGAGGCGCCCCTCCTCCCCCGGTTCGACGACCCAGTGCAGCCGCTCGGCGCCGGCGAAATCGAGCTTTTGGGGCACGTCGTCCACGGGGGCCCCATTATGCGGGGCGCGCGGCCGGTTCACGCAGTCGGCTGATATGCTGTTGGGCTTTCCGGAGCCCTCCCATGAAGGCCTTCTTGAAGCGGATCAACTGGAATGTCGTCGCCACCGTCGCCGTCGTCGTCGTGGCGGCCGTGGTCCTCCTGCGGGCCCTCGATGTCGGCACCCGCTGGGACCTGAGCCGCGCGGTGAGCCGGCTCCTGCGCGGGGAGGAGCCGGACAAGGCGCGGCGCACGCTGCTGGCGATCCCGAACCGTGCCCTGGTCGTCGAGGCGCTCAAGGAGGCGCTGGAGTCCGAGGAGGGCAGCGTCCGGGGCAAACTCAACGTCGCGCAGGCGCTGCTGGCGGAGGGGGCGGAGTCGGGCTGGAACGAGCCGCGGCCGGTCTATCGCGCGCTGGGGAGCAAGGTGGCGAGCACGCGGCGCGCGGCCGCTTTCCTGCTCTTCTCCCGCGCGGGCTACCAGGAGGCGAGCATGGCGATCGCCATGGAGTGGCTGCGCGACAAGAGCGCGCCGGAGCGCAACCTCGCGATCCAGATCGTGATGACGACCCGGCCTCCCGAGGTCGTTCCCGACCTCCTGGAGATGATGCGCCAGCCCGCGCGCACCGCCGAGGAGGGCCAGCTGGTCAAGATGGCGCTGAGCGCGCTGGGGACCTTCCGGCCCAAGGGCATCGCCGCCGAGGTCCTGGCGCTCGCCGTCGACCCCAAGCGCGACGTCGACGTCCGCGGGCAGGCGTTTCGCCTGCTCGGCCGCCTCGAGGACGCGGATCCGGCGGCCACCGCCGAGGCGATGAGGACGATCCTGCTCGACCGCGGCGCCGGCGCCGTGATCCGCAACATGGTCGCGGGGGAGTTGCGGCTGCGGGCTTATGGCGACGAGCGCACCTGGGAGGCGCTCGAGCAGGTGCTCAAGGGGAAGGACGAGGCGCTCTCCGACGAGTGGATCCAGCGCGAGTGCCTCCGGTCGCTCGGCGAGCACCTGCCCGCCGACCGCCTGCCGGCGCTCCTCAAGGATCGTGCCGTCTACGGCCACCGCAACTACGGGGTCCGCAGCGACACGGCGGCCGCGATGGCGCCGATGCTCATGAAAGACAAGATCTCCTTCGACATCCTCTGCGAGATGCTCGTGGACGAGGATTCGCGGGACTCCCGGTTCACCGTGCGGCAGGAGGCCTGGATCTCGCTCTGGATGCTGACCCGCCGCGCCTTCGGCGTCGAAGACCAGCAAGCCTTCGTGAAGATCCCCGCGCTCCCGACCGAACCGCGGCGGGAGAACATGTTCGCCTTCTCGCTCGGGCGCGGCATCGACCCCACGCAGCTTGCAGCCCTCGAAAAGATCCTTCCCAACCTCGCCACCATGCAGCGCGTCCGGCAAGGCTTCCAGCAGGAGTGGTCGCGCATCGAGGAGGAGTGGAAGGCCGAGGGGGAGAAGAAGGAGCAGGCGGCCGCGGAGGCCGCGCGGAGGAAGGCGGAGGAGGGGAAGCGACACCAGGGGGACTAGACGATCGGAAAAAGGGGGGCGGGGGCCGTTTCCAGACGTTTCCCGGGTCCGCGGTCGTGGCGGGGCCGTATGCTTGCCGGCCCATGGCCTTCCCGGTAGGAGAAGCGGCCTCCCTCGGCGCGGCGGCCTGCTGGGCGCTGGGGCTCCATCTCTATCTCCGCGACGTGCGCGGGATCGGTGCCCGGGCGGTCAACCTCTTCAAGGGGATCGTGGGCACGGCGCTCTTCCTCGTCGCGCTCTTCTTCGCCGGAACCGGACCGGTCTCCGGGCAAGCGCAGGGGCTCCTCGCCCTGTCGGGCGTCCTGGGACTCGCGGTCGGCGACACCTTCCTCTTCCGTGCCCTCGCGCTGCTCGGTCCGCATCGCGCCGCGCTCTTCGGATGTCTCGGTCCCGTTCTCACGGCGCTCGCCGGCTGGGTGATCTGGGGGGAGGCGCTCGCCGCGTGGCAGATCGCCGGGATCCTGCTCGCCGGCCTGGGCGTCGCCAAGGTGGTGCGCTCCCGTGCGGCGCCCCTGCCCGGCGCTTCCCCGGTCGCCTCCGGGATCCTTTTCGGGATCGCCAGCGCGGCCTGCCACGCGGCCGGCGTGCTGCTCGCCAAGCGCGGCCTCCTCGAAGCCGATGCGCTCACCGCGACCACCCTCCGCCTCGGCGCGGCCACCGCCGTCCTGGCGCTCTTCGCGCTTGCCCGGGGCGCGCTCGACGCCGAACTGCGCGTGCTCTTCGCCCCCGCCCCCCTCCTGCGCCTCGTCCCGGCGGTCGCGATCGCCACGTTCACCGGCCTCTGGCTCATGCAGGTCGGCATCCAGCGCGCCCCCTCCGCCGTGGCCAACGCGCTCCACTCCACCACCCCGCTCTTCACGCTGCCGCTGGCCGTCCTGGCGCTCCGGGAGCGGCTGGAGCGCTCGGCCCTGTTCGGATCGCTCCTCGCGGTGGGCGGCGTGGGGCTCCTCTTCCTCGCCGCCGGCTGACCCCCGTCCCCAGCCGGTCCGCCCCGGCGCATTGCGGCGCCGTGACCAGGTCATGCGCAACGACTTGCATCGGCGAGGGGCCGGAGGGTCACTCCTCGAGGAGGCTGACGGAGCGGTGGGAAGCGTTGAGGGCCGCGTGGCGCCAGACGTAGTAGGACTCGTCGCCGGCTTCGCTGCGGATGCGCGGGCTCAAGGAGTCGAAGGAGGGGGCGGGGTCGCGGGCAAGCAGGCGGACGATCACGAAGCCGCCGCGGCGCACGAAAAACGGCTTGCTGATCTCGTGCAGCTTCAGCTTGGAGGCGACCTCGTAGGTCTCCTCGTAGCCGGCGGTCTCGGCGGTGACCCACTGGGGCACCTCCCCGCGATTGAGCCGGATCACGTCGTTGTCGTCGCTGTTCGCCTTGGCCACGGCGCCGAAGTCCTCGCCGGACGTGACGCGGATGAAGAGCGCGTCCGCGAACGCCTTGCCGCGCTCCAGGGTGCGCATCGGCTTGCCCGCCTGTTTCACCTGCACCTGCGCCCGCGCTTGGATGAAGATCTGGGCGATCCTGATCCGCTCGCCGTACTTCCCCTTGTGCGCCTCGAAGTGCGCCTGGACCTGGGCATCGTCGAGGGAAGCGCGGAAGTGCGCGCGGGCACGGGCCTCCGCCAGGAACGCGGGGTTGGAGAAGACCAGATCGAGGGTGAGACCCCGCGCCTCCACGACCTGGCGCACGACGTCGTCGGTGACCAGGTCGGGATCGGCCACCGTGCGCTTGAGCCGGTTCCGCTCCATCTCCAGGAACCACGCCTTCTGGTCCGCGATCGCCTCCGCCGGGGGCGGATCGTCGTTGCCCAGCAGGAGCGCCACCTCCCGGGAGAGGATGAGGCCGTTGAGCGCGGACGCCACCTCGGTGCGTTGCAGCCCCAGGGAGAGCACGCGCCCGTAGTCGTACTCCGTGATCTGCACGCCATCCACGACGGCGACAAGCCCGTCGGCCAAGCCGGGACCCTCGAGGGTCTTCGGCGCCGCCTGGTAGAGGAGGTTGAGGATCGCGGTGACCTCGCTCTCCTGAAGCTTCGCTTTCTTGTCCCGGGTCGCGTCGCGCTTGCACGCCTCGTCGCGCGCCACCCGCTCGCGCAGGATCGCGGTGCGCGACCGGCGCTTGAGCTGGGCGCGCGTCATCTCGTGCTCCTTGCAGTAATCGTCGAGCGTCGCCTTGCCGCCGGAGGCCTGCAGCACCTGGCGCGCCAGGTCCTCGATCCAGCGCTCCACCTCCGCCTCCGTCACCACCGCGCCGCGCTTGCGCGCCTGCGCCTCGACGAACCGCTGCTCGAGGTGCTCCTCGAAGAGCGGCCCCGCTTGGCGGCTCTTGCCGTAGTAGCGCACCAGGTAGCGGTAGAGGTCCGCCTTGCGGATCGTCCACTTCCCCTCGGGATGGGTGGCGGCCACGTCCTCGGGCAGGGCGGTCTCCCCGCCGGCGACGGGCCCGGCGGCCAGGGCGGAGAGGAGACCAAGAAGGCCGAAGAGCAGGAAAGGGCGCATCCCGGGCACTCTGCCCGCCGATGTCACGGTCCGGTCATTTCGCATGAGCCCCCCACTATAAGACGCATCTTTACGGTCATCGGCTTTGGCCGCAGAATTGCCCCCGTGCGGTTCCTCCCGCTCCTCGCCCTGGCCGCCGCCTGCGCGTCGACCGGCAGCTCCCTCAAGGAGGGGGACCGCGACGTCATCGTCCGCGTCGTGGCGCGCCAGTATTACGCCGGCAGCCCCACGATGGCGGTGGAGAACCTCGCCGGCCGGGATCTCGTGGAGCTGCGCAGCCGCCGGATCGCGCCCGGGGAGGCCCCCATCGCCTACGTCGAGGACGCGGTGCTGCGCGCGCTCCTCCGCGAGCTCGACCGCAACGGCTTCGCGAAGCACGGCGCGGCGCGGCCCCCCGATCCCGGGGCGCTGGGGGCGCGGGCCGAGGTCGCCGTGGTGAGACAGAACGCCGAACCGCGCGCCTTCCTGCGACGCGCGGGGCAAGGCAACGACGCCGCCCGAGCGTTCCAGGCCTGCTTGCAGGCGGTAGTGCTGGTCTACGACGCGACGCCCAAGATGCAGGCCTCCGCATCGGGCGCCGACAAGTTCGGCGTGCGCAAGACGCGGGTCGGGCCGTGACCGGGGCGCTCGTCGTCATCCCGTCGCGCCTCGAGTCGACGCGCCTGCGCCGCAAGGCGCTCCTGAGAGAGACCGGGTCCTACCTCGTGCAGCATGTCTGGGAGCGCGCGCGCGCCATCCGCCGCGCCGCGGAGGTGGTGATCGCCACCGACCACGAGCTGATCCTCGCCGCCGTGAAGGAGTTCGGCGCCACCGCGGTCCTCACCTCGCCGGAACTCGCCTCGGGCACCGACCGCGTGGCGGCCGTAGCCCGGGACCGTTCCTACGACCTCGTCGTCAACCTCCAGGGGGACGAACCGGAATTCGAGCCCAAGGACGTGGACGCGCTCATCGGCGTGATGCAGCGCGAACCGGCGGTGGAGATGGGGACGCTGGTCTACCCGCTCCTCACCGACGCGGAGCAAGACAACCCCTCGGTCGTGAAGGCGCTCCTGGGCCGGGACGGCTTCGTGGTCGACTTCCGCCGCACGCCGCTTCCCGGCGCGGGCCGGCACTTGGGGGTCTACGCCTTCCGCGCCCCGTTCCTGCAGAAGTTCCCTGCGCTCCCCCGCACGCCGAACGAGATCGAGCGCCGGCTGGAGCAGCTGCGCGCGCAAGACCATGGCATCAAGATCCGCGGCGTGCAGGCCACCCACGCCTGCTCCGGCATCGACACGCCGGAGGACTACGCCGCTTTCGTGCGGCGCTGGCGGGGCGAATCTAGCGCGCGATGATGGGAGGGTAGGGCCGCACCGGCTGCCCGTTCCGCTCGTCCCCCGCCAACTTGGGGGTCGCGTCGAAACCGATGGCGTGGCCGCGCGTGATCCGATCGCGCCCGGGATCCATGTTGGCAGTCCAGTGGAAGAGCACGGAGGCGGTGTCTCGCAGATCCACCGCGGCGGAGACGGCGATCACGAAATCGACCGGCGCGCGGTCCCAGAGCGCCAGGATCGCCGCCGCGCCCTGGCCCGGGGCAGTTTTCTCCACCCCCAGGAAGGCGCAGCGGCCCCGCCCGAAGGCGGGGAAGACGACTCCGTCGATCGAGGGGATCTCGTGACCGGGGGGCGGGGCCCCCACCGGCACGCCCTGCACCTCCTCGCCCGCGATCTTGCGCGTGGCGTCGATGCCGAGTTTGTGGCCTGCCCCGAGCCGCGGCGCCGCGTGGTCGAGGATGTCGAGGGGACCGTTCACCAGCTCGACGTCGCGGCGGAAATCGCAGTGCGCAAAGACCGCGCGCCAGACCGCCTCCTCATCGTGCACGTCCACCTCCTCGTCCACCACCACGATCACCTTGGTCCAGGCCATCTGCCCGGCGCCCCAGACCGAGCACATGACCCGGCGCGCCTGGAGCGGGTACTCCTTGCGGATCTTCACGAACGCGCAGTTGTGGAAGCAGCCGAAAAGCGGCAGGTGGTAATCGACGATGTCGTGGATGAGGGTCTTGAGGAGCGGCAGGAAGATGCGCTCGGTGGCCTTGCCGAGGTAGTAATCCTCCTGAGGCGGGGGCCCGACGATGGTGGTGGGGTAGATCGCGTCGCGCCGGTGGGTCACCGCCGTGACCTCCACCAGGGGATAGCGATCGGGCAGGGAGTAGAAGCCGGTGTGGTCGCCGAAAGGCCCCTCGAAGGCGGCCCCGGGGCCGAGCGGTTCGCCGGAGCGCGGGTCCCAACCGGGGAAGCCGCACGTCGTGTCGACGAACCCCTCGATCACGATCTCGCTCCGGGCCGGCACGCGCAGCGGCACGGTGCGCGCCGCAACCATCGGAATGCCCCTGCCGTGGAGGAATCCCGCCATGAGCAGCTCGGAGAGGCCGGGAGGCAGGGGACAGGTCGCGGCGTAGGGCATCACCGACTCGCCGCCGAGACAGATCGCCACCGGCATCGGCCTCCCCTTCCGCTTCCAGGATCGCCAATGCGCGGCACCGTCGTGGTGCATGTGCCAGTGCATCACCAGGCGCGTCCTGTCCACGTACTGGAGCCGGTACATGCCGATGTTGTGGCTCTTGGGCCGCGGATCCCCCTCGTCGTCGGCATGGATGGTGTGGATGCCCGCGAAGGTGATGTACCGGCCGTCGGTCTTCGGCGTCGGATAGCCCATGGCCGGGGCGTCACCGTCCAGAGGCCAGCACTGTACGAACGGGATGCGGCCGAGATCCACCTCGCCGCGCGCGGCGAGCCGCACCACCTCCTGGCAGGGGCCGCTGCGCACGCGGCGCGGCGGCACGCGGAGGAGCGGAAGGAGCTGCCGCGCCTTGCGCAGCGCGTCGCGCAAGGAGCGCGGCGGCTCGGGCTGCGTGAGCGCGGCGATCCGCTGCGCGATCGCCCCGAACCCGCCCGCCTCGCACCCGAGCGCCATTTCGGTGCGGCGGTAGGAGCCGTAGGCGTTGATCAGGACGGGGAAGTCGCTTCCCGTCACCCGTTCGAAGAGCAGCGCCTTGCCGCCCACCGCGTCGTGCCCGGGATCGAAGCGGGCGGCGTGGCCGCTGCGGCGGGGGCAGGGGGCGCGCGCCTCGCGGTCGGAGGCGGCCGCGATCTCGAGAAGCGGCGAAACGGGGGCGGGGATCCTCTGCAACTCCCCCGCCGCCTCGAGGGCGGCGACGAACGCACGGAGCGAGGCGTACACCCCGGCGAAGATAGCGGAGGTGGGGGCGCGACGCTACCAACCCGTGATGAAACTCAGCGGATCGTTCTGGCCCGGGCGCACGCTTCCCGACCAGATGTGCGGCGGCGGGATGCCGAAGCTGCCCTCGTGGCTGAAGGCGGTGGTGCGGTAGCCGGGATACTGCACCATCGAGGGGAAGTCCTCCTGGCGGAACATGAAGATGAGAACCGGCCCGTCGTAGATCGCCCGCGATGCGGTGGTGAGGGTGAGAAAGACACTGTCCCTCATGTCGAAGACCTTCAGAGTGAGCGTCGAACTGGGGTTTTTCTCGAGGGAAAACGCGAGGTCGGCGCCCTTCCAGAAGTCGTTGGCGAACTGGGCGGGCGGGACGTAGTTGTTGGAGGTGTTGCCGTCGTGGTCGAAGACCGCAGAATATTGGTAGAAACGCGTCGGGTTGGCGAACGGCAGGTCGCCGACGGTCTGCTGGAACGCGAAGAAGTAGTACCCGGGGAGGAGGGGGAGGCCGGCGTTGTCGGCGATCGTCGTTCCGTTGGGTCCGTTGCCCAGCGGAAAGTTCATCTCGAACGCGTCGAGATCGGGCTGGAGCATGATTCTGCCCACGAGCCCGAAGCGGATGATGTCGGTGCCCGGTTCGGTCGGCTCCTTGTCCGGGACCAATGGATCGCTGTGTTGCGTGGCCTGCCCTGCGGAGACACGCGTGCTGTTGGAGGAGAGTTGGGAGACGAGGCCGCCGCCCGAATCGATGCTGCCGAGCAGCTGCTCGAGCACCTGCTGCACGAATCCGCTGCTGCATCCCGCGAGGAGGGCGGCAAGCAGGAGAAGGAACATCCCGTGCCGTCCATGGGGTGCGTTCATCGTGAACTCCTTTCAGGGCCGTTTGTACCCGTGTTGCGGGCGCGAAAAAAGCACGAATTCCCCCCGGTCGGAAGGGTGCTAGCCTGATCCCATGTCCCGGCCGATCGCGCTCCTTGCCTGCCTCCTCCTCGCCGCGGCGTGCGATCGGGGCGAGGAGAGTGCGCCCCCCGGTCCCGCCGCCGCCCTGCGCCGGGGATCGGTGGCAGAGCGGCGCGCCGCCGCGGCGAGCCTGCTCCTCTCCACGGAGGCGATCCCAGCCCTGCACGCCGCGCTCGCGGATCAGGATCTCGAGGTGCGCGCCCGCGCAGCCCTCGCCCTGGGCCGCCTGGGGGCACTTCCCCCCCAGGCCGCGACCGCCCTGGGCGAGGCGCTCTCCTTGCCCGGCAAGGAGGATCGCTGGCGCGCCGCACAGATGTTGGGTTCGCTGGGACCGGGGGGACGTCCCGCGCGCGAAGCGATCGTGGCGGCCCTCGTCGACGCCGATCCCGAAGTGCGCGCCCAAGCGGCGCTGGCGGTCGCGGCCGTCGAGGGCAACGCCGTCGCCGCCGTCCCGGCCCTCGCCCGCGATCTGGAGGGGCCCACGCCGCGCGCCGCGGCCGAGGCCGCTGGGGAACTGGGCGCCCACGCGGCCCCGCTCCTGCCGGCGCTCCGACGACTTCTCCTGCACGAGGACCGCAGGACGGTGACCGAGGCGCTGCGCTCCCTCCTGCGCATCCAGCGCAGTCCGGACGAGGCGATCGCCGCGCTCGCCGGCGGCCTGCGCCACCCCTCCCCGGAGGTGCGGGCCAACTGCGCCTATGGGCTACTGCGTCTGGGGGAGCGCGCGAAGGAAGCGGCAGCGGCGGCGGTTCTCGCGAGCGAAGATCCCGAGGCGTCGGTGCGCAAGATCGTCGCGCATCTGCTCGGACAGATCGCGGGGGTCTCGCCCGAGGCCGCCAAGGCGCTCGAACGGCTCCAGCAGGACCCGGACCCGGAGGTGCGCGCCGAGGCGGAGATGGCAACAACCTCGCGCGGCGCGCGCTAACCCTCCTCCTCGCGCTCCTCCTCTTCCGGCTTGCCCGAAAGCGCGGCGGCCTCCCGGAGCGCCTCCTCGCTCATGGTCCGCGCGCGGGCGGCGCGGGTTCGCTGTTCCTCCGCTTCCTGCTCGGCCTCGGCCACCCGCGCCACCAGCGCCTCGCGCTCGGGCCCTTCCTCGGCAGCCTGCGCCGCCTCCCGCGCCTCCTGCCCGCGCTGCTGGGCGCTCGCCGCGGCCTTCTCGGCCTCCTCCGCCACGCGTCGCGCGCGTTCCCCCGCGTCACGGGCGGCGCCGATCTCGGCGTGCACCCCCTCCTCGGGCTCCGCGTCGAGATCGGTCTCCTGGCTCGGGAGTACGAGCGCCGTGAGGCCGAGGTGATCCAGCAACTCCTCCAGAGTCGCCCCGAAGGGTCCCACCGGCGTCTCCGCACTAAGGTGGAACGGCAGGAACACGAGGGTCGCCTCCGCGGAGTGGCGGGCGACATCGGCAGCCTCCGCCGCGTCCACGACAAGGACCTCGGCCTCGATGCGCGCCTCCTCGACCATGCGCTCCAGCGCGGCCTGCGCTTCCGCCCGCGGTCGCCCCTCCTCCGCCGCCGCGAGGAGCCGGATGCTCGCCCCCTCCCAATCCGGCGTGCGGGTCATGAGGTAGGCGAGCAGGAGCATGAGCGGGCCGCCGGCGTCGTCGAGATGCCAGACATCGATGCGCCGGTCGTCCCCCGGCGCGGTCGCCTCGAACGCGGCCATGTCGGCGCTGGTGGCCTCGAGAACGATGACGTGGCAGCCGAGCCTCTGCGCCATGCCGACGTAGCGGCTGTAGGCGCGCAGGCCGGGGGCGTCCTCGGGTCCGGGCGTGCGGTCGAACCAGTTGAGGAGGACCGTGTTGGCGCGCACGGGACCGACCCCGTGGGCGCGCAAGACGATGGGCACCGCGGTCTCGAGCCCGTCGGCGCCCAGCGCGAGGGCGAACGCGTCCAGGCCGCGCTTGTGGATGTCGGCCAAGATCTCCGCCTCCGCCGCGGCCAACCGGGCGGGCGAGCGCCCCACGGACCCCTCGAGGATCCTCACCGCCGTGGTGAAGCCGCTCTTCCCCTCGATCCAGGAGGCGAACCGCAGGATCCGCTCGCGCCGCTGGGGGTCGTCGGAGAAGGCGAGGATGACCGGGCGCCAGTCCCGCGGATGCGCGGGGACGGCGGAGACCGCGTGCAGATCCTCGCGCACCCGGCGGAGGCGATGGGAACGCGAGCTGTCGGCCCAGCGCGACAGGTCCACCGTGCGGCGCAGGTACTGGTGGATGCCGAAGAGCACCGCCACCGCCGCGGCGCCCGCGACCGGATCGATGGCGAGCATCACCGCGAGGCAGGCGACCGCCCCGATCAGGCTCACCCGGCGGTCGTAGAACCTGAACGTGGGCCGGAACGAGGGGCTTGCGGCGCGCGCCGCGAAGTAGGTCGCGTAGTTGAGGAGGCCGTAGGAGATGAGGAAGAACATGGAGACGACCGGCGCGATCACGTTCAGGTCGCCCAGACCGATCGTCGCGAAGGCGAGGGCGGCGGAGAGGAGGACCCCGCGCCGCGGGTTGCCCGAGGGCCCGGCGCCCTTCGCGAACGGCTTGAGGAAGGGGAAGACGCGGTCCCGCGCCAGCGATTGCAGGATGCGCGGTGCGCCGAGAAACGAGGCGAGGGCGGAGGAGATCGTGGCGGCGATCACGCCGGCGTCCACGAGCCACGTCACGAGGGAGACCCGTCGCATCGCGCTGTAATCCGACGCGAGCACCGAACCGGGCATCGACGCCGCGAAGACGACCGCCACGCCGAAGTAGACGACGATCGAGACGCCGACGGCGGCGAAGGTGCCGCGGGGCAGGCTCTTGCCGGGATCCTCCAGATCGCCCGACATGGAGACGCCCTGGGTGAAGCCGGTCACCGCCGGGAAGAAGATGGCGAAGATCGCCCAGAAGGGGACCCCGCCCCCTGTCCAATTCTCCCGTAGCAGCTCACCGTTCCAGGCGCGGAATCCGCCCAGGAAGAAGGCGACGAGGGAGGCGATGAGCACCGCCATGATCCCGAACTGGAAGCGCGTGGCGGCGTCGGCGCCCAGCCAGGCCAGGAGGAACAGCGCGGCCACCGCCGCCGCCGCGATGCCTTGTGGCCCCAGCGGCGAGGCGTCGCCGAGGATGGCCGCCAACGCTTCCCCGAAGCCGATCGCATAAAACGCGATGGAGACCGACTGCGCCAGGAAGAGAACGATCCCGAGGGCGCCGCCGTACTCCGCGCCCAAGGTGCGGGAGATGAGGTAGTAGTCGCCGCCCCCTTTCACGCGCAGGCTCGTGGCGATGGTCGCCAAGGAGATGCTCGTGAGGACCGAGATCAGGTTCGCGATCGCGATGACGAGGAGTGCGCGACCGAGCCCCCCCGCGCCCACGACATACCCCAGACGCAGGAAGAGAATGATTCCGAGGATGGTGAGGACGCTCGGGGTGAAGACGCCGGCGAGCGTCCCCAGCTTCTTCCTGGGCGCGGTGCGACCGGCCTCGGCGGCGGCGTCTTCCATCAGCCTGGGGGTGTCATCGCGGGCTCTTCCCCACCCACGGCGAGTCGCGAGATCGTCCCGGACGCCAACATCCCGACAGTATAGGGGCCGGGGGTTCTGGGAAGCGTGCCCCGCTTGCTAAGATGGCTGTTTCGCCGGGGGCCGTGTCCACATGCGCAAGCACATCTTCGTGACGGGTGGCGTCGTTTCGAGCCTGGGCAAGGGGCTGACCGCCGCCGCCATCGGCGCGCTGCTCGAGTGCCGGGGCCTGAAGGTGGGGATGCAGAAGCTGGATCCCTACCTGAATGTCGATCCCGGCACGATGTCGCCCTACCAGCACGGCGAGGTCTACGTCACCCACGACGGCGCGGAGACCGATCTCGATCTCGGCCACTACGAGCGGTTCACCAACGCCGACATCACCCGGGCGAGCAACTACACCACCGGGCAGATCTACAGCACCGTCCTGGCGAAGGAGCGGCGCGGCGAGTACCTGGGCAGCACCGTGCAGGTGATCCCGCACGTGACGGACGAGATCAAGAGCGCCGTCCGCTCCGCCGAAGACGACGTGGACGTGCTCATCACCGAGATCGGCGGGACGGTGGGCGACATCGAAAGCCTGCCGTTCCTCGAGTCGATCCGCCAGTTCGCCCACGAGAAGGGGCGCGCAAACTGCTGCTTCCTGCACCTGACGCTCATCCCCTACCTGCGCGTGAGCGGCGAGATGAAGACGAAGCCGACGCAGCAGAGCGTGGGCAAGCTGCGGGAGATCGGCATCCAGCCCGACTTCATCGTCTGCCGCACCGAGCAGGCCATGACGAGCGAGATGAAGGACAAGATCTCGCTCTTCTGCAACGTCGACAAGCAGTGCGTCATCGACGAGAAGGACGTCGATCACACGATCTACGAATTGCCCCTCATGCTGCACCGCCAAGGGCTCGACCGGTTCCTCTGCGAGCGGCTGGGCTTGAAGGGCCCGGAAACGGAGATCGGGGAGTGGCGGGAATTGCCCGACCGCATCCGCGGGCTCGGCAAGGAGATCGAGATCGCGGTGGTCGGCAAGTACATCGTGCTCACCGACGCCTACAAATCGGTGTACGAGTCGCTCACCCATGCCGGCTTCGCGAACGGCGTGCGGGTGCGCTTTCGAAAGATCAATCCGGAGGAGCTCACGTCTGGGAAGGTCGCGGCGAGCCTGGAGGGGGTGCGGGGGCTGCTCGTGCCCGGCGGCTTCGGCGAGCGCGGGTTCGAGGGGAAGATCCTCGCGATCCGGCACGCGCGCAAGACGAGCCTGCCCTTCCTCGGGCTCTGCTTCGGCCTGCAGGCGGCGGTGGTGGAATTCGCCCGCGATGTCTGCGGGATCAAGGACGCCAATAGCACCGAGTTCGGGAAGGCCTGCACGCCGGTCATCGATCTCATGCCCGGCCAGCGCAAGGTCACGGAGAAGGGCGGCACGATGCGACTCGGCGCCTACCCCTGCCGCCTGAAGGAGGGCACCCGTGCCCGGGCCGCCTACGGCGTGGATCTCGTGGAGGAGCGCCATCGCCATCGTTGGGAGTTCAACAACGCCTTCCGCGGCGCCCTCGGAGAAGCCGGCATGGTCTTTTCGGGCATCAACGAAGAGCTCGACCTGGTCGAAATCATCGAGCTCCCCGACCACCCCTTCTTCGTCGCCGTTCAGTACCACCCCGAGTTCCGCAGCAAACCCACCTGCCCGCACCCCCTCTTCCGCGAATTCATTTGCATTGCAACCAAGCGGCCGTCGTAAGCTCCTGCGACGACCGCCGTCATGACTGCTGGGCGCGCCCTTGTTGGCGCACCGAGCGGATCCTGCCTCACGCCCGAGCGCTCGGAATCGCCCTCGGCTAGAATCCCGGCATGCCTGCCCTGAGTGCGTCATCGATGGCGCACCGCGCGCACATAACTCGTTGTCCGACATGGCTTTGCATCGTGATCTGCGTTGCAACTGGAGTTTCGCGGTTTCACGCGGCGACGAGCCCCAGTTCTAGGAGGTTTTCGGCGATTTGGTGGAGGCGCTTGGGGAGGCGCATCCGTCGAAAATACTCTTGGCCAATCTTGCGGC
>Ga0187893_10004350_pt1 | contig 27123 bp, 23 predicted proteins | sample MA1701074metaG_FD_139574 | JGI IMG/M metagenome (GOLD analysis project Ga0187893, IMG submission 139574) | White microbial mat communities from a basaltic lava cave in the Kipuka Kanohina Cave System on the Island of Hawaii, USA - MA170107-4 metaG ... | reverse complement strand
CGCACACCAGCCGTGCGCAGAAGCTCGTCGATCTCGTCCACCGACTGAATTCTTCCAGATTGCGGAGCCCTTTCACTCAATAGAATACGCGTTTAGATCGATCGCCTCGATGTTATTGATTTGACACCGTTTGTGACCCAGTAGTAGTAGGACCGTGTATGGGTTACTGCTGCTTCTGGTGGGGTGGGTTCTTCTCTCGCAGATCGGACGGGAAACGACGAAGAGACGATCCAGGAGATTTTGCTGCGTGTCATTCCTCCCGCCCTCTCGCATCTGGGCGCCAAGGCTCTGCCGGAGAAGAGGCCCATTTCGGCAGGGCATGCCATCGTGGAGTTGGCCGGCCAATGGGTAGGGAGTCTGCTGCACGTAGGGATCGGCTCCGGCCTTAAGGACCTGGAAAGGAAGAAAGGAAGAGCAACAACCCTGAAGCAGTTACAGAGAATTGCGGAATCTTGCACAATTCTGGAACCGAACGTTGCGGCTCACTGGTATCGGTTGGTGCTTTGCAGATCATGCGTAAAGATAAAGCGGGAGCCGTGCAGAGTTTCCAGGAAGCCGGCAAGAGGGAAGAGACCGCGTTTGACGTTCATGAGATCGGCGCTCGCGTGGGTAGTGGGGTCTTAGCGTGGAGACTGATTCTGAACTGTGATGATCGCAAAATATCCCCACGCATATCCGAACATGGCTACTGCCATCAATAGCAGAAACCCAGTGATCACAATGTGGATGGCCGCATAGATCGGGTGCGTGCGCCTGTACCATTGACGCTCGTTCCGCACCGGATCTTGGATGAGCAGGGCGCGCAAGCGCCCATCTATTTTTGAGTACCACGTTCCTTGACTGCAAAGAAGGAGAACGTGAAGGCAATTCAGGACGGCCAGCAGAAGGGTCGGAATACCAGTAATCCCAACAACCCTACGCGATAGCACCCCATCTCGATCTACGCCGAACGCCTGCATGGCAAAGTACACCAATGCAATTACAGCACCGTCCACAAGGTAGATATGTCGATTGGAGGCGTCTGTGTGCGCGAGAGTATGATCTAGACGCTTTGTCCAGAACTCGACACGTAGCGCCAATAGCTTCTTTTCCTCATCTTCCCGATTCTCAGGCATCGCTACCTCTCAGAACGAGTTCCTCAATCGTCCAGATGTGATCGCTCAGGTTTGCGGCCATCGCGGGCGTGACCCTCAGCGATCCATGGACACGGCAGAAATTGTAATAAGCAAAGTGTAGCGCAAGCGCGGCGCGAAGATTCTCCCATTTCCGGCTGAAGGCGTAGGTCAACCGGCAAAGCCGCTTGCACCAGTGGCGAAGTGATCCGTTTTTCCTCTCGACGTGGGAGGTGGTCGCGCGATCTAGATCAGGGTTGCCGCTGACAGCATCTTTCTGGACGCAGACGAACCTCGCCGGACTGTAGCTCTCGTTGACGCGATCCAGCCGGTTAGAGAATAGCTTCACGACCTGACTGTGATTCGCGCGGTCGTACAGGCCAGCGTCAATCGCGCTCTCGTATGGCTGGAACGCATCGGTACTGACGTCGAACCATCCGGGCGCAGTCGCCTGGCGGATCTTACTCACGAAGTCCTCGGTGTTGATTCGGTCGCGTTTGCCGACATGGAAGGCGACCACAAGCTTCGTGTAGGACTCCAGGCCGATGAAGGTGTAGGCGTCGCCGATCATTCCCGCCGCGACGCGCTCCGGCGTCAGCCGCTTCTGGTGGCAGCCGACGTACGTCCAGACTTCATCGCATTCCAGGTGGGGTCACGCGCACGTTGGTGATGCGCTCGCGAAACAGCCGCTCGCAGGCTTCGCCAGCCAGCTTCAGGATGCCGAGCACCGTTCGCTTCTCAACGTCGCAGAGACGCGCCGTGCTGCGAATCCCGCAGCCTTCCACGAGGCAGTGAAGAATCCGCATGACCTTCTCGCGGGGCAGCCGCACGTCGGCCCCGAAGGGTTTCTCCTGAGGCATCGACCAGCGCTTACCGCACTGCTGGCACTTGAACCGCTGGACGCGGTTCTTCCCGTAGAAGCCCGCCTTCACCATCTCGATCCGGCAGTTGTGACAGGTCATTTTGACCCTTGCTTTATTCAGGCAAAGCAGCCAAAATGACAGTGGGTGTCGCAACCCTGTCTCTGGCAGCAATGCTTGAGGCTAGGCCCCATGGGCAAGTTGACGCTTGTCGGCGGGGCTGACAAAGTTCTGGCGGACCGGGTGGGATTCCAACCCACGACAGGCCGATTAGTAATCGGCTCCTCTATGCCCTGAGGTACCGGCCCGCAGGAAAAGGCCGAAGGCCAGCAGTTTCGGTGTGGCTACCGTGACTAGCTGGCCTTTTGTTTTCATTGGCCTAAAGGCATGATAAGAAAATTCTTCTGTTGTGTCAAGTGGAAGGCCTTGATTTAAGAAGAATTTTATTCTATCATCACAGATGTGGGGCTTCTTCGACTTTTACAGTCGGCGTGGAGAAAATCAGATCCATCGCTGGCTGAACTCAATCCCCCTGGAAGCAAAGGCCAAGATCAACGCCCGAATCGCCACCTTGAGTGGCTTCCCCATTTTCCCCGAACAGTACTTCAGTGCCTACAGGGGATGGCCGCAGCTTTTCGAGTTGCGAGTTGTTTGCTCGGGGGTTCAGTATCGCCCGTTAGGCTTTTATGGGCCACTTCGTCGTCAGTTCACCTTGCTGGTGGGCGGAGTAGAAAAGGGCAAGGTGCCGAGATCATTACTGGAGGTGGCTGATGAGAATAGACGAATCGTCATTGCCGATCCGAGCCGAGTCTACCCACACGACTTTAGCTAAAGAACAACTTCTCGCGAGCCTGAGAAGTCCTTACTATCGGCGGGAGTTTGTACGAGAGCGAGTAAAGTCATCCGTCGCGCTCCAGATCCGAGCCTTGCGCGAACAGCGCAACAAGATGACGCAGAAGGAACTCGGTGAGGCGATCGGGATGGCTCAAACGTGGATCTCCAAACTTGAGAATCCAGAGTACGGGAAGATGACAGTCGCGACGCTTGTGAGGCTTGCGGTCGCCTTTGATACCGATCTTGAAATCAAGTTCCGCCCGTTCTCCACGCTCATTGACAACCTACCAATGCAGGATGGATCTTATTACGACGTTCCGAGCTTTACAGATGAGTATGGAGATCTGCGAAACGACGTGATCGAAGGCCATGCATCCGAGGGGCTCAGTCCAACCAGGCCAAACAAGGTCGTGGAGTTCCCAGGGCCTATGGGCGGCGAGTACGAGAGCGCCGCGCTGGTCTCTAAGCAAGGAATTGAGCGCCAAGGCGTTCAGCTTCAACGAATGCCGTCCCAGAGCGAGGCTGGTCAGTACAGGGGCCAAAGAGATGCATATCGTTAAGGTCCAGCGCACTCGGGCGGTTTGGCTATTCGACACTGAGGAGCTTAATCCTCGTGGCCGAAGCATAATTCCGGATTTATTCGACCAACTAATTAAAAGGTACAGGTTTCGGCAATACCCTAAGGTAGACGAACTTTCGGGAAACACAAAGTTTCGCGAAGGTAGATTCATCCTGAGGGATCGTTCGCCGATAGAAGTCGCGTTGGAGATGTATGGCGATGGTTTGATAGTCGAGACAAGACACTCAACGCACGCCTGCGACGAGTTTCTCGGCGAGCTTGTGCTCTGGATTTCCATGGCGCACGGCATTCAACGAGAAATCAGCCCGCGAAGGCGTTCATACATCAGCGAGTTAATCGTTGAGGCAAACTTTGACATCTCGAAGGCCCTTGAACCCCTCCGGTCCTTTACCGACGAGATCTCCAAGATCGTCGGAGTCGAACAGGTGCCAACTGGGATGTATTGGGGGATCGAGTCCCGTTTGGTCATGTTCTCGATCGAACGTCGCGTTGACGAGCCATTCGCGGCCAATCGCTACTTCAGCACCGCAGCGCTTCCGACTGATCAGCACATCGCAGCGTTGGACGCATTTGAGCGGATGTACGGCCAGCTGGTCGAAGCTTCATAGACGCGGCTTGCTTCCCATCTCCACGCTATGACCCCAACTACCCTCGCGTGGAGGCGCGGATGATTTCGGATTTGAATCTGCGCGACGACGAAGAGCGTGCGCTGGCAATCCTTGCCGCCCATGCCGCTTCTGCCATCAACACTGGCAGCGAGTATTCTATCGCGGAAATTCGGAAGATGGTGGAAGAGGATCTGCCGGAAAAGCTGTATTGGAAGCTGCTGAAGAAAGAGGCACCAGTTGCCGTCCGAGTATTGAACGAGATGCTGAAGTCTTCCAGGTGACCGAGGTTTCTAGTCGACATTCTACCCAGAAATTGCTGAGCCATCGAGGAGCGGATTCGGGTGGCTGCGGCGTCGTGCAATTCGCGTTGCACCTCGCCTTTTTATTTGAGCGCTCGGATCGATGCTATCGTAGTGGCGTCGTGGACCCATTCCAAGTCGTCAAGACCAATTGGTCCCCGGGTGACCAACGCGAAGTCGAGGACTGGCGCATCGATCGCCAGGAGGGCATCGAATACGACTCCTATCGCCGCGTCTACCTCGCCGACCAGCGGCAGTGGATCATCGTGGGCCAGATCATGAAGGAAAACGGCAAGAAATACTACATCCTCGAATGCACGGACGAATGACCCGGCGACATCTACTTCCCACTTTGACCGCTCCTTTCCTCGCCGCCGCCGCAACCAAGACTCTCTTCCGCCTCGAATCCCACCGCCTTCACCTCCGTCACATGTGGACGACAACCATGTCATCGTCGGAGTACAGAGACGTGATCTACTGCCTGGTGACCCGCGGCCAATTCTCGGCGATCGGGGAGGGTGCGCCGATCGTCCGCTACAAAGAATCGGCCGCTGAAGCGATCAAACTCAAATCTACGGCCGCGGAACTGATCAATGATCAGACCGACTTTTCTCGCTATCGCAAATTGATCGACGGCATACACACACGGTTCAAGGGCTACTGGGCGCTCAAGTCGGCTCTCGACATCGCGGTCCATGATATGGCCGGCCAGCAGCTCGATGCGCCTCTTTGGCGTTTGTTTGGCCTCGACCCGCTCGATGCCCCCGTCACTACTTTCTCAATCGGCATCGATACGCCTGAGATCACCAGGCAGAAGACCCGCGAGGCCGATGCGTATCCGGTCCTGAAAATCAAAGTCGGGCTGGCAACGGATGAAGCTACCATCGAAGCCGTTCGCAGCGTAACGAAGAAGCCGCTCCGCGTGGATGCTAACGAAGGCTGGAAGAACAAGGATGAGGCCGTCCGTAAGATCAACTGGCTCGAATCTCAGGGTGTCGAGCTGATCGAGCAACCGCTGCCCGCTCACATGCTCGAGGAAATGAAATACGTGCGCTCGAAAATCCACATGCCCGTCTTTGCCGACGAAGCGTGCCTTCACCCGGACGACATTCCGAAACTTGTCCCCTACTTCGACGGTGTCAACATCAAGCTCGACAAATGCGGCGGCGTTCTGGAAGCGTTGCGGATGATGGAGATCGCACGGTCATTAGGGTTAAAAGTGATGCTCGGGTGCATGATCTCATCGTCGGTTGCTATCACCGCAGCCGCGCATCTGTCACCACTCGTCGATTACGCGGACCTCGATGGAAATCTGCTGATCCGGAATGACCCCTATGTCGGTGCCACTGTCGAAGCCGGCAGACTCATTCTTCCCTCTGGTCCTGGCCTCGGGCTTAAGCCCCGCATCTAATACAGTCCGATAATGCCTTTCACCCTGATGGTCAGTTGATCGCAGGCTGTCGGTTCGACGGTCCTCGCCCAGCATGGGCTTTTGATCATACCGGGCAAGCCACGATCCAAATAGGGTACTACCCGAACGGAGACTCCAACGCGTGGAGCGATAGCAGGAGGGTCGATCGCGGCTCATATCGAATATGTGGCTGGACGGATTCCAGCAGCCCTCGTAACACAGGTCACATCCTTGAAGCCATACCACGGCGCACTCTCCAGGACCGTTGACGGTGCTTCGAGGTACATTGAGTGAACCAACATTGGTGATGCCGTTCTGGGCGTAAGGGCGCCATTGATCGCGATTCCTGTGAATTTGACGAAGCGGCCAGAGGCGAGCCCGGCGATTCGATCCAGGTGTGCCGGACGACCGAAACGCGCGCGCGCACGATGCCGAGATGACAGAGACCCAGCGCCACCGTCGCCCAAGAGATTGAACGCTATCTCCGCACGGGAGCGAGCGATCCCTCTCGCTCAGCCTGGTTCGCACATTTCTCTTCCTCGGAGGTAATTCGATTCGAATCATCGGAACTGCGGGATACTACGGCCTAACGGATGGCCGCTGAGCTGCGGCCGCGCGTGATGCTACCACCCCCCGTTTTGAGCACCGATTCTCGCGCGGGTGAAGCCCGCGGCGGTCAGCTTCAGCGGCGTGTTGAACGGCGGCTCTCATCTGCACGCCGCACGGACGCATGCGAGGATCGCGGCGGCGGAGCGATCAACGTCGGCCTCAGTCGTCGAAGCGTTGGAGATCGAGATGCGCGCGGCGGCACGGCCGCGCCAGGTGGTGCCGCCAAGCCAGCAGGTGCCCTCGGCCTGGATGCGACGGATCACCTCGCGGGTGAAGGCGTCAGCGTCCCCCGAGGGCAACCGGAAGCGGACGAGCACCTGATTCAGCACTACTTCGTTGAGGACCTCGACTCCCTCTGCGACACGCAGGGTATCCGCCATGCGCCGCGCCAGCGCACAACAGTGCTCCACCAACTCGGCGACGCCACGCCGGCCGAGCGAGCGAAGGGCGGCCCACGTAGGGAAGCCCCGCGCCCGGCGCGACGACTCGGGTACGAACTGAAAGTTCTCGCGCTCAGCCGTGGAATGTGGGTAGTAGGCCGCATCGACAGCAAGCGCGGCACGGTGTGCCGCACCGTCGCGAACGACCACATAGCCCGAGTCATAGGGGACGTTCAGCCACTTGTGCCCATCGACGGCCCAGGAGTCGGCGCCATCAGCCCCGCGTACGAGATGGCGGAGGGCCGGTGAAGCCGCCGCCCACAGGCCGAAGGCACCGTCCACATGGAGCCAGGCGCCGCGCTCATGGCACAGCGCCGCAATCTGGTCGAGGGGGTCAAAGCTGCCGGTGTTCACTTCCCCGGCCTGGGCGCAGACGATTGCCGGCCCTGACACCTCCGCCAGCGCCTCGCGCAGCATGTCGGGGCGCATGCGACCTGCGTCGTCTGCGGCGACGCGACGGACGCGGCCTCGGCCGAGACCGAGCATCTGGAACGCGGCGAGGATCGTCGCGTGCGCAGCCTCGCCGGCGAAGAGCGCGATCTCTGGTGCGCTTCCGAGACCCTGCTCTTCCACGTCGTGGCCGAATCGGGCAAGTACCGCGCTGCGGGCTGCCGCAAGGGCCGCGAAGTTCGCCATGGTGGCGCCTGTCGTGAAGCCCACGCTCGTGGACGCCGGCAACCCAAGCAGCTCGACCAGCCAACGGCCCGCGATCTCCTCGACCACCGAGGCTGCCGGGGACGCGACATACGTCCAAGCGTTCTGGTCCCATGCGGAGGTCAGCCAGTCGGCACCAAGGGCAGCCGGGAGTGCGCCACCGGTCACGAAACCGAAGTAGCGAGGACCCGCCGAGGCTACGATGCCCGGATCGGCGGCGCGCGCGAGGGTTTCGACAACTGCACGGGGATCCTCCCCGCCGTCCGGGAGGGGGCCGCCGAGGGTTCGCTGCAGAGTCTTTACAGCGACAGGCGGGGCGACCCGTCGCTCGGCGAGTCCGGCCAAGAACTCCCGTGCTAGGCCAGCAGCTCGTTCGAGCACCGCATCAATCTTCTGTGTCTCTGCCTTGCTGATCATTGCACCTCGTCCAGAGTGATCGATTTCGCTCCTACCGCCGCGGTCCTATTCATGTTTAGGCCGGCTTGGATAAAACTGCGCCTCCATTATTCCACCTGCATGCAGAGAGTGTCGGGCAAAGTCGTGCCCTTCCCGATTTTGCAGCAGGGCTTTCCCGTGGGTTTCCGATTCGCCACCTCGTGCCTGATTTCAGCCAGGAGTTCGCGGGCGATAACGTAGTCCAGACTGTGTGGTACCGACATCCGCGTGAGTATGCGATTCGGACATAGGTCCGCCCCATCGTCGGGCAATTGATAGGCGATTCGCCGAGACTCCTCGATTTTCGCGGCTCGCCGTTGTTCAATACAAGCGGCGTAAAGCCAGGCAACGGATAGGCATGCTAGAAATCTAGCACACGACATAGGCTTCTGAGCGAAGAGTCCTTAGCAAGCCCCCTTGCTTGCTATAGATCTTCCCTGACGGCGTAGGCGTTCCGGAATCCCGCCGGCGACTCGCGCTATGCATGGTTTGTCGGGCGGCGTTCGTGGTGATTTCCGGACCTCTCCGCAGCGGCGCCACTCCGCGTGATACATACCGGAGAACCATAAACTGGCACTCAGTGCCGATTAATGGTTCAAGTATGGTTCACGACTGGTGTCGAATGCGTGGTTGGCCGGGTTCCAGCAGCTGGGGCAGCACAATTCACATCCTTGAAATCACGCCCGCTCTCCGGGAGCGTTGATGGTGCTTCGAGCCAGCAGTGAGTGAACCAACGTCGATCGTTCCTTCGCGGGTGTAGTGGCGCCGTTGCACCGCACACCGATTGTCGCCGTGATATGGCGGCAAGGCGGGAAGGATTCTTATGGACTCGTTCAGGGTGAGAGATTGACTCAACGATATCCTGGTGATGCACGTCATCAAAGGCATGAGGCTCGTTCGGCGAATTGCAGCCGCTAGTCTGCTTTCCTTGATTCCACATGGGGCATTCTGCCAACCCACTCCTGCAACAGTTCCTTCGGGATTCGAGACGCCTTGAGCATGGCTTCCAAAATGCTTCTGGCAGTAGTTCTCCTCTCCGTTATCACTTGCCTCAGCTCTGCACCGAAGGCGGGCGTGATTCAGGGCATCGCGCTGGAGAATCTCACTGGCTTGCCGCTCGCCAGAGCCCGTTTGAGCCTCGCGCGTCTCGAAGGGAATCGCCTCAAGCCCGTCGCCACGATCGCCGCTTCGCGCAACGGTCAATTTGTCTTCGCCGCGCTGGAAGAAGGCCACTACCAAGTTAGCGGCGTCCGCGCCGGGTTTGCCGAAGCGAGGTTCGGCCAACGTCGGAACAACGGACCGGGCTCACCGATCTTCGTGCCGCGCGATGGCTCGCATTTTGTCGAACTGCGGTTGAAACGCCTCGGAGCGATCACCGGGCGCATGCTCGATGAAAACCGTGTGGGCATGCCCGGTGTTCCAGTTGTCGCTTACACGACAAGCGTTCCGATGCGCATCGTCGGTTCCGCAACCTCAGACGATCGCGGCTTCTACCGTATCACCGGTCTTCTTCCCAGCCGGTACTTCATCCGAACTGGTCCCGCCCAGCTCGAAGACGCTCTCAATCTGCTACCGACGTATTACCCGTTCACAAGCGTTGTGCTGCGGGATGCGCAGCCCGTCTCGGTCGATCTCGACACTGACACCACGCATATGGATATCCAGCCCGTGCCGGGAAACCTGTCATCCCTCGGCATACATGTGACGGGCTGCCTGGGAATAGCGCAGGTCACTCTCTCCACCGATACCGGACGGAGGCACGCTAATGCGCCCTGTAACCTGGGTCCCATCAGATTCAACGGCCTGGCGCCTGGCGAGTATGAGGTCCTCGCCGAGGGAGAAGCCGACCGGCAGAACCTCGCCGGATTCCATTCCGTTCATCTCGATATGGAGCGAGAGATCGGTCTCGCCCTCCGGCCCTTGCATGACTTTGCGCTACGCTTGACCGACGCGGCAGGGCTAGCCCTTCGAGACATCGGCATTATTGCCCGCCGTCGCGACCTTGCCGGCGAGGGCCCCGACCAGGTGCTGACGGGAGAGCGGGTTCAGCTCCCGCCCGGATTTTGGCAAATCACCGCTCGACCTCCAGCGAGCCATTACCTGTCTGACTTGAAGGTCGACGCAGGTGGTTACCGCCGCGCCCGCAAGGATCCGAATCCTGAGTGGTTCGAATTCTACCTCGACTACTCGATTCGGGCCAGCATCTCGCTTTCTTCGCAGACGGCACAACTCTTGGGTCGCGTGACCTTGGCCGGCAAGGCGGCGATCGCCGCACCTGTTTATTTGTTACCGACCACGCCGCAGACCCGGCGGCGCATGAACGGGCTGCGCACGACTCACACTGACGCTAACGGCAACTATCGTTTCGACGGACTCGCGCCCGGCGCGTACGTCGTGCTCAGCTCCCTCGATATCGCTGAGGTGAACGAAGAAACGATGGGCGCGGCACAGGCGCGAGCGCTAACGCTCGAAGAAGGTCGTACGGGCACTCAGGACCTGGAACTGTATCAACTTCCGTAATGAATTCACTGGGCATGCGAGGACACCAACCAACACCAACCATCCTGGATTGCCAGCCAACCAATGGTGGCTGGCTCGATGGCGTCTGACATCGAACTACTCGACCGTGAGGTTCCCGCCAAAGCACCCACGTTTCAGAATCCGACTGACCAATGACCCAAGCTGCGGCACAGTCATGCGGTCGAAGTTGCTAATGGCTTCCGCAACGGTGCGCACGGCGCCGCCCACTCAGCGTTAGCGCCGGAATCGATCTCCCATAGGCCAGCTTTTCTGCGGGATCTCCGTCAGCGCACGGTCAAACTCACCCATCATGTACTCGAAGAAGTTCATGTAATTCACCGGAAGTGAGTTGAACGTAAACCCGATCGAGATCCCTTCCCGCCGCCGGTCCAAAAACGCAGAACCGCTACCCTGCAATGCCCCCGCGTGTGAAACGTGGAACGGGCTTCCAGCAGGTTCCTGTTCGGACTCCTTCCTCGGCAGGTTCATCAACACGTTCACGCTCGCAGGAGAAAGCAGCGGTTTGCCTCGCTCCCCGTCAATCGCCGAGGCGATCCGCACAATGTGCTCCGCCGAACCGATCCATCCCCCGTGCGAATCAGTGGCGCGCAGATAGTAGCCGCCGTATGCCCACGGCACTTCGCCTTCGTCCGGATACACGGACGCCGTCAGATACGGCAGCTCCGTCTGCTTGGTCTGGTGATAATACTGGACCTCGCGCGGAGCCCGCTCCCGCAGTCTTGTCCCACCAATCCTCATGTCGCGGATCCCCGCAGGATGCAAGACCGCCGTTTGCACATACGCTTCGTATGGCATCCCTGACGCTTGCTCGATGATCCGCCCCAGCACGCAATACCCGAAGTTCGAGTAAACGGTCCGGGCGCCCGGCGGGTAGTCGAGCGGCCTGCCCATCATGTATCGAATGATCGTTTCGCACGTGGCTGGCTCCCGCGCTCCCAAGACCTCCGCCGCCTTCCGGCTCCACGGCAAAAACATGGGCTCCATGCTGCCGCCCCAGCCACCCTGATGCTTGAGCAAGCGCATGACGGTGATATCCGCCAGCCGCGAATCCAGAGTGCTGCCGGCTGGTGGCTTAAACGACTTAAGGACACGGAAAGCGCGGTCCTCCAGGCGCAACTTCCCTTGATCCACGAGGATCATAATCGCGATCTGCGTGATCGTCTTGGACACACTCCCGAGTCGAAACAGCGAATCCGTCTGGACCCTCTTCTTATGCTCCACGTCAGCGTAGCCATAGCCGCGGCTGTGCACCAAGCGTCCGTCCTTCGCGACGGCTAATTGTCCTCCCGGCAGAGCGAACTTCGCCATGGCCTGCGCCATCAAACGGTCCAACCTCTCCACTTGGGCATCCGAACGGTTGGCGGGAAACAGCGCCAGAGCGCCAAGGCAAGTTGCGGCAAAGTAGCTGTTCAAACAACCCTCGACATCTCAGAGTATGCCACCAATGGAACAAGCCCGAAGCCCGACCTTAATCAATTCGATACTCTGCGGCAAACTGTTGGCGTCCCCCATAAACGCCGTAGCGCTCCGGAGTCAATTACCTCCTGGACCCAGCGCTGCGGCAGTCGTACAGCATACAGTCGGTTCGTGTAACAGATAACATCATATCTTTGTAGCCTTCGTGTGATAAGATTTCTGCATTACCCATGCTCCAAACACGCAGTTTTCGCAGGGGACGCTTGAGCGAGCAGGTCGTCGACGAGCTCGAGCGGATGATGATGGCTGAGTTTCCGAGCCCTGGCGACCGTTGGCCCAAAGAGGCCGAGTTGGCGGACCGGTTCCGCGTCAGCCGCATCGTGGTTCGCGAGGCGGTCAAGATCCTCGAAGACCGCGGCGTGCTGGAGGTCACGGCGGGCCGCGGAACATTCACTTGCCGGCCGTCACTGGACCGTGTGAAGACTTCACTGCTGCGGCTGTTTCGCGACCGTCCCATCCCCGATCCCGGCGAGATGGAGCGCATGCTCGAGCTCCGGGAAGCACTCGAAGAGACCGTTGTGGCGCTCGCCGCGGTGCGTGCCGAATCCGCCGATTTTGAAGCCATCGAGGCGGCCCTGAAAGAAATGGATGCGCGCGGCGCGGATGCCGGCGAAATCATTCAGGCGGATCTCCGCTTCCACCTCGCCGTCGCCCGCGCGGCGCACAATCCATTCTTTGAGATGGTGCTCGAGCCGCTGACTCATGTGTTCCTGACCCAGATTGCGCTCACGGACACGCTCCGCATCGGCGTGGCTGAGCATCGTTCCATCTATAAGCAAATTCGCGAGGGAAACCCGGTCGGCGCGCGCCAAGCCGTACGCCGGCTCATGCAGTTCACGCGGTCCGATGTTCGGAGAGCGCTCGGCGTGCTCAAGTCGTCGCGAAGCGGGGCGAATGGCCGCCGCCGCGTTGGCGGCTTGTCCAACGAAAAGGCCGGCTGAAAGATATGATGTTTAACGATGCAGGAGGGAGAGCCAGATGAATAGATTCATGGTTTTGCTCTTTGCGCTGACGTCGCCGCTATTCGGACAGACCACCGGCACCATCAGCGGAACGGTCCACGACGCGACGGGCGCTGTTGTTCCCGGCGCTAGGGTGACAGCGACCAACACGGGTACGAACCAATCCCGTGTGGCTTCGACCGACGCCGCGGGCCAGTACGCTCTCCCACTGTTGCCGCTCGGCGACTATCAGGTGCGCGTCGAGAAGGACGGCTTCGCGCCATTCGTCCAGCAAGGCATCACGCTCCAAGCCAACACGCAGGTGCAGGCCAATGCAACGCTGCAAGTCCGCGCGAGCTCTGAGCACGTCACGGTGAATTCCACTGCCTCCCTGGTGCAGACCACCTCCAGCACGCTCGTCCAGGTGGTCGATGCGCAGCGCGTCGCCGACCTGCCGCTCAACGGGCGCAACGTGCTGCAGTTGCTCTCGCTCAACGCAGGCGTATCGGACCGCGGCGTACCGGTCACCGTGCAAGGATCGAATCTCGGCGGAGCCGGTCTCATCAATACCGTCTCGATCAGCGGCTCGCGCGGCAGCTCCACCAACTACCTGCTCGACAACTCCGATCACAACGAAGCGCAGACGAGCCTCGCGCGTCCGTTCCCCAATGTCGACGCCGTGCAGGAATTCAGCGTGCAGACCAGCTCCTTCGACGCCGAATATGGACGCGGAGTCGGCGGGATCGTCAACGTGGTCACTAAGTCGGGCACCAACGAGTTCCACGGGACTCTCTTCAACTTTCTTCGCAACTACAATCTGAACGCCGCGAACTTCTTCTCCGGGCGCGACGCGCTGAAGCGCAACCAGTTTGGCGGGACGGTGGGAGGGCCGGTTCGCAAGGACCGGACGTTCTTCTTTTCCTCCTACCAGGGAACACGTACCCGCACCGCCACTCCCGGCGCACTGCGGACGGCTCCGAGCGCTGCCATGAAGACCGGCGATTTCCGCGAGTGGCTTCTGGCGAATGGCACCGGCGTGATCCGCGATCCGCTCTCGGGCAATCCGCTCCCGAACAACGTGATTCCTCGCACGCTCTTCGATCCTGTCAGCGTCAGACTGATGGCTCTGATGCCTACATCCACTACACCGAATTACCAGCTCCGCTTCGCAACGCCGGTGGATGTAGTGGATGACAACCAAGTGCTGGCGCGCGGCGATCACATGTTCAGCAGCGGGAATCGTCTTTCAGTACGCTACTTTTTTCTGCAATTCGAGGACACGCCGGTTATGCTGCCGGATAACCTCCTGTTCGCCTCCGACGGCGTGGTGGGGACGTCGCACAGCACCACGGTAAACCACGCCTATACGTTCTCCTCCAAGTGGCTCAATAATTTCAATTTCTCGGTGACGAAATCGGAGCCGGACCGACTCACGCCCAACGAGCCCAACGTAAGCTTGCAGAACCTGGGCGCGCGCGTCAAGAACGCGCAGGGAGTGAATTTGATCGACGTCACCATCAACGGCTGGTCAGGCGTCACACTCGGGAATGTGGGTTACAGCGTCAGCAACGCCTACCACACAGCTAACACCACAGGCTACGCAACCGGCCGGCACAACCTGCGATTCGGCGGCGAGTTGCGCGTCTACCGCACGGGCTTTCGATCGTTCTTCCAGACGGGAGGCGCAGCTACCTTCAATGGACAGTTGTGGAGCCAGGTCGGACGCCAAAATACTGGCAATTCGTATGCGGAGTTCATCATGGGGCAGATGTCTGCTTTCCGGCAAACATCGGTTTCGCGGCTGTCGTCTGATCAGGAACTGCCGGCGTTCTTCATCCAGGATGATTTCCGGCTCACCAACAAGCTGACGCTCAACCTCGGCCTGCGCTGGGATCCCAAACCCGGTTTCGATGAGGGTCTCGGCCAGCACACTACATTCGTACAAGGGAGGCAATCGACTTCGTTCCCGAGCGCGCCCCGCGGGCTGCTGTTTACCGGCGATCAGGGCTTTGAAAAGCGCGTCATTCCGAACGACTGGAACAATCTGGCTCCGCGCGTCGGCTTCGCATTTCAGTTCCTCCCGAAAACGGTAGTCCGTGCCGCTTATGGCCTGTTTTACGACGAGTACTTCGGATTATTCTACAACCGCGTCATTCAAGGTCCGCCTTGGATCGACGATGCAACGCTCGCCGGTGTGCTGAAGCTTTCCGATCCTTACGCGGGCACCCCGCCGCTCGAGCCGGAAACCTACCAGGCAAGTTCGAGCTACCCCTTCCGCGACTTCTCGACCTATGCAGCGCCTACCAGCCAGATGCATGCAGGCTACATGCAGAACTGGAATCTCGTCATCGAACGCGAAATGTCCGGCTCGGTGCTCTTGCGCGCGGCGTATGTGGGCTCGAAGGGAACTCACCTCGTTGAGTCGAGGGAAGTGAACCCTGGGATCTTCGGGCCGGGCGCCACCGCCGCGAACATCAATGTACGACGGCCCCTTGCGCGAATCGGCCCGATGAGCCTGGGCTACTCGGACGCCAATTCGACCTACAATTCCATGCAACTCACGGTGCAGAAGCGGCACAGTAAAGGATTCAGCGTGCTGGCCAACTATACGTGGGCCAAGTCGATCGACTATGCCTCGTTCAGTTCGGTATCCGGCAACAATGCCGGTCCAGACCCGCTCAACACGCGCACCGCGCGCGGTCCATCCGATTTCGATATCAGGCACAGGCTGGTGATCTCGGGCTTGTGGGAGTTGCCGCGCCTCGCCAAGGCCAACCTCTTCCTTCGGCTGGTCTTGGGCGGATGGCAGCAGAACGGCATTTTCAGCGCCGAAAGCGGCTTGCCGTTGACGATCGTGAGCGGCCTCGACAACAATTTCGACGGCGTGGGCGGCGACTATGCCGACTATCTCGGTGGAGCGTGGAAGCTGTCGGGTGGCCGTTCGAAACAAGAGCAGATCACGCGCTGGTTCAACACGGCGGTATTTGCCCGCAACGCCATCGGCACGTTCGGCAGCGCGCGGCGCGGCCAGTTGCGCGGGCCGGGACAGTGGGGCCTCGACTACTCGCTATTCAAATCGTTCGATGTCACCGAGCGTCTGCGCCTCCAGTTCCGCGGCGAGTTCTTCAACGTCTTCAACCACGCAAATCTCGGCTCGCCGGTGACCACGGTAAACAATACGAACTTTGGAACGATTAACGGCGCGGGCGGACCGCGAATCATCCAGCTTGCGCTGAAGCTGGTCTTTTAGATTACGGAGCACGAATAGATTACGGAGCACGAATCATGAAACGCAGAGAACTCCTCTTCGCGACGGGCGCGCTTGCCCTTCAAGGTCAGCAGACGCACACGGCGGGCAAGCCCGCTCCGCGCGGCTCAACCAAAAAAATCCGTCTCGGTATCGCCGGCGGAGGGTTCGGCGCCGGCTTCTTCTTTCACGAGCATCCGAACTGCGAAGTGACGGCCGTCACCGATCTCCGCTCCGACCGCCGCAGGAGGCTGCAAGACGTCTACCGCTGCAAGACCGGCTACGAATCGCTCGAGCAAATGCTCAGCCTCGAGAAACGGCTCGACGCAGTGGCTATCTTCACGCCCGCCACCTTACACTACCACCACACTGAGCTCGCCATGAAGCGCGGCCTGCACGTCTACTGCGCCGTGCCGGCCGTCTTCTCGCTGGAAGAGGCCGAAAAGCTCAGGGCTCTCAAGGAACGGACCGGGCTCAAGTACATGATGGGGGAGACAAGCTGGTATCGCGAAGGCTGCATCTACGCGCGTAACCTTCATAACGCGGGCGGCTTCGGCGAGTTGTTCTACAGCGAGCTCGCCTACTATCACGACCGCGGCGATTTGCAGGATCTCATCACGAACAGGAAGACGCGCTTCTTTGAGCCGGATGGCTCGAGGAGCTGGCGCTGGGGTCTACCGCCGCTCCACTATCCCACGCACTCGCTCGGTTACCTGGTAGGTGTGACTGGTGAGCGGATTCGCACGGTATCGGCGCTTGGCTGGGGCAGCCAGCATCCCTGGACTACCGAGAACAAATACAAGAATCCCTATTTCAATGAGGCCGCGCTGATGGAGACGGACCGCCAGCACATGACCCGCTGCAACGTGTTCTGGCTGGTAGGCGAGGACGGCGAGCGAGCCCAGTGGTACGGAGAGAAAGGCACGGTGTACATGGCAAACATCGGACTGTATGGCGACATTCACCGTGAGCGCCTCGGCAAAGCCAAGCCGTTGACCTACCCGAAATACATCCAGGACCCGATGGTGCCGCCCGAGATGCGTCACGAGAGCGGCCACGGCGGGAGCCATGTGTTCCTGAGCGCGGAATTCATCAACGCCCTCGTGGACGACCGCGAGCCGGAGATCGATGTCTACAAGTCCCTCGCGATGACGGTGCCCGGAATCGTCGGACATCAGTCGGCATTAAAGAAAGGCGAGCGTTTGAAGGTGCCCAGCTTCGACAAAGTTTAGATTATCTTTGCCGGTGTTTGTGGGGCAGCTTGTTAAGCTGCGGCCGATTGCCTAATCGGCCTTCGGCGTCGGCCCCCGCGCAGGATGCCATCCTGCCCAACGATGGCACTATCCGCGCCGCCGGTAGGGTTTCGACAAATATCCTTCTGACTCTTTCGCCCGGTACGAGCCAGGTGCGTATGTGATCGCCTGCCGGTAGGCATCCATCGCCCGCGCGCGCTGTCCCTTCAGATCGTACGTCTGCCCCAGCCGCATCCAAGCCGTCACGCCGGTATTTGGATCGAGATCCTTCGCCTTCGCCGTCACTTGCAGAAAATTGCCAAGCGCACTATCCAGATCGTTGTACCAGAACTGCACCGTCCCCCGGAAATACAAAACCTTTTCGATCGGGAAGCCGGAATATCCAGGTGAGCCCGAGCGCTTCAGCCGCTCCACTTCCGCGATCGCCGCCAGCGCGCTCTCCTTCTTCCCCAGATCGCTGTACATTTGCGCCAGTTCGAGCCGGAACAGGTAATTCCGCGGGAACTCGCGGATCAGCGCCTCGAGCAGCGGAACCGCATCCGATGGACGGCGCTCGCGGCGATAGACAGTGGCGAGGAGCAAGCCTGCATCGACGCGGTTGATGTCTCCCTTTTTGTACACCATCTCAATCGTTCTGATGCCCTGCTCCCTATCTCCTCGAAACCCTGCCAGGAATCCCAGCACTTTGTAGGTCCATGGAAGGCTCCCCACGATATAGTCGTGCACACCCTGGGTCAGGCGGGCATCGATCATGCGGGGATCGATTTCAGTCACTTGATTATGCAGCTTCCGTGCCTGTGTCGCGTCTCGCAGCGCATCCATCCAAGCCTTTCGCACCAGAAAGTGATAGTTGGCGCGCAGTCCATACGCGACTCCCAGGTGATACAGCGCTTCCTTGTCGCGGCGGTTCTTCGCAATTCGCTCCTGGCACAGGCGCATCGACTCCGCAATCGATCCATCGAATTCCCGACGCTCCTGGGGGCCTGGATTCATTCTGTCCCGCCGCAGAAATGCGTTGCCGCCCGTCACCAGCTCGGTTTCGAGGGCTCCAGCACGCAGCATTTCGCGGTACAGAATCGACTGCGCCAGGTGATTTCGCAGATTCGGCGCACTCGGATTCTTCCGTGACAGCTCACGGAACGTAGCCACTGCCTGGTCGAACTCGAGATTATAGAAATGATCGAAACCGCGCGCGGCCGCCGGATCGACGGCACCCCACAAAGCAACCGGCGCGAACGCCGCCGCTACTATCCTCACTCTCCCATTGTAGAAAGGTTCACCGGCTGTGATATAACTCGTCAAAGGAGAACTTCATGTCCCAACGCCGATCGTTTCTACAATCGCTCGCCAGCATGCCGGTCATCGGCGGCCTTATGCCCGCCTCACTCGCAGCCGCGAGTTCCAAACGCGACTACTTTAAAGAATTGAACGTCGGCACCTTCATCAATGCCGCGGGGACCTATACGACGCTCACCGCGTCGCTCATGGAGCCCGAGGTGGTTAAGGCGATCGAGTATGCTTCGAAACAATTCGTCCGCCTCCAGGAACTCCACGACGCAGCCGGCAAGCGCATCGCCGAATTAGTTGGTTGCGAGGCTGCCATGGTTTCTTCCGGCGCCGCCGCGGCACTCACCTGCGGTACTGCAGCCTGCATGACCGGCAATAACATGGACTTTATCCGCCGCCTTCCCGACACCACGGGAATGAAGACCGAGGTCATTGTCCAGAAGTCCCATCGTTACGGATATGATCACGCCGTCCGCAATTGCGGCATCAAGTTCATCGAGGTCGAAACCGCCGAGGAATTGGAGCGTGCCGTCAACCCTAACACCGTGATGATGCTGTTTTTCAACTCAAACGAGACGGTTGGCAAGATCAATTCCCAAGAATTCGTCGCGCTCGGCAAGAAGCACAACATCCCGACGATGAATGATGCCGCCGCCGACGTTCCACCGCTCGAAAATCTTTCGAAGTATCTCAAGCTCGGATTCGACCTGGTTATCTTCTCCGGTGGCAAGGGCATTCGCGGGCCGCAGAGCGCTGGGCTCCTGCTGGGTCGCAAGGATCTCATCGAGGCAGCACGCCTCAACACCTCACCTTTCTCCGATTCCATCGGACGCGGCCTTAAGGTGAACAAAGAGGAGCTCCTCGGCATGATGGTCGCCGTCGAGCAGTACACCAAAAAGGATCACCAGGCCGAATGGCGCGACTGGGAGAAGCGCTGTAAACAGATCATCGACTCGATTTCGGGCGTCAAGTCCATCAAGACCGAGATCAACATCCCACCCATCGCTAATCACGTTCCGCACGTTCACGTCACGTGGGACCAGAATGTGGTGAAGATCAAACCGTCTGAAGTGGTCAAGCAGCTTCGGGAAGGAACTCCTTCGATTGAAATCACACCCGGCTCACGCGACCGTCTTGTGATCGCCGTTTGGATGCTGCAGCCCGGCGAAGCCGAGATCGTGGCCAAGCGCGTGCGCGAGATTTTGAAGAAGGCAGCCGTCTGAAACAGCGCTCTACGGATGATCGTACCCTTTCAGCCTGCGCACCCAGATGTTCCGGTACCGCACCGGCACGTCGTGATCCTGCAAAGCCAACGATTCCTCCGGAGCGTGAGGCTCGTACCTCTTCCATATCCGGTGCGCCATTGGCCCTATGATTTCCTGCCGGTGATGGACGAGTACGCCATTCTGAAGCACCGTCACGAACGCAGGCTTCGCAAGCTTTCCGTCGGCGAATCGTGGCGCCTCGAAAATGATGTCGTAGCTTTGCCATTCACCCGGTTTCCGCGCTGCATTTACTAATGGAGGCCACTGCCCGTAAATCGATCCTGCTCCGCCATCCGCGTAGGTCGGGTTGTTATGGGAATCGAGGACCTGAATCTCGTAGCGCTCCATGATCAGAACTCCGCTGTTCCCGCGCCATTGGCTGTCGCCGTTCACAACCGGAGGCGATGCCCATTCGATGTGATATTGCGCATCCGCGAACTTCTCCTTGGACACCAGGTCTCCGGTACCGGTCGCGATTTCCATGTAGCCGCCAGTCACTCTCCATTTGGCCGGCCCCTCGCCCCCGCCACTCTTCGGTTTTCCGCGATTGATCCATTGCGAAAGATCCTTACCGTCGAACAACACGACTGCATCGGAGGGCGGCTGTCCGGGCAGCGCACCCGGTGTCACCACCGCTGGCCGCGGTCGCGCGATGTCGTGCACCTTCCATTTTTGTCCCGGCAACACAGGCGTGTCGTCATAGCCGACTGCCGATGTTCGCCAGCCTTTCTTCTTCCCCTCGCCTCCTTTGCCTTTCTCCTGCGCCACGCACAGGCTCAGACCAACGACGAGCATCAGGCCACCAGCCAATCCACGGATCCTTCTCATGCTCTCTCCTCCTTTCTCATGCCACAGCGCTCAGACCCTTCTTGTTGATCAGCCCCGTATTCACATACCCGTTCCGCACATCAAAAATACCGGGAAACCGCTCCTCCCATCCCTTGTTGGCAATCGGCACGTACTGCCGCGAATTGCACTCGATCGCCGACGCCGTCGGTACGTGCGCCGCTACGCCTGCCGAATGGATCAGCGAGGCGCCGGGACAGGTCAAGTCCTGGACACACAAAAACATCTTGTACTTTTGCGCCGCCGCGCCCATCAGCATCGCCTGCGACTGCCCTTTACACGCTTTCAACGCCACGCCGCTGTAACCCATCTCCCTCGACAGCAGAAGGCTCTCCAGCTCTGTAAGGGATTCGTCGATGACCACCGGCCGGATCTTCGCCGCTTCATGCATCACGTTGTGGCGGTTCGCTTTCAAGTCCCGCGCCGTCGGTTGCTCGATATACTGCACGCGATTCCATCCTTGCGGCGTTTTCTCCTGGATCCCTCGCATGAACGCGAGCAAATACTGGACGTTGGGAGCTCTCTCGTTGAAGTCGAGCGAATAGTTCCATGTGGTCACGCCACGCTTGGATTGCGTTTCGGCCGCTGTACGCTCCACCGCTACCACGCGGTCCACGTCCCATTTCAGGTCCTCGCCGTTCAGCTTGATCTTGATGTGGGTCAATCCGCTATAGCGAATCCACTCCGGCAAGGTCTCCGGAAGACCGTCGTTAATGCGCTTAGTGATGTCGGCGTCCGTGATCGGATCAACCGCGCCCACCAGGTGATACAACGGTATCCTTGGCTTCGGCTTCGGCAACACATACTTCTGGAGAGACTCGCCTTTGAACTCCGGGCTCAGGTAGTGCGAAAGATCATGCGACATCAGGTCCGGTCCGTAAGTGTTGTACGTGCTACGCCCGTGCAATTTCCCGAACCCATCGGCTACCGCCGCATCAAATGGGCTTGCCGTCGTCAGTACGCACAGCTTCGGAATCGGCTGTGCCAGCCTCAGCGACTTGTCCACTTCCGCAGACGCCTTGATGTAATCGTGCTCGAGCGCCACATTCAGGTCCACCGGATGGCCAAGCTCCTTGTAGCCGCTGGTGATCTTGTTGATCCGCTCCGCCAGAACCTTCATGGCGTTCAAAGTCTGCTCATATGTCAATACCCTCGATGGAAACGCCCATACGTTCCCCAGCGGCATCGACCCGAATCCCTTGGCGAACTTGCCCGCAGCCGTCTCGACCACGCAGTTGACATTGATCAACGTGACCTTGTCCACAACGGTGCCGCCGAACTTGATCGGCGTCCGGTAGGAGTAATCCTCATAGCTGTAGCCGATTTCCTTGATCCGGACATCCGTCGGCTTCTTGGCCCGGAGGATGGCCGGAAAACCAATTGCGGATGCGAGAAATACACGTCGTTTCATCATCGGGGTCATTTTATCGTACTGCGACGCTTCTTACCCACGATCCGCACGGACAAATACAACCCCGCGAACAAGGCTGCGCTGAAGGCGGCCATGTGCCATGCATGGTCTCTGATCCATAGCCACGCGTCCGGCCCGAGCGACATCCCCAGCCAAGCCAACCCGAAGTAACGCGGAATCCGCGCGGTCAGTATCACTGCCAGAAAGGATATCGCCCGCACACCCAGGGCCCCCGCGGAGAGCACAAATATCTTCACCGGCAATCCTGGAATGGGCACGGCCGTCGGCACGAACACCGTCAGCAGACCGTACTTTTTGAACCACTCGCGAAATCGTTTCGCTCGCCGCGAAATCGTATGCCGCTCCAGGTATAGCTCGCCCCCCTTTCGGGCTGCCAGGAAAAGCAGCATACTTCCAATCGCCGACCCAAGAACACTCGCGGCAGCCGTAGCCCAGGCCATGGAGGGGTTCGTGATGCCTACGAGTACTATTACGGCATCCACACCACCCGGCAACGGAACTCCAGCGGAATCAATCAATGCCAGCAGGAAGGCCCCACCCAGGCCCCACGATTGTAATGCCGCCACCATTTTCTGTCGAAGATTCATGAAGGATGGATTTCCCAGGATACTCCGGCAAGTGTCGCATCTCCATGAGAATAGTTCTCCTGTCGGCATGCACCTTCGGCGCGCTGGCGCAAACCGGAGCCGACTTCTCGATCAGTCGCATCGAGGCTGTCCAGGTTGTTCAGAACGAAGACCACACCGTGCCAATCATTGCCGGGAAGCGAACCGCCGTGCGGGTTTTCCTCAGGAAGGAAGGCGAAGCCGACGAGGTCGCTACCTCGGTCCGCTGCTCGCTGGCCGGACGACGTGACGGCCAGTTATTGCTTGGGTCGCCTTTAACGGCTGCTGCCATCCAACCTAAGAACACTCCGCGCCGGGACATGGCGGGTCACTCGGTGCAGTTCGTCTTACCCGAATCATGGACGGCGGGCCGACTAATCGAGCTGGAAGCCACGATCGAGGTTCCGGCAGGCCGTACCGATCGCGATGCATCCAACAACTCTCTTCGGCGGGAAGTACAGTTTCTCGAAACTGGCAGTACGACACAACCTTGGACCATCGAGTATCTGCGCGGCTGCGATCAGTCCGACACAGAGCTGGCGACGCTACACGATCTGTTACTGAAGCTCTTTCCATTGCAGCCGGCCTCCCTGTTGTACCGCGCGATTCGTGCTCCGTGCCTCGCAGGCGACAGTACCGCCGTCCGTGCGCGGGCGAGCGAGTTTGCTCTGTATCTTCCCTCCTCTATAGTCGTTTCTCCGCGGAGTGGGTTTCACCTCGCCCATACGGTGGCGCAGGCCCTCGGATTGCGGCACCCCAACACGGCAGACGCCTGCGGAGCCACCGACCCCGCAACCGACTGGCGCTTCGAGGACATCCAGGAACGCCGGGCGACTGCCCGAATCCTCGACCCGGGTTTCGATCCCGTCGAACGCCAGCTCAAACCACCCGATTCAATCGACCTTCTATCGCACTGTGCGCCCAACCGGGTGTGGATTTCCGAGTACAGCTATCGCCGTCTACTCGAATCCGGACTCAACTTGCCTCTTCCTGACAACCTTTCCGATGAGGACCTCATCCTGGCCGGCTCCATCCGGCGCGACGGTTCGCATGCGACGCTGCTGCCGTCTTTCCGGGCGCCTGCCGCCGTGCGGGAGCCGGAAGGCGCCGCCAATCATGTCTTGCGCTTCTCTGAAGGCCCGAACACCCTCGCCGAATACCCGCTGGCCATTTCCTTTCAGGACCACTTCACGGGCCAAGCCATCGAAGAGGAGCACTTCGCCGTGCGAGTTCCCTTCCCCGCGCGAGCTACCAAGGTCGCTCTGCTACGCGACGGGATCGAACTCGCCACGCTGGAACTCGAGTCCGATGACCCTGTCGTTTCCATCACGTCTCCGTCCTCGGGCACGCGGTGGGACGGCGGCTCCCCGCAGTCCATCGCCTGGACCGGGTCGCATCCATCCAAGTTGCTGGCCTATGCCCTCCTCTATTCTTCCGATCGCGGCCGAACCTGGCATCCCCTTCTTCCCCGTACCGAAGATACATCGTTGGAGATCGATCCAGCGGTTCTGACCGGCGGACCGGACACAATGATCCGCGTCGTCGCATCGAGCGGCCTTCGCAACCATGAGGCCACTGTAGGGCCCTTCCTCGTCGCACAGACGCCGCGCTTCGAGGTCTCTTCCACCGACCTGCAGTATCGAAAGGTCGTGGTGGGAACAGGCGCTGAGCAAGCGTTGCAACTCCGCAACTCCGGCAACGGACCGCTGTCCATCACCCAGGCAAGTGCTTCCTCTCCGGATTACCAGTTGTCTCCTTCCGGCCCAATGGAAATCCCAGCCGGCGCTGAGCGCACCGTGCGCGTACGCCTGGATCCTGCTTCCCCCGGCGATATGACCGCTCGACTTTCCTTTCGAACCAATGTCACAACCCAACCTGTCACTGACGTTACGCTCGCCGGCCGTGCCATCGCCGCTCCCGAACCGGATCTCGATATCGCGCCGCTCAATCTCGAATTCGGCGATATCAACCCGAATCAGAATCGTGACCTCGCCGTCACGTTACAAAATTACGGCCCCGGTATGCTTCTCGTCACCGGCGTGACCGCGAACAATCCGCGCTTCTCTCTGGTGTCTCCGGCCGTGCCCTTCCTCGTTGCGGTCGGAGTCACACAACCACTTGTGGTCCGGTTTGCGCCAACGGCCGGTGGCGTACAGAGAGGAGAATTGCGCGTCACCACCAACGATCCGGGCCGCCCATTCGTCACCATCCGCCTGAACGGCAGGGGCACGGGTCCGGAGCCGTCGTTGAATCCGTCGCCTACGATCACCTCCTTGCTTCCCACGTCAATCGTCGCCGGATCTCCTTTGTTCACGCTGACGGTCAACGGCGCTGGCTTTGTTCGTGAATCTGTCATCGAGTGGAATGGCACAGCGCGGCCGACCACATTTGTGAGCAGCGCTCAGCTTGTAACACCGATCACCGCGATCGAAGTTGCCAGCACCGGAGCTGCCAGCATCACGGTCTTCACTCCGCTTCCGGGCGGAGGGCGGTCCGCCGCGGTGTCGTTTCCGATCACTACATCCGCTCCTCCTCCGCCCGTGACCAATCCCGTCCCCGTGATCATTACGCTCTCTCCCTCCTCTGCGACCGCCGGAAATCAGACCTTCACGGTCACTGTTACCGGGCAAGGGTTCGTCAACGGGTCCGTGTTGGAATGGAACGGCTCGCCGCGGACGGCAACCGTCCTGAGTTCCAGTCAGCTTTCCGCTACGATCACCGCGGAAGACATTGCATCTGCCGTTGATGTCAACATCACAGTGTTCAATCCGCTACCGGGAGGCGGACGGTCGACTCCGGTCGCGTTCCGCGTGACTCCGGCGCCCATTACCCTCGTCCCCCCACCGGCAACGCCAACAATCCTGCTTCACCAGATCGATACCGCTGGCTGCCCGGACGTCGCGGTGCAACTTTCAGTCCTCGATACACGGCTCGCTTCGGTCACGCGACTACTCCCCACCAACCTGAGCTGCCGCGAGGATAACCAGCCCATCACTTGTATCATCGAGACTCCGCCTTCCAAACCGTTGTCGCTCATGCTTGTGTTGGGATTAAACGGCGTGTCCGCGGAAGATGGTGACATGATCAAGGGTGTCGCCATGAACATCGTCAATGGCCTTGGCGTCGAGGATCGTGCAGCGGTTGTGCATTTGGAGAGGACGGTGAATCCGATTCAGAGCTTCACGAGCAGCAAGGCGGCGCTGAATACAGTGATCAACTCGCTGCGCGAGGTCGGTCCGGGCAACGCCTTGTTTGACTCGGTGTCGCTGGCGGCAAACGCTACTGCTGCCGAAAGAGGCCGCCGCCAGATCGTGCTGGTCTTCACCGCTCAGGAGAATTTGGGTGGTGACCTGCGCGATTCCACGCAGGCGTTGTCACGAATCATGGCCGCGGGCGTTTCTGTTTTCTCGATCGCCCACGGACCCGGCGCCAACAACGTCAATCTCGTAACCTTCCTGCGACAATTGGCGACCCAGACTCATGCCCGGACGTTTCAGGAGGCGGCATCGTTCCGCGTGCAGTCCTCCGTCGATACGATCCTCCGGCAGCTCCAGAATTCACATACGGCAACGTTCCTCTCGCCAACGTTTGATGGCCGTCCCCACGAGTTCAGCTTCACCTACAGCAGCGGTGGTCTGGCCGGGACCGCCAGGCGTACCTATCCTGGTTGCCGGTAGATATCCTCCGCGGCCTTCTTGAGAGAGGACGTAGAATCAAAGAGTAGGCTATTGAGGCGGCGGAGAACCAGACGAACATTACCTTGTCTCCTGAAACCGAACACCGGCTACGACAAGGGCGCAAGCTGAAGGCATGTCCGTTGAAGCTTATCTCGAGCAGCTCGTCCGTGAGGATGAGGAGTGGGGTGAGCTGGCAGGAGCGGCGATTACGCAGTTTGACCCGGAGTTCACCGATGTTAGGGCCGCGGTGATGGAGGCTTGGAGCAAGCGAAACGCGGAGAAAGCCGTCCAGCAGAAGACGTGTTTACTGACCTCCGCACGAAACATGGCATATCGTGTTGAGTTCACCCCCAAGGTAGAGGGTGACCTCGACGAACTCTACAGTTGGGTCGCCCAAAACGCGCCGTACCGAGGCCCGCTCTGGTTTGACCGCTTCGAGGCAACGATCCTTTCACTAAGAAACTTCCCGGAACGGTGCCCTGTGGTTGAGGGCCTCTCAACTCCCAAAGATATAATCCGGCAACTCGTCTTTGGGCGAAAGAGGAATCGCTATGTGGTCTATTACGCGGTCTTCGGCGATGTCGTACGGATTCCTCACGTGCGACACAGTGCTCGGAGGCCCCAACGAGTAAGTAAGATATCTTCGGATGAAGCGGATGTTGGTGACCTCGATGTGCGCGATACAGCCATGGCCGTGATTTCCTTCACAAT
>Ga0187893_10004349_pt1 | contig 27124 bp, 20 predicted proteins | sample MA1701074metaG_FD_139574 | JGI IMG/M metagenome (GOLD analysis project Ga0187893, IMG submission 139574) | White microbial mat communities from a basaltic lava cave in the Kipuka Kanohina Cave System on the Island of Hawaii, USA - MA170107-4 metaG ... | reverse complement strand
GTCAGATCCAAACGACAACCCCTGGCGGGGGGCCAGAGTTGATCTCAAGGGGTTCGCTCGAACAGGCACCAAGAGCCTAGCGCGTCAGAATGCCCCCGTTCGGGTTTTTGAGATAGCTTCTAGTTAAACGGATAGTCCACGCCTAGCTCGAGGCCCCGAAGCTGCGCCTGAAGCCGGCAGTAGCCTCGCATGATCGGCTCCCGGAACTGATACCACCCTTGTCGGGTTCCGATCACGATTGCCCCGTATTCCTCTCGCTTGAGCCGGTTCATCCGCGCGTCGTACTGCTGCCGGTTGATTGGTTCGACGCGCATTTTCCGCGCAATGCCCTCGTACGATGTGAACACGTCGGCTGTCTTGCGCTTCAAGAGGTGATAGCTCGCCAAGGCCCAAAGGATGTACTCGTAATGCTCCCCGTCGCGATACTTCTCGACGGCCCTGTCGTAGCTCGCCCTGAGCTGCGCGTCTACCTCGCCGACGGCGTCCGCTAGCGCCTTATCGAATAGCCTCGCTTCGTTTTTCCAGCTTTCCGACTCGCTCCGAGCTCGGTAGTAACGCCAAAAGAACTTCGTCCCGAGCAGGTGCACGTAGTGCGGAAAACCGTCGCTGATCGCTGCGATACGAAATAGGCGGTTCCTGCTGATTGGGATTTCGATTTCTCTCGACACTTCCTCCATGAGTTCGATTAGAGGCGTCTGGCCCAAGCGCTCGAGGCAAACCGACGCGACGTAGCGATACGCGGACCCGTGCTGAGCCAGCATCTCGTCCAAGGAGTGTCCGACGCCTGAGAAGATGAGCTTGAGCTCGACGCCCTGGTCTCCGATCTGCTTGAGGAGGTCTCCAAAGAGTGCCCGGTGTCTTGCGTCCGCCAGAGCCTCGAACTCATCGATAATGGCAATCGAGCGTCTTGAGTGGGCGGCACCGGCGAACTGGAGCAACGCGACCGCTTCGTTCACCGACGTCGGCGCCTCGACGTTCCCCTGCTCGATCGCGGTGACGTGCTGCGCGGAAAGTCCACCGAACTGTGCCCCGAGCTGCTTCGTGGTGGTCCGACGCTCCCTGATCGGTATCTGGCCGAGGAGTTTTGCTACTACGTCTCGGACGACAGAGTAGAACGTGGCGTCACGGTCGCATGCGACGAGCACCGGGTTCTGGTCGGACGACTGGTAGATGTGGGCCGACGTCAGGGCGAGCGACGTCTTGCCGACTCCCCGATCGCCGTAAACGAAGACATTGCGGCCCGAGGAGGCCAGCGCCTCGCGGATCGTTTGGAGCTGCGGCTCCCGCCCCCGAAGAGATTCCTCCTGCCGGATGGGGCTCGACGGGTGAAGGTACCTGTCGAGAAGGTCCCCGAATGCCTGCTCGTCGAGATCCTGCCAGCGGTCCGGCATATCCCCCCCGTCAGATGCACAGCGGCAAGATGGTACACCGTGCTTCGCCCGGCCGCGCGCGATTTCACCCTCTCCGGGGCGATCGCGACGCGGTCGGTGCTTATACCTCGCGGGTCGCGCGCTTCCGGCCGAAGACGTGCGCTTGCGAGTGCTGGAGCAGGGTAAGCGCCCGCCGAGCTGCGTCCTTTCCCAGATTTTGTTAGTGCTCGAGACTCGCGCGCCGAGGACGGCGAGGCGATGGCGGGTCGACGGGGGAGAGATCGGGGAAGCGCGAGAGCGGGACGAAAGCTGTGCTGGACGCAGGCGGACGCGCAGCGGCGCCTCGGAGACTGGCGCGCGAGCGGGCTGAGCCTGATGGCCTTCTGCCTGTGCGAGGGGCTCGGCTACGAGCGCGTGCGGCGCTAAAGGAGAGCGCTCAAGCGCGGTCCGCATCGGAAACGACGCCGGGCTCCGCGGCTGCTTCCGGTCGAGCTCGTCGGATCGGCCGAGCCGTCGTTTCTCTTCGAGCTCGAGCTCCCGCAGGGCCCGCGCGTGCGCCTGGCGGCGGGCTTCGACGCGGGTGCGCTCGCGCAGCTGCTCCAAGTGCTCGAGGCGCGCGATGGCGGGCGTCGCGGAGCGCAACCCGGACGGCGACGAGGCAGCGATCCTCCACGCGCTGGCGAGCCTCGGTGTGGCCTACAACTCGCCGCCCGACAAGACCTACGCGCGCCAGAGGCGGGTGGCCGAGATGCTCGCCGGCCTGCTGGAGCGCCACCCCGAGCACCCGGGGATCTCGCACTACCTGATCCACTCGTTCGACTATCCGGAGCTGGCAGAGATCGCGCTGCCGGCCGCGCGCGCCTACGCGAAGATCGCGCCGTCGGCGCCGCGCGCGCTGAACATGCCGTTTCACATCTTCACGCGGCTCGGCATGTGGCAGGAGTCGATCGAGTCGAACCTCGCGTTGGCCGCGGTCGCGCAGCAGTCGATCGCGAGCACGCACCCCGGCGCCACCGCTTTCGACGCGCTGCACGCGTGGGACTACCTCGCCCACGCGAATCTCCAGACCGGCCAGCATGCGAAGGCGCGCGAGCTGGTGCAGCGGGTCCGCAGCGTGACGAGCTTCGACAATCCGCAGTTCGCAGCGGGCTACGCGCTGGCGGCGATCCCGGCGCGCTACGCGCTCCAGCGCGGCTCCTGCCGCGAGGCCGCCGCGATCGCGCCGGCGCCGGCCTCGTTCCCGTGGAAGTCGTATCCCTACAGCGAGGCGGTCGCGCACTTCGCCCGCGCGGTCGGCGCCGCGCGCGTCGGCGACGAGAGCGCGGCGCGCAGCGCGCTCGCGAAGCTCACCGAGATCCAGGCCGCGCTGCGCGGGCAGAAGGGATCCGACTGGGCCACGCAGGTCGAGATCCGGCGGCTCGCCGCGGCGGGCTGGCTCGCGCGCGCGAGGGGAGAGGACGCGGAGGCGCTCGCGCTGATGCGCGAGACCGCGGATCTCGAGAGCGCGACCGACAAGCACCCGGTCACGCCCGGCTCCGTGCTGCCGGCGCGCCAGCAGCTCGCCGACCTGCTCGTCGAGCTGGGGCAGCCGGCCGCCGCGCTGGCCGAGTACGAGGCGTCGCCCGCCTCCGCGCCGGCGCGCTTCAACAGCTACGCCGGCGCCGCGCGCGCTCTCTAGGCCGCGGGGCAGAGGCAGCGGGCCAGGGACTACCGGTAGCGCCTCGTCGCGCAGTGCGGCGGCTCCGGCCCCGGAGCGCCCGGCGCGGGTGCAGCTGCCCCGCGAGAGTAGCGGGCGACGGAGCCGGGCCGGCCGCTTCCCGGGGTCTCTCCACGCAAGGGTCCTCGGCCGCCCCGGCGAGCCGAGCGGCGCTAGCTCGACCGCACCGACTCGCGTCAGGTGCGTAGCAACTACGAACAGGCGTTATGCGCCGGAGAACCCTCGAGCTGGCGACTCCCAAGGGAAACAACCCGGCGTGATCACCTGCCGGTGCGAACCCGATGCCACCGGGACCGGACCGGGAGGATCGGCACGAGGCTGCGCCGAACGCGCTCTCGCTGGAGGCCTATCGGCCGACCGGCTCCGCGACGAGCAGCTGCGACACGCCGAGGGCGCGGATTCCGGGCAGCTGCTCGCCGAGGGCCGCGGCGCCGCGCAGCCACGGGGCGAGCGCGCGCACGAGCGCCGGCTGGCGTCCGGAGATGTTCTCGAAGGTCTGCCAGACGTAGCCGCGCTGCAGGATCCGGAAGCCCGCTGCGCGGATCAGATGGCGCAGCTGCCAGGGCCAGTAGTTGCGCGCGGGGTAGTGGAACCAGCGATCGCCCAGCGCGAGAGGCAGGTAGGGAATCCCCGGCGTCGAGGGCGCGAGGCGGCGGCCGCTGCGCTTCCAGATCACGCCGTGCGTCTCGAAGGGATACAGGCGGTTCGGCGAAAACACGATCAGGCGGCCCCCGGGCCCGAGCACGCGCCGGATCTCGCAGAGCACCGCGAGCTCGTCGGGCGCGTGCTCGAGCACCTCGTTGAGCAGCGCGGCGCCGAAGCTCGCCGAGGCGTGCGGGAGCGCGGCCAGGTCGCCTCGCTGCACCCGCGCCGCGAGCGCGGGATGGCTGCGGGCGAACGCGGCCACCTTCTCGGCGCTGTGCTCGACGCCGACCGCATCGGCGCCGCGCGCGCAGAGCGCGGCGACGTAGGCGCCCGCGCCGCATCCGCAGTCGATCACGCGGCGGCCGCGGAGCGGCGCGGCGCGTTCGATCCAGGCGAGGCGCTTCGCGAGGTTGCGCGGCGCCGCGGTGTCCTCTCCCGCGATCCGGATGTCGGCGTATGCGGCGGCTGAGCTCACGGCGCCCCGCAGCGGAGGCGCCCGGCCCGGCGAGATCGCATAGCGACGCGCATCCAACTGCTTCATCGAGCGGAAACTGCTCGGGCTTTAGCCGCTGCGCGGCTCAAGCGCCGCGCGCGCGCGGCCGATCCGAACGACGGGCCGGTGAGGCCGCTGCCCCCCTCGGAGTGGCCCGTGCGCGTCGCGCTCTCGACCAACATCCTCGCGCCCTACCGCGTGCCGGTGTTCCGCGAGCTCGCGGCGACGCCGGGCTGGCAGCTGCGCGTCTTCACGAACGCCGAGAGCGAGTTCGACCGCGCCTGGCGGAGCGAGGCCGGCGCGCTCGACGTGCAGCGCGTCGCGAGCCTCTCGCTGCCGCAGCGCTTCGGCCGCGGCAGCGCCGCCGCGCAGACGACGACGCTGCACCTGCCGCTCGGGCTCTTCTCCGCGCTGCTGCGCTTCGCGCCCGACGCGATCGTGAGCGGCGAGCTCGGCCCGCGCAGCTGCATCGCGGCCGCCGCGAGCGCCGCGCTCGGCGTTCCGCTCGTGCTCTGGGCCTACCCGTCGCGAGCCTCCGCGGCCGCGGCGGGGCGGGTCCGGCAGCGGCTGCGGCGCGCGCTGCTGCGCCGCGCCTCCGCGGTGATCGGAATGGGACAGCAGGCGCGCGAGGCGCTGCGCGCGCTCGGCGCCGACGACGCGCGCATCTTCGACGCGCCGAACGCCCACGACGCCGACGGCATCGCGCGCGCGCTCGCGGGCCGCGAGCCCGGGGCGCTGCGCGCCGCGCTGCGCGCGCGCTGCGGCGCGCGCGAGCGGATCGCGCTCGTCGCGGGCCGCCTGGTCCCCGTGAAGGGCATCCGCGAGCTCTTGCGCGCGTGGAGCGCGCAGCCGCCCGAGCTGCGCGCGGGCTGGAGCCTGCTCTTCGTCGGCGACGGCCCGGAGGCGCTGCGCGTCGCGGACGCCTCGGTGCTCGCGCAGCCCGGAGAGATCCTGCGGCTCGAGGGCGCAGCATTCGACGCGATGCCGGCGATCTACGCGGCCTGCGACCTGCTCGTGTTCCCGACCTTCGGCGACACCTGGGGCCTCGTCGTGAACGAGGCGATGGCCTGCGGCCTGCCGGTCCTGTGCTCGCGTCTGGCCGGCGCCTGCGACGAGCTCGTCTCGGAGGGCTCCGGCGGCAACGGCTTCTGCACGGATCCGCGCGAGCCCTCGGAGCTCGCCCGGGCGCTGCGCGAGGCCCTCGGCGCGCCAGACCTGCGCGCGCGCGGTGCGCGCAGCCGCGAGCGGATCGCGAGCTTCGGACCCGCGCGCATGGCCGAAGACATGCGTCGCGCGATCCGTTCGACGCTCGCCCCGGAGGCGCTGCCTAGCGCTCCGCCGGCCCCACGCCTCGCACGATCCGATACGCCTTCGTGAGCCCGAGGAAGCGCTCGCGTTCGAGCCGGCAGCCCGGGAAGAGCGCCGCGAGCTCGCGCCGCCCGAGCAGCTGCGTGCCCGCGAGGAAGCGCTCGATCGCGCGCGCGCCGGGCCGCGCGATCCAGCCCCAGAGCGTGGTCCAGCGGATCAGCCGCCGCTGCCAGCGGCGCGGGAGGTAGTGCAGGCCGATCCCGAGCAGGTGGGGCTCGAGCGGAAAGCTGCGCGCGGGCGTCTGCACGAAGAGCCGCGCCGCGACGCGGCGCAGCTCGGACGCATAGCCCTCGCGCGCGGTACCGGCGGGCAGGTGCTCGAGCACCGAGTTCGAGAATGCGGCGTCGAAGCTGCCGTCGCGGAAGGGCAGTGCCTCGGCGCGCGCGCGCACGCAGACGCAGCGGCCTCCGGGCGGCGCGCTCTCGCGCGCGAGATTGACGAGCACGATCTGCGCGACGCCGGGCAGCGCCGCGCCCGGCAGCGCCCAGTTGAAGGGCGTGCCGCCGACGTCGATCACGCGCAGCGGGTGTGCGGGAGCAGGCCCGAGGAAGGCGGCGAAGCGCGCGAGGCGGCGCTCGCGGAAGGGCCGGATCAGGCGCGCGTAGATGCGGTGGATGCGCGGCGCTCGGGCCTCGCGCGGAGCGGCCGCGTCCAGGCGGCTACCGGATGCGCTTCGCGCGGCGCAGCTCGCCCTCGATCCAGCGGTAGGTCTTCTCGAGCCCGCGCTCGAGCGGCGTCGACGGGACCCACGAGAGCGCTTCGCGCAGCCGCGTGTTGTCGCTGTTGCGACCCCGCACGCCCTGCGGGCGGGAGAGGTCGTAGCGCTTCTTGACGGGCTTCTCGGCGACTGCGGCGATCAGGTCCACGAGCGCGTCGAGCGAGACGAGGCGATCGCTGCCGAGGTTGAGCGGCGCGCGCTCGTCGCTGCGCATCAGCCGCAGGATGCCCTCGACGCAGTCGTCGACGTAGCAGTAGGAGCGCGTCTGCCCGCCGTCGCCCCAGATCTCGATCTCGTCGTTGGGCTGCGCCAGCGCGAGCTTGCGGCACAGCGCGGCCGGCGACTTCTCGCGGCCGCCCTCGAAGCAGCCCTGCGGCCCGTACACGTTGTGGAAGCGCGCGACGCGCGTCTCGAGGCCGTGGTCCTCGTGGTAGTGCCGGCACTGGCGCTCGCTGAAGAGCTTCTCGAAGCCGTAGCCGTCCTCGGGATCGGCCGGGTAGGCCTCCGCTTCGCGCAGCGGCGCGATCTCGGCCTGCTCCTGGCGATGCACCGGATAGATGCAGGCCGACGACGCGAAGAAGTAGCGACGCGCGCGGTTCTGCCGCGCGGCCTCGAGCGTGTGGAGATTGATCAGCGCGTTGTCGTGCATGATCTCGGCCTTGTTGGCCGTGATGAAGCCGATGCCGCCCATGTTCGCGGCGAGCGCGTAGACCTGCTCGACGCCCTCGGTCGCGATCAGGCAGTTGTTCCAGCGCCGCAGGTCGAGGATGTCGAACTCGTGCGCGGCGCTCGTCTCGAACTCGGGGTACTTGATGTCGACGCCGCGCACCCAGTAGCCCTCGGCCGCGAGCGCCTTCACGAGGTGGTGGCCGATGAAGCCGCCCGCGCCGGTCACGAGCGCGCGCACGCGGCGCGAGGTCTGCAGGCTCATCGAGGACCTCCCCTCGCGATGCCCGTCGCGGGCGCCCGCAGGCGCCGTTTGAGCTGGGCGTCGAGCGTCGCGGCGAGCTGCTGCGCGAAGTAGAACAGGAAGCGCGGGTTCCCGAAGAGGTAGCGGCGCCACAGGCGCGCGGGCTCCTGGCTCAGGCGGAAGAGCCACTCGAGGCCGAGCGCCTGCAGCAGCGGCGGCGCCTGGCGTTTCGCGCCGGCGAGGAAGTCGAAGGCCGCGCCGACGCCGACGAGCACGCAGGGCAGGCGGTCGCGGTGCGCGAGGATCCAGCGCTCCTGCTTGGGGCAGCCGAGCCCGACGAAGAGGATCGCGACGCCCGACTCGCGCAGCGCCTCGACGAGCGCGGCGTCCTCCTCGGGCGAGAGCTCGCGGTAGGGCGGGCTCATCCGGAACGCGATGCGCAGGCGCGGGAAGCGGTAGGCCGTGCGGCGCAGCAGCTCGTCGAGCACCTCCGGGCTCGCGCCGTAGAAGCCGACCGCGAGGCCCAGCGTCTCGGCGCGCCGGCAGAGCACGCCCGTGAGCGCGGGACCGTAGACGCGCGTGGCGCCGCCGACGCCCAGCAGGCGCAGGCCGAGCACGAGCGGCATGCCGTCCGGCGTCACGAGGTCGGCGCGCGCGAGCGCGCGGCGCAGGCTCGGGTCGTCGCGGCTCTCGATCGCCGTGTGCACCGTCGCGACGCAGACGCTGCCGCCGCTGCCGGCCTCGGCCATGCCGCAGATCGCCTGGACCGCCTCGGCGTAGTTCGTGCCGTCGACCCGCAGGCCCGCGATCTCGCGCGAGCGGCCCTCGGCGCGCCAGGGCAGCGCGTCCGCGGAGCGCTTGCGGCGCCCGGGTCGGCCTGGCGTTTCCAGTGAGGTCGCGGTGGGATCGGAGTGGAGCTGCGCGAGGCTCATGGGCTCTCGTATCGGAGCGGGAAAGTCCCGGGTTGAGGCCTATCTGCATCCGCGCGAGGGCCTCCGGCGCCCGCAGGCGGACAGCCAGGGCCGCGTTCTGCCGATGGAAAGCGGAAATGGACCCGCTCGCGCACCCCTGCCCGCGCGCGGCCGCCGCTGCGGTCGCGGGCCTCTTCTTCGGCGCCGCCCTGCTCGCGGCCTGTGGCCCGCCGCGCGCGAGCGCGCCCGAGTGGCCGCGCGGCGCCCACGTGCTCGCGGACGTCGCCGCGCTCGACGCGCTGCTCGGCCGCTTCGCGCGAGCCCCCGGCACGCCCGCCGGCGAGCGCGCGGCGCGCCTGCGCGGCGCCCTCCCCGCCTGCGCGCTGGCCTACGGATCGGACCCGGAGGCCGACCTGCTGCGCGCGCTCGAGGCGCTGCGCTGCGGCGCGGCGGCTCCGGCCGCGCTCGAGGCGCTGCGCGCGGGGCACGCGATCGCGTTCGCGCGGACGCTCGAGGCAGAGGGCGAGAGCGCCGCCGCGAGCTCGCGGGCGCTGCGCGGCCGCATCGACCTCTCTCCCGCGGGCCGCGTCTCGCTCGCGCTCGAGCTGCCGCGCGACGCGGTCTCGGGCGCGCTCGCGCTGCTCCTGCCGGGCGCCGCGCCGCCGCAGCCCGCCCTGCTCTCCGACGCGTCCGCGCTGATCCGCGCGCGCGTGCGGCCCGACGGCGGACTCGCGCTGCGCGAGCTCGTCCCGGCCGCGAGCCAGGCCGACCGCCTCTTCCACCTGCGCAGCGCGCTCTTCAGCGAGCTCGTGCTCGAGGGCAGCTGGGAGCTCGCGGTGTATCTGCCCGCCGCGCCGTCGCGCTGGCCGCGCGTCGCGGCCGCGCTCGGCATCCGCAGCCGCGCGGCCGCACAGCGCGCGCTCGACGGCTTCGTCGCGGAGCTCGCGCAGCGCTGGCCGCTGCCGCAGCAGGAGCGGCAGCTCGCGGGCGCAGCCGCGCTGTGTCTGCCCGAGCTGCGCCTGCTGCCCGAGCTCGCGCCCTGCGCGCAGGTCGGCGAGCGCGCGCTCGCGATCGGCTGGAACGCGGCGAGTCTCGAGCACGCGCTCGCGCGCACCGACCGCGCGCCCGAGCCTGCGACCGCCGCCGCGCCAGCGGCGGCGGCGCTCACGGTCGAGCTCGCGCGGATTCCCGAAGCGGACGCGCTGCTGGCCGGCGCGGCGCCGCACGCGCAGGCGCTCGCGGCGGCCGCCTGGCAGCGACTCGCGGTCGGCGGCAGCGCGGGCGACTCCGACTACTCGCTCTGGGCCGAGCTCGAGCCCGCGCGCGCGGATGCGCTCGCGCAGACCGGAGCGCCGCCGTGACGCCGCGGCAGGCGGCGCTGCTGCTCGCGCTCGCGCTCGCCCTCGCCGCGGGCAGCGTCTCGCTCCGGGCCGTTCCGGGCGAGCGCGCCGCGCGCCGCGCCTGCGGCGCGGCGCTCGCGGGGCGCGCCGACGAGGCGCTCGCGCTGACCGAGTCCCGCGTCGGCGCGGATCGCGCCGGCCGGATCGCGGCCGAGTGCCGCTGCGTCGCGCTGCTCGCGCGCGGCGATGGGCCCGGCTGCGCCGCGCTGCTCGAGGGCGTCCTCGCGCAGCCGGCCGCGGCCGACTGGGTCCCGCGCGCGGATCTCGCGATCCACCTGATCCAGAGCTGGCGCGACGCGGGGCGCGGCACGCAGGCCGCCGCGCTCGCGGCGCGCGCCGCGCGCGCGGCGCCGCGGGACCCGGACCTCTTCTACCTCGAGCTCGTCACGCGCGCCGCGCTCGAGCCGGACGAGGGCGCGCTGCTGCGCGAGCTCGCGCTGCGCATCCCGGCGCGCGGTCCGGCCGCGGCGCGCATGCGCACCTCGCTCGCGACGCGCCACCTGCAGCGCGGCGATCCGGCGGGCGCGCTCGCAGCGCTGGGCGAGCGGCCGCCCCGCGGAGCGGGCGACGCGAGCCGCTGGTGGGAGACGCGCGCGATGGCGCTCGGCAGCGCGCGCGACGGCGCGGGTCTGCAGGCGCACTTCGCCGCCTGGGAGCGCGCGGGTGCGAGCCGCGACGAGCTGCTCGCGCGCTATGCGGTGACGCTCTCGATCACGGCGCTCCGGGACCCGCGCAGCGCCACGGGCGAGCTGCTCGAGCGGGCCTTCGGGCTGCGCGAGCGGCTCGAGCCGGGCCTCGCCGAGCAGGTCGCCGTGCGCCTCGTGCTCTCGCTCGTGAACCAGGGCCGCGCGGCGGAGGCGCTCGCGCGCTACGACGAGGCGCGCCCGCAGCTCGCGCTCGCGGGGATCTCGCGCGAGGAGCTGCTGCGCTCGGCGGCCGCGCGCGAGCGGAGGCTCGGACGCGCGCCCGCGGCGGAGACGGCGCGCTTCGAGTTCCGCGTGCGCGGCGCCGCAGCGGGCGCGCAGCTCTGGCTCGCGCCGCCGCCCGCGGCCGGTGCGGACGCGAGCTACACAGCGCATCCCCTCGCGGCCGAGGGCGGCGCGCTCGCGCTCGGGCTCGAGCGCGCGGCCGAGGAGTCGCCGCTGCGCTGGGTGCTGCGCGACGCGGCCGGCGCGCGCCTCGCCTCCGGCAGCGCCGCGGGCGGCGACGCGCCGCTCGCGATCGCGGCGGGCGCCGCGCAGCCGCCCGCGGCGCCGCAGCGGCTGCTGCGCCGCAGCGGCGACGGCCGCCGCCGCATCGCGCTCGTGCTGCTCGACTGCGGCGACTGGCGGCTGCTCGAGTACCTGCGCGCGCGCGGCGAGCTCCCGGTCTTCGCCGCGCTCTTCGCGGCGGGGCACCGCGCGGTCCTGCGCAGCGACCCCCCGATGACGGCCGCCGCGCTCGAGGCGCTCGTCTGGCCCGGGCGCCCGCGCACTCCGAGCTTCACCGCGTGGCTGCACCAGCTCGGCAGCGAGCTCGCGGGCCTCGAGAGCATCGGCCGGAACCCGCTCGCGCCGCTGCGCTGGTTCCTGCCCGCGAGCCGCGACCTCTTCGCGACGCTCGGCGCCGGCCCGCTGCGCGTCGCGAACCTGCTCTTCTCCCACGGCGGCATCGACGCGGGCCGGCACGCCAGCGCGACCGGGCCGCACGGGGAGACGAGCGAGCTGCCGCTCGCGCGCGCGAGCCGCGACCTGCGCCCCGAGGAGCGCGAGCGCTTTCCGCTGCTCGCGGCCGGCGCGGCCGCGAGCGAGCGCGACGCGGTCCACCTGCGCAGCATCGCGGCCGAGCTCGACGCCGCGCGCGAGCTCGCGCGCGACCCGGCGCTCGACTTCTTCGCGCTGCGCGTCGAGCCGCTCGATCTGCTCACGCACGCGCGCTTCTCGGAGATCGCGCGCGCGCGCCAGGACGACGGCGCGTCGCTGCTCTTCGAGCTCTACCGCTACCTCGACGCGCGCCTCGGCGAGCTGGACGCCGCGCTCGACAGCGACGACATCCTGGTCGTGATGTCCGACCACGGGATCCAGAGCGCGATGGAGCACTCGCGCGACGCGCTCTTCGTCGCGGTCGGCGGGGACCTGCCGGCGGGGCGCGCAGACGGGCAGCCGGAGCTCGCGGGGGTGCCCTTCCTGCTCGCGGAGTGGCTCGGTGTGGAAGTGCAGTGGCCCGACACCGGCATCGGACCCCGCCGCGCGAGCCGCGCAGCGCGGTGATCCGCTCGCGCGCCGCGCGCCCTCCGGCGCCGCGGCGCTGGCCCGGCCGGAAGCGCCCGGGTACGGTCTTCGCGCCATGCGCGGCAGATCCGGCCGGCAGGGGCTCGCGGCGAGGGCGCCGCGGAGCTGCGGGACGCGCTGGCCGCGGAGACGAACCGGATGAGCGGCAGGCGCGGCGAAGCGATCCCGAGCGCCGCGCTGCTCCGCGTCACCGGCGGCGCCTTCGCGCTCGCCGCGCTCGGCTACAACGAGTTCCTGCTCGAGGCGCTCGCGGGCAGCGCGCTCGACCCTCGGACGCTGGCGCGCGTCCGCCACTCCCAGCTCGGCTTCCTCGCGGCGGGATGCCTGCTGCTCGCGCTCGCGCTCGGGGTCTCGCGGCTGCGCGGGCTCGCGTGGCTCGCCGGGCCCCGCGCCGCGAACTGGCTGCTCGCGGGCATCGCGCTCGCGGCGCCGCTCGCCGCCGCGGAGCTCGCGCTGCGGCCGCTCGTGCAGCCCCCGCTCGACGAGCGGACCCGGCTCTTCGAGCGCGACCCGGAGCTCGGCTGGCGCATGCGGCCCGGGATCACCGCGCGCTGGTTCGGCAGCGAGATCGAGGTCAACGCGAAGGGGTTGCGCGGCCCCGAGCTGCCCTACGCGAAGCCCGCGGGCACGCAGCGCATCCTCTGGCTCGGCGACTCCGTCGCGATCGGCTTCCGGCTCGAGAGCTGGCGCCAGAGCTTCCCCTACCTCGTGGAGGCCTCGCTCGAGCGGGGCCCGGGCCTCGCCGTCGAGACGGTCAACGGCGCCGTCGACGGCTACTCGCCCTGGCAGCACGCCGCCTGGCTCGCGCGCGAGGGCCACCGCTACGACCCCGATCTCGTGATCGTCTGCTTCGTGCTGAACGACGTGACCGAGAAGCTCGACCTCGTGCGCTTCGGCGGCAGCGGCGAGGGCTTTCAGCTCGCCCACGCGGCGACCTGGCTGGATCGGCTGCTCGGCGACAGCGCGATCCTCCACTACGCGCGCGCGGGCCTCGCGCGGCTGCGCTTCGGCGCCGATCCGCAGCGGGGCGCGCGCGAGCGCCAGCGACTCGACGTCGAGACGCTCGCGCGCGAGCCGGAGCGCGCGGACGTGCGCGCCGCGTGGGAGCGCACGCTCGACGAGCTGCGCGAGATCTTCGACTTCTGCCGCGCGCGCGGGATCCGCGGCGCGCTCGTCGTGTTCCCCTTCACCTTCCAGTTCCTCGACGTGAAGCGGCTCTCCGCGCCCCAGCGCGTGCTCGAGCGCTTCGCGCGCGAGCGCGGCCTGCCCCATCTCGACCTCCTGCCGCCGCTGCGGCGCCGCATCCAGCGCGAGGGCGCGAAGCTCTCCGACTGGTTCCTCGACGAGGACCACCCGAGCGCGCGCGGCCACGAGGTCGCGGCGGAGCTGATCCACGCCTTCGTCGAGCGCGAAGGCCTGCTCGCGCGCGCGCCGGCGCCGCCGGGGTCGCTCCGATGAGCGCCGCGCCGGCCGAGAGCTCGCGATCCGCCGCGCGCGTGCTCGCGATCGTGATCAACTACCGGACGGCTCCGATGACGATCGAGGCGCTGCGCGCGCTGGTCCCGGAGCTGCGCGCGCTGCCCGGCGCGCGCGCGCTCGTCGTCGAGAACGGCTCGGGGGACGATTCGCCCGCGCAGCTCGCGTCGGCGCTGCGGCGCGAGGGCTGGGAGGACCTCGTCTCGCTGATCGCCTCGGAGCGCAACCGGGGCTTCGCGGGAGGCGTCAACCTCGCGCTCGAGTCCGCGCTGCGCTCGGCGGATCCCCCGAGCTGCATCTACCTGCTGAACTCGGACGCCTTCGTCGCGAGCGGCGCCGTGCGGAGCCTGGTCCGCTTCCTCGAGGCGCATCCCGAGGTCGGCATCTGCGGCAGCTACATCCACGGCAGCGGGGGCGAGCCGCACGAGACGGCCTTCCGCTTCCCGTCGATCGTCGGCGAGTTCATCGCGCGGGTTCCGCTCTGGCCCTTCACGCGCTTCCTGATGCGCTTCACGGTCGCGCTGCCGATCCCGACCCGGCCCACGGCCGTCGACTGGCTCGCGGGGGCGAGCATGTTGATCCGCAGGCAGGTCTTCGAGGCGATCGGCGGCTTCGACGACGGCTTCTTCCTCTACTACGAGGAGACCGACTTCTGCCGCCGCGCGCGCGCGGCCGGCTACTCGACCTGGTACGTGCCCGAGAGCCGGGTCACCCATCTCGGCTCGAAGTCGACCGGATTCCAGGACCCGAGCCGCCCGCGCGCGAGCTACTGGTACGAGTCGCGCCGCCGCTACCTGCGCAAGCACCACGGCGCGGCCTACCTGCATCTCGCGAACCTGTGCTGGGTCACGAGCTACGCGCTCGGCCGCCTGCGCCGCGCGGTCAAGGGCCTGCCCGACCGCGATCCGCCCCGGCTCTTCGCGGATTTCCTGCGCCACAACTTCTCGCCGCGCGCCTCCGCGCGCCTCGACGACGCGGGCCGCCGCTAGGTCGCGCCGCGCTCGAGCCCCTGGGCGAACCGGAAGGCGTCGAGCTCCGCCAGCGCGAGCGCCTCGGCGTCGAGGCCTACCTCGCCCGCGAGCTGCGAGAGCGCCCCCGTGTCGAAGGCGTCGAGGCGCTCCGCGAGATCGAGCAGCCGCCCGAGGCCGCCCTCGCGCGCGAGCAGCGCGCGGCGCAGCTCGAGGTCCACGCGCAGCTTCTGCAGCGCGTCGGCGAGCGGAATCCCGAGCAGCGCGTCGACCATCGAGATCAGGCCGGCGAGGAAGGCGCGCTCCTCGTCGGCGCGGCTCGCGCAGACGCGCCGCTGGAGCAGCTGCATCAGCCGCGCCCGACGCGCCGCGGCGAGCAGCAGCGGGTCGCCCGGGCCCGCGCCGTCCTCGCCCGCGAAGAGCAGCACGTGCAGCCAGCGCGTCAGGCGCTCGCGCCCGAGCTGCGCGAGCGCGCGGCCGAGGTCCGAGGCGCGGCGCGCGGGCCGCTCGCCGGCCCGGCCCGAGCGGATCAGCTGCATCACGGCCACCGCGATGCGCGGCTCGCGCCCGATCGCATCGCAGAGCGCGTCGAGCTCCGCGCCCTCGTGCAGGCGCGCGAGCAGCTCGAGCAGCAGCGCGCGCGCGGGATCGAGGCGCCGGCCCGTGATCACCTCGGGCCGCGCGAAGTAGAAGCCCTGGAAGCGCTCGAAGCCGAGCTCGCGGCAGCGCAGGTAGGCCTCCCGCGTCTCGACCTTCTCGGCGACGAGGCAGAGGCCGCGCCCGCCGAGCGCGCGCGCGACCCGCGCGAGACCCGCGTCGTCGAACGCGGCGAGATCCACCTTGACCGTGTCGACGAGGGGCAGCAGTGCGTCGCGCGCATCGCCGGGCGCGTAGTCGTCGAGCGCGAGCGCGAAGCCGGCCTCGCGCAGGCGCAGGCAGGCCGCGCGTACGGCGGCGTCGGGCGGGATCTGCTCGAGCAGCTCGAGCGTGATGCGCTCGCGCGGGAGCGCGAGGCAGAGGTCGCCGATCAGGGTCTCGCGGTCGACGTTGATGAAGCCCGGGTAGCGGCCGAGGATCGCGTCGGCGCCGAGCGCGCTGAAGGTGTTGGCCATGATGCGCGTCGCGGCGACGCGGTGATCCGAGAAGACCGCGGTCTCGCTCTCGGCCGAGTCGCGGTAGAGCAGCTCGTAGGCCACCACGCGCTCGCTCGCGTCGAGGATGGGCTGGCGGCCGATGAAGATCTGGTCCGGGTGCACGCTGTGACTCGCTGCGCGCGGAGGGAGGCGCGGGCTAGCCCTCGGCGCCCAGGACCTCGCGCTGGAAGCTCTCGAGGTCCTCGAAGGTGGCGTAGGGCAGCCCGCGCGCCGAACGCGGATCCGGCATCGGGTGCGCGCCGGAGCGCTCGAGCAGGCGGTCGATCAGCCCGCGCAGCGCCTCGGGCGCCGTGCCGCCCGGGGGCGCAAAGCGCGCCGGATCGAAGCGATCGCTGCGCAGGCGCACGACCTTGAGCGGCTGATCGCGCCGCTCGCGCCAGTTGAGCACGAGGTCCACGGCGACGTGGGCGCGCGATCCCCTGCCTCGGATCGCGCCGACCGCGATCGCCTGGATCTGCTCGTAGCGCAGCTTCTTCTTGCCGACGCCCACGATCTCGAGGCGCAGCGCGGCCTCGCCGAGCTCGATCGGAACGGCCTGCAGGAGCTCGATCCCGCGCTCTCCGCCCGCGTCCACCCCGGGCAGCGCTCCGAGCGGCGGCTCGGCCATCGGGACCAGGACTTCTGCGGCGCGCGGCGGCGGGGACGCCGCCGTCGCCTCGACGGGAGGCGCGCAGTCGAGGTCCACGTCGATCTGGATCGACGCGAGGTCGACGGCACCGTGCAGCTCGAGCGCGTGCCGGGGAGCGTCGTCGGTCAGCAGCTGCGGATCCTCCCACTGCTCGACCTCGTCGCCGCCGGAGCTCGGCGGACGCGGCGCCGCGGGCGCGCTCGGCCGCGCCGGCTCGAGCGGAGCGCGCGCGTCGGCGCCGCCCGTCGCGGCCAGGGACCCGGCGGCGCGCAGCTCCGCGAGCAGGTGCTCGAGCGAGATGCGCTCCTGGCTCGGCAGCGCGGGTTCCGCGAGCGCGCGCCAGGCCGCGCGCTGCGAGAGCTCCGCGTCGAGCGCGCGCGCCGCGCGCGCGACCGCCGCGGCCGTGCGCGCTCCCCCTTCGCGGTCGGCCAGCGCGAGCTCGAGCGCGGCGATCGCGGCGTCGCACTGCTCGCGCTCTTCGAGCTGCGTCGCGATCGCGAAGAGCAGCGCGGGCTCGGCGCGCACGGGAACCTCGGCGCTGCCGAGCTCGAGCCAGTGGGCGACGGCCTCGTCGTGCTGGCCGCGGCGCAGCTCTTCGCGGATCACGCGCAGCAGCGCCGGAACCGCGTCGAGCGGGCGACCGATCGCGCGCGCCACCTGCCACATCGAGAGGCCCGCGGCGCGGTCCGCCGGGTGCTCGCGCAGGAGCTGTGCGAGCAGCGCGAAGGCCTTCTCGCGCTCTCCGACGTGCAGCGCCTGCTGCGCCTGCTCGAAGAGCGAGCGCGGCGACTCCGCTGCGCGCGCGGCGTCGCCAGGCCGCCGGCCCGGGGACGCGAGCAGACCGAAGAGGCAGCCGAAGCCGAGCCCGGCCGCGTGCACCCAGGGCGACAGGAGCGTTCCGAAGCCCTCCTCCGCGCCGGGGCCCGGGCCGAAGGACCACTCGATCCCGCTCGCCAGGGGCAGCGCGAGCCAGCCCGTGCCGAGCGCGAGACCGACGACCCAGCCGGGCTCGCGGCGTCCGCGCGCGACTCCGGTCGCCGCCGCGCCGACGGTTCCCGCGAGCACTCCGCCGAGTCCCACGAGCGGACGCTCGAGCTCGGGGTGGCCGAGCGCCACGAAGCCGGCGGTCGAGGCCGCCGATCCGAGGATCAGGAGCGCATAGCCCCGGCTCTGCCAGGTCCGCTCGGCGAACCCGCCCAGCACGAGTAGCAGCAGGAGGTTGGTCGCGAGCGTGAGCCAGCCCGCGTGCGCGACGACGTGGGACAGCCAGGTGTGCCAGCCGCTCTGCCCGGCGCGCAGCCCGAAACGGACTACCGGGATCTGGGCCTGCTCGCGCTCGTAGTCGGCCAGCAGGGCGTCGAGCCGCGCCTGCTCCTCGCTCCGGCGCGACTCCGACACGCCGAAGCCGCCGCTGCGCCGCACCTCTCCCTGGTGGACCTCGCGGCGCGTCTCGAGCGCCTCTTCGCCGAGCATCGCCACGACGGCGCTGTGCGCCTCGAGATAGGGGTGTGCGAGCAGGTACTCCGCGGCCTCGGCGAGCTGTGCGTCCGAGCGCTCCGCGACGCGGCGCTGCTCCTGATCGGCCCAGGCCATCCACGAGAGCGCGGCGGCCGCGAGCAGAATCGTGAGTCTGGGCGGGGCCGAGCGGGCCGCCGCCCCGACTTTGTGCCGCGTGCTCATGCCGCGCCGAGGCTCCTTCCGCTTCTCCCGCGCGACGCGCGGGGCCTGGACCCCACGGGGTCCAGCTTCCCATCCTTTCCTGAACGGCAACCTGCGCTGGGGCCTGAAGGGCCGACCGAGCTGCAGAGGCCCCCTCCTCCCCCGCGGGACTCCTCCGCGCCGCCGCTATGCTGCGCGCGTGCCGCGAATCGGAAACTGGGCGTCACTCCTCGGGCTTCTGGCCGCGCTCGGGCTCGGCGCGGGCGCCTGTCGCAGGCAGCAGGGCTCTGCGGAGCCGCCCGCCGCGAGCGCGCCTGCGCCGGAGGGCCCGCGAGCCGGCGGGCCTCCGCCCGAGGCGGAGCCCCCCGGCGCGGATCGGGCCGCGCCCGCGAGCGCCCTGCCCCGGAGCGCGAAGCCCGAGATCCTCGAGGCCATGCGCGAGAGTCTGCGCTCGCGGTTCCATCCCTCGGATGGCGGCGGCCGCGCCTGGCTCGCGCCGGACTCGCGCGCGCCGCTGCGCGCGGGCAGTCCCGTGCGCCTGACGCTCGTCTACGAGGTCGGCCCGCTCGGCATCGCGCGCGGCGGCTTCGTCTTCCTCCAGGTCTCGCCCTTCTGGGACTGGAGCTCGCCCCAGACCGAGGCTCCCGAGGCGCCCGGCTACACGACCGTCGCGCCGAGCGCGCCCGACATCCGACTCGACGCGCGCGCCGCGGACCAGCAGCTGCTCGCGATCGAGGTCGTCGGGCGCTCGCTCGCGCCGGGCGAGCGGCTCACGATCGTGTACGGCGCGGGCCCCGCGCGCGCGCGCAGCGACCGCTATGCCGAGCGCGGCTCGCGCTTCTGGTTCGCGGTGGACGGCGACGGCGACCGCGTGCGGAAGCTGCTCGCGGACTCGCCGAGCGTCGACGTGCTCGCGCGCGAGCCCGCGCAGCTCGTCTTCACGCTGCCGAGCACGCTGCGCGCGGGCGAGCGCTTCCGCGCGACGCTCGCGCTGCTCGATGCGGTCGGCAACGCCGGCCGCGAGATCGGCGGCGAGATCCGGATCGAGTCGCCGCCGGCCGGACTCGAGATGCCCGAGCGCGTGGCGCTCGAGCCCGGACAGCAGGGGCGCGTGGCCTTCGAGGGCGTCGCGCGCGAGCCGGGCCTCTACCGGCTGCGCGCGATCGGCCCGGAGGGGCTGCGCGCGACGAGCAATCCGATGGAGGTCGGCCCGGGTCCGCGCGTGCTCTGGGCCGACCTGCACGGCCACTCGAACCTGTCGGACGGCAGCGGCACGCCCGACGACTACTACCGCTATGCGCGCGACGTCGCCGGCCTCGACGTCGCCGTGCTGACCGACCACGACCACTGGGGCATGCTGCCGCTCTCGACGCATCCCGAGCTCTTCGAGGAGACCCGCGCCGCGAGCGGGCGTTTCCACGAGCCCGGCCGCTTCGTGACCCTCGAGGGCTGGGAGTGGACGAGCTGGATCCACGGCCACCGCCACGTGCTGCACTTCGACGACCGCGCCGCGATCCGCAGCTCGGTCGACCCGGCCTACGAGTCGCCGACCCAGCTCTGGCAGGCGCTGGCCGGAACGCGCGCGCTGACCTTCGCGCACCACTCGGCCGGCGGCCCGATCGCGACGAACTGGGAAATCCCGCCGGATCCGCGCTTCGAGCCGGTGACCGAGATCGCGTCGGCGCACGGCAGCAGCGAGGCGCCGGACACGCCGCTCGGGATCCATGCACCGGTCGCGGGCAACAGCGTGCGCGACGCGCTGCGCCTGCGCTACCGGCTCGGCTTCGTCGGCAGCGGCGACAGCCACGACGGCCACCCGGGTCTGGCCCAGCTCGCGAGCGGAGGCTCGGGCGGCCTCGCGGCGATCGTCGCCGAGGAGCGCACGCGCGAGGCCGTCTACGCCGCACTCGTGCAGCGCCGCTGCTATGCGACGAACGGCCCGCGCATCCTCTTGCGCGTGGCGCTGGACGGGCACCCGATGGGCGCCGCCGTGAAGGCCCGGGAGCTCGCGCGCAGCGCGACGCTCTACCTGCGCGTCGTCGCGCCGGAGCCCCTCGAGCGCGTCGACCTCGTGCGCAGCGGCGAGATCGCGAGCTCGCTCGATCTCGAGGGCCGACTCGAGGCGGAGCTCCACACCGAGGTCGAGGGGCTCGAGGCGGGCGAATACGTCTACGTGCGCGCCGTGCAGCGCGACGGCGGCGCGGCGTGGTCGAGCCCGATCTTCGCGGAATGAGGACGGCGCGGTGAGTGCGGCGCCCGCGATCTCGGTGCTGCTCCCGGTGCGCGACGCCGGCGCGTGGCTGCCCCACTGCCTCGCGAGCCTCGCGCGCCAGAGCGAGACCGACTTCGAGTGCGTGATCGCCGACGACGGCTCTGCCGACGCCTCGCCGGCGCAGGCGCGCGCGGCCGCGCAGCGCGATTCGCGCTTCCGCGCGCTCGCGCTGCCGCGCCGCGGACTCGTGCCCGCGCTGCTGGCCGGGCTCGCCGCCTGCCGCGGCCGCTACATCGCGCGCATGGATGCCGACGATCTCGCGCACCGCGAGCGCTTCGCGCTGCAGCGGCGGGCGCTCGAGGCCGACCCGGAGCTCGCGGGCGTCGGCTGCCACGTGCGCGTCTTCCCGCGCGCGGCGCTCGCGCCGGGGCTGCGCGCCTACGAGCGCTGGCTCCACGGCGTGCGCGGGGCCGCGGACGTCGCGCGCGAGGCCTTCGTCGAGTGCCCGCTCGCGCACCCCACCTTCTTCCTGCGCGCCGAGGTGCTGCGGCGCTTCGCCTATCGCGATGCGGGCTGGCCCGAGGACTACGACCTGCTGCTGCGGCTGCTCGAGGCCGGCCAGAGCCTCGGCGTGGTGCCGCGGCGCCTGCTCGCCTGGCGCCACCACGCCGGGCGCCACTCGCGCCGCGACCCCGCCTACGCGGACCTGCGCTTCAGCGCCTGCAAGGCCGAGTACCTCGCGCGCGGCTTCCTGCGCGCGAGCCCGCGCTACCTGCTCTGGGGCTTCGGCGGCACCGGCCGCGCGCTCGCGCGCGAGCTGCGCGCGCGCGGGCGCCACCCCGACGCGATCGTCGAGCTGCACCCGCGGCGCCTCGGCCAGACGATCCACGGCGCGCGCGTGATCCCGCCGGAAGCGCTGCCGCGCGCGCCCCGGCTGCCGCTCGTCGCCTCCGTCGCGGGACTCGAAGCGCGCAGCCGGATCCGCGCGCAGCTCGCCGCGCTCGGCTGGCGCGAGGGCCGCGACTTCGTCTGCGCGGCCTGAATCGCGCAGCGGCGGAGCGCGGCGCGGCCCGCGGCTAGGGCGCGTAGCCCAGCGCACCGAGCCCAGCCTTCTCCTCGTCGCTGAGCTCGCGCGCCGGCTGCGCGTCCGCGGCGGCGTGCGCGTCGCGCCAGGCGTGGAGCTCCGCGGCGAGCTCGGCCGCGCGCGAGGGCAGCTCCGCGTGCACGTCGTTGCGCTCGCGCGGGTCGGCGAGCAGATCGTAGAGCTCGCGCGAGGGCTGCTCGCCGCCCTCGATGTACTTCCACTGGCCGCGCCGGATCGCGAGCTTGTCGCCGCGCGGAGTCAGGTCGCCGAAGGCGGTCGCGCCGTCGTAGTGGCGGCGGTAGAGGAAGATCGGCCGCTCGGGATCGAGCTCGGCCTCGCCGCGCAGCGCGGGCGCGAGGCTCAGGCCCGCGAGGCCCTCGGGCCGCTCGATGCCGAGCAGCTCGAGCGCGGTCGGGAGGACGTCGAGCAGCGACGCGGGGCCCGCGAGCACGCGGCCCGCCGGGATGCGCCCCGGAAAGCGGAGCACGAGCGGCACGCGCACCGCCTCGTCGTAGACGTGCAGGCCGTGCGCCATGTGCCCGTGGTCGTAGAGGCCCTCGCCGTGGTCGCCGAAGACGATCGCGAGCGTGTCGCCGCGCAGGCCGCTCGCGTCGAGCGCGTCGAGCAGCGCGCCGAGCGCCGCATCGGTGTAGGCGAGCTCGCCGTCGTAGAGATTCAGCTCGCGCGAGCTCGAGGCGTGCGCCGCGCTCTCGCCCGCGAAGCGCGACGCGAAGGGCTCCGGAGGATCGTAGGGATCGTGCGGGTCGAAGTAGTGCACGAAGAGGAAGAAGGGGCGCGCGGGGTCGCGCCGATCGGAGAGCCAGCGCAGCGCGCGCGCGGTGGTCGCGTCGGCGCGCCGGTCGAAGCCGCCCTCGACGACGCGGCCCTCCCACTGCATCCCCGCGCCGCGGGGCGAGAGCTCGGCGTCCCAGAGGTCGAAGCCCTGGGCGAGCCCGAAGCGCGCGTCGAGCACGAAGGACGAGACGAAGGCCGCGGTCTGGTAGCCGCGCGCGCGCAGCAGCTCCGCGAGCGTCTGCTCGGCCTCGGGCAGCGGGACGCCGTTCTTGAGCACCCGGTGCGCGATCGGGTAGCGCGAGGTGAAGAGCGAGGCGTGGCTCGGCGCGGTCGTCGCGGCCGGGGCGAAGGCCAGCTCGACGCGCGCGCCGCCGGCCGCGAACTCCGAGAGCCGCGGCGAGGTCTCGCGCGGATGCCCGTAGCTCGAGAGGCGATCGGCGCGCGTCGTGTCGAGGCTCACGAGCAGGAGGTTCGGCGCGCGCTCGGCGCGGCAGCCCGCGATCCCGAGCAGCAGGAGCAGCGCGAGCGCCGGGCGCGCCTTGCCGCTCAGAACTCCGCGCTCCCCGGAACGCGCGGAAAGGGGATCACGTCCCGGATGTTCGCCATGCCGGTCGCGAACTGCACGAGGCGCTCGAAGCCGAGGCCGAAGCCCGCGTGCGGCACCGTGCCGTGCCGGCGCAGGTCGAGATACCACCAGAGCTCCCGCTCGGGCAGGCCCTGGGCGCGGATGCGCCGGCGCAGCACGGCTTCGCGGTGCTCGCGCTGCGAGCCGCCGATCAGCTCGCCCACCTTCGGCACGAGCAGGTCCATCGCGCGCACCGTGCGCTCGTCGTCGTTCAGGTACATGTAGAAGGCCTTGATCTCCGCCGGGTAGTCGGTGACGAAGAGCGGGCGGCCGACGTGCTGCTCGACGAGCCAGCGCTCGTGCTCGCTCTGCAGGTCGACGCCCCACGAGACCGGGAACTCGAAGCTCGCGCCGCTGCGCTCGAGCCGCGCGATCGCCTCGCCGTAGCTCAGCTGCTCGAAGGGCGAGGCGAGCACGTGCTCGAGCGTCGCGATCGCGCTCTTCTCGATCCGCTCCGCGAAGAAGGCCATGTCGTCCGCGCAGCGCTCGAGGATCGCGCGCAGCACGTGCTTCAGGAAGGCCTCGGCGAGCTCCATGTCGCCGCGCAGGTCGCAGAAGGCCAGCTCGGGCTCGACCATCCAGAACTCGGCCAGGTGGCGGCTCGTGTTCGAGTTCTCGGCCCGGAAGGTCGGGCCGAAGCTGTAGACGCGGCCGAGCGCGAGCGCGCCGGCCTCGGCCTCGAGCTGGCCCGAGACGGTCAGGAAGGCCTCGCGCCCGAAGAAGTCCTGCGCGAAGTCGATCCGGCCGTCGGGGCCGCGCGGCGGCGCCTCCGCGTCGAGCGTCGTCACGCGGAACAGCTCGCCCGCGCCCTCGCAGTCCGAGGCCGTGATCACGGGCGTGTGCAGCCACAGGAAGCCGCGCTGCTGGAAGAACTCGTGGATCGCCGCGGCCGCGGCGTTGCGCACGCGCAGCACCGCGCCGAGCGTGTTCGTGCGCGGGCGCAGGTGCGCCTGGGTGCGCAGGAACTCGAAGCTGTGGCGCTTTTTCTGCAGCGGGTAGTCGTCCGCGACGAAGCCGAGCACCGCGAGCTCTGCGGCCCGCAGCTCGAAGCGCTGGCCCGCGCCGGGCGAGTCGACGAGCGCGCCCTCGACCTCGACCGAACAGCCCGTGCGCAGCTTCAGCACCTCGCTCTCGTAGTTCGCGAGCGCCGCGGGCTCGGCCACGACCTGGAGCCCGGCCATGCAGGAGCCGTCCGAGAGGTCGAGGAAGGACACGCCCTTCGAGTGGCGCGCGCTGCGCAGCCAGCCCTGCACGCGCGCGCGGCCGCCGGCCGCGGGCCGCGCGAGCACCTGCTTGACCGACTCGCCCATCGCTCCCCCCGCGCCGAGTGCGTACCACGGGATTTCCGAAGAAGCGAGCGCGCGCGGGCGCCGGCCCTCAGGCCTCGATGCCGAACTCCTTGAGCTTGCGGCGCAGGGTCGAGCGGTCGATGCCGAGGACCTGCGCGGCCTGCGTGCGGTTGCCGCCGCAGCCCTCGATCGTGCGCAGGATCGCGTCGCGCTCGATCTCCTTGAGGCTCGCGCCGCGCGCGGCGTGGGGCTCGGCCGCGCGCGCCTGCTTCGCGAAGTCCGGGCCGAGGTGCCTCGGGCCGATCGGAGCGCCGTTCGCGGTGGCGCGCGCGGTCGCGACGAGGTTGCGCAGCTCGCGCACGTTGCCGGGCCAGGCCGCCCGCTGGAGCAGCTCGAGCGCCTCCGGCGTGAAGCCCGGCACGTCCCCGCCGAGGAAGTGCCGCGCGAGCAGCGGGATGTCGTCTGCGCGCTCGCGCAGCGGGGGCAGCGCGATCTCGAAGCCGCGCAGCCGGTAATAGAGGTCCTGCCGCAGCGCGTTGCTCCGGATCATCTGCGCGGGATCCAGGTTGGTCGCGGCCACGAAGCGCACCGAGACCTGGTGCGCGACCTCGCTGCCGACCGGCCGCACCTTGCCGTCGTCGAGCACGCGCAGCAGCTTGGCCTGGTGGGCCGGCTCGAGCGTCTCGAGCTCGTCGAGGAAGAGCACGCCGCCGTTCGCGCGCGTGAGCAGGCCCTCGTGGTCGCGGTCGGCGCTCGTGAAGGAGCCCCGCCGGTGCCCGAAGAACTCGCTCTCGAAGAGGTCGCGCGGCTGCACCGCGCAGTTGTGGTCGACGAAGGGGCCCTTCGCGAGGTTCGAGAGCCGGTGGATCGCGCGCGCGACGAGCTCCTTGCCGCTGCCGGTCGCGCCCGTCACGAGCACGTGGACGTCGCTGCGCGCGGCGAGCGTGACGAGGTGCCGCACCTCGACGATCGCGGCGCTCTGCCCGACGATCTCGGGGATCCCCGCCTGGCCCGGCAGCGCGGGCGGGCGCGCCGCGAGCGCCTTCTGCACGGCCGACAGCAGGAGCGGTGCCTGCGTGGGCTTCACCAGATAGTTCACGGCTCCGAGGCGCATCGCCTCGACGACTTCGGCGACGTCCGAGTCTGCGGTGATCACGATCACGGGCAGCTCGCGCCAGCGCTGCTGCACGTGGCTCAAGAGCTCGAGCCCGCCCATGCGCGGCATGCGCAGGTCGGAGCAGACGAGATCGAAAGGGTGGTCCTCGAGCTGGACGAGCGCCTCGACGCCGTCGCCCGCGAGGCCGACCTCGTAGCCCTCCTCTTCGAGCAGGAGCCGCAGGTAGGTCGCGGCCGAGCGGTCGTCCTCGACGATCAGCACGCGCCGCGCGCTCACGCCGCCGCCTCCGGCGGAGCGCCCTCCGGCGCGCGCAGCGGCAGACGCAGCTCGAAGACCGCGCCCTTCGAGACGCCGGCCCGCGCCGTGATGCGCCCGCCGTGCTCCTGCAGCGTCTTGCGCGCGAGGTAGAGCCCGTAGCCGCTGCCGCCGGCCTTGGTCGTGTAGCCGCGCTCGAAGATGCGCTCCGCGTCGGCCGCGGAGAAGCCGTCGCCCTGGTCGGAGATCACGAGCTGGACCTCGCGCGCGTGGCTGCGCAGCTCGAGCGTGCCCTTGCCCTCGCCGCTCGTCGCCTCGACCGAGTTGGTGAGCAGCACGCGCAGCACCTCGACGAACTCGTGCGAGGGCAGCCGCAGCTCCGGATCCGTGCCGTCGCTGCGCAGCTCCCACTGCGAGCGCGGGTGCGAGATCCCGATCTCGCGCAGCACCTGGCGCAGGTCCGAGAGCGCGCGACACGGCGCCGCGGGCGCGGCGTCGCTGCGACCGCTCGTGAGCGTCAGCCGCGCGAGGCGCTCGAGGTCGTCGATCGCGGCCTTGAGTCCCTCGAGCGCCGCGGCGCCGCCGCCCTTGGCGTCGGCGAGCTTCGGCTCGATCAGCGAGACGAAGCCGCGCAGGCTGTGGATCGCGTTCTTGTGCCCGTGCGCGAGGCGCGCGGCGCCCTCGCCGAGCGACGCGAGCGCGCGCTCGTCCGCGAGCTGGCGCTCGAGGCCCTCGAGGCGGCTCGAGAGCTGGCTCGACTGCTCGGAGAGCTCCTCGTGCGCGCGCTGCCAGCGCGCGTGGACGCCGTAGATCACCGCGCCCATGCCGAGCAGGAAGCCCGAGCGCAGCAGCAGCGCGAGCTCGGCGCCCTCGAGCCCGACCCAGGCCTGCTGGAGCCAGAGCGCGCCGACCGCGCCGAGCGTCACGAACACGATCCCGCGCGCGGCGAGGTGCATCGGCGCGAGCACGACCTCGAGGAAGAGACCCAGCGTGAAGGGCGAGAAGACGCCGTTGGTGACCGCGGCGAGCGCGGCCCAGCTGCAGACGCCGATGACCGGAGACGCGACGAGGCAGAGCCGCGCGAGCGACTCGCGGGTGCGGAACACGTAGGCGCCGACGTTCAGCCAGGCGCCGACGCCGACGATCGCGAGCGCGGTGTAGCCGATCTGGAGCTCGGAGCGCAGCAGGTACGCGACGACCGCGCCCGCGACGATCGCGAGGTGTCGGATCAGCAGTACCCGGTCGAAGCGATTCATGCGTAGCGTCGAGCGCGCGGGGCGGGCCCGGCCTCGTGGCACCTCGGGGAATGGCTTATCAAACCTGCCGCGGGCCCGTCGCGGAGCTCCCCGCGCGCCGCACCCGGAGCCGGCCCCGCACGCGCCCCTTCGCCCGCTCTCCCGGCGCCTGGATTAGACCCCGCGCGATCCCGATTTGTCAAGAAAAATCAAGAGCTTGCGGAGATCTCGCCGCGGCGCTTCGCGGGCGCCTGCGGCAGCGCGACCACGCGCGACGGCGCGAGGAACCAGAGCTCCATGCGCGGCGGCCGGTCGAGCTCGAGCGCCTGCGCGAGCGCGCGCCCGTAGCGCGCGAGCTGCGGCCGGTAGCGCTCGGCGTGCGCGAGCAGGCTCGACTCCGGGATCCCGGGATCGAGCGCGTCGGTCTTGTAGTCGGCCACCACGAGCTCGCCGCTCTCGGGATCGCGGTAGAGCAGGTCGACCGCGCCCGCGATGTAGGCGAGCGCCGCAGCGGGATCCGCGGGCTCCGAGGCGCCGTCCTCCGCGGGCAGCAGCACGGGCAGCTCGCGCGCGACGAGCGCGGGCGCGAGCGCCTGCAGCCGCGCGAGCAAGGTCCCCTCGCAGATGCGCTCCACGAGGCGCGCGCCGCTCTCGCGCGCGGGCCCCTGCAGCTCCGGCGCGGCGGCTTCGGCGAGCGCAGCGAGCGCCGCGGGAAAGCCCGTGCGCAGCTGCGACGCGGCATCGGCGCCCGCGCCGCCGAGCGCGAGCCCCTCGAGCACGCGGTGCACCGCGCTGCCCGCGAGCTGCGCGGCCGCGCGCTCGACG
>Ga0187893_10004348_pt1 | contig 27129 bp, 25 predicted proteins | sample MA1701074metaG_FD_139574 | JGI IMG/M metagenome (GOLD analysis project Ga0187893, IMG submission 139574) | White microbial mat communities from a basaltic lava cave in the Kipuka Kanohina Cave System on the Island of Hawaii, USA - MA170107-4 metaG ... | reverse complement strand
GGTCAGCTTTTCGGTACGCCCGCCGGGCACACGGGACGACCCGGTCCCAGGCAAAGTTTGCGATTGTGTTGGACGCATCGTGATCGCCGGTTCCCAGTCTGATCGCTCGCCGGTAGCCCGGCGTTCCGGGTAGGGTGCCCTCCCAGGAGGGCCCGTACTGCGATGCCACCGTGCGGCGCATCTTCGCGCTGTCCGCTGCGGGGGCGGGCTTCAAGAGCATTGCCGTGCAGCTGAACGCCGAGGGCCAGCCCTGCCCCAAGCCCCGGCGCCATGTGCAGCGGGGCTGGGCCCCGTCGAGCGTGCGATGCGTGCTGATCAACCCCGCCTATCGCGGCGAGCTGATCTGGGGGCGCGTGCGGACTCGCGATGCCTGGGGGCAGCGTCGCGAGCACCCCCGCGAGCCCGCCGCCTGGACCGTCCACCACGATGAGGGCCTCCGCATCGTCTCCACGGACCTCTGGCAGGCCGCCCACGAGCGGCTCCGTTCGCGCCGGGATCTCTACCTCAGACACCAGGATGGCCGGTTGTGGGGCCGCCCGACCGATGACAAGGAATCGCCCTACCTGCTCTCCGGCTTCGCCACGTGCGGCGTGTGCGGGGCCGCGCTCTACATTCGCTCAGGCATCGCCAAGCGGGGCATCGGACGGCCACGCATTCGGAGCTACGCCTACCAGTGCCAAGTGCATCGGCACCGGGGCTCGGCGGTCTGTGCGAATAGCAGTTCCCTGCCCCGCGAAGCCACGGAGGCCGCCGTGCTGCAGGCCATCGACGCGGGCGTGCTGGATGCCGAGATCATCGAGCGCATCCTGCGCGGGACGACCCGAGCGGCTGCGACAGCAGGTGCGCCTCCGCTCCGAGGTCGAGGCCGCCCGGCGGGCCCGGCTGGCCGAGGTCGACGCCCAGATCGGCCGCCTGACCGAGGCGATCACGCTCGGCGCCGGCGCTGTCCCTGCCCTCGTGAAGCAGATGGCCGCCCCCCAGCGGCAGCGGGATGCCCTCGCCGAGGAGCTGACCATGGTTACCATGACGGCCGCCCGGCTCCCGCGCGATCTGCGCTCGCTGCTCGAACGCGTCTCGCGGACTGGCGAACCGCCATGGCCCGCAACGTCCAGCAGGCCCGGCAGCTGCTCCGCCGCTTGCTCGTGGGACGCATCGTGTTCACGCCCGGGCCGGCCGGCGTGGAATTCGTGGGCCAGGTGACGCTCGGTAATCTTCTCGCGGGGATCGCGTGCACCAAAGCGATGGTGAGCCGTCCGGGACTCGAACCCGGGACCCCCTGATTAAAAGCGAGTCCGCGGACCTGCGCACGGTGATGCATGACGAGCTAAGCGCACGTGATTCCTAAGTTTCGTGACTCGGGCGACTCTTCGATGTGGCGCCTGAATCTTCATGTGTTGGAACCACAGTGGAACCAGCGTCGTAACTCCGCTTCACCGCGCAGGCTCTCGATCAGAGCTGGAGAACCCAGCAGCCCGCTGACTACGAATTGTCGCCGAAGACACCCAGGGAAGCGACACCACCCACCACCGCCCGGGGTTGAGCTGGATGGTTTTGAGGCGTGCCCGATGGGGGTGGCAAAACCGCGAGCAATTCGCTGGTGGAGCCGAATGCCGCGCCGGACACGGACGAAGACCATGTTGAGGAAACACCCTGCCGGGGCCGCTGCAGACGGGGCGAACGAAGTCAGCTACCCAGCTTTTGGCCCATATCCGCGATGCCGACGCCGAGGCCCTTGAAGAACGTCCCAACATCCTCGGCGCCTAGCTTCACGCCCTGACCCGCCTTCTTAAGGCCATCGACAGATGCCTGTGCACCTTCCCCCAGCTGAGTACCCGACCACTTGGCGGCACCCTCCAGGCCGGCTCCGGCCTTCTTGAGCGCGTCGGTCGCGTTCTTGCCTGATTTCTGGGTTTGATCGGCGGTCATGTGCCAGGCCTTGGCAAGCTGGTGGTCGACCTGGGCAAAAGTCTTCTTTAGCTGGTCACCGGACTTCACTGTCCCCTTCTTGACCTCCTTTCCTAGCTTGGTAAGTTGATCACCAGCTGTCATCACCCCCTGCTTGGCATCCTTGGTAACTTTGGCTCCCTCTTTGTGCACATAGGCCGCCGCCTTCTGGATATGTGCGGCCGCCTTGTCCATATCGCCCTTGACAAACGACACCTGAGCGCTGGCCATGGTTTTGTCGGGCTCACTCGTGAAATCACTTGGAGCTTGTGCGTGGACAATTGGGATGGCCGCCATCGACACGGTGGCGATGAACACGCTCAACAGTAAACGACCCTTCCTGGTCATCTGCGTCTTCATGCGGCGACCTCCTCTCGGTTAGCCCGCCGGACCATCTGTGAACGATACGCTGCCGGCCAAGTGGCCCTCCTGCAACAAGCCGATCAGCGCGAATCGGGACGCTCGAGCCTCGGGACTTGGCCGCCGTCGCCTCAGATATAGTATCCGAGATTCACGAGCAATCGGAGGGCAAGCGGCAGGCATAACCTGCGGCTGCTCATGCCTCCAACGACGGGCCCGTTTTCAGTCGTCTTCATCGTAATCCGCGAGGCTTCTTGAGCTTGAGCAATGTGCCTTCACCGTCCTCAGTCATCTCTTTCCACCACCGGTCGCCTCCTCACGGAACGCGGCCCCCTTGCCCCCCTCCAGGAATCCCTTGGCGTCCAGGAACCCGTAGAGCTGGATGGTCTTGGCTACGACCCCGGTCCAGCCGGTCTGATGGCTCGCCCCCAGCCCCGCCCCGTTGTCGCCGTGGAAATACTCGTAGAAGAGAAGGAGATCCCGCCAGTGGGGATCAGACTGGAACGTCTCCGTGCCGCCGTACACGGGCCGCCGGCCGCGCTCGTCGCGCAGGAAGGTCCGGACGAGCCGATCGGAGATCTCCTTGCTCACCTCGAAGAGGTTCATCATGGTGCCGGACCCCGTGGGACACTCGATCTTGAAGTTGTCGCCGTAGTACAGGTAGAACTGCAGGAGCGCCCGGATGAGGACGGCGTTCACTGGGAACCATACCGGCCCCCTCCAGTTGGAGTTCCCGCCGAACATACCGGTGTTCGACTCCGCCGGCAGGTAGTCCACCCGATACTCTTGACCGTCCGCCCGGAAGACGTACGGGTGCCGCTCGTGGAACTTCGAGATCGAGCGGATGCCGTAAGGGCTCAGGAACTCGTTCTCGTCCAGCATCTTCGAGAGGATTCGACGGAGTCGCTCCGGGTTGACCAGGGCCATGATCCCGCGCTCAGCCACGCCGAGGTGCCCCGGGCCCGTGGGGTGGATGGACCCTAGGACTTCGGGCATCTGGCGCAGGCGTGCCAGAAATCCGGCTGTGGCCCGCGGCACACGGTCGCGTTGCCATTTCTCGATTACCGTCGTGGCGCCAAGGGGGAGGAGCCCCACCATCGAGCGCACCTTGAGCCGCGTGGCGCTGCCATCCGGAAGCCGCAACAGGTCATAGTAAAAGCCGTCTTCCTCGTCCCACATCCCGTCCGCGCCGGGCCTGTTCATGGCCGCGGCGATGTAGCAGAAATGCTCGACGAACTTGAAGGCCATGTCCTGGTAGGTGTGGTCGTGGGCGGCCAGCTCCACGGCGAGCTCCGCCATGTTCTGGGTGAAGAGGGCCATCCACGCGGTGCCGTCCGCCTGCTCCAGGTGGCCGCCGGTGGGCAGGGGGGCGCTGCGGTCGAAGACGCCGATGTTGTCGAGGCCGAGGAAGCCCCCCTCGAACACGTTCTTGCCGAACCGGTCCTTGCGATTCACCCACCACGTAAAGTTCAGCAAGAGCTTGTGGAAGGCCGACTTGAGGAAGTCGAGGTCCGCCTCGCCGCGCAGGGCTTGCTCGGTGCGATGCAGGAACAGAGTGGCCCAGGCGTGGACCGGCGGGTTCACGTCGCTGAAGTTCCACTCGTAGGCGGGGATCTGTCCGCTGGGGTGTAGGTAGAGCCCCTTGAGAATCAGCTCCATCTGATGCTTGGCGAAGTCAGGGTCCACGATCGAGATCGGGAGCGTGTGGAAGGCGAGGTCCCAGGCCGCGTACCAGGGGTACTCCCACTTGTCGGGCATAGAGATGATGTCGTCGTTGATCATGTGGAACCACTCCTGGTTCCGGGAGGGGCGGGCCCCGGGCAGGAGCGGGTGGGCGTGGTGCTCCTCCAGCCACTGATCAGCGTCGAAGGAGTAGAACTGCTTGGACCAGAGCATCCCGGCGATGGCCTGGCGCATGACATTGGCCGCGTCCGGTGAGACTGAGGACGGGGTCACGGCGCGGTAGAACTCGTCCGCCTCCTGGAGACGGGCGGCCAGGACCTCGTGAAACGCCGGCCCGAAGGGGGAGGCCCCCGCCGGGGCCTGGTCGGTGAGGCGCAGGCGCATGGTCGCCGACTGGCCGGGGCCGATGACCAGCCGATGGTGCGCGGCGACCTTGGTGCCGTGCCGCTCGGGGTTGACCGACGCCTGCAGACCGCGGACCACGTAGTCGTTGATGCCATCTTTGACGTACGGGCTGGCGTTGGGATGCTCAGGAAAGAGCCGTGCGTTGTTCGTTTCGTTCTCGGTGAAGAGCAGGGGCACATCGCCGTCACAGTACAGGTAGTACTCTCCCAGCCCTTGATGTGCCGCGGCAATCGCCGGCGTGCCTGCCGGTCCCTCGATCTGCGTGAGCATCGGCTTCTCGGCCGGTCGGGAGATCCACGCTGACCAGTCGTTGCGGAACCACAGGGTCGGTAGCACATGCAGCTCGGCCGCTGACGGCCCCCGGTTGACGGCGGTGATCTGAACCAGGATGTCCTGCGGGCCACCCTTGGCGTACTCCACGAAGACGTCGAAGTAGCGGTCGTCCCTGAAGACGCCCGTGTCGAGCAGCTCGTACTCCATCTCGTCGCGGGTGCGCCGCCGGTTCGTCTCCAGCAGATCGGCGTAGGGGTAGGCCGCCTGGGGGTACTTGTAGAGGTACTTCATGTAGGAGTGGGTGGGCGTGCTGTCGAGGTAGAAGTAGTACTCCTTCACGTCCTCGCCGTGGTTCCCCTCGCTGTTGGTGAGGCCGAAGAGGCGCTCCTTGAGGATGGGATCGTGGCCGTTCCACAGGGCGAGGGCGAAGCAAAGCCGCTGCTTATCGTCGGAGAGGCCGGCCAGGCCATCCTCACCCCAGCGGTAGGCTCGCGAGCGCGCCTGGTCATGGGTGAAGTAGTTCCAGGCGTCGCCGTTGTCGCTATAGTCCTCACGCACTGTTCCCCACTGACGTTCGCTCAGGTAGGGGCCCCACTGTCGCCAGGGGACCTCTCCCCCGCGTGCCTCCGCGAGACGCCGGTGCTCCGCCGTGTTGAATGCTGTCACCATCGCATCACTCCTGTAGTGCGACCGTGTGGAAACACGACCTCAGGTCGCGGGTGGACACCTCCACCGCGAACCGGAGAGCGACAAACCGCGGTGGACTCTACCCTCCTCCGGTCGAGTCCCCGACGTTCCGTCGAATCCGCCCAACCCCGTGACGATCATAGCCGATGAGAGCGCAGTCCTCGTCGGCAACGAAAGCTCAGGATGAGGTCGCTACTCGGTCTCGTCTTCTCGCCCGCCCTGGGGAGGAGGTGCCACTCGTCGAAGAAAGGAATCCCGACGACGCCCTGCGCCAGCGTGTTGACGTACTGACCGTTGATCTTGAACTCCTCACCGGCAGGCTTCGAGTGACACACTGGACGGCTGATGGGTTGTAAGTTCGCGTGACTGAAGAATCGAACTGATCACAGGAGGGACGGCTAGGGTCGTCAGCACACGAGATCGGGTTTTGCAATGCCCCGCGCTCTCCCTGGGTGGTGCTGACGGATCGGTCGGGGCGACCGCTGGCGGTCTTGAACGCCGATGCCTTCCTGCGCGCGTCGCTGACGGAGGCCGATGTAAACCCACGCGACTTCTGCCACAAGCCGGTGGTGGTCACCGATCCTTCCGTCTCCTTGCAAAACGCCCTCACCATGGCTCTCACAAGCGCGCCAGGCGGGCGCGAGCCGGCGGTGATTCTGCTCTGGGGCACCGACAAGCGGATCGTGGCGAGGACCCACATCCTCGAGAGCCTGTTACGGCATACCTAACCGTGGAGAGTGCCGGATCCGCAGACCGGATCCACTCCGAGCGTCCCCGATGCCTTTCGGCTTCGCTTGACGAATAGGGGGAGCCACGCGAGGTCGCCGATGCCGCCCACCGGCCGGAGTTGGGCGGGGTGGGGCAGTCGCTGGGCCGGCCGAGGTAATGCAGTGGAGAAACGCGAAGTGCCAGCCCGGCACTGCATCGTTCACGTAGCCGAGCGCCGGCCCGAGCTGATACTTGCCTTGCCCCATCTCCGAGTGCGACGCCGTGGGGAAGACGAAGACCGGGCCCATCCCGAGCGTTCCCCACAGCTTCCGGTCCCCCACGCCGAACAGCGTGAGCCACGTGAGGTCACCGATCCAGCGTTCGTCGGGCCATTTTCGTCGTCGACCTCGGGAATGGGCCACTCGATGCGCGAGAAGAGAGGAAGCCCGGACTCGACGACCAGGATGCCCCTCAGCTTGATGTATGCGTCGAAGGTGCCGTTCGCGCGCCGCTCATACGTCGGCTCCGCGGTCACCGACGAGGTCAGCGGAATGGGGCCGAGTACCTCCTCGACCGTGAACCGTCTGCGTTCCCCGCCCTCCCGGGAAGAAGAGCCGCCGAGGTCGGGCGCGGCGATACCATCGGCTCGTGCCCCGCCGAGCGACAGATGCGGGGCCAGCTCCGTTCACCGTGAGCCGGGCCGTCCGGGCGATCGTGGCGGTCTGGGGGATGCCGTTGGCGATGACGGCCTGCTTGGCCTCAGCCGTCCCCGGCACCGAAGCCAGCACGGCCCCCTTCGGATGATTGAGCGGGATCTGTGCAAAATCCCCGGGGAGCGTGCTCGGCTCCACGAAGGCCCAGGGGCCGCCCAGCGCCCGGGCCCGAAACCACCGCCCCGAGATCAGGACGTAGTACTGCTGGGTTGTGCGGTAGAAGAAGAGGCTGCTCGCCGTGTTGCTCACGTCGTAGATCTGGGTCGTGGCGATGGGCTGGAACTGGGCCGGCCCCTCGGTCTGGATGAGCTCCGCTGGCTCGGTGCTCGTGTAGATGACCGGGAGCTGGCCCTGCTCGAGGGCCTGCTTCACCGACGGCGTGAAGTCATCGAGGCTCACCTGCTTGTCGGCGATGGCCTGCTGCCTGGCCGTCTCCAGTGCCGCCGGCACATTGGTGGCCGCCGTCCACGGGCCCTCAAAGGCCGGCGCCTGGACCCAGCGGTTCAGGAGCCAGAGGTAGTAGGTGCCGCGCGCGGTGTCCAGGAGGAGCAGCGCGCGGGTGTTGATGGCCCGCATCAACCGCGTGCCCGGAACCTGTCGGAGCACCAGCTTGCCGTCGGTGAGTACCAGCACCGCCAAGCGCGGGCTGTAGGCGATCCGCGGCGGGGTGTTCTTGACGGGCACCTGCTGCCGACGACCGATGACCTTCGTGACCTCGAGGTTGGCCTGCAGGCGATCAAGCGCGATCTGGATGGGCTGCGAGGGAAGCGCATCGTTGAGCGCGCTGGCGTAGTCGATGCCCTCATCCGGCGTCCCCGGGATGTCGATCTTGAAGAGCGACATGTCTTGAAGTGTCACCATCCGGCTCTCCTTGTCGACGTCGGTCAGCGCGGAGAACCAGATGACCCCGAAGCGGGGCTGCGGAGAGGCCGCAGTCTCCAGACCGACGGCGGCGCGGGCCTGGAGCTCGTTCCCCTGCCAGCGCTCGATCTGCGGCTGGTAGATCGAGAACGTGTTCCCGTCGCTGACGAACTGTTTGGGCCAGGTGTCGCCAGTCGAAGAAGCGCTTGGGGCCTGCGCGTGTGCCCAGGAGAGCACACTCGGAGCGAGAAGCAGGGAGACGATCAGCAGCGAGAGGATCTTCATGGGTCCGTGCGGAGGCATGGTTCTTCGGCTCTACTTGGGTTTGCTGAAGTCGAAATCATGGACCAGTCTATGACCATCAAGGCGGAGAGATGTTCCGGGTGGCGGCCCTTCAGCTCGACCAGCTCCATTCTTCCTTCCCGCGGAGGCACGGTTCGTGCCGCGGCTCTGTGTGCCACCGACCTATTAGCGCCGCCAGCCGGCAATCAGACGCGCCGCTCTACGGCTCGAACTCGAACCGGTTGTCGCCGCTCAGGGTGTACTGCAGGACGAGTATCCGTCCCGTCTCTTCGTCGAGCGGCTCGATGCGGATCGTGCCGGCCAGCCAGCCGGGGACCGGTGTGAGCTTGAAGAAGTGGTTGCGGCCAGCCTCGGCGGTGAAACGCAGCCTCGTCGGGACCGGGCCAGGCAGGTTGGCGCCAATGACATGCTCACCCGGAGAGAGCGCGCCGTAAAGGTATGAGCGCTGCCCCACGTAGCCAAACTCACGGAAATCCAAGGTGACGGGCCACACGATTCCCCCCTCGAGCACGCTCCACATCCGCACCGCGTATACGTTAGCCTTCCCGGGTGGCGGCGCAAAGCTCCGGGCCTGCTCGGACAGCGCCGCGGATCCCGCCGGCACCGACGCGCAGCCCATCACGGACAGCGCGAGCAGGAGGACGACCGCGGTGCCCGACTGGACCCGTTCTGTCATGGGCTTCCCGCGGCCCGCCCACCGCGGGTCGCCTCCGGTGCGTCCTCGAACCGATTGTCGCCGCTCGGAGTGTATCGCTGGACCAGATCTCGTCCCGTCCCGTCGGCCAGCCGCTCCACGTGCAAGGTAAGCAAGTCCGCCTTCACCACAAAGAAGTAGTTGCGGCCGGCCTCGGCTCGAAACCTGGTCCGCCCCTGAACCTGGCCGTCGTGGAGCACGGCTACCACATGCTCCCCGGGGCGAACCCCGCCGTACAAGTATGATTCACTTCCCACTGTTCCAAATCCGCGGAAATCGAGGTCGACAGTCCAGAGCGGCTGATCGGCAAGCCGCCGGGCGTGGCGGATCATGTAGACGCCCGCGTGTCCCGGCGGTGGGCTGAAGCCCCTGGCCTGCTCTACGAGCCGATCCGACGCCGCCGGCATCGACCCGGAAGCACACGCGGTGATCAGCATCGCCGCCAGCATGCCGAGGCCCGCGCAAGGGATCCAACTCTGTCTCCTTGCGCGAGGGAAACAGTACCAGCTCGCGCGCCCGAAGTCCGAGGGAGCGATCGAGAAGGACCGCCGGTCCGAGGAGGGGCCTGACGTCACACGATGCATGGTAGGACACTTCGCCGCCTCGAGGCTAGTGGAGCCACCGCCACCTCGCCCTCGAGAACCTTGGACAGGAAGTCGGCGCCGCCCTCCGCCGCATAGAGCGCTTCGGTCAGGCGATCCCTCACTTCCTCGGCCGACACGGAAAGGTGGCCGGCACCAAGGGCAACAAGCACGAGGGCAACCGTCGCCACCTTCCGGGCCCACGACTATGAAGGTTGTGCGTTTGCCTAGCTCTTCGGCGCCATCGGTAAGGCCGGTACCTGGTTGGTGTCGTAGACGGCCACGATCCTGACGTTTTGGTATCGCTGGTCCACCGTCAGGTTCGCATCCTTGGGGCTGTATACATCACCGAGTCCGTAGACTTTGAAGAACTGATGGGGGACGTTGACGAGATACTGGTCGATGATGGGCTCGGGCGCCGCGGCTCGCTCCCGGCTCAGCCGCTCGTTGACCTGGGCACTGCCGGTGGCGGACGCGCTCCCGACCAGCAGGAAGAGGACCTTCCGCCCTCGACTCTCGCGGGAGAGGTAGTCGAGGAACGTGATGAGCCGCGTGTACTGGAGCGACCCCTGCTCGATCCGGGCCTCGCCGGTGGGGAAGAAAAGGGTGATCTGCCCGGTGCCCTGCTGATTCGATAGCTGCTCGAGCATCCCGAGCGTCTGCTGGGACGTCTGGAGGTTCTTGGTCTCCGTGCCCTTCAGCTGCTGGAAGTCTTTACTCTGGGTGGCCTGGATTTGTTGATACTCCTTCATGTTGTTGTTGTTGGCGTCGACCACGATTTGGGCCAGGCTGCTGGCCTGCCGTCCTGATGCCCCGCCGAAGACCGTACCGTTGGGAAAGACCACCTGCTCAGGCTTCGCCACGGGCTGCCCCGCCCCCGGGGGGGGCGCTGTCTGCATGGTGAGTTGCTCGGTCTGCCCGGCACAACCGGACAGCATCGCGGCGGCGGCGATACCAAAGAGAGCTCGCACACTGATGTTCATCGCTGTCTCCTGTCTTTCGACGGCCAGTCCCATTCGAGCGCAATAGGCTCGTATCGGTCAGTCGACGATCTGGTTGAGAAGCTTTTGAGAGTCGGCCTGGTACTGACTCTGAGTGATGAGACCCTGGTTGAGCAGCGACTTGAGCTCCTTCAGCTTCGCCACCGCCGAGGCCTGGGTGCTGGTCAGGGCGGGGGCCGACGCTCCAGCCGGGGCGGCGGGCGGCGGCGCAGCAACTGTCTCCGGTGATCGTGGCGCCTGTGGAGGAGGGTAAGGATAGGGATAGGGATTGGCTCGGGCCTCTCCCATCTGCATGCCACGCTCTTCCCCCAACGCCATTCCCATGGCGGCCATGCGCCAGCGCCCAAAGATGTCGATGCGATCGGAGAAGAAGAGGGCAGGGCCCACGCCCTTGAGCGTCAGCGTCTTGCCGTCGAAGCTGCCCGACAGCGCATTCTGCACGAAGAGTAGTTCGACCTTGTGGGGCGCCGGCGCCGCGGCCGAAGCGGGCAGCGAGGCAGGCTGAGCCTGGAGGCTGCCAGTGTGAAATAGGTCGAATGTGACGACAATGAACGCAACAGCGACGACGAGTCCACGAACCATATTCTCGATCTCCCTCCAACGGATCCGGGGCGTGCGGCTCACTTGGGCTTGCTGAAGTCGAAGTTATAGAGGCCCGCCTCGGCCCACCCCGAGCCGACGAGGCCCCACGAGCTGCCCTGGTCCACGAGCGAGGCGGAGCCGGTCCTGTTCTCAACTGCGAGGCCGCCGCTTGTGTAACTGGTGATGAAATCCAGCTTCCCGTTTTTCAGCTGCGCCTTCCCTCGGGAAGTGAAGGCGCCGGCCTCCGTCGCATAGGTCTCGTTGGGATAGACGATCAGGGTCGCCGGCCAACTTGCCCCGGACGGGAAGATCATCGTGCCTTGCCAGGTGCCGGCCAGCTTGGCCATGTCGCCCGGTTCCACGGGCACAACGCGTCCGCCCAGGCCACCACCGGCGCATCCCGCGATCGTCAACGCCACCACTGCCACCATCAGGAACCTCGATATTGGTCGCTTCGCTCTCATGATGGTCTCCTCTCACAAGCGCCTAGGGGTCGAAGGTGAAGATGCGCTTCCAGTCGTTCTTCATGCTGATGACGGTCCAGCCTTGCTTCTTGGCTTCGTCGTAAAGGACCTGCGTAAAGGCGCCGACCCGGGTGGCCGGCAACCCTTGGGCGGGCCCGTACGCATACTCACGCTGCGCGTCGTCGTGGAGCACCAGCATCATCAGCCGGGCGCCGTCGCCCGCCTGCGTATACTCCAGCATCTGACGGTCGCCGGTGGAGTTGCCGAAGGCCGCGTACGGCCGACGTCCGATCATCAGGTGAATGCCTTCGGGCTTGCCTGCATTGTTGTCGTTCAGCGGTGGTAGCCTGCACGAACTCGACGATCGCCTTCTTGGCCGGCCCTTCGTTCCATGACGGCAGCGGGGCAGTTTGGCCGAACGCCGGCGGGCTCGAGCCGAGCCAGATGGCAAGCACGAACAGCAGGAGGCATCGATGCACCACGGCGATGGCCCTCATGACGAATACTCCCCTTTGATGTCTGTCTCCGGTGTTCAGTTTCTAGGCGGCGACAGGCTCTCCAGCTCCTTCAGCCGCTTCAGGGCCGCCGCCGCCTTCAAGGTCGTGTAGTTGATGTTGGCAGCGTTCAGGCTGCTCCCCTCCTGGAACGGGAACTCGGGCAGCGTCCCCGCGTTGGTGTATTTGCCTCTGCCGCTCCTCCTCTGGGCGGCGATGCGATTCGGCCCGATCGGAGTCAATACGTCTCTCATGATCGTGGCCCTCTTGTCGATCTCCGGTGCTGTCCACGGGCGTGGACCCTTTGCCGTGAGCAGTCCGGCCGAGAATGTGCTCTCACTCCAATTGTTTCTCATAGTGATTTCCCTCCCGCTGATGTTCCTGGCGGCGCTGATCGAGGAACGGCGAGCGAATACGAATGTCCTCCGGGAGAGCGAGGCACGGTTCCGCTCGATGGCCGACACGGCGCCCGTGCTCATCTGGATGTCGGGCGCCGACAAGCTGTGCCATTTCTTCAGCAAGGGTTGGCTCGACTTCACGGGACGAACCCTGGAGCAGGAACTCGGTAATGGTTGGTCAGAAGGAGTCCACTCCGAGGATCGTGACGGCTGCCTTCGGACCTACGTCGACGCCTTCGACCAGCGACGAGAGTTTACGCTGGAGTACCGCCTACGAAGGCGAGACGGTCACTACCGCTGGATCCTGGACAAGGGCCTACCCCGATTCGGGCCGGACGGGACGTTTCTCGGATACATCGGGTGCGGCAATGACATCACCGAGCTCCGGGGCGCTCTGGCCGAGATTCAGGGGTTGAAGGACCAACTCGAGTTGGAGAACGCCTATCTCCGGCAGGAGACCAGCGTCAGCCACTCGCACGAAGGGGTCGTGGGGGAGAGCGCGGCGATCGCGCGCGTGCTGAGCCAGGTCGAGCAGGTGGCCGGAACCGGCGCGACCGTTCTCATCCTCGGGGAGACGGGGGCGGGCAAGGAGCTCATCGCCCGCGCCATCCATCGGCTGAGTCCGCGGCAGGGACGAGCGCTCGTGAAGGTGAACTGCGCGGCGCTCCCCTCCACGCTGGTCGAGAGCGAGCTGTTCGGGCGCGAGAAGGGGGCCTACACTGGCGCTCTGAGCAGGCAGGCGGGGCGGTTCGAGGTGGCCGATCGGTCGACGATCTTTCTGGACGAGGTGGCGGAGCTCCCCCTCGAGCTGCAGGGGAAGTTGCTCCGGGTCCTCCAGGACGGGGAGTTCGAGCGGCTGGGCAGCGCGACCACCATCAAGGTGGACGTACGAGTGATCGCCGCCACCAACCGAGATGTGGCCAGGGAGGTGCGGGCCGGCCGGTTCCGGGAGGATCTGTTCTACCGGCTGAACGTCTTTCCCATCCAGGTCCCACCGTTGCGGGAGCGGGCGGAGGACATTCCCCTTCTCGTGTGGGCGTTCGTACGGGAATTCGAAGTGACGATGGGCAAACGGATCGAGACCATCCCGCGGAAGACTCTGGATGCGCTCGTTGCCTATCCGTGGCCGGGCAACGTGCGCGAACTTCGCAACGCGGTCGAGCGCGCCATGATCGTGAGCTCCGGGCCTGCCCTACGCATCGAGACCTCAGCCGGCACGACGCCGGCGCCCTCCGAGCCGGACAGCCCGCGACTCGAGGACGTCGAGCGGCGGCACATCGTCGCGGTGCTTGAGCGAGCCGGGTGGCGCGTCCGGGGCTCTGCGGGCGCGGCCAGCGTCCTCGGCCTCAAGCCCACCACCCTCGAGGCGCGGATGGCCAAGCTCGGGATCAGGCGCGGGCCAGGACCATCGGGTGTGGCGTAGTCGCACGCGCTAGTTCGCGATCGCCTCGGCCGAGAACGTCACTTAGATTCAAGCGGCGCGCACGTGTCTCCGCCGACACGGTAGTGCGTCGGCCCCTCCGGGAGGACGGCCGCGCCGTCGACGTGGAGGGGCGCCCAGCATTGGCATTCCTTCAAGATGTTCCTCGGCACGCCCGCCGATCGTGCCATCGGCAAAGCAGCGAGCGTCTTCGAGAACACCAAGGTTCTTCCTCGCGAACTTCCTGGAGGCCTTCGTCGACCTCTTCGCCTGGGGCATCCTGGAGCGGCATCCGAAGCTACGCATGGTGATGGCCAAGGCGGCACAGGATTGCTGCCCTGGCTCGCCCAGGAGCTCGACCCCTCGCCGCTCCGGCTTCGATCCGCGCGGGTCGGCTTCCAGATGTGCACGGAGATGCTCTTCACCGATCTCTCGTGGCGGATCGGGCGGAGCGGCGCGCAATTGCTCGCGGCACCTCGCGCGACCCGCGGCCACCGGCGATGGATGGCGGCCGCGTCGTTGATGGCGATCGTCTCGGGATGCTTCGTGGCGTCGGCGAACCGGCTCTCCTACGATCGCGACGACTTCTGCGGTCAGAGCTGGATCATCTCGCCCGAGGGTGAGCTCCTCGCCGAGCGACGGCCGGCGGCCCGTTCGAGACGGTCGAGATCGACCTCCGGCGCGCCGATTCGGCCAAGGCGAACTATCCGAGAAATCTCGCCCTGTGACCAGCCCCTCAGCGGGTCTCGGCCGCGAGCGTCTTCACGAACTGCCGGTAGCCACTTGCACCGCCCGCCTCCCACGCCTCGAGACACGCGGTGCCGACGATGGCGATGTCGGCCAGGCCGCGTAGCTCTCGCACGTCGCCGGCCGTCTTGATGCCGAACCCGAGCCCCAGCGGCAGCGACGTCGCCGCCCGACATCGTGCCAGGAACCCTTTCACGCCCTGCGAGAGGTCGGTCCTCCTCCCGGTCACGCCCTTGCGCGCGGTGCAATAGACGAAGCCCGACGCCTGTCCGGCGATCTCGGCCAGGCGCGCCGGCGAGTTCGTCGGGGTCATGATCAAAATGGGATCGAGCGTGCCCGCGCGGGCCATCAGGTTGAGCTCGGTCGCCTCCTCCGGCGGCAGGTCCGCGAGGATGAACCCTCGCATGCCCGCCTCGGCCAGCTTCGCGCAAAAGCGCTCGGCGCCCATGCGGAAGACGCTGTTGTAGTAGCCCATGAACAGGATCGGGAAGCCGAATCGCGAGGTGGCGCGCGTGGCGAGCTCGAAGTAGGCACGCCAGGGGGTGCCCCCCTGGATCGCTTCGTGATTCGCCTTCACGAAGGACGGGCCGTCGGCGATGGGCTCGGTGAACGGCAGCTGCAGCTCGACTAGGTCCACTCCCGCGTCGTCCATCGCCTCCAGCATCGCCCAGTTGGCGTCGAGGGACGGATAGCCGACCACCACGTGCGCCATGAGCAGGAGCGGCTTCCGCGTCAGCCGCTCGCGCACGTGGCGCTCGAGTGGAGCCGTTCGAGCGCCGCTCATCGTCCGTAGCTCGCGGCCTTCCGGCGGATGAACTCCTTCCAGCTTTCGTCGCCGAGCGCGTCGGCGACGGTGAAGATGTCCTTGTCGCCGCGGCCGGACTGATTGACGAGAACCACGTCGACGCTGGCGAGGCTCGGCGCCTCCTTGAACGCCGTGACGAACGCGTGGGCGCTCTCGAGCGCCGGAATGAGGCCCTCGCTCCGAATCGTGAGGCGCAGCGCCTCGACGACCTCCGCGTCGGTCGCCGCCTCGAAGCGGACTCTCCCCTGCTGGTGCAGGTGGGCCAGGATCGGGCCGACGCCGATGTAGTCGAGGCCGGCCGCCACCGAGTGCGTGTCGTGCATGAGGCCTTCCTCGCTCTGGAGGAAGACGGTCTTGTAGCCCTGCGCGACACCCGGTCGGCCCTTGCCGCCGGCGAGGCGCGCGGTGTGCTTGCCGGTGTCGATCCCGTGGCCGCCGGCTTCCACGCCGACGAGCTCGACCGAGCGGTCGTCGAGGAAACCCGCGAAGATGCCGGACGCGTTCGAGCCGCCACCCACGCACGCGTACACCCGGCGCGGAAGCCTGCCGGTCGCGGCGAGCATCTGCCCGCGCGCCTCCTGGCCGATGATCGACTGGAAGTACATCACCATCTGGGGGAACGGATGCGGCCCGCACACCGTGCCCAGCACGTAGTGCGTGTCGGCCATCGAGTCGGCCCAGTCGCGCAGGCACGCGTTGATCGCGTCCTTCAGCGTCTGCGTGCCGTCGGTGACCGCGACCACCTCGGCCCCGAGCTGCTCCATCCAGAAAACGTTCGGCCGCTGGCGGGCGATGTCCTCCTCGCCCATGTAGATCGTGCACGCCAGGCCGAGCCGCGCCGCCATCGTCGCGGTGGCCACGCCGTGCTGCCCGGCGCCGGTCTCGGCGATCACCCGCCGCTTGCCCATGCGCTTCACGAGCAGGCCCTGGCCCATGACGTTGTTGGCCTTGTGGGCGCCGGTATGATTCAGGTCCTCACGCTTGACGTAGATGCGCGCGCCGCCGAACCTCCGCGTGAGGTTGTCACAGTACGTCACCGGCGTGGGACGGCTCGAGTAGGTCGACATCACCTCGACGTAGGACTTCCAGAACCCTGGATCGCGCCGCGCGTCGTCGAAGGCCGCGCGCAGCTCCGCGAGAGTCTCGTGGAGGATCTCGGGCACGAACGCGCCGCCGAAGTCGCCGTAGTAGCCCTCACGGCCGGGCGCCCACTGAAAGAGCTCTCCGAGCATGGCCGTCATTTCTCGCTCGTGGCCGCCAGCAGGCCCCGCGCGAGGGGCGTGTCGACGATCAGGACGTCGAGCACCCGGCCTCGGACGAGGGCCAGGGTCGCGTCGAGCTTCTTCGCTCCCGCCGCGAGCCCCACGCGAAGCGGCACCGCCTTGAGCTGGTCGTGGGCGATGCCGATCGTGCGGCGGTCGAGCGCGGAGGGGCACGGGCGCCCATCGGCGTCGAAGAAGAGGCAGCCGACGCTCGCGACCGCGCCGCGCGGCAGGATCCTGGTCGGCCGCGCGCCGGCGCGTCCGATCGCCGCCGTTCTCGCCGCGACGGCGACCGGGTGGGATGGGGAGACCACTCCGATGCCGAGGAACGCGCAGCGCACCGCGCCGTACCGCTCGACCACACTCTGCACCCTCGGCTCGAGCCGGAGCGAGCGCATCACTCGCTCGTCGCGGACCACGGCCGGCGCGCTCAGCACCCGGTGCGTCCCACCCGTGCGGCGGCGCAGCTCCTGGCACAGGAACGAGCCGTCGAAGTCCTCGCCGGTGTCCCAGAGCGCGCCGACGAGCGGGACGATCTCGAGGTCGAGGGGCCGCGGCGGCTTCACGGACTGCACGAGCGCCGAGAGCGTCGTGCCGGCGGTGAGCCCGATCACGTCGCCGCGCCGCACCGTGCGCTCCAGGTATCGAGCGCCGAGACCGCCGACGGCCTCGATCCCGGCTTCCGGCGCGACGTGCAGCTCCCTGACGCCCAGCCGTCGCTCGAGACCCCTCCAGTCTTCACCCACGGCCTCGCGCACGCGGATCTCGACGATCCGCGCCGCCCGCGCTCGCTTGAGGAGCCGGCTCACGCCGGGGCGGGAGATGCGGAGGAGCCTCGCGATCTCCGCCTGCCCCCGCTCCTCGAGGTAGTAGAGGCGGCTCGCGCGGACGAGGAGGTCGGTGTCGGTGGGCTCGCCATCGATCATGGGCGGATGGTAGCACATATGTCCAATACATGAACACATGTTCACCTGGCGAAGCTTGCCCGGACCTCTTACGATGGGATCGTGCGCCTCCCCTTCGCCCCACCGCTCGCGCCCATGCTGTCCAGGGCGGCCGACGCCCTGCCCGATGGCGACGGCTGGCAGTTCGAGCCCAAGTGGGACGGCTTCCGAACGATCGTGTTCCGCGACGGCGACGAGGTCTTGCTGCAGAGCCGCGACGAGAAGCAAATGAACCGCTACTTCCCCGAGCTGGTCGCCCCCCTGGCCGGCGCCCTGCCCGCCCGCTGCGTCGTCGACGGCGAGATCGTCATCGTCGGCGAAGGCGGGCTCGACTTCGAGGCGCTGCTCCTCCGCATCCATCCGGCCGCCTCGCGCGTGAAGCTCCTGGCCGCGGAGTCGCCCGCCTCGTTCGTGGCCTGGGACCTGCTGGCATTCGACGACGAGGATCTGCGCGAGGCGCCGCTGGCGGCCCGGCGCGAGCGGCTCGAGCGCGTGCTCGACGGTGCGCCCGCGCCGGTGCACCTGTCGCCGGCCACGCGTGACCGCGCGCTGGCGGAGGATTGGTTCCGTCGCTTCGAGGGCGCCGGGCTCGACGGCGTCATGGCCAAGCGTCTCGACGAGCCGTATCGCGCCGGCGAGCGCACGATGATTAAGGTCAAGCACGCCCGCACCGCCGACTGCGTGGTGGCCGGGTTCCGCTGGCACAAGAACGGCGCCGGCACGATGGTCGGCTCGCTCCTGCTCGGCCTCTACGACGACGCCGGCACGCTGCACCACGTCGGCGTCACCGCGGCATTCTCGAACGCCGTGCGCCGGCAGCTGGTGGCCGACCTGGCGCCCCTGCGCGACAACGCGCTCGAGGGCCATCCCTGGCGTGACTGGGCCGAGGCGCAGGAAGAGGCGAGCTCGACGGGGCAGCGCATGCCCGGCGCCAGCAGCCGCTGGAACCGCGGCAAGGACCTGAGCTGGGAGCCGCTCCGCCCCGAGCGCGTCTGCGAGGTCGCCTACGACCACATGCAGGGAACCCGCTTCCGGCACGCCGCCCAGTTCGTGCGCTGGCGCCCGGACAAGCGCCCGCGCGACTGCCGCTACGATCAGCTGGAGGTCACGCCCGCCTACGAGCTGGAGCGAGTCTTCGGCGCGCGCGATCCGCGCCGAGACGCCCACGGATCATCGTGCTGACGCTGAAGACGGCGTGGGCGGATGGAACACGCCAGCTCGTGTTCGAGCCTGTGCTTCGCCAAACCAGGCCGGCGGGAAGTGGTTGATCTCTAAGCCTGATCCGGAGACGATCCCAGCTGCTGTTTGATTTGATCGACGATGCGCTGCCAGCCCAGGGTCCCCGGATCGCGGGCAGGTCGGGCGGATGGAATCTAGGCGAAGGACAGGTCATCATCACCGGCGATCCGCCGAAGGTCGGCGATTACCCCGAGGCCACCGCCGTGTACGACCTCGACGCCATCGGCCTCCTCCAGATGGCCTCCAACATGAACCGCGGAGTCGATCCCGCCGGCAAGCCGTTGCCCGGCGGCAAGACGGCATTCCTCCTCGCCACCGGCCTCGAGCCGGGTGCCGCGGATCTCGACAAGGAGATCCGCCGTCTGGAGAGGAAGAAGGAAGCCGGCGCCGAGCTGGTGATGACCCAGCCCATTTCCAGATCGGGCTGCTCGAGGCGGTCCTGCGGCGCATCGAGCACCTGGAGCTTCCGGTCCTGGTCGGAGTGCTCCCCCTGGTCAGCTACAAGAATGCCGAGTTCCTTCACAACGAGGTTCCCGGCATGCAGATTCCCGAAGCGATCCGCGAGCGGATGCGCAAGGCGCCGGGGGGCGAGGCCGCCCGCCAGGAGGGCGTCAAGATCGCCCGCGAGATGCTCTTCGCCGTCCGCGACCGGGTTCAGGGCGCCTACCTCATGCCGCCTCTTGGCCGCTACGAGCTGGCCCTCCAGGTGCTGGAGGGTCTCAAGCGATAGTTCGCTCGAGCGGTAGCGTGGAGACGGAGAGGATTCGGTGGATTTCTAGTACCAATTGACGGAATCGCCCTGGCCGCGCTATCGTCCGCGCACCGACCCGACCTGTCCGCCCTCAAGATGGAGGGGACCATGGACCTCGCTCGGCGCCTCGCCCTGGCCGTCTCCGGCCTGCTATCCGCCCTGCTCGCCTGCGCTCCCGTCACCGAGGTCGCGGCCCAGACGAAAGCCCCGCCCGCCGCCAGGCCCGACGGCGAGATGCGCTGGGCCATCTACGTGACGATGGCGCCACAGTGGTTCGATCCGGGCGAGGTGCTGGGCAACATCAACCCCTTCTGGTTCCTCTACGCGATGCACGACGCGCTCGTGAAGCCCATGCCGGGCAATCTCATGACGCCGAGCCTCGCCGAGTCATGGACGGTGAGCGCCGATCAGAAGACCATCGAGTTCAAGCTGCGCGAGGGCTTGAAGTTCCACAACGGCGACCCCTTCACGGCCGAGGACGTGAAGTTCAGCTTCCAGCGCAACAAGGGCGCCAGGATCCTCAAGGAGAAGGTGCGCGAGATCACGATTGTCGACCCTTACCGGGTACGGTTCCATCTTCACGAGCCCTTCCCCGATTTCATGGTCTTCTATGGAACCCTGACCACCGGCGCCGGCTGGATTGTCCCCAAGAAGCACATCGAAAAGGTCGGTGACGAGGCCTTCAAGAAGCACCCGATCGGGCTCGGCCCGTACCGCTTCGTGAGCCACACGCTCGGTGTCGAGCTGATCATGGAAGCCTATGAGGGCTACTGGCGCAAGATGCCCTCGGTCAAGCGGCTGGTCTTCAAGGTCGCCCCGGATCCCACCACCCGGGCCGCCATGCTCAAGCGGGGGGAGGTCGATATCGCCTACATGCTCGACGCCCCCCAGGCCCTGGAGCTCCAGAAGGATCCGTCGCTGCGGCTGGCGTTTTCCGGGGGCATCGGTACCGCCGCCATCGACTTCCTCGACATGTGGGACCCCAAATCTCCCTGGCACGACCGGCGGGTGCGGCTGGCCGCCAACTACGCTCTCGACCGCCGTGGGCTCTCGGAGATGGAGACGCTGGGAGCCTCGACGCCAACGGGGAACATCATCCCTCGCACGTTCGAGTTCGCGCTGCCGATCGACCCTTATCCCTACGACCCCGTGAAGGCCAAGCAACTGATGGCCGAAGCGGGCTACCCCAACGGGTTCGACGGCGGCGAGCTCCACGTGACGCCTCCGTTCTTTGCGCGCGGCGAAGCGGTCATGAACTATCTCGGGGCCCTGGGAATCAAGCTCCGGATGCGGCCCATGGAACGCGCGACCTTCCTGTCCGCGTGGGCGGCGAAGAAGCTGAAAGGCGTATGCGTCTGCGGGCCCGCGCTGTACGGCAACGCCGCCACCCGAATGTCCGAGGTCGTGCCCACCGACGGAACCTATGCGTACGGCGGCTGGCCCGACGTCGACCTCCTCTACAAGCAGCAGGCCGTCGAGACCGACCGCAAGAAGCGCGAGGCCTTGCTGCATCAGATCCAGCAGATCCTCTACGATCGCGTGCGCTTCGCCCCCATCTTCGAGTTCATCTGGCCCAGCGGTATCGGGCCGCGCGTGGAGGAACCCGCGCTGCTGCTGATCAACCCCTATCCGTGGTCAGCGCCCCTGGAGGAGGTGCGCCTGAAGAAGGCCCGGTAAGACGTCGCCGGACTAACAAGGGGGCGGCATGCTCGACTGGAAGCTGATCTCATCTGATTCGCACGTCGTCGAGCCGCCCGATCTGTGGGCGGAACGCATGGACCGGCCCTTCCGCCACCGGGCGCCGCGTGTGGTGAGCGAGCCGGATGCCGATTGGTGGATCATCGACGGCACGCGCGGAAACTCCTTTCAGGGCGGCGCCCAGGTGGGCAGGCGCTTCGAGCACGCTGACGAGCTCCGCCCGGCCGCGCGTAAGTACCTCATCTGGTGAGCCGTCCGGGACTCGAACCCGGGACCCCCTGATTAAAAGTCCCTCGGGGTCACGTCCGACACGTCCACGTAGTTCGCGCAACTCGGCGCATGCACCTGTTCCCGCCCACCTGCTCAGCGCAGCGCAGGGCAGCGCATGGATGTAGGGCGGCGTCGATGGGCTGATCTGCGTTATGTTGCGCATTTGTTCGAGCTTCTGCGCGATATAGTAGGCCGCCACGTATCGCGTGCCGGCGTTCTCCCACAACTCGAAGACGAGGGCGCCGGTCGGGGCGGTCTTGTCAGGCATCTCGGGTGTGGCTGGCCAGTCGGCTCCCAGCATCTCTGCCAGATTCGCGACGTTCGTGTCGTGGCCGACGAAAACCACGAACTTCGCATCGGCGGGCGGCATCGGACAACGTAAAGGCACATGATTCCGCGGGAATCCAGTCGGTCGCGACCCCGGTTTGCGGCCCGAAGGCGCTTGTGTTGCCCGATCGCCGCGTCAAACGAATATGAATGCGCGCCCACGGAACCCGCGGCCTGCTGTTTACGAATCACCCTCGGATAATCTTGCCAACAGCCACGACGATGTAAACGTCGAAGATTTCGAGCTTGAAGACTGATCTTGCTGGCGGGTGTATCGACATGCCTTGGGATGAGTTGGTAGGAGCGCGGGAGCAGACGTTCACTGTGCCGTCTTGCCCCTCGCCCGGCGTCAGCTACCCATCGAGCGTCCACATCGGTTGATGCGACACCCTGATTAACAGTCCAGCGTGGGGGTCGGGGCATCGGGCACGCATCGAAACTTATCCCTGCAGGACTGCGGCGCGAGCGTGCTGCCCACGCCCGGCGTAGGGTCGCCGTGGATTCCTGGCCGGAGGCCAAGCTCCAGGCGACGATGGTCGGTGTGGCTCTCGTCGGACCCAAGCAGCGACGGGCCGACCCGCCGCTGCGGGCTGATTGTCGTAGAATCGGCGATGCCGCAAGCTGACGCCGTTGCCGGCGAGGAGTCAGGTAAATGACCATGCCGACTAGGACCTTGTCGCCTGCCCAGGTGGAGCGCTACGCGCGTGACGGATTCCTGTCGCCCCTTCCGGCCCTCACGCCCGAGGAGGCGGCCTCCGCCCGCGCCCAGCTCGAGGCATTCGAGCGGACCGTCGGCGGCCTGCTCACGTCGGAGGCCACCGATCCGCGCTACCGGTCCCGCACGCATGTGCTCCTGGCTTGGGTGCACGCGCTCGCTCGACACCCCGCGATCCTGGACGCCGTCGAGGACGTTATCGGCCCCGACATCCTCGTGTACACCTCAACGTGGTTCATCAAGGAGCCGCGGAGCGCGGCGATCGCCGCCTGGCACCAGGACGCCACCTACTTCGGCCTGCGCCCCCACGTCCACGTGACCGCCTGGCTCGCCCTCACCGACGCGACGGCGGAGAGCGGCTGCATGGAGTTCCTGCCGGGCAGCCACGCCGGCGGCCAGCAGCTCCATCGCGCGGGCGCCGTCGCGCACAGCGTCAATCGCGCGGGCCAGGCGGTTGTCGGCGACGTCGACGACGCCCGCGCGGTGCACGGGGCCCTCCGGGCCGGGGAGTTCTCCCTGCACCACACGCTCTGTCTGCACCGCTCGGCGCCGAACCGCTCACCAGAACGCCGGATCGGGCTGGCCATCAGCTACGTTCCGACGTACGTCGAGCATCTGGGCGTGCATCACCGGGCCCCCGTCATGCTGGTCCGGGGCGTCGATGCGTTCGGCCACTTCGAACTCGAACCTGCTCCGGCGGCTGACCTCGACGACGCGGCCCGGACGGCCTACGCCCGTTCGTACGAGGGCTACCGGGCGGTGTATGCCGAGCAGGTGGCGCGCGTGGGATGAGCGTGGCAGAGGACGCGCGATGATCGATCCGGCGTTTGCCCTCGAGAAGAAGACCGCCCTGGTGGTCGGCGCCGCGAACGGCATCGGGCGTGCCACCGCGCTGGCCTTCGCCGCGGCTGGCGCCGCCGTGGCGTGCGCCGACGTCGAGGAGCCGGGGGCGCGGGCCACCGCGGCCGAGATCGAGAAGGGCGGCGCGCGGGCCCTGCCGGTCCATCTCGACGTCACGCGGAGCGCAAGCTGCCGCGCCGCCATCGCTGCCGTTGTCGAGCGCCTCGGCGGCCTCGACGTGCTGCTCTATGGCGCAGCGGACAGCGACGCGGCCGCCACCGTGCTGGAGATGGACGAGGCCGCCTGGGATCGCGTCGTCAGCGTCAATCTCACCGGGGCGTTCCTGGTGTTGAAGGCGGCCCTGCCGGCCATGATCGCGCGGGGCGGCGGCAGCATCATCCTGATCGCGTCCCAGCTCGGCCGGGTCGCCTCGCCCGGTCGCCCGGCCTACTGCGCGACCAAGGGTGCGCTGATCCAGCTGGCCAAGGTGCTCGCCGCCGATCACGCATCACAGGGGATTCGCGCGAACACGATCTCGCCGGGCGCCGTCGAGACGCGACGCATGCTCCGGCGCTGGAAGGACATGGACGAGGCGCGTCGGATGATGGGGCCGAAGCACCTGCTCGGTCGCCTCGGCCGCCCCGAGGAGATCGCCCGCGCCGCCGTGTACCTCGCCAGCGACGCCTCGTCCTTCGTCACGGGCAGCGACCTCCTGATCGACGGCGGCTACACCGCGCTCTGAGCGGTCGGCCTGAAGCGTCACGAGCGGCGACCGGACGATCCGTTCCCTCTTAGCGCGCCGTTGGCATGGGAGGGAGAACACGCTGGTGGCAACGCTGGGCCGGTGACGCTGGAGCCGCCTGCGGATGGTGGGCGGCGTCATCAGCAACATCCGGAATCTCGGCACGCTCAACAATTACTAGCAGTGTGAGCGATCTCAACCGGTGTCCTTCGCCACGACTCCCATCCGGCCCGGCGCCGCTATCCACGTGCAGTGTGACAGGGCCTCCCTGGTGGTCGCCGTCGGCGGCGGCGCCCAGCGCCGCTCCGATCGTGGGGTGGCAGCCCGCGCGGGGCTTGCACGCGGACGGGCAGACTATCAAGGTCGCCGCCCATGCCGACGGTGCCTGCTGCCCGAACCCTGCCAGCGCGATCGTCAGGGCGAGTTCGACGAGCCTCTTCGTCATCGTGGTCAATAGATATGACAGTAATTCAGATTCACCACCGGCGCCGTCACCAATCCGTCGGTCGGCATGGTGGCCGCCGGATATACTGCTCGCATGCTCTCGACGGTCCGCGCTGCGTTCCTCGGCGTCGCGCTCCTGATCGCCGGCAGCTCGTGCGCGTCCGCACTCGAACGGCCCCCCGGACCGGCGCTCACTGAGGTCCTGGCAAAGTTCGATACCTATGCCGAATCGTCGCGACAGCGCTGGGGCGTGCCGGGCATGGCGATCGCCGTCGTCCAGGGCGACAACGTCGTGTGGAGCAAGGGATACGGCGTGCGCGTCCAAGGCGAGGCGGCCGCGGTCGAGGCGTCGACTGTCTTTCAGATCGGGTCGATCTCCAAGTCGTTCACGGCCACGGTGATGGGCATGCTCGTCGACGAGGGCAAGGTGCGGTTCGAGGACCGTGTCGTCGACCGGTATCCGGCGTTCCAGATGTACGACCCGTGGGTCACGCGCGAGTTCATGATCTGGGATCTGATGGCGCAGCACAGCGGCATGGCACCCTACGCCGGGGACAGCGCCGTCTCGCTCGGGTTCACGCGCCAGGAGATCCTCCGGGGTCTGCGTCACCTGAAGCCCGTATCGAGCTTCCGCTCCGAGTTCGCCTACGTGAACAACCTCTGGCTTGCCGTGGCCGCCGTCGAGGAGACGATCACGGGGCACACGTGGGAGGATCTGGTCGCCGACCGTCTCTTCACGCCGCTCGGTATGAGGTCGGCGACCACCAACGTCGGCGGGCTACTGAAAGGCCCGAACGTCGCGTTACCCCATGTCCTGGTCGATGGCAAGCCAACCCCGACGCGCGCCGACTACCCCGACGTCGGATTTGTCTACACGTACGCGCCGGCGGGCGGCATCAACGCCAACGCGCTCGACATGGCGGCCTACGTCACCGCGCATCTGAACCGCGGCACGTACAAGGGCAAGGCGCTCCTCAAGCCGGAGACGGCGCGGTGGCTCCACGACCCGAAGACGATCATGACGTTCAAGGGGCCGGCGAACGTGCAGCACGGGGCGGCCGCGCTCGGTCCGATGTTCTACTGCCAGGGATGGTTGCGCCAACTCCTCTCACCCACGCCGCTCGTGTGGCACAACGGCGGCACGCCAGGCTCGAAGGCGGTCGTCGGATTCACGCCAGAGGGCGACCTCGGTGTCGTCGTCCTGAGCAATCTCGAGAACACGGGATTGCCGGAAGCGCTGATGTACTACCTCTACGACCTCTACTACGGGCGGCCCGTCCAGGATTACACCGGCATGTTCCTCGCGGACGCCAAGGCGCTGGCCGCGCCCACGAGCACACCCCCAGCAACGCCTGCTCCCGCGCGCGGCCTCAGCGCATACGCCGGCAGCTATGAGAATCCGTACTTCGGGCCGCTGACTGTCGAGCCGCAGGATAGCACCCTGCTGATCCGAGTCGGTCAGCGGCAGACGCTCGTGCGCACGAAGCACTGGGACGGGGACACGTTCGCCATCGCGCTGCCGGGCTACGGCGATCGCAAGTACACGGACGGATTCGTGAGCTTCCAGTTCGGCCAGGGCGAGCGGGCGACGGATCTGCGCTTCATTCGCGCCTTCGACGATGCCGCCGATGGGCGGTTCACACGGACCCCCAGCCGGTAGTGATCCTTGAGAGCACGGCGAAGGGGTTGACGGTGGCCGAAGTGGAAGCGTGGCGCGATCGATTCCTGCTGGGCGCCGAGAATGCGCTGAGGACGCGGCCCAAGGATGAAGAAGCCTTCAAGAATGGCGCTGGGCGACCCAGGCCGAATCGAAGCGGAAGCGCTCAGCATGGACGATCTGCGCGGTCGCCAGCCGGTAACGCTCGGCGGGGTCCGCCTGATCGAGCAGGCGCGTGAAGAAGCCAGGCGCTTGGGCGACGTTCCCGTCGTCCTCCGCCCCAGCTCCTGATCCTGATTAGGACGAAGGCCATCGATCGTGCCCTATCGTCGCTCTCCGAATGCCGGATTGCGGTCTCGACCGCGCCCTCATGGACCTGCCGGCCATTATGCATCACCGGCCGGGATCGACGGGGAGGGGGTCGACATCACAGCACTCACCCTGCGCCAGCCGCGATGTAGCGAAGCCGCGGGACGTCTCGTCAGGACGACGTTGCTGACGGGCACGCGCGGCGTTGCGGCTGCACATCGACCTTGACGTCGGTTCCGACACGCCGGGCCACCAGCACACCGTCGCGGTCGAAGACGGTTGCGAAAGGCCCACCGGCCGCCAGCATGTCCGCGACGAGCGACTTCTGCGCCGCACCCACCTGGGTACGGTCGATGGCGAGGTAGTCGATCGTCGTCGGGTCGGGCAGGTTGTCGCAGTTGCGGTGCGCCCACACGTTCGGCACGAAGGGGTTGGGCCAGTCGTAAATCGCGCGCCGGTGTGACAGGTGCGGAAGCAGGCTGTAGGTTGTCGCCGATCGGCAACGCCTACCTATCGGTGTGGGCCCGGCCATCGCCACGCCACACCGCGATGCGCGAGGCGCTGGGACACGTGCCCGCCACTGCGGCCGTCTCGGAACTCTGGTCGATCATCCGCTGTCATTCTCCCCGCGCCAGAACCTCCGCCTCCTTCACCGTCCAGCCGAGCCTGGCCGCCGTGTCCCGGTTGCCTCGGTGGACACCCCAAATCCGGCCATAGATGGACAGGGCAAAACCGGCCAAAGGAGCGGGCGCTCAAGGCCGAATGTGTTGTAGCGCGTTCCTGACGGGACCACAAGCTCGATGATGAT
>Ga0187893_10004346_pt1 | contig 27133 bp, 21 predicted proteins | sample MA1701074metaG_FD_139574 | JGI IMG/M metagenome (GOLD analysis project Ga0187893, IMG submission 139574) | White microbial mat communities from a basaltic lava cave in the Kipuka Kanohina Cave System on the Island of Hawaii, USA - MA170107-4 metaG ... | reverse complement strand
TGTCTCCTCGTCGCGTTTCATCGCCTCATCGGGGTCTTTCACCGCTCTTGCCGCCGTTTCCTTCCGAGATTTCACACGCCGGCACCCGAGGGCTAAATCCCATTTCTACCACGGGCTGCTAGGGCACGATGGCGGGCCTCGGCACCGCGATGTGCTGCGCCCCCGCGAGCATCGAGTTGATCCGGTTCACGCGTGTCGACACGATCATGTCGAGGCGCGCCTGCGCTTCGGTGGTCTCCCTGGCCAGCTCGCCCATGCGCATCGATTCGCCCGCGGTGGGCCCGAGCAGGTTGCGGCCCACCATGCCGGACACCACCTGCACCTCCTCGCGCAGCCGCGGATACTGACGGTAGCCCAGCCCGGCCAGGGGGCGCGCCAGCACCGAGTCGCGGAAGTTTCGCAACTCGCGCGACGTCGAGTCGATGAGCGCCGTCACCGCCTGCGGATTGGCGGCGCCGTTGCCCTGTGCCAGCATCGAGCCGCGCGACGCGCGCAGCTGGTCGCGCAGCGTCGCCGTCTGGCGCAACAGGTCGTCCACCGATGCGACGATGCGGTTCACGTTGGCGGCCATGTCGCGCATCCGGATGGCTGCATCGTACTGCGCCTGCAACTGCGCCGGCGCCATGTCGGACCGCGGGTCGTTCTCGACCAGCACGGTCCTGGTCTGTGCCACGCCATCGACGCGCAGCGTCACCGTGTAGGTGCCCGGGAGCACGAACGGCGCCCCGCCCCCGCCGCCCCCGCCGCCTCCGCCGCCTCCGCCGCCTCCGCCGCCCGCGGACGCCATGCCCTCGATTGCGCCCCAGTTCGCGGCGGCGATGCGGCGACGCTCACGCAACCCGGCAAGCGACGTGTCCGGCGGCGCGCCGCCGCCAGCCTGACCGCCTCCGCCTCCGCCGAATCCGCCACCGCCGCCACCGCCGCCACCGCCGCCGTCGAGGCGCAGGTCCCAGTTGATGCGATTCACGCCCGCCAGATCCGGCACGCGATTGAATCGACGGATGACGCGCCCGCCGGCGTCCGAGATCGTGACCTCCGTGGCGGCGCGCGGCTCAGACTTGAGGTAATACGAAATCAGCGCGCCGGTCGGCGGGTTGGCTCCCGCCCACGTCTTCTGGCCCTGGTTGCCGTCGCGGTTCCAGAGGTTCCAGCGCACCGCCGGACGCACGTCGAAGAGCGTGGCGTTCGCCGTCGATGCCATGGCGGCGCCCAGTTGCTGCAACGGCGTCGCGTCATCGAGCAGGTAGAGGCCCCGGCCGTGCGTCGCCAGGATGATGTCGTTCTCGCGCGGATGGATCAGCATGTCACGCACCTGCACAACGGGCAGGTCGCCGCGCATCGACGACCAGCGCGCGCCACGGTCCCAGCTCACCCACACGCCCATCTCGGCGCCGAGGTACAGCATGTTGCGGTTCTTCGGGTCCTCGCGCACGACGTGCACCCAGCCCGCGCTGGCGGGCAGGTCGCCCATGATCGGCTTCCACGAGCGGCCGAAGTCCGTCGTCATGTAGGCGTAGGGCGCGTAGTCGTCGTCCTGGTGCCGGTCGGCAGTGACATACGCCGTGCCGACCTCGAAGCGCGACGCCTCGATCGTCGCGAGCCAGGCGTTCGGCTTGAGGCCCGGCACGTTGGTGAAGACGTTGCTCCACGTCTTGCCGCCATCGCGCGTGACCTGGACGTTGCCGTCGTCGGTGCTGACCCAGATCACGTTCGAGTCCAGCGGCGACGGCGCGATGCTCAGGATCGTGCAGTGGAACTCGGCCGCCGTGTTGTCCGTGACGATGGCCCCGCCGCTCGACTGCTGCTTCTTCGGGTCGTTGGTGGTGAGGTCCGGCGAAACGACGTCCCACGACACGCCGTTGTTGGTGGACTTGAACAGGACGTTGCCGGCGAAGTACACCACGTTCGGGTTGTGGTGCGAGAGCGCGATCGGGGAGTTCCAGTTGAAGCGGTGTTTGTGCCCGATCATCGCATCGCCAACCGAACCGATGCGGTTCGGGTACGGGTAGATCGTCTTCTGCGCGCCGCTGCGCGTGTCCGTGAGGTTGATGTAGCCGCCCTGCGACGTGGAGTAGATGAACCACGGCGTCTTGAGGTTCGGCACCGAGAAGAAGCCGTCGCCGCCCGACACCGTGAACCAGTCCGCCTTGCGGTTGCCCTGCCCCGAGAGCGCGATGCTCGGCCCGCACCAGCTGCCGTTGTCCTGCAGGCCGCCGCACATCATGTACGGCCGCTGCATGTCGTAGTTGATGTGGTAGAACTGCGTGAACGGGAACGTGTTCACGATCTCGAAGTTCCGGCCGCCGTCGTAGCTGAGCTGCCAGCCGCCGTCGGATCCACTCCAGACGCGGCGCGGGTCGAGGGGGTCGATCCACATCGCCTGATGATCGCCGTGCACGTCACGCGCGATGCTGCGGAACGTCGTGCCGCCGTCCTCCGAGAGGTACAGGCCGCCGGAGAGCGCGAACATCCGGTTGGGGTTCCTCGGGTCGACGCGGATGTCCGAGTAGTAGAACGGCCGGAAGCTGATGTTGCGGTCGCGGCTCACCACGCGCCATGTCTCGCCGGCGTTGTCGCTGCGCCAGAGTTGTCCCTCGTCCGTCGTCTCGGAGATGACGTACACGACGTTGGGGTCGCTCGGGGCCACCGCGACGCCGATCCGGTCCATCAGCCCCTTGGGCAGGCCGCGGTGACGGTCAGGTCCGGACAACCGCTCCCAGGTCTCGCCGCCGTTCACCGACTTGTAGACCGCGGTGTTGCCGCCCCCGGAGTTGAAGTACCAGGCCCAGCGGCGGTAGGTGTACATGCCCGCGTACAGCACGTTGCCGTTCTCGGCGTTGGCAGAAATGTCGGAGCAGCCGGTTTGGGCGTCGACGAACAGCACGCGTTTCCACGACTTGCCGCCGTCCGTCGTCTTGAAGACGCCGCGCTCCTCGTTGGGGCCCCACTCGCGGCCGATGACGCATGCGAACACGATGTCGGGGTTCTTCGAGTCGACGACGATGCGCGCCACCTTGTCGCTCTTCTCCAGCCCGATCCTGGTCCAGTGGTCGCCGCCGTCGACAGACTTGTACATCCCGTCGCCGATGGACGCGTTGTTGCGCGGGTTGCCCTCACCCGTGCCGACGTAAATGATGTTGCGGTTGCTCGGCGCGATCGCCATGGCGCCGATCGAGGACGCACCCTGCCCGTCGAAGATCGACTCGAACGTCGTGCCGCCGTTGGTGGTGCGGATAATGCCGCCGTTGGCGCCCGCCACGTAGTAGGTGGTCGGGTCGCCCGGCACCCCGACGATGTCCGAGATGCGCCCGCCCGGGTTTGCGGGCCCGACGCTGCGCCAGCGAATGGCGCGGAGCACGTCGTCGGCGCTGGGGCCGGCGGTGCGCGCGGCCGCCTGCGCAGCGAGGAGGGACGGAACGCAAAGGGCGGCGACTGCGATCAGCGACGCGCGGTTCATTGAGTGACTCCTGCCGGAGTGGGCTGTGTCAGGGAAGAGCATACCGCGCGGTGACAGCCGCGTCGAGCCACCGAGCCAACCGCTCCACACTGAAGACACTGAAACGACATGATGAATACTGATGAACGTCAGCCGTCCATCGGGCGCGTCTTCATTTCGTTGGTAAACACAAAACGACGCGGTTTTGGCGCTGGTCCGAAGTGTAGCAGCAGACCAACCTCAAAGCGCGTTGCCCTCAGGTAGTTGAGCAGTTGGCGCTCTTCGGCAGCGCCTATCAATCTCGACGACTTGACCTCGACGACGATTCGATCGTTGACTACGAGATCCATCCGATACGAACCCACGGGTTCGCCGCGCAACAGGACCTCGACTGGCGCTTCCCTGGCAGCGGCAACTCCCCACCTCGTGAGTTGCAATGCGAGGGCGTTTGTGTAGATCGATTCCAGGAATCCGTAGCCAAGTTCGTTGTACACATCATAGAAAGCCGCCAGGATCCGGTCGGTAAGCCCGGAATGAAGAAACGCCGGGTTGCTGTGCGATCCCATCATGTGATCAGGTTGTTTCAGCGTCGTCAGCGTGACGCAGTATTGACGCAGCCCTCGCACCTCGCGTCATCATCCTGACGCCGCGCGTACCACGCGCGCGCGACGCCCGACGTACATTCACCCGCGTCGCCACCACCCCGCTGAAGCCCATGCGCCTGCTGATAGCATCCTGCGTGTTCGCGTCCATCGCCGGCGCCCAGATGCCGGCCGGCGAGTGGCACCACTACCACCGCGATCTCTCGGCGACGCGCTACTCGCCGCTGGACCAGGTGAATCGCGACAATGTCGCCCGGCTCGCCGTCGCGTGGACGTGGGCGCCGGACACCGCTCGACCAGCCGAATACAAGAACGAGAACACGCCGCTCATGGTCGGCGGCGTGCTGTACGTGACGACGGGATTCCAGCGCCACGTCGCCGCGCTCGACGCCGCCACCGGCGCCGAGAAATGGCGCTGGCGCTTCGCGGAGTCGGAAACGCGGCTTCGCTTCTCGCCGCGGACGGGCGCCGGTCGCGGCGTCGGCTACTGGAGGAACGGCAGCGACGAGCGGATCTTCGTCATCACGCCGGGCTTCCGGCTGGTCGCGCTCGACGCGCGGACCGGCGTCCCGATCCGCTCATTCGGCGACACCGGCTTCGTCGACCTCAAGACGCACCTCGGCATGCCCGTGAGCCTCGACAGCGCCGAGATCGGCAACAGCTCACCGCCGCTCGTGTTCGAGAGCACCGTGGTGATTCCACCCGCGCTGCGGGAGGGCAGCCGCCCCGTGTCGCGGCGCAACGTTCCCGGACACGTCCTCGCGATCGACGCGCGGACCGGCGCATTCAAGTGGCGCTTCAACACGATCCCGAAACAGGGCGAGTTCGGGCACGACACCTGGCTCGACAGCTCGGCGACGTACACCGGCAACACCGGCGTGTGGGCACCGATGAGCCTGGACGAAAGACGCGGCCTCCTGTTCCTGCCGGTGGAGGGCGCCACCGGCGACTACTACGGCGGCCATCGCCATGGCGACAACCTGTTCTCGTCATCGCTCGTCGCCGTGAACATCCGCACCGGCAAGCGCGCGTGGCACTTCCAGGTCGTGCATCATGACATCTGGGACCGCGACAACACGACGGCGCCGATCGTGGCGGACATCGCCGTCGCCGGCCGGCGCGTCGAGGCGGTCGCGCTCATTACCAAGCAGTCATTCGTCTACGTGTTCGAGCGCGCCACCGGGAAACCGGTCTGGCCCATCGAGGAGCGGCCGGTGCCGCAAACCGACGTGCCCGGCGAACGCACCTCGCCCACGCAGCCGCACCCCACCAAGCCGCCGCCGTTCGACCTGCAAGGCATCACGGTCGACGACCTCATCGACTTTACGCCGGAACTGCGCGCTGCCGCGTTCGAGGCCATCAAGCCCTACCGGCTCGGCTCGCTCTGGACGCCGCCGTCCGTGATCAACGCTCCCGACGGGACGCGCGGCACGCTGTCGGCGCCGGGTTCGGTGGGCGGCGCCAACTGGGAGCACGGCTCATTCGACCCCGAAACCGGCGTGCTGTACGTCGGCTCGTTCACGAACCCCACCAACTTCGGCCTGATGAGCGATTCGACCCGTTCCGACATGCGGTACATCATGGGCGGAGGCGGCATGCCGAACGTGCAGGGACTGCCGCTGCTCAAGCCGCCGTACAACCGCATCACCGCGATCGACCTCAACCGCGGCGAGCACAGCTGGCAGGTGCCGGGCGGCGACACACCCGACAACATCAGGAACCACCCGGCGCTCGCGGGGCTGAACATCCCGACGACCGGCGGACGCGCGCGGCCCGCCGTGCTGGCGACGAAGTCGCTGTTGTTCGCGTCGGAGGGGTACGGCGCCAAGTCGGTGCTGCACGTGCACGACAAGAAGTCCGGCGAGCGCGTAGCCAGCATCGCGCTGCCCGGCTCCGTCGGCGGCTCGCCCATGACCTACATGGTCGGCGGCAAGCAGTACATCGCCCTGTGGGTCGGCCGGCAGCCGTCACTGCCGGCACAACTCATCACGCTGGCGCTGCCTCGGGACTGAAGCCCGGCTACTTGCCGCGCTGGTATTTCACGACGCCACCGAGGATCGTGTATTCCACTGCCGCGGTGCCGATCTCGCGCTCCGGCACCGTCATGATGTCCTTGGTGAGCACCGCGATGTCAGCCAGCTTGCCGACGCTGATCGAACCCAGATCGCGCTCCTGGAACGCGGCGTACGCATTGTTGAGCGTGTAGGTCCGCAGCGCTTCCTCGCGCGTGAGTCGCTGCTCCGGCAGGAACACCCAGCCCTGCTGCGTGCGGCGCGACACCATGCCGTCAAAGCTCGGGATCGGGTTGGCGTTCTCGACGGGCACGTCCGTGCCGTTGGTGATGACGATGCCCGCGTCCCACATCTGGCGGAACAGGTAGGACTCGGACTTGGTGCGCTGCGGCCCGAGCTTGGCCTCGATCCACGGCGCGTCCGACGTGGTGTGGATGCCCTGCATCGACGCGATCACGCCGAGCTGCTTGAATCGTGGCACGTCGTTCGGGTGCACGTGCTGCGCGTGCTCGATGCGCCAGCGCAGGTCGCGCTTGCCCGGGTTGGCCGCGAACACCTTCTCATAGATGTCGAGGACCTCGCGGTTGGCGCGGTCGCCGATCGCGTGCGTGTTCACCTGGAACCCGTGCTTGATGGCGATCTCGGCCGTTCCCGTGATGTCCTCGACGGATTCGAGCACCAGCCCCGAACTGCGCGGCAGGTCCGCGTACGGCTCCAGCAGCCACGCGCCGTGCGAGCCCAGCGCGCCGTCGATCTGCCGCTTGATGGCGCGCACCGTAAGCATGTTGTTGCCGTAGCCGATCATGCGGTACCGCGGCAGGAGGCTGTCCATGCGCGGGTTGGGCTCGCGCCGCACCATGATGTAGAGCCGCAGCGGCAGCGTGCCCTCGTCCGCCATGCGCTTGAGGAAGTCGATCGTTTCGAAGCCGGTGCCGGCGTCGTGGAACGACGTGATGCCCTTGGAGAGCGCGTCCTTGCCCGCCAGGTCTACCACCTGACGCAACCGCGCTTCGCGATCGGCCGCCGAACGGCCGGCGGCGGCGCGGGCCCGTGCCTCGCCGGTGAGCCGCTGCGCCGTCTCGCGCAGCAAGCCTGTGGCGTTGCCCTGCCTGTCACGCACGATCTCGCCGCCGTCGGGGTTGCGTGTCGTCCGCGTGATGCCGGCCTCCTGCAGCGCGCGGGCATTGACGAACGACGCGTGCCCGCTGGCGTGCGTCAGGTACACCGGGTTGTTCGGCGACGCGGCGCTGAGCGACGTGTGCACCGGATTGCCCTCGACCGCCGGCCGGGGCGGACGGTTCCATTTCTCCTGGTGCCAGCCGCGGCCCAGGATCCACTCGCCCGGCTTGGCCTTGGCTGCGGCGTCACGGACCATCGCGACGATCTCGTCCCAGTTCTTCACCGTGGTGAGGTCGAGTTGCAGCTTGCTCTCACCCAGCCCCGTGAAATGCCCGTGTCCCTCGATGAAGCCCGGCACCGCGAGCTTGCCCTGCAGGTCGATCACCTGCGTCGTGGGCTTCACGTAGGGCTGGATCGCTTCATTCGAGCCGACCGCGATGATCCGGTCGCCTGAGATGGCCACCGCCTGCGCCTCGGGCCTGGTGGAGTCCACGGTGACGATGCGCCCGTTGGTGAGCACGAGCGTGGCACTGCCGTCCATGCAAGCGACGGCGACGAATGACACGAGGGCGATGGCGGCGGCTGGGCGCATGAGTGGCGTGATTGAGGTGGGCCGTGAAGGTATCCGGGCTACGGGCGCAGCTGGAAGTTTGCCGTTGCCGTCTTGTCGCCCCACGCGAGTTCGATCGCCCCGCGACCCTGCGGCATCGGGCGCACGGTGTACGTGAGGTCTTCGACGTGGCTCGGCGTGTTGCTCATCTCCATCGCCACGCGCCCGATGTCGTTGGCGGCGTTGTACTGCGTGCCCCACTGTCCCACCTGGCGATTCACGATCAACCAGGTGCCCGCGCGCGTGTGTTGCACCCACAGCGAGTACAGTCCGGGCTCGAGCGTCATGTCGCCCATCTGGATGCGCTTGGACGTCGCGAAGTGCGTGGCCTCATTGGCGCCCGCGCGCCAGATCGAGTCGAACGGGACGAGCTGCCCGCCCCACACGGTGCGTCCGCGAACCGCCGGACTGCCGTAGTTCACCGTGATCGGCCCCTGCTGGAACGCGGCGTAGGCCGTCATCCGCGGCGACAGCACGCCGCTCGGCTTCATCATCATCGCGACCGTCTGGATGTCCGCGCGGCCGGCCGACCGCGTGCCGATCATCTTGTTGGTCGTGAACGACCCGTCCACCGCCTGGATGCGATTGTCGCGGTCGAACCGGAACAGCATCGCGTACGGACCACCACGCATCCGCAGCGTGTCGCCACCGAGCGTCTCGAGCCCCACAAAGCCGACGTTGTTGCCGCCGAGCCCGATCGCAGGCACGGAGTCGCGGCGTCCCTTGCCCCACGACGCCAACAGCTCCATCGGGGCGTAGGCGTACACGGGCAGCAGCGGGAACGCGTTGCCCGCCGCGAAGGCGCGGCGCTGAACGCTGTCGGTTCCCCACGCGACTTCGCGGACGGCCGAGTCCGCGCGGAACGAGAGACGATACTCCGTCGGCTGGTTGGCGAGGGGTGACCCGTCGGGCTGGCGACGCCGCACGGTGGCCAGCGTCGGACGCCCGTTGGCGATCGTGATGTCGTATTGCGCCCGCACGACGGCCGCGCCCGTGCGCTGCACGAACTCACCGGCGAGTCTCGTCGCGCTGCGACTGTATGTCTCGATGGCGGCGGTGTCCTTGCCGAGCCGGTAGACGATGGTGGCGTCCTGCGCGGCAGCGACGGAGGCGGCGATCACGAAAGCGGGAATGACGAAACGCATGAGTGGCGGAACAAGGAATGGAGTGTCGGGACGAACGTGAAGAGCGACTGACGTTCACCGATACCCGCTCCCGTGTCAAACCGCGCGTCGCAGCCGCGTCACGGGTACAGTCGCGGGCGCAGCCAGATCGCCATGGCGTCCAGGACGTCGGCAGGGATGGCGGCGTCCTTGAGCGACCCGTACTCCTGGGGGTCACCCGTCCCGGACGGGCTGCGGAGGAACAGGTGGTTGAGCTCCGCAAACTTGCGCACGGTCACGTCGCGGTTGCCGCCCTCGCGGAGCGCGACAGCGAGTGTGTCCGCCTGCCCCGCGCTCACCTGCTGATCGAGGACCGGATGCAGGATCAACACCGGCTGGCGCACGCGGCGCGCGGTGACCCGCGGGTCGTAGTCGGCGAACCATCGGGTCCACGGGGCGGCCGCGATGAAGGCTTCCATGGACTGCCGCGCCATCGCGAGTGCGGCCGCGCGCCGCTCCCCGGCGAGCGAGGTGTCGCGCTCGACGCGGCCGACGAACTGGTCGCGCAGCACCTCGCGGCCGGTCTTGGCAGAACCGGCCAGCACGACGACGGCCGCGAGTTGCGCGTCGCGGGCCGCGACCATCGGGCCGATCACGCCGCCCTCGCTGTGGCCGACGATCGCGATGCGGCGCGCGTCCACGTCCGCGCGGGTGCGGAGCCACGCCACCTGCGCGGCCACGTCGCCGGCGAAGTCCTCGGTCGTCGCCGTCCCCAGCGTACCTCCGGATCCGCCCACCGCGCGATCGTCGCACCGCAGCGTCGCAATCCGCTCCTGCGCCAGTCGCTCGGCCACCTGGCGGAACAGCCGGTACTCGGGCAGCAGCGGCCACAGGTTCTCGTCGCGGTCCTGCTGGCCCGAACCGGTGCTCGTCACTGCCGCAGGCCAGCGTGGTCCGCCGGCCTTCGGCAGCGTGAGCGTGCACGCCAGCGAGAATGTGTCGCCCTGCGCTGGACGCACCGGCACGCGCACATCGGCGGCCGTGTACGGCGCGTCGGCGGGCGCCGTGTAGTCCGGCGTCGGGCGCGTGTGGCCCGGCAGGGGCGGCAACTGTGCGGCGTCACCGGTGAAACGTTCGTAGTGCACCGCGCCCGGCGTGATCCGCACCCGCGCCACGCGACCGTCGAGGCCGAAGATGAACGCCATGCGCTGCGGGCCCAGCGCGATGTCTGCGGTGTCGCCGCGCCACGTAACGCGGGCGTCGAACGTGCTGTCCGCGTTCGGGAGCCACGCTTTCGCGTCGCGGCTCACGCCGCGCGGCCCCGCGACGAGCCGCAGGAATCCCGCGAGCGACTGGTCCGGCATGATCGCGTCGGCGTCGCTCCACTTCGACCATCTGCGCGATCCCGCGCCGGTCAAGGACAACCGCAGTGAATCGCCGTCGCGCCGCGCCGCATAGGTGCGCAACAGGCTGTCGCGCGCGATCGTCACGACCTCCATCGAGACGCCGGCCGCGCGGCCGTCTGCGCCGTAGTCCACGCGTGACCTGATGTGCGCGCCGAGCATAGGGATGGTGACCGTCGACTCCATGGTCCGGGCATCCATTCGGAACACCTCACGCCCGATCTCCGCCTGGCCCTGATACAGCCGGAACAACCCGGCGTCCACCTGCGCTTCGGTGGTGAGCGGCGCCGCCACCGCTGCCGCTGCAACCACCACGGACACTGACAACAGGCTGTTTGCTCTCACCGTTCCGTCTCCTCGTCGGCGTCGCTGCGGACAGTCATCCGGCTCTGCCGCACCAGCTCGCGCCGCAACACGTACTCGATCTGTCCGTTGACGCTTCGGAACTCGGCGGCCGCCCAGCGCTGCAGCGCGTCGTAGACCGACGGGTCCACTCGCAGCAGGAACGCCTTCTTCTGCGCCACGAGCCGTTACTGGTACAGCGTCCCGGTATTCACCACCGGCTGCGTCCCCTGGTCGGAGCACAGCACCACGAGCAGGTTGCTCACCATCGCCGCGCGACGCTCGTCGTCCAGCTTCACGATCTGGCGCGCACCGAGCTGCTGCAGCGCCTGCTCCACCATGCCCACGGCGCCGTCGACGATCTGCTGCCGCGCCGCGATCACGGCGCTGGCCTGCTGGCGCCGCAGCATCACGCTGGCGATCTCCGGCGCGTAGGCGAGATGGCTGATGCGAGCCTCGAGCACCTTCACGCCCGCCTTGGCGAGACGATCCTGGATCTCGGCTTGCAGCCGCGCCGCAACGTCCGCCGTGTTGCGCGACAGCGAGACCTGCCCGTCGTCGCGCGCATCGTACGGGTACTGGTTGGCCAGCCCGCGCAGCGCCGCCTCGCTCTGCACATGGACGTAGTTCTCATAGCTGTCCACCTCGAACAACGCCTCGGCGGTGTCGACCACCTGCCACACGACTACCGCCCCGATCTCGATGGGATTCGAGTCGTGATCGTTCACCTTGAGCTTGGTCGTCTCGAAGTTGCGGACCCGCAGCGAGACCGGCTGCTTGCTGAAGAACGGGTTCGCCCACCACAAGCCGGCCGACTTGACCGTGCCGACATAGTCGCCGAAGAGCAGCAACGCATTGCCCTGGTTCGGCTGCACCATGAAGAGTCCGCCGAGCAGCACCATGGTGACGACAAGCACGATGGCCCACGCAATGATCATCAACGTCGCGCTCGCCCTGGCAGCGACGACCAGCTGCCAGGTGCTCAGGCCCGAGACGGCCAGCAGCACGAGGACGGACACTACGCCGTTCAGCGCACGACGCTCGATTTCGCGAATCACGTTCCTGCTCCGGATTGAGATACGCGTATGATATCATTTTGATATCCGCGTGTCAACGCGGTTTCAGCTTGTCCGGCAGCGTTTCAGGGCCTTGGCGCGTCGAAGACCACGCGGCCGCCCACGACGGTCAGGACCACCCTGGCGTCCTTGAGTTGCGTCGCGGGAATGGCGAACAGGTCGCGGTCCACGAGCACGAAGTCGGCGAGCTTGCCGACCGCCAGCGAGCCCTTGTTGGCCTCTTCGCCCTCCGCCCACGCGTTGTTGACCGTGTAGCTGCGCAGTGAGGTCTCGAGGTCGAGGCGCTCCTGCGGGAACCAGCCGCCCTCGGGCTTGCCCTCGAGCGTCTGGCGCGTGGTCGCGGCATAGAGGATGGTCATCGGGTTCGCCGTGTACCAGCTGGCGTTGGTGCCCGGCCAGTCGCTGCCAAAGAGCAGCGGCACGCCGGCGTCCTTGAACGTCTTGAACGCGTAGGCCCAACGCGCGCGTGTGCCGATGCGCTCCTCCATCCATCGCATGTCGTCGATTGCGTGGTAGGGCTGCACTTCGGCGATGAGACCGAGCCGCTTGTACTTCTGCGCTACGGCTGCGTTGCGGATCACCTGCGAGTGGATGATGCGCCAGCGGCGGTCCTTGGGGCCATTGGTGGCGAACACCTTCTCCATGATCGTGAGTACGCTGTCAATGGCGTGGTCGCCAATGGCGTGGACGTTGGCCCACCAGCCGGCCGAATCGAGTGCGAAGAGCAGCTTCTCCATGTTCCCCGGCGGATTCATGCCGGAGCCGGCGCCGTCGGTGGCCGCCGTGTTGGTGCTGTCGCGCCATTCACCGACGCGGCCGGAGTGCAACTGCGGTTCGTAGAATCGCGCGGTTGAGTTGCCCTGGATCCCGTCGACGAAGCCCTTGAGCGCGCGGATGCGGATCCAGTCGTCGCCGAATCCCGGCGTGATGCCCGCGTACGCGAGCTCGTTCCACTTGTCGAGCGTCGGGCGCGCGAAGATGCGCACCGTGAGTTCGCCGCGCCGCTTGAGCTCGGTGTAAACGGGCAATTGCGTCGGCGGCGTGTTGTCGTGGATCGTGGTGACGCCGAGTTCGGCGAGGTGCTGCATCGCCGCGCGTGCCTCGCGCAGGCGCTGGTCGAACGTCCTGGGCGCGATGGCGCGGCGCACCTGCGCCAGCGCGGCGCCCGAGACCACTCCGGTCTCCCGGCCATTGCGGCATTCGAGCCCTTCAACCGGTTGCGCGCATGACAAGCCGGCACGGCCCAGCGCAAGTCCGTTGGCGAGGTACGCACTGCGGTCCCAGCGGTTCAGGAGGATCGGGGTCTGTCCACTCACTGAGTCGATCATCCGGCGATCCGGGACGAACCTCGCGGTCGGCTGCGACGCGCGGTCGCCGCCGGCGCTGTTGGCCGCCCAGTCCTCATAGGCGCCCCAGTCTCCGCCGGTGAGCCACATGCCGGGGCTCATCCGCGCGACCGCGGCCTTCACGCGTTCGCGGAGTGGCGTTTCCGTCGCCACGTCCAGCAGGTTGGCGCCAATCAACAGCGCGCCAGCCTGCGCGAAATGCGTGTGATCGTCGATGAAGCCGGGCGTCATGAACTGCCCGCGTGCATCGATCACGCGCGTTCGTGGCCCGCGCCGCGCGTCGGCCTCGGCGTTGGTTCCGACGACGACGAGTCGCTCCCCGCGCACGGCGATGGCCTGCGCGGACGGGCGCGCGGAGTCGCCGGTCCAGATGCGCGCGTTCCGCACGATGAGGTCGGCGTCCTGCGCTCCCAGCGCGGTCGCGACGGTGAGCGCCATCAGTGCTTTCGTCATACCATATAGTATGAACACGCTGCTCCGGCGCGTGCGAGGCGCATTCGGCATCGGGCTCACGTGGGCCCTGCTCTGGGCCATCGTGGGGCTGTCGGTTGGCGCCCTCATCCTGTATGTCGATCCCGCGTCCATTGACCAAGGCGAGGATCCCTTGTCGATGGCGGGCATTCTCGGAACCGTTGGCTTCACGTGCGGCGCCATTTTCTCGGGGATCATGGCGTTCGCCGAGCGGCGAACCTCACTGCGCGACATGCCCCTGTGGCGCGCGGCGTTGTGGGGCGCGCTGGGCGGCGCGGCACTGCCGCTCCTGACGTCCATGAACGACCAGGTCGTCTTCAACACCGTGCCACTCGGCGTGTTGTCTGCCGTATTCGCCGTGGCGCTCGCCCGTCGCGCTGAACGGCGCATGCCGGCGCCTGAGGCGGACCCGGTCTGACGCGAATCGCGATCGTCGGCTGACCGAGTCCCGCATGGCCTTTCCGATCAAGCCGCCGGTGCTGCCCATGCTGGCGAAGCTTTCAAGCGAATTGCCGCCCGGCGACGGCTGGATATTCGAGCCCAAGTGGGACGGCTTTCGGGCGCTCGTGTTCAAGAGCCGCGACGACGTGCACATCCAGAGCCGCGACGAGAAACCGCTGGCCCGCTTCTTTCCCGAGGTCGTCGCGACGCTGGTGACGCAGCTGCCCGGCCGCTGCGTGCTCGACGGCGAGATCGTGATCGCGCGGGACGGTGCGCTTGACTTCGACATGCTGCAGATGCGGCTCCATCCCGCCGCCTCGCGCGTGAACATGCTGGCCGGGAGCATTCCGGCGTCGGTCGTGTTTTTCGACGTGCTGCACGACGGAACGCGCGACCTGCGCGGAGCGGCGTTCGCTGACCGCCGCAAGGCGCTCGCGCGCTTGCTCAAGCGGGCGAAGCCTCCGGTCCACCTCACGCCGGCGACGACCGACCGCAAGGTTGCGGCCGACTGGTTCCGGCGCTTCGAAGGCGCCGGCCTGGACGGCGTCGTCGCCAAGCCGGCCGACGGCCGCTACGAGTCCAACAAGCGCGCGCTGGTGAAGGTCAAGCACGAGCGCGAGTGCGATTGCGTGGTTGCCGGGTTCCGCTGGCACAAGGACAGCAACAAGACGGCGGTCGGCTCCCTGCTGCTCGGCCTCTACCGCAAGGGTCGGCTCGAGCACGTCGGCGTGAGCGCCAGCTTCACTGCGGCGAAACGGAAGGAACTCGTCGAGTTCCTGAAGCCGCTGCGCAGGAATGCGCTCGACAAGCACCCGTGGCGCGAATGGGCGGAACTCGACGCCGACGCGAGACAGCGCAAACCCGGCGCGCAGAGCCGCTGGAGCCAGGGCAAGGACCTGTCGTGGGAGCCGCTGCGCCCCGAACTCGTCGTGCAGGTCGCGTACGACCACATGCAGCGCGACCGCTTCCGTCACACGGCGCAGTTTCGCCGCTGGCGCACGGACAAGAAGCCGAAAGACTGCACCTACGCGCAGCTCGAGGTCGTGCCGCCGCACGAGCTCGCCGAGATCTTCAGCGCTTCCTAGCTCGCGACGGCGCCACGCGTGGCGCCTCGCCCTTCTGCTTGCGATAGTGCGGTGGCCATGGTGCGTCGGTGAGCCCGGATTGCTCGTCGCGATCGGCGAGCGCCAGCAGCGCGTCGAGCGACCCGACGGACTTGTCCATCTTCGCGTGCAGGTCGCCGAGCTTTTTGTAGCGCCGCGGCATCGTCGCGACGGTGAAATCCTCCGGCTCGCAATCCGGAACCTCCTTCCACGCGAGCGGCGCCGAGACGCGGGCGTCCGGCAGCGGCCTGATCGAATACGCCGAGCACGTCGTTCGGTCCTTGGCGTTCTGGTTGTAGTCGAGGAACACGCCGTGGCGCTCCTCCTTCCACCATTTGGACGTGGCCAGCTTCGGCACGCGCCGCTCGATCTCGCGCGAGAACGCCAGCGCGGCGCGGCGCACGTCGCTGAACGACCAGCGCGGTCTGATGCGCGCGTTCACGTGCATGCCGCGCGAGCCGCTGGTCTTGGGCCAGCCGCGCAGCCCGAGTTCCTCGAGCAGCGCCCGCACCTCGAGCGCAACGGTGCGCACGTCGCGCCACTTCACGCCCGGCACCGGATCCAGGTCGATGCGCAGCTCGTCCGGATGGTCCAGGTCGTCGGCGCGAATCGCGTGCGGATGCAGCTCGATGCAGCCGAGGTTGACGACCCAGGCGAGGGCGGCCGCATCGTTGACCACGACCTCCTCGGCCGTGCGGCCTGACGGGAACGACAGGACGACCGTCTCGATCCAGTCGGGTCGCGGCTCGGGCGCGCGCTTCTGGTAGAACGGCTCCGCGTGCGCGCCATCGACGAAGCGCTTGAGGACGAACGGCCGGTTGCGGATTCCGTTGAGCGCGCCGTCGGCGACCGCGAGGTAGTACTCGACGATCGCGCGCTTGGTCAGCTTCGCCTTGCGCGAGAAATACGGCTTGCCGGGGTTCGAGATGCGCACCTCGCGCCCCGCAACCGTGAGCAATATGGCGTCGTCCCGGGCCATGCGAGTCGAGAGACGCCGACCGACCCCTCAGCGCAACAGCCGCGAGAACACGATGCCGACGTCGGGCGCCAGGTCGGTCGCGCTGGCCGTGAGCCCGTAACCGCAGTTGAACCGGAAGAAGATCCGCGGGCGAGGTTGCCACTGCAGCTCGCCGATCAGTTCGACTTCGCCCTGGGTGCCTTCGACGCCGGCGTACATGCGCCACCTGGGCGAGAATCGGCGCAGGTACTCCACCGCCCACTCGCCCGCCTCGACGGCGCCGTCCACGTACTGAATCGCGGCGCGCGTGGTGAAGGTGCCGACCGACGTCCCTCGAATCAGGCCGCCACCCGCCTTGTACTCGAAATCGGGCGTCCCGATCAGCGGCTTGGACGTGTTGGATGGAAAGACGGTCTCGAAGAACGCGAACACCTCAGGACGCTTCTCCGTCTCGTGCAGCAGCCGGAAGTCGAACTGCACCTGCATGTCGCCGGGGCCCGACTCCTGGACTTTCGACGGCATCGCGCTGCCGTCGCTCGGGGATTTCTCCAGTGTCGCGTCAATGGCCGCCGCTTCGATCTCGAGCGCCACGCGGTCGTTGATGCCGTACGCGATGAACAGGAGCCCCTCCGACGCACGGTACTTGCCCGTGAACTCTGTGGAACCCGCGAAGCCGAACTCGGATGGCGTGTACGCTTTGTCCTTGTCGCGATACGCCTCGAAGAACGGATGCACGAGCAATTCGCCGGACCGGACATATGTGGCGAAGATCGACGTCCGGATTCCCGCACGCCGGTCGCGAAGAAAGGAGCCGTCGCCTTGCGCGCCGGCGGCGTCGGCGGCGCCGGCGGCGAGCGTCAGCGCGAAACCGGCCAGAACGGTCGTTCGGGACATCGTTCCCTCCCCTCGGGTCCACTTTGGAGATAACCATATGTTGGTACGGAATCCACGCCGGACACGCCAATGAAACGACGCCCGACCCTCACCATCATCCTGCCGGCGCTGCTGGCGCTCGCAGCCGCGCCAGTCGCTGCCCAAACGGGCGAGTACAAGGCCTTCCCGCCGGACGACCCTGACAGCTGGCGCGTCGCGGGCACCGCCAAGGTCCTCTGCTCCGCCCTCTTCGTATCGGGACGCGACCCGGCCGAGGCGCGGCGCAACGTGTCGGCGTACTTCCTCGGCAACAAGCTCGACTCGATCACGGCGTTCGACGTCGACCGGCAGCGGAAGCTCGTGCGCCTCACGCTGGCGAACCGCATCACGCGCGAAGCCAAGCTGTACGGCGACCAGGGCTGCGTCATCCACCAGCCGGGCAAGGACACCGTGTACTTCACGCCGGTGCCCGTGCGCACCACGCTCGGGGACGCGTCGACGACACCCTGGCCGATGGGCGACGTCCTCCCGGTGACGCCGCTGCCCTCCGACGTCGACATGGCCAAGGTGCGCGCGGCGACCGATTCCATATTCGCCAGCCCCAGGGCCCTCACGGCCGCGTTCGTGGTCGTGCACCGCGGGCGCATCATCGCGGAGCGGTACGCGAACGGCGCCCACCAGGACATGCAGCTGGAGAGCTGGTCCATGGGCAAGAGCATCACGGGTGCGCTCATCGGCGTGCTCGTGCAGCAGGGCGCGCTCACGATGGACGACGCCGCCCCGGTTCCGGCGTGGCGCAAGGCTCCCGGCGACCCGCGTGCGAAGATCCGCATCGTCGACTTGATGCGAATGTCGAGCGGCTTGCGCTTCAGTCGTGGCAGTCGGGAAGACCTGCCTGGGTACCACGACCATGACCTCGGCTACACGGGCGCGATCAACACCTTTGAGTTCGTCACGACCCGGCCGCTCCAGTTCGAGCCCAACACGTTCGGCCGCTACCGCAACACCGATCCGCTGACGCTCGGCTTCATCATTCAGCAGACCGTGCGGGCGCGCGGGGAGGAATACCTGACGTGGCCGCAACGGGCGTTGTTCGACAAGATCGGCATCCGGCGGCAGGTGCTCGAGACGGATCCCTACGGCGGGTTCCTGCTGAGCGGCTACGACTACGGCACGGCGCGCAACTGGGCGCGCCTCGGCATGCTCTTCCTGAACGACGGCGTGTGGAACGGCGAGCGCTTGTTGCCGGAGGGCTGGACGAAGTTCGTGTCGACGCCGGCGCCCGCGTGGCGCGACTCGAGCTACGGCGCGATGGTGTGGGTGAACGCACGCGGCATGTGGCCGACGCCGCGCGATGCGTTCGCGTTCCGCGGCGCTGGAGGGCAGGAGACGTACGTGATTCCGTCGCTCGATCTGGTCGTGGTGCGCATGGGGCACTTCCCGGGCTCGCCGTTCATCGGACAGGACCTCCGGGTCGCGCTGCGCCTGTTGTCCGAGGCCGTCCCGGCCCGTTCGCGATGAAGTCCCACGTCAATCAGTGCCGGTTCTACCTGGCGCAGGCACGACGGGTGCTCGCCGGCCTCGACGATTCGCATCGCGCCATCGAGCCGATGCCCGGCGCCAAGACCGCAGGCTGGATCATCGGACACCTGTCGGTGACCGGCGACTACGCGCGGCGACTTTGCGGGCGAAAGCCGGTGTGCCCCAAGGAATGGCGCGCGATGTACAACCCCGGCTCGAAGCCGTCGACCGACGCGGCGACCTATGCGCCGATGGCGGACATGACCGCGACGTTCCGCTCGGTCTATGAGGACCTCTGCGACGCAGCGCTTGCCGCGGACCCGACGGTGATGGCCGCCGAAAGCCCGTTCGAACCGACGCGTCCGACGTACGCGACCACCGGCGAGTTCATCGAGTACATGCTCACCGGCCACCTCGCGTATCACTTGGGCCAGCTGGTGGCGTGGCGTGCGGCGGCGGGCCTTGGCCGCATCGAGCCGGACGGCGTCGGGACCAGAGCCGGATGATCGTTCATCTGGTGGACGGCACGTACGAGCTGTTCCGCCACTTCTACGGATTGCGCCGCTTTACCGACGGCAGGGACCCGCCGAACGGCGGCCTCATCGGTGTTCTCCAGACCGTCTTGCAGCATCTCGAGCAGGGCGCAACGCACATCGGCGTCGCCACCGATCACGTCATCGAGTCGTTCCGCAACGACCTGTACCCGGGGTACAAGACCGGCGTCGGCATCGAGCCGGCGCTGTGGAGGCAGTTCCACCCGCTCGAGGACGCGCTGGCCGCCATGGGTGTCGTCACCTGGCCGATGACCGACCTGGAGGCAGACGACGGGCTGGCCTCCGCGGCGCACCTGGCCGCCAGGAACAAGAAGGTGGAGCGCGTCTGCATCTGGACGCCCGACAAGGACCTGGCGCAGTGCGTCGTGGGCAAGCGCGTAGTGCAAGTGCTGCGCCGGGCCGACACGGTGCTCGATGCGGCGGGCGTGAAGGAGAAGTACGGCGTCGCGCCGGAACGCATCCCGGACTGGCTGGCGCTCGTCGGCGATACCGCTGACGGATACCCCGGCATTCCCGGCATCGGCAAGGTGTCGGCGGCGCGACTCGTGAACAAGCACGGGCCGATCGAGGCGTTCCCGCGCGAGGTGCTTCAGGAACGCCGCGACGACGCACTATTGTTCAAGACGCTCGCGACGCTGCGGACCGACGCGAAACTGTTTCGTGACGTGAGACAACTCGCGTGGAAGGGCCCGACGGGCGAATTTGCCAAGGTTGCCGCAAGGGTCGGCAAGCCGGCGCTGGCGGAGCGCGCCGAAAAAGCGGCGGCGAGAATGCGTAACAGCTAGTTGTCGGTGTCGGTGATCGGCGTCAGGTCAGGCGCCGGTGCCCAGTCCCAAGTCCCCAGTCTCTGGTTCATCCAATGCTCTCCGATCTCCGGTATGCCCTGCGTTCCCTCGCCCGAGCCAAGGGCTTCACTATCGCCGTCATCCTGACCCTGGCGCTCGGCATCGGCGCCACGACCGCGATCTTCAGCGTCATCCAGGGCGTTGTCCTGCGCCCTCTGCCGCATCGCGACGGCGACCGGCTCGTCTACCTGCGCCAATCGATCACCGGCCCTGGCGGCGACAACGTCCTCTTCTCGGTGCCGGAGATCAACGATTTCCGCAGCAGCACGACCAGGCTCGGCACCATCGCCGAGTACTCGCAGATGACGTACACGATGATCGACAAGCCGGGCGATGCGTCGCGCATCAACGTCGGGCTCGTGACGGGCAACTACTTCCAGACGATGGGCCTGCGGCAGGTGCTCGGCCGCACGATCAACACCGGCGACGACGGCACCAGCGTACCGCCGGTCATGATGCTGACCCACGCCTACTGGATGGCGCGCTTTGGCGGCGACTCCGGCGTCATCGGCCGCAAGCTGTCGCTCGACGGGCGGCCGGTGGAGGTCGTCGGCGTCATCGAGCCGGCGCCGTATTTCCCGACGCGGATGGACGCCATCCTCAACATGGTCATCAGCGAGCACCACACCAGCGCGCTGATGCAGGACGGCCGCACGCACCGCATGACCGAAGTGATGGCGCGGCTCGCCCCGGGCGCGACCCTCGCGGAGGTGCGCGCCGAGGTCGCGGGGATCCGGCAGCGTGTACAGGCACAGTTCGTCGAATCGTACGATCCCGGTTCCGGCTACAAGGTCACCGTGGCCCCGTTCCAGGAAGTGCTCGGCCAGCGCGTGAAGCCGACCCTGTACATGCTGATGGGCGCCGCCGGCTTCGTGCTCCTGATCGCGTGCGCCAACGTCACGAACCTGACGCTGATGCGGAACGTGCGCCGCGAGCACGAGTTGGTCGTGCGGTCGGCGCTCGGCGCCGGCGCCGCCAAGCTGCGCAAGCTGTTGCTCGTCGAGAACCTCGTGCTTGCGGGCGCCGGAGCTGCGCTCGGGCTGGTGCTCGCGCGCGGCGTGCTCGCGCTGCTGGTCTCGTTCGCGTCGCGGTACTCCAATCGGGCCAACGAAATCGCGCTCGACGGCGGCGTTCTGGCGTTCACGTTGCTGCTGACGCTGCTGGTCGCCGTGATTCTCTCCATGGCGCCGTCGGTGACGAAGGAGGGCGCGCTGGGTTCGTTCCTGTCCGCGGGCGCTGCGCGCGCGAGTGGCGGGCTGCACCGGCAGCGCTTGCAGCGCGGGCTCGTCGTCGCCCAGATCGCCGTGTCCGTCATGCTGCTGGCCGGCGCCGGGCTGCTCACGCGCACGATGATCCTGCTGTCCGAGGTGGATGACGGGCTCAAGCCGCAGGAAACGCTCACGATGCGCGTCCCGCTCGGCTTCGGCGGCAGCGATACGGGATCCAAGGCCACGTACGAGCGGATGAAGCTCGAGGTCGCGGCGCTGCCCGGTGTCAGCACCGTCGCGGTCGGCAGCAGCATGCCGCTGCGGTCGTCGCAGTTCCAGCTCGAGGTCAAGGCCGAAGGCCGCGCCTTGGCGACCGGCGAGGCGATGCCGCGCGCCGAGTATCGCACTGCGAGCCCGGAGTTCTTCGAGGCGGCCGGCATCCCGATGCTCAAGGGCCGGACGTTCTACGACACCGATCGCCAGGGCGCGGCGCGTGTGGTCATCATCAACAAGACGCTCGCGGACAACCTCTTCCCCGACCGCGACCCCACTGGGCGGCGGATCGCCTGGACGGGCGACGTGCTGCGCTTCATCCCCGTGAGCGGCGACTGGCGCATGGTCGTCGGCGTTGTGGGCAACACCAAGGACGCAGGGCTCGACGCGCCGGCCGTGCCTGTGGTCTACATGCCGTTCCAGCAGGAGTTCTTCTTCGGCGATGGCGGCGTCGTGATCAAGGCGCAGCAGAACGCGCTCTCGCTGGTTGCGGCCGCGACGCGCCTGGTGCGGTCGATCGTGCCGACCGCGCCAATCGAGGACGTCCTGACCGTGACGCAGATTCGCGACCAGAGCGTTGCGCCCAGGCGCCTCAACGCAGCGCTGCTGTCCTCGTTCTCCGTGCTCGCCGTGCTCATCGCGGCGGTCGGCATCGCGGGGGTGCTCGCCTTCTCGGTCAGCTCGCGCACCAATGAGATCGGCATCCGCATGAGCCTCGGCGCCGACAGCGGACGCGTGCAGCGCATGATCCTTCGCGAGGGCGGCGTGCTGCTCCTGGCCGGCCTGCTGCTCGGCGTCGGCGGCGCCATCGTCGGGACGCGGGCGATTCAGGGGCTGCTCTTCGGCGTCGAGCCGAACGACCCGCTCACGCTGGTGGGGGTCGCGCTGGTCATGGCGGCGATCGGCCTCGCGGCGTGCTGGGTGCCGGCGATCCGGGCGGCGAAGATCGACCCAGCCATCACGATGCGGGGGCAGTAGCGCCGCCCGGCGCGCGCCGTTGCATGCGAGCCGAGCGGTCGTCTGAACCATGATGACCGGGCTGCCGTCCTCGCGTGTCCTGGCGCTTTGCGTCCTCGCCGCCCTGTGCGCGCGGAGTCCGTTGCACGCACAGTGGTCGTCGTTCGGGCTCAAGGGCGGGTTCGGTCAGGGCAGCTTCACGGGCAGCAACGAGTTCGAGTGGCGACCGTCGGCCCTGCGAGCGTCCGCGTTTCTCACGCGCGCGATGGGCGACAAGCTGGCGCTGCAGCCCGAACTCATGGTGGCGGAGAAGATCGGCGTTTCCAACGCCGTCCCCGGCTCCACCCTGACGTTCTCGGCGACCTTCGTGGAGTTGCCGTTGCTCCTGCGCTATTCGCCGTTCGTTTTGGCAGGCTTCCAGCCGTATCTGGTGGCTGGGCCGGTGCTGTCGTACCGGGCGGGCTGCAACCTCCAGTTCGTGACCGCCGGGCTCGTGAGCGACGGCAGCTGCGACACGTCCACCGGCCAATCCAAGCTGGACGTGGGCGCCACGGGCGGGATTGGCGTGAGTCGCCGCGTCGGCACCACGACGCTGCATCTCGAGGCCCGCGGCGGCGCCAACGTGCGCACGGTCGTCGTGCCGCTGGCGACGGACAAGTCGTACAGCGTCTCGTGGAGCGTGCTGGCGGGCGTGTCCGTGCCCTTCCGGTTCCGCTTGCCGACGCTCGGTGATGTTCCGGGCGTGCCGGTCGCCGCGGCCGCCGAACTGCCCGAAATGCTGCCAGCACACGACATCGTCGGCAGCGGACTGATCCCGGCGCCGATCGCGACGAGCGACACCACCCGTCGCGACGCCAAGCGCGTGACGCTCACCGCGGCCGACGCCGACGCCCGAACGCTGCTCCTCGCGATCGCGAAGGAGACGGGTATCAGCCTGGTCGTCTCCGCCGACGTACGGCGACGCGTATCGGTGTCGTTCACCGACGCCGACCCCGCCGACGCCATCGCGGCCATCATTGCGCAGGCAGGCCTCACGATCGCGCGCCCGCCGTCGCCGGCGTTTGCGCCGGTCGTGTACTACCAGCTGCCGGTCAACGTGAACCAGGCGCCGGCAGAAACGATCGCCGCCCGCTTCGGCGTCAGCCTGGAACTGGCCCGCTGGATCGCTGAGGCCCGCGCCCCGGCCCGACCGTAGCTACTTGAGGCGGTCCCGCGCGACCGCCATCACCTTCTCGTCGTTGATCTGCGTGGCCATGCCGAGCATGCGCTGCCAGTAGCGACGCCCCTGTTCGAGTTGCCCGCTGCGATCCAGCGCCGTCGCCAGCTGGTAGGTCGCGCCGTAGTGCGTCGGGTTCTTCGACAGCACGCGCCGGAACTGTTGCGCCGCGGCGGTCGCGTTGTTCTGGCGGTACATCAGGTCAAGGCCGAGCGCCATCATCGCCTCCTGGCTGGCCGTGTCCGGTGACGCCAGCCGCTTCTTGACCGTCGCCAGCGTCGTCGTGTCGCCGGCCGCCTCCGCCAGCGAGCGCATCTTCTCCCACGCAGGCCGCGCCTCGGCCGGTCGACCGCCGCGGTCGAGCGAGACTGCCAGCTGGTAGTGCGCGCCGTAGTGCGTCGGGTTCTTCGTCAACAGTTCCCGGAACGTCGCCTCCGCGCCGACGGGATCGCCGGCCTGGTACATGAGGTCGAGGCCTCTCTGCATGATGGCTTCGTCCGACCCGGGAGCGGGCCGGCCATCGGCGGCTGGCTTGTCGCCACAAGCAGCGAGCACCGCCAGCAGCGACGTCAACGCGAAAGTGGAGCGGAGCATGGTGGGATTCCTCACGGGTTGCGTTCCAGGCGCGCGCGCGCCGTCCTGATCGTGGCTTCGTCCTTGTAGCCTTCGGCCATCTTGAGCACGGTGCGCCAGAGCGCGCGTGACTCGTCGCGACGACCGAGCCGGTCGAGCGACGCGGCAAGCTGGTAGTGAGCGCCGTAATGCGTCGGGTTTCCGGCAAGTATCTCGCGGAACTTCGCCGCGGCGCCCGCTGCGTCGTTTTCCCTGAGCAGGGTCAGGCCTTCGGTCATCAGTGTTGTCTCGATCGACTCTCTCGCGGCCCTGGGATCGCCCGCCGCGAGGACTGCGGCAAGGTCGCGACCCGTCGCCGCGCTGTCGAGGGCGCGCATGCGGGCGACTTGAGCGTCCCGCTCCCCCGCGTCGCCGAGTCCGGACGCGGCGGTGGCCAGTCCCTTGGCCACCCGGTACGATTGCAGGCTCAACGGCTGCGACGCAAGGAAATCGCCGCGCGCCGCCGCGAATGAGCGCCGCGACAGCAGGAACTCGCCGCGCCACAGCAACGCCTGTCCGCTGAACCGGTCGTTCTGCACGGCGATGTCGAAGTGGGCGCGCGCGCTGTCCGCGTTGCCGAGGTTCTGGAACGCGACGCCGAGGTTGATGTGCGTGTAGTACCAGTACGGCGCCTCCTCGAGCGACAGGCGGTAATGCTTCAGCGCGTTGGGATAGTCGCCTGCCTGCATCCGGCTCAGGCCGTAGTTGAGGTGCGCGCGGGATGACGGCGCCTTGTCGAGAATGTCCTTCCAGTACGCGCCCGCCGTGTGGAACACCGTGTTGCGCCGCCAGGTGAGCGCGCCGAGTGATGCCATCAGGATGACGAGCGCTGCGGCGCCGATGGCCCGCGCCGATGGCGTCAGCGCGAGGCGGACCAGTTGCGCCGACGGAATCGCGACGCCGAGCCAGAGGACGCCGATCGCGAGATACGGCCGGTGCTCGTTCACCATCTCGGCGAGCGGCGCGATTGACGACGTCGGGCTGAGCAGCGCCAGCGTCGCGATGGCGACGAAGGTGAGCCACGGCGCTCGGCGCCACGCGGCCACGAGCAGCGCGATCACCAGCAACCAGCCACCGGCGGCGAGCAACACCACCGGCTCGCGCCAGGAGCGGTAGACCGGATAGGCGAGGTTGTCCGCCACCAGCGAAATCGGTGCGACCCAGCGGGCGACGTAGTGCCACCAGGCGGTGAACTGCGTGACGAGGTACTCGTACGCGCCGACGTCGGGCGCGTGGCGCGAGTCCCCGAACGGGAAGGGCGCCATGAGCCGGGCCCGAATGACGAAGTAGACCAGCGTGACCGCCAGCGCCGGCGCGAGCCGCCGCAGCGTACGCTTGTCGAGCGTCGCGACCGCGCTGCCGATGACTCCGGCGCCCGTTTCGCGGCCCCGCTGCCAGAGCTCGAATGCCCAGAGCGCTCCCAGCGCGCCGACGGCCTCGACTTTGGTGAAAAGCGCCAGGGTGTACCACAGGGCCGCCGTCCACTGCGGCCTGCGGTACTCGGCGGACTCGACCGGCTTCAGGTACGCGAGCAGCGCGGGCACGAGGAACGCGGCAGTGAGCAGCGACGAGCGCGCGTTCAGATAGTTCACAACGCCGGACGACGCGGGGTGCACGGCGAAGACGGCGGCAGCAACGAATGCGGTCGCGTCGGACGGCGGACCGGCACCGAGGGCCAGCAGCCGCTTGCAGAGCAGGAACAGGCCGACCGTGACGAGTGCGTGGAGCAGGATCTGGGTGAAATGCCAGTTCTGCATCCGGTAGCCGTTGATCGCGTAGTTGAGCGCGTAGCTCACCTGCAGCACCGGGCGGTAGTCGACCTGCTCGCGCACGCTTGTGTAGGTGCCGGGGTCGACGAAATAGCGCGGGATGTTGGCCAGGCTGCGGACGCTCGGGTTGGTCACGAGCGTGTAGGTGTCGTCCAGCTGATACGCGTGGTCGTAGCCGTTGGCGTAGACGAGGAACGGCAGCGCCGCGAGCCCCGCCGTCGGAAGCCATCGCCAGCGCCGGAACGGGCCTGGAATTGTGGAACTGGTCACGGCTTCAAGGTCCGCCGTTGCCGCTGCTTCCGGAAGCCTGTTTCAGCGGCGGGATCAGTCCGGGATGCAGACGACGATGAACTCGACGCTCTGGAAGTTGGCGCTGCTGAACCAGTGGTATGCGTTCGGCGGACCGCCGCCGCTGGCCGTTGGCGTGAACGTGCCTGTGGGCGGGGAGGCCGTCGACGTCGTCGACGTGCTGAGATCGTCATCGTCGAGCGATGTCCATGACCCGGGTTGCAGTCGCATGACGGCAGTCGACGTCCCGAAATGCGAGGCGCTGATCGCCTTGTAGCCTGACGGGCAGGACACCCAGGCGTGGCGGTTGTTGACCGCCGGCGACACGAAGCTCCTGATGCGGATCGAGGTGCCGCCCGGGCCCGTGGCGCCGGTGGCGCCGGTGGCGCCCGTCGCGCCAGTAGTGCCAGTGGCGCCAGTAGTGCCAGTGGTGCCAGTGGCTCCGGTGGCGCCGGTGGCGCCGGTGGCGCCGGTGGCACCAGTCGCGCCAACGCCACCGGTTGCACCGGTTGGACCAGTGTCACCGGTCGCACCCTGAGCTCCCGTCGCGCCGGTGGCGCCAGTCGCACCAACGGCACCCGTTGCACCCGTCGGGCCAGTGTCTCCCGTTGCGCCCTGGGCGCCGGTTGCCCCAGTGGCGCCAGTCGCGCCTACAGCACCAGTCGCTCCGGTCGGGCCTGTGTCACCCGTCGCACCTTGAGCGCCGGTCGCGCCAATGGCACCAGTCGCGCCAACGGCACCGGTTGCGCCGGTCGGACCAGTGTCACCCGTCGCGCCCTGAGCGCCGGTCGCACCCGTCGAGCCCGTGGCGCCTGTCGCACCAACGGCGCCGGTTGCGCCGGTCGGACCAGTGTCACCCGTTGCACCCTGGGCGCCGGTCGCTCCGGTGGCGCCAGTCGCGCCTACAGCACCAGTCGCTCCCGTCGGGCCAGTGTCACCCGTTGCACCTTGGGCGCCGGTTGCTCCGGTGGCGCCAGTCGCGCCTACAGCACCCG
>Ga0187893_10004345_pt1 | contig 27142 bp, 29 predicted proteins | sample MA1701074metaG_FD_139574 | JGI IMG/M metagenome (GOLD analysis project Ga0187893, IMG submission 139574) | White microbial mat communities from a basaltic lava cave in the Kipuka Kanohina Cave System on the Island of Hawaii, USA - MA170107-4 metaG ... | reverse complement strand
TTGATGGCATATTCGCTATAAGCAGTGGTAAAAATAACTGCAGGTTTATTGACGAGGGATCTGTAAAAATCAATACCGGAGATATCAGGCATTTTTATATCGAGAAAAAGCAGGTCAATTTTTTCTGTTTCCAAAATTGAAAGAGCCTGCAGTGGTTCTTCAAATTTACCGGCCAGCTTAAGATAGGGAGTTTTATGAACAAAGTCTTCAAGTAATTGAATGGCTAAGGGTTCATCATCAATGATAAGACAGTTAAGCATTGGTGAGGTCAATTTTTAAGTTAACAATATGCAGGCTTTTATTTCGAACGATTTCCAATTGATGCCTGCTGTCATATAAAAGTTCAAGACGGCGACGAACATTTTTTAATCCCAAACCACCGGGAGCAAAACTATCTGTTTCGATTACGGGATTGACAACCGTCAGCGTTAATGTTTTTTCAAAAATGACAATACTGATATCAATGGAAGAAGGCTGTGTATAGCTGATGCCGTGTTTAAAAGCATTTTCAATAAAGCTGATCAATAACAGCGGTGCAATGCGCTTGCCTGTCATATCACCGCTGATGGAATAGTTGATGGTAACTTTTTGAGAAAGACGAAGCCGTTGCAGATCTATATAATTGTTGATGTATTGAATGTCTTTTGCAAGCTCCACTTTATTATCACCTGAATCATACAATACATAACGCAGCAATTCCGATAATTTAAGAATAGAAAACTCTGTATTGGCAGAACGGGCATGAGCCTGGGAGTAAATAGTGTTTAATGTGTTGAATAAAAAATGCGGATTGATCTGCGATTTTAAGAAATTTACTTCAGCATTCAGATTGGCATTTTCTAAAATCTTTTTTTCATTTTGATTCCGGATAAAAGAGTAAGTCAGTCTTATAAAGCCGCCCATCAACAGTAATAAGGCAAATGAACTTACTGCATTGTTCAATGTCATCAACCATATTCCTTTGGGTATGCCGAATATTAATTGTTCCCGAATTGTCATTAACTGTTTAATCTTCTCCGGCCTGTCATCTCTTCCAACTACAATATTGAATGCCGGCGGTTCTGGAATTGAATCACCAGAATTTGAAATAAACTTTACCTGGCTTGCATTGCCAAAGGCCACACCTGTTATTAGTGAATCTGCATCAGAAACCCCGCCGGGAGCAGAAAACTGTACCATCTGAACACGACCGGCCCGTGGAAAAAAGCTGGCACGGGTCATTACATGTTGCACCAGGTAAATAACAAACAGCAATACAATAAATGAGAAATAAGAAAAGTATTTTTTCTTTTCAAAAAAACGGGGAATAAGAAAATAGTAATTGAAGTAAAAGAAAACAACGAGTATGGATTTGTCAATCAGTTCACGGCTTATAAAGCGATCATCATTGATACGAACAGGATACAATAACACAGGCAAAAAGAAAAACAAACACCATCCGGCGGCATGAATTAAAATAGTCAATAAAATATGTGCACGGCTTTCTGTTTTTTCAAAACCAAAAAGAGTAAGAAGAAAGCTGTTGGGCTGGTTACGGTTGTTCATGCTGCATTTTTTGATGAACGATTCGTTCAATTTCAAAAGTAGTAACCGTGGGAAACTCTCCTCTTTTCATTTTGTTAATTATAAGCTGAGCGGTTTGTTTGGCTTGTTGTTTATTCACAAATCCTTTTTTTTCCGGTAAAGAGGGGATTGACTCCTGGCGAATAAATAATTTATTATCCACCAGGATATCATATCCCCAACCATTGCTGCTGTGAAACACTCTTGCTGTATAATTACCTTTTTTTGATTGCTGTTTATTTAACGAAATGATCCAGATACTTGTGGATATGACAACAGATGCACCAATGATCAGCCAGTTATGATTGAATCGTTTAATCATTGTCCACCTGTTCTTCATTGGGAAGAAGTTCATACATATTATCCATCATCAATGAACCGCTGCGACCCGTTAAAACAAAACCACGATCATTTAATGTAAATGCTACAGCGCCGGTACGACCTGTTCCTTCAAATGCCGTTTTTTCTATCCAGCGGTCAGAAGATGGATCGTATTGCCAGGTCACTGATGTCAGCGAACTGTTTTCACCTGTTGTGATATAAACATTATTGCCTATAGTAAAGGCTACACCATTTTGCCGTGGAATGGTTCCGTAATCATCATCATAAGATTCATCAGAGTAATTGTAGATTTTTGTTTTCTCTGTCCATTCATTTGCTGAATCATCATACGACCAGATGTCTTTTAATATTTCACCATTGTTATTGCCGGAGCTTACATAAGCTTTACCATTTACTACAAAAGCCATAGCGGCTGATCGTTTGGAACCACCTACACTTGCTTTTTGTGTCCATTGATCATTGGAAGGATCGTATTGCCATACATCTTTTAAATAATTGGCATCGTAACCGCAGGCAATATATCCTTTATCATTTAATGCAAAACCAACAGCATCATATCTTGCACTGCCTCCAAAGTTTGCTTTCTGTGTCCATTGATTTGATGACTGATCATATTCCCAAAAATCAGTGAGACGTGTTGAACCATCATAGCCAGTACCAACATATCCTTTTGTGCCGATAGAAAAAGCAACGGCAGAATTTCTTGCAGCACCGGGCAGATCGGCTTTTTGTATCCAGTATCTTCTTGCAATATTATATTCCCAAAGATCTTTAAAGCGATCGCTGGCTGTAGCACCCGTAGTTACGTAAGCATAATCGCCAATAGTAAAACTTACCGCTTCACTTCTTGCATTGCCTTCAAAGTCATCAAAACGTTTCCAGTTGCCAACCAGGTCTTCATCGCTATCAGTGGATTTGGTACAGCCTTGCGAAGTAATAAACGAGGAAAAAATAAGCAGACCACCAATCCAATAAGCCTTTGTTTTAGTCATAAAAAGAATTTTGATAAAAGTATTGGCTCACTGGTGAAGCAATATCTTAAAATAGATGAATAGCCGCCAAACATAGACGAATCAGTATAACATCTCTATTATAATTTTTTTAACAACCCGCTGTAGAAAGAATATTTAAAAAGTCACTTATCGTTTACCTGGTTCATTTCGCAGATTTAATGAAGCAATTAATATAGTATAACAAATTGGGCGCAGCCTGCAGAGATAAATTGCAGCAGATGAATAAAAATATTTGCATGATGCGTTTAAAAAAATCATTTTTGCCAATACTGATGCTTTTGATCATTTATAGTTGTGATAGAAAAGATATCAGCTTTGGAACGATACCCGAAAACAATTACACGAATATTGTTTATACTGATACTATCGGAGTAAATATATCTACGGTATTAACAGATTCATTTGCCACCAACGGCGATACTGTTTTTTTATTAGGAAAATATAATGATCCTTATTTGGGTACTGTTTCGGCAAGGCCATTTTTCCAGTTGACTGTTCCGGCTGCAATACCGACGATACCAGCTACAGCCAAATTTGATTCACTTTCGCTGATCATTCGGCCAAATGATTATTACTATGGTGATACCAGCAAATACCAAACGATTTATGTTTATGAACTGGCTAATGCCATCAATTATAGTTACAATAATCAATTGTACAATACAAGCGATGTAGCTGTAAAGTCAACACCGCTCGGTATTAAAATCATGCGGATAAAACCCAGAGGTTATGATTCCGTGTTGATCAGACTGCAGGATGCTAAAGGCGCCGAATTGTTTTCAAAGTTGCAGCAATCAGCTGCCGTTATCAGCAATGAAACTGAATTCCTGAATTATTTCCATGGCATTTCCGTTGCTTTTGGAAATAATGATACTACTGCTGTGTATGGTATAAATGCCAAAGCAGGCAATATTGTTATGCGGGTTCATTATCATACTACCATTCCTTATCCCGAAGATCAGTATATTGATCTTCCTTCGCTGTCCAACGGTTTTGCATTCAACCAGGTGCTGACAAACAGAACGGGTACTGGTCTTGTGCCGGGCACAACAGGACGAACAGAAATTGTTTCTGCCAATGCCAATGGGTTTTCTTTTATGCAACCAGGCACAGGCTTGACGCTGAAAATGACCTTCCCCACTTTAAGCAGTATTCTTAACAATGAGAATGTGGTTAAACTCATGAGGGCCGAACTACTGATCCGGCCTGCTTCTCTTTCATTTGATAAAAACAAATACCTGCTGCCACAGCAATTATTTCTTAAACAAACTGACGAATCGAATATTGAAGGCAGTAATATCATGGACTCAACAGGCTATAATGTTTTGTATGCAAGCCCTGTAACAGATGATATATACGGGGAAAATAATTATTACAAGTTCAACATTACTTCTTACATCAACCAGTTGCTGAATACAACAGGCAGCAGCAATAAAGGATTGTTTGTAGATAATATACCTGCATCCGGTGCAAATGCTGACAGGCTTGTAATAAATAACTCAGCACACAGCGGCATGCATTCTCAATTATTATTATCATTCATGGTCATTAACCGGTAATTTATGAAGTACAGAATTTTTTTTGTTGTTATTATTCTTCAGTTCGTGGTGTGGCCAGCTATTTCACAAAACATGAATAGTCCGTATTCTATCTATGGTATCGGTGATATAGATCAAAAAATTTATAACCGCACCAGCGGAATGGGCGGCGCAGGGCTTGCTATCCGGTCATCTTATTTTCTGGTTGATAACAATCCTGCTGCTATCTCCGGTCTTATCCGCAGTTTTTTTATTGTTGATGGTGCTGTTACAGGTAAATCGGTTACTTATTCCGGTTCGCCGATCACTGCTGATAACAGCACCAATAAAGATTTTTGGATAAAACGTTTGTCACTTGCAGTGAAGTTGAATAATCATTGGGCCAGCAGTATTGGATTTAATCAATTCAGCAATGTGAATTATAAATTTTATGGCACTAAATCAGCCGAAGGTTCTGCCACTAATTACCTCGCTTATTATGAAGGCGACGGCGGTTTGAATGAATACCATTGGACAAATGCTTTTTTATTAGGTAAACATTTTTCATTTGGTTTAAAATCTTCAATCATTGCCGGTTCTATTAATCAAGCGGAAACCGTTACGGATGAAAGCGTCAATTCCGTTATTTCTACCAAAGTGCAGGATTATTTTGGCAAGCCGCGATTTCAATTTGGGTCAATTTATTCAACCGCTGTTGGAAAAAAATGGGATGTATCTCTTGGCGGCAAATTTATCCCTTCAGTAAAAATGACTTCTGAAAGAACATTGACTGTAGAGCAGGATGGAAGCGCAATTATTGAAGATGAGTTTATAAAAAATGATCGGTTTAGTTTGCCAACAACTTATGCAGCAGGTATTGCCATCAAGCATAATAAGAAAACAACATTTGCTGCTGATTATACTTATGAAGACTGGTCGTCTTTAAAAATTAAAGAGCAGGGCTGGCAAATGATCAGCAACAATAAGCTTTCTGCCGGTGTTGAATTTTCAAGGCAGGCAAGAGTGATGAATCAGCTAATGGAGAAACGTTATTTTCAAATCGGCGCTTATTACAACAGCGCATATCTGCAAATAAGAAACGAACCGATCAAAGAATATGGAATTACTGCAGGCATGGGTGGCCTTATTGGCAAAGGACTTATTTATAGTATGGCGCTGGCAGCCGGCAGCCGCGGTACCACGCAGCAAAAGTTGATCAGAGAAAAATACGTGCAGTTTACCTTTACATTTTCTTACCGTGATTTTCTGGCGAGTAAAGGAAGAAAGTATGATTGAGTGAGGATTAAAACTTGTGTGGTAGTTTTGCAAAGGTCTTATCAATTATCGGCGGGTTTACAGTTGATAATGAAGCCTGATCCATCAGCTTAATGGCTGGTGGATTTTTTTAAACTGTTCCTCCGAAAAATTGTTGGTAGTAATTAATGATCTAAAACTAATATTTGAATTTAGCGGGATTTTGTTTCATGCCCCAGAAAAGTAAAACTTCAATCTGTTTTTTTCGTGATTTGTAGTGATAGACAATTTGAGTATGCTTATCAAGTATCCCAATTCGCACATTTTTTCTTTTTTGCGATGGCCTGCACATTTCAGGATGGCGTTTTAAACGGATAAAAATTCATTTGTGCGGTTAATAAAATTTTCAACTTCACGTTCGCTCCATGCATCCCGCAGATATTCTGCAATCTTGTTAAATGTATATTTGGCTGCGTCTGTCCAAAGTATTTCCCTGACTATTTCTTCAGCCATTTTTTATACTTTTTCATCACTTCATCGTGCGGGGTCAATTTACCTGCTTTCATTTCTGCAAGTGAGCGGTCAATGGCTTGCTGTTGTTCTTCACTGATTTCATCCCACCAGTCTTTTTGTTCCTCGATAAATGTTTTTACCACAGTTAAGACTGTTTTCTTCTGTTTCACATTCAACTGACGAAGGTATTGGGATATCTCTTTGTCCAATGATTGAGAGGCTGGCATTGTATAAAATATGTTTAAACAAATTTATCGTTTAAATTTCAGTATCTGTAAAGTATAATTGGGAAAACAGTGCCGACAATTATTTCATCACCAATCTTTTCCTTGCCCGCCACCCGTTTTTGATTTTTCCTTCTGCAATCGTTCCTGCACTTCTTTTTCTTTTTGTTCCAGCAGCTTCAATCTTTGTTCGGCTTCTTTCTGGTTCATTTTAGGTTGAGGTTTTTGCTGCTGCTTTTGTTGTTGCTGTTGTTGTTTTTTCTTTTCGTCTTTTTTAGGTGGCGTTTTCTTTTTTAATTCAAGCAAAGCTTTCTGAAGATTTTCTCTTGCTTCTTTATCATTGGGATTTTGGCGCAAAGCATTTTTATAGGCTTCAATACTTTCTTCCGGTTTTTTTTGCGCTGAAAGTATGGCACCTTTATTATAGTATGCTTTTGATTTTAAATCTGCATTTTCTGTTTTGAAAGCAAGGTCTTCCCATGCTTTAATTGATTCATCAGGTTTGACTTGCCGGTATAACGCTGCGGCTTTATTGTACTTCGCAGTATTGTTGTAAGGATCTTGTGTCAGCACTTCATCATAAGATATTTCGGCCATCTTATATTCTTTTCGTTTATAGGCCTCATTTCCTTTTTGAATAATGCGGTCAGTATCCTGTGCAAGGGATTTACTTTGTATTGCAGCAAAAAATAAAATCAATATGATAACAACCCATTTCATTATTTTATTTTATTTGTTTCAGGTATAAAATATTCAATGAGCAGCAAAAGCAGCATTGCCGCAGCAAACCACCAGTAATAAGCTTTAAAGTTCATCAGCGATACATCGCCGAATGCTTTGCTTTCTATTTGTAATAATTGTTGCTGTAATTCTTTTACGGCTTCATCACTTTCCTGCAGGCGAACATAAATGCCATTGGTGTTGGAAGCGATCTGCTTCAGTTCATCCTCATTCATTTTGGAAATAATGGCGCTGCCGGTAGCGGGATCAATTTTATTTTCACCGGTGACAGGATCAGGTATATAAGAGCCATCCGGCGAGCCAACACCAACTGTATTGATCATTAAACCTTGTGCAGATAATTCCTTTGCCGTATTCACGGCTTCGGGGTCATGGTCTTCGCCATCGGAGATCAGCACCACAGCTTTAAATCTTCTTTCGGCAGCATTGAACGCAGCAGCGCTTCTTTTGATGGCTTCACTAAGAACAGTACCTTGCTGAGGCACAGCATCAGGACTTGCTGATGATACAAACATAGCAGCAGCGCCATGATCGGTGGTTAATGGCATTTGCAAATAAGCTTTTCCGGCAAACAACACAAGACCAATCCTGTCATTAGGCATTGCCGTCATGAGTTTGCCGATGAGTTGTTTTGCTCTTTCAAGCCTGTTTGGTGCAAGGTCTGTTGCCATCATGCTTTTGCTTACATCAAGTGCAATCATCACATCTATTCCTTTGCGGTTGATACCTTCAGCGCCACCTGGTTTACGCAGATCCATAACGGCAACAACTCCTGCAGCAAAAGCAATACTAAGAAGACTGAATTTTAAACCAAATAATGCAGGAGAATAACTGCTGATCAGTTGTTTTATAAGACTGGCATCACCAATTCTTTTGATCACTTTTCTTTTCCACCTCCACAGAAGGAAATACAGAATAATAAAAAGACTAACGGCGATAAACAGCCAGATAAATTCTTTATGTAAAAACTGAAAGTTCAAACTATACCGGTATTGATAGTTTTTTTGTCAATGCCATTTAAAACAACAATTGAACCAATAAATAATTAGCATATCAGCACATTTGCAAATTAGCATATTTGCACATTTACATCTTTCCTTCAAAAAAGCCCAACTGCTTTAAAATGTCTTTTAGCATTTTCATTCTCACGGTTGCCATATCAAAATTGCGGTCAGGCGATTCAATATTCAATACAAAAAAATACGGATGCCTGTTTTCTTCAATCCATCCTGCCACCCAGCCAATATGCTTGCCGGTTTTTTCGTTCCAAAATCCCCAGCCGGTTTTATAACCCAGCCTGTAGTTAGCATTGTTTTCAAACAGCATCGCTCTTTTCACCATTTCCTGGTAGGTTTTAAAAAAAGGAAGCTGGTCAAAATACAATTGCTTCACCAGGCCAAGCTCTTCATCAGGCGTTATCTTCAACGAATTATCGAGCCAGAAAGTATCAATGGCGGTAGTGATTTTCTTAGTGCCATAGCTTAGTGAATCCAACCAAAACTGCATGGTATCCTTTCCAATACGCCGTGCTACTTCCTGGTAATAAGGAACCGCCGACACACGAAAGGCCTCATACATTGTCAAATCTTTATTCCAGCTATCAAATGGTCTTTTTACTCCATCCCATTTTATCACCATACTGTCGTTGACGATCTTGCCTGTTTGCAGCCCGATCAGTGAATTGATAATTTTAAAAGTAGATGCAGGCAGGTAACTGCTGTCGCGGTAGCGGGGCAAATTGTAAACTGTGAATTGACCTGTGCCATTATCAAGCATTGCAAAACATCCGGCCACTTTGTTTTCATCAAAATATTTTTTCAGGCTGTTATCTTCTTTTACATTATTGGGAGAGCAGTTGCTCAATAGGACAGTAAACAATAAGCAATAAGCAAAAACTTTCATCTTTATTTCAAAATTTTTGCAAAGGTAGGGGGCAATGCAGCGGGCGGCAAATAACAATTGACGAACTAAGGTTGCAGATGGAACAGTCGCTAAATAAAAAATCCTGTCTTAAAAACAGGATCGGCAATTCTTCTTGTGAGAAAAATTTTAGATATAAAAACCACCTTTATGTTTGTAGTGCTTTACACCATTACAATCTTTTTTGGTGGCTGCACATGAAGACAGCACAAACAATAACACCGCAACAGTAAGAAAGCAAAGAATCAGCTTCTTCATTTCATCTTAATTTAAAGAGTACAGAAATTTGTTTCAGCAATTCAAAGGAAACCAGATCAGGAGTAAAGTTTGTTCATCGAAGGAGATTGTGAAGGTAAGATTTTCATTTAGTTTGCAGAAAAAACCATTATTTTTTTAATATCACCGTGATATCTCTTTTCTAAGTTTTAAAACGTAAACCCCCGGATTTATATACATTTATATTGTTAAAAACCAAAACAAAATTTATGAAACCTCTATTTATCTGCATTGCCATACTGCTGCTGATAGCCTGCAACAGTAATAAACAAAAGGGTGTAACTGTCACTAGTGAAGACGGAAAAACTACTGCAACAGTGGATGCCAGCAACCTGGCTGAAACCGGTAATGCCCTTCAAAAGAAAGCTGAAGAATTAAAAAAGTTAACTCCTTACACCCTTGATCAAATGAAAGGTTTTTTGCCCGAAGAGTTAGCGGGTGGCAAACGTGCAAACTTTTCGGCCAACAGCGCTATGGGGACAGCATTTGCCCAGGCCACTTATACGATCAACGATTCGACTAACATCCAGGTAAATCTTTTTGATTGTGCCGGTGAAGCCGGAGCCGGTATTTATGGCATGCAGTACCTGGGCATGATGAATTTTCAAACGGAAAGCGATGAGGAATATTCCAAAACGATTGACTTTAAAGGCGGCAAAGCTATTGAGCATGCAAGAAAAGATGGCAGCCGCTCTACGCTTACCTATGTTGCATCAGACCGTTTGCTGGTAACATTGGAAGGCAGAAATACAAGTGTAGATGCATTAAAACAGGCATCCGGCAGTTTGAAATTTTAAGTAAGCAGCCACATTTTATTTGAGACACTCCAATATTGGAGTGTTTTTATTTCTATTTTAAGCAACACTATTGCATGATGAAACAACTCCTGAAACCTTTAAAGCTGTTAAACTTCTTAAACCATATTCCGATCTTCAGTATTTTTAAACACAATTAAAAGCCATGCTATATGAAACGCAAACAATTTCTCCGTTCTTCTTCTGTTTATTTAACCGGTGCTGCTCTTGCCGGTTCTTTGCCTGCCGAGTTTTTTGATATTAGGAAAAAAATTTCTGCTGCGGATAAGATCAGGGTTGGTGCCATTGGTATAAAAGGTATGGGATGGGCCGACCTGACCAGTGTGCTTAAAGATCCCCGTGCACAATGCATTGCCCTTTGTGATGTAGACAAATCGGTATTGGATGAAAGAGTGGCTGAATTAGCAAAGAAAAGTATCACCGTTAGCGCAGCAAATGATTATCGTCGGTTATTGGATAATAAAGACATTGATGCCATCATCATCGGCACCCCTGATCATTGGCATTGCAATATAATGGTAGAAGCCTGCCAGGCGGGTAAAGATGTATATGTAGAAAAACCGGCTGGTAATTCCATTGTGGAATGCGGTGTGATGGCGGCTGCGCAAAAAAAATATAATAAAGTAGTGCAGGTGGGCCAGTGGCAGCGCAGCAATAAACATTATGCTGATGCAATGGCCTTTGTTCATTCAGGAAAATTGGGAAATGTGCGGCTGGTAAAAGCATGGGCCTACCAGGGCTGGATGAAACCCGTGCCTGTAAAGCCGGATACAACACCCCCACCCGGTGTAGATTATGATATGTGGCTGGGACCTGCTAAAAAAAGACCATTTAATGAAAACCGGTTTCATTTCAACTTTCGTTGGTTTTGGGATTATGCCGGCGGACTGATGACTGACTGGGGTGTGCACATGATTGATTATGCATTGCTCGGCATGAAAGCGCCAACACCAAAAGCCATCATTGCAGCAGGTGGAAAATTTGCTTATCCCGATGATGCTTCTGAAACACCCGATACGCTGACCACCGTTTTTGAATTTGATGGCTTCAACCTGCAATGGGAACATGCTACAGGTATTGACGGCGGGCCTTACGGCAGAAATCATGGGGTGGCGTTTATTGGCAATAATGGTACACTGGTAGTGGATCGTGGCGGATGGGAAGTGATACCGGAAAAAGATAAAATGGAAGCTGTGCCATTACAAAAAAGAGCAGATGATGGATTGCTGCTGCATACCACCAATTTTCTGGATGTTATTCAATCACGCAAAACAGAAGACTTGAAATGCCCGATACAGGCGGGTACTCATGTCGCTACTGTTTGTCAAATGGGTAATATTGCTTTCAGAACAGGAAAGAAAATTTATTGGGATGCTGCTAAAAATAAGTTTACAGATAATGATGCCAACAAATATTTAGCGGCGGAATATCATAATGGGTATAAGATACCGAAGGTGTGAGTGATATAGGAACGATATAATAAAACCCGCCACATCAAATGAGACCGGATTTTTATGCCAATTATATTATTCTAAAAAAGTTTTTCAAAATAAACAGAGACAACTGGCCAAAAATGCCAACAAAAAAAGCCAAATTTTTTATATCTTATTTTTTTCTATACTTGACAAGCTCATAATATCTGACTATCAAAACCGGTGTCAATAAAGTGGCAAAGATTAGTGAAACATATAGAATTATTTGTTTAATTAGCCCTTCTAATCGGCGGCTGAGCATACACTGATGCAAACAAAAGAAGAATAGAAAATAATGATATAACTCTTGAAATCATTGAATTTTTTTAAAGGTTATTCTGTTTTTGGACAGACAAAACTTATTTCTTCGTCACTTTCAAATCTTTAAAATAACCAATCGTTCCAATATCAACCCATAAAGCAATGGAGCCATGAGTGGTTTTCCCTTTCATCTTATCCACCACAAAGGTTGAATACTTTGCGTCGTTGATGTACAGGTATACTTTTTCACCAGTCACTTCAATACTCATCGTAATCCACTCATTGATATTAACCGGAGCCGAGGTTTCATACATGCCCGGCGCTATTTTTCTCAACGTGTCAAACTTATAATCAGGGTACGCATAATATTGAACCGTATGATTCCTGGCAGATTGATTGTCGGAGCGTCCAACTTTGGGTCTTAAATAAATAGACTCGTATGCTTTATCATTTTCATCAATTCTGAATGCAATCCCTATAAAACCTTGTGCAAACTCGAAGGGAGATGGATCTTGTATCTGGCTCAATATCTTTACCTCAATAGTTCCATTTTCAAAATTGAAGTCCTTTAGCTTAACATATGTTGGTTCATCAACCGTTGCTTCCAACCTTTTACCGTCAAAAGGCAGTGCTTTTAAATCTCTTTCGACCTTTAATACTTTTTCGCCATTGAATTGAACAACAGACACTGTTGCATTTTTTGGTTCGAATTGCCGGTTGTCCCACGTTAAAGTTTGTGCATGCATAGTAAAAGAAGTGAGGATTAATAGTACGATTAAATGATATGTTTTTATCATAATGTTGTGCTTTGAAAAATAAGGAAAGATGGTTTTAATAAATTGTTTGTGATTATAATTTTCTCTTTGCTTCAGTGACGGTAACTGTTTTGCCCAGCGCACCATATTCATGTAAGTCACCAAATACTTCTAAGCGAATGGATTGATCAATACCATCAACACGTACAGGCTCAAACCCATTATCAAGAATTAATTGTTCAACATCGTCATAAATGCTCGTATCATCTGTAGCATAAAACAAAACATTTGCTTCAGGTTTTTGGAAAGCAGCGCTTGCAAGAGAGCCTGCACTCAATGTGCCTAATGCTTTTACAAGCTTTACACCTGCAGGCAGCGCTGCTGCATTTACCTCTCCTGCTGATTCTTTTTCCCCGATTATTTTTTTCAGACCACCTTTATCATCCGGTGCAATTGGATTAGATGGATCAACAATAATCTTCCCCTGCAAGTCTGCTGCATATTCATTCATGAATGTTGCAATACCCCCAAATGGAATTGCCAATACAAGAATATCTGCTTCTTTAACTGCAGTAGGAATATCACTTGTCTTAACAACGCTTCCCCATTTTTGAGCAACTTCTTTTGTCTTTACTGCATTTCTGCCTGCTGCTATAAAGGAGCGATTTGCTTTTGCGAGATTAGTGGCAACTGCCTGGCCAATACTACCAAGACCTATAACTGCAATTGTTTTCTGTTTCATAAACTATTTCTTTTTATTGTGATGATTAATTTGATAATGCAAATCTCTGATCACAAAACAGGGTCATCCAATGACCTTGTATAAGAAATAGTCTTGATGTAGTTTAAGGTTTTGACTTGCTAAGTTTGTTACGTAAGCGGCTCAGGAACTCAGGCGTTATACCTAAATAAGCGGCGATTTGAGTTTGAGAAAGACGGTTGAGCAGGTGCGGGTAAGTTTCTAAAAAAGACTGGTACCGGTCTTCGGCAGTAGAGCTGATGTTTTGGAGCAACCGTTTCTGCAGGGCAACAAAACTGTTTTCAATCAGCACCCTGAAAATGCGATCAAACTTTGGGGCCTGCAAGTAGAGTGATATAAGATCATCGCGGCTGATCTGTAATACGACTGTATCTTCCAACGCATCTATGTTCAAAGCAGATGGATTTGCACCATGAAAACTACCCAAATCATTGATCCAATAATTTTCAGCAGCAAATTGAAGAATATGCGTGTTGCCTTTATCATCAATTTTATACATCCTCAAACAGCCCCGTACAACAAAATAGAAATGTGTACTTGTATTTCCTTCCTGCAATACATATTGCCGCTTGCGAAAGAGGCGATGATAAAATTTTGCTGCAACAAGTTCTTTCTCCTCTTTGCTTAAAGGTATAAGACGATCAAAGTAGCAAAGTAATGGTTCAATCGAAGCTTGTGAATCTGAAGATTTCATTTTATAAGAATAACATCAGTATTAAAAACAATTAAAGTTATTCTATAAAAGACAAAAAATAACCGGGAAACAATTGGTCAAGGAAGACTCTATGAAGATATAACCCGGGCAACTTGAAGGCCCGACTTATTTTTTTCTAAACAAATAGCTAAAGCCAAAAGTTAAAATCCGGTCATCTTCTTTAATATTTTTTACAACAACATTTTCATGGGTGGAAGTATATACCGCATTAAAAGACAATCCGCGCCAAACAGGCAAGTCCAGTCCAACCTCGAAATGGGTTCTGTAATTTTTACTGTTATTGAAAGCCTCCCGTAAAAACAACTCATAATATAACCGAAGACGATTATTGAACAGAAAACCCCAACCACCGGCATAGAGGGAATAACGCCAAAGGTTTATTTTATCATGCCCGTTATATTTTGATTGATTGAAAACTGTGTCTTTAAATAAAGAGCTTTCATATACTATATTGGCAGATAACCTCAGGATAAAAGTTTTTGTGCGAATAACCTGCCAACCGGGACCAGCAATAAAGACATACCGGCTTTTCAGTTTCCGGCGATGGTTGGTAAAAGCAAATGCTGTGATATAACCGTAAAACCGGCGCTCTGGCTCAAAATATAAAGTATTACGAATGTTCACATCGTTATCTATTGTACGATCAAAAAACTGCGTATATAAGCTTGTAATTTGTGATTTGAATGCCCATTTCTCATCGGGCCTGACCAAAAAATCAAGCCTGCTGCGTATATTCAATATTTCTGCATTTCCTTCCTGGTAATTACCTGTCAGCGATACCCGCAATTGCATTTTCATAGTGTCGCTTTCGTTGATTTGGGCGATAGTATATGGCATCGTTGCCAGAAGCCATAAAGCTGTAAATGCAGTTTTGATATTTATTTGGTTCATTTCTGTGAGGAAATGCGCAGCTTCAGCTACTGCTTGCGGTAAATCTGGTTGCAAGGCTAAAGTACAATAGTTGCGCAGAACCACAAACGGAGATGGTTGGCTAAAAATATAGGCAATCCTGATACTTTTATTTCATCTGCGGCTTTCCCTTTAAAGGTTATAAGCGGGCGATTAATTTTATTTATCGTCCAACCAACTTTTGTAGCTGTTCAGGATATCTTTCTCCCTGCACTTTAATTTTTGAAGAAGCATTCTCAATCTCCCGTAATTCATCCGGCGTAAAATCAATAGAAGCTGAATCATTGTTTTCTTTAAGACGATTCAATTTTGTTGTGCCCGGAATAGGAACAATCCATGGTTTTTGAGCAAGCAGCCAGGCTAATGCAATTTGAGCAGGAGTTACTTTTTTGTTTTCAGCAATTTTATTGAGCAGATCAACCAACGACTGATTTGCTTTTCTTGCTTCTTGTGAAAACCGCGGAACTATATTGCGAAAATCTGAGCTATCGAATTTTGTGTTCTCATCTATTTTCCCGGTGAGAAATCCTTTTCCCAGCGGGCTGAAGGGAACAAAGCCGATTCCCAATTCTTCAAGTACAGGTATAATTTCTTTTTCAGGTTCTCTCCACCACAATGAGTATTCGCTTTGCAATGCAGCAACAGGTTGCACTGCATGTGCTTTTCGAATGGTGTTTACTCCTGCTTCAGATAATCCAAAATGTTTCACCTTACCTTCTTTGATCAGATCTTGCACAGCACCGGCAACATCTTCAATTGGTACATTTAAGTCAACACGGTGTTGGTAAAATAAATCAATGGCATCTGCTTTTAATCGCTTTAGTGAAGCTTCTGCCACTTCTTTGATATGTTCAGGACGACTATCTAATTCACTCCATCTTCCTTCTGCATTTGGTTTGAATCCAAATTTTGTTGCGATCACAACCTGGCCTTTGAATGGAGCCAATGCTTCACCTACTAATTCTTCATTGGTAAACGGCCCATAAACTTCCGCAGTATCAAAAAATGTTACACCTTGTTCTGCAGCAGCACGGATCACTTTTATCATTTCATTTTTATCTGCAGCAGGGCCATAACCAAAGCTCATTCCCATGCAACCAAGACCGATGGCTGAAACTTCAAGGCCGCTGCTTCCTAATTTTCTTTTTGGAAATTCTGTATTCATTATTAAAACTTTTATGACACAAAGCTAAAGAGATGCCCAAGCAGGAAATAATGAAAAGAAAACAAGTAGTTACGAAATTCAAATAATGCTTCTCCAGTGATGTTGCATTGATAATTGGTTAAAATAAACCTCTGATTTCTTTTTGTATTTTTGATTATGAAAGCCCGGGATGTCATCAAAATAATTGAAAAAGACGGTTGGTATTTAGTGAGACAGAAAGGAAGTCATAAGCAGTATAAACATTCGTCTAAAAAAGGATTGGTTACAATTGCTGCACACAAAATGAGCGATGAGATTGCTCCCGGCACTTTAAACAGTATTTATAAACAAGCTCAACTTGATAAGAAATGAGAAAGTATTTAGTGGTTTACGAAAAAACAAAAACAGGCTACTCGGCTTATGTACCTGATTTGCCAGGCGTAATTGCTACCGGTAAAACAAAAGCAATCATTGAAAAAAATATTTTTGACGCCATTCAATTTCATATCGAAGGGCTAAAAGAAGAACGTCTTCGCATACCAAAAGCACAAGCAGAAAGCGAAGTGTTGGTTTTTGCAGTATAACTTCTTTTAACCCTTTGAATGTTATTACTCCTTTCGCTTCTGTTTTTCTCAAATATTTCTCATCCTAAAAAGCCTTTTTGCCAATGATCTCATTATTATAAGGCTGACTATATACCCTCTTACCTGTGTTTTTATATATCGCATTTGCCACGGCGCCAAACACCGGCGGAAAAGGCGGTTCACCCAGGCCGGTTGGATCAATATCATTTTCTACAAAATGAACTTCTATTTTCTTTGGCGCTTCACGCATACGTATGATGCGGTAACGATTAAGATTATTTTGTTCCGGTACGCCATCTTTATGAGTTAATCCCCCATAAAATGCATTTCCAATTCCATCCACAACGGCGCCCTGCACCATATTAGTAGCTGCATCCGGATTCACAACAATACCACAATCTATTGCACTGAAAACCCTTTCCACATAAGGCTGTCCATCTTTTTTGACAATATCTACTATATGTGCAGCATAAGAATTATGACAGAAATAAGCGGCCACCCCACGACTGTATTTCTTATTCTCTGGTTTATTCCAGCCGGATTTTTCTTTCACCAGTTTTAACACGCCTGCATACCGATCAACATCATACTCATTGTTTTTTCCAACAGGATTTTCTTTGGCTCGTTTTAATAATTCAAGTCTGAAATCTATCGGATCCTTACCCATTGCTTCAGCCAATTCATCTAAAAAGGATTGTTCTGCCGCTGCATTAAAATTTGATCGTGGTGCCCGGAATGCGCCAATAGTGATGTTTGAAGGCAGTTCCCAACCTTCCGCAAGATAGTTATCAACTGCACCGGCAGGAAACCTGTTTGCATGAATGGGATTTTCAGGAATGCCGCCGCCTTTTACATGAAATGCAATTAAATTTTTATTTGCATCCAATGCAGCCCGGTAAGTAGCGGTGTACATTGGGCGATAGATACCATAAGTCATATCATCTTCACGACTATAAACAAGTTTAACAGGAGCTTTTACTTTTTTAGAGATAAGAGCCGCTTCTGTCATGTAATGTCCGTATGCTCTCAATCCAAAACCTCCACCCATACGGGTCATTTGGATCTCAATTTTATCAGGTGGCAGATTTAAAATTTTTGACAATGTAGGTTCTATCCAGCCCGGCGCCTGGTGTGGTCCCACCAGCAAAGCTTTTTCATCTGTAACATGGGCGAAGCAATTCATAGGCTCCATGCAGTTGTGTGCCAAAAATGGAGCGGTGTAAGTTCGTTCTATAACCCGTGCCGCATTTTTGAATGCCGTTTCCGGGTCTCCATCTTTCCGTAAAACCGTGGCCGGTTCTTTAGCTCTCTGCTGCATTTTTTGATACTGTGAATCCGAACTTTCCAGGCCAGCAGGAATAGTAACCTCTCTTTTTCCACCTCTGCCTGCCATGGTTTCTTTGGTATCGCTGATAGGCTCCCATTCTACCTTTAATTTCTTCCTTGCATTCATTACTTCCCAGGTTGTATTGCCTGCCACAACGAGTAAATCATTGAATGTTCGTGTATCGAAACCAGCCTGTTCATAACCATCTTCATATAGTTTCATGCTAAATACATCTTTGATGCCCGGCATTTTCAATGTTTCGGATGCATCAAAAGATTTAGGTTTCTTACCGAAAGCAGGCGGATGTTCAATCATCGCAATCAGCATTCCTTCCTGTGTATAATCCAATCCAAAAAGAGGCTTGCCGGTTACGATTTTTAAACCTTCTACATTCTTCTGTGAGCTTCTTACTACATTAAAACTTTTTACATCTTTTAGCTTTAATTCTTTTGGTATGGCCAGGCCCGAAGCTTTTGATGCAAAGTCGCCATAGGTTCCTGACTTACCAGTTTTTTCATGATAGATCATTGCTGCTTTCGTTGTCAATTCTTCTACCGGTACATTCCATGTTTGTTCTGCTGCCTGCATCAGCATATTACGTGCGGCGGCGCCTGCTTCACGAAGTGGTTTCCAATACATCCTCACAGAATTGCTTCCGCCGGTAAATTGCGGCCCTAATTTTACATTGTCGTGCGGCCCCATTTCTACCACAAGTTTTTGCCAATCTACATCCAACTCTTCAGCTACGATCATTGGAAGTGAGGTCATCACATTTTGCCCAAACTCCGGGTTAGGGTTGAAAATTTTTATGATATTGTCCGGTGTGATCTTTATGTAGCCAGTTAATTCATGCCATTGCTCCGGAAGATCAAGACCGTTTATTTTTTCAGCAAGTTTAAAATCAGATAACCATTTAAAACTGATCATAAGACCACCACCTGCCAGCATTGTTGATCTTAGAAATGAACGTCTGCTATGTATAGTTTTAATCTTTTCCATTTTTAAAACTTTGAATTTTATTAATTGCGTTTCTCACAACGTGTTTTATTTCTGTTTTGCAGCAGATTTGATCGCATCCTTTATTCTTAAATAAGTTCCGCACCGGCAAATATTACCTGTCATTGCAGCTTCTATCTCTGCATCAGTAGGATTAGGTTTTGATTTTAACAATGCAGCTGCAGACATGATCTGGCCCGTTTGGCAATAGCCGCATTGTGCCACGTCATGTTCAAGCCAGGCTTTTTGCACCGGGTGATCGCCTGTAGCAGAAAGACCTTCAATCGTTGTGATCTCCCTGTTTCCGACACCTGAAACAGGCAGTGTGCAGGAACGAGCCGCAGAACCATTTAAATGAATGGTGCAGGCGCCGCATGCAGCTACACCGCAACCATACTTGGTGCCTTGCATGTTAAGATGTTCTCTTAATACCCAAAGCACAGGAGTTGCTGGATCTGCATCCACCTGTTTGGTTTGTCCGTTAACTTTTAAATTATAAGTAGCCATAGCAGCAATTTTTTTTGGAATTAATAATGTCAATTAAGAAGCTGTTTGAGTTATTTATTTTTTTTTGAACCACCGATATACTTTCATGGCATCGCCTGTTGTGTCACTCACTTGTACGTCCCGTTTTCATGGCATCACATTATTGTACACAATCAACTCTGTTCAATTAATTCAAACAATCCAAAATCACTTTCTAAGTGCTTTTACCGTTGCAGGCGTTATCGTGCCAGGTATTTTATTACCCCAGCTATTGCGAACGTAATTAAGCACATCAGAAATTTGTTCATCGGTTAAATAATCCTGGGCAGGCATCATCGCATTATATTTTTTCCCGTTCACTATCACCTCACCTGATTGACCTTTGAGAATAATGTTAATTAAAGTCTTTGATGGTTTTTTCAAATAATCTGCTTTAGCAACCGGGGGATTAATATCTGGTGAACCTTTTCCATCTTCCATGTGACAGTTCTGACAGTATAAAGTATATACGTCCTTTCCTCTTTTAATGCTTTCATTTAATTTTTGATCGGGCATAAAACTGCTAAGAAGAAAAATTCCAAAGGCCATTAAGGAGATCGTTACTACATATTTCATAAATCCGGCTTGAGTTTATTTATTGAACTAATTTGATTGAAAGAGGAAAGCGGTATTGGTTACTTGTATAAAATCTTTGCCATCTAAAGTTAGAAACATACGAACACCTGCATTTAAGTTTTTCAAACAAAAGATTACGAAAATCAAACAGACCTTGTCACTTCTAATTCTTAACTATTTTAGTTTGGCCCCTTGTTTTTTCCAAAACTGAACCCCAAGGTTTAACCACCCCTCTGCATCTGTACCTGTTCCAAGTCCAAAGCCGTGGCCTGCATTCTTGTATCTATGATATTCAACTTCCACTCCGGCATTTCTTAAATTTTCGACACGTTTTTCAATTGTTGATATATTGGCAATTCCATCATCAGCACTTACTGTTATAAAAGTTGGTGAAAAGCTATTGGAATAAGTTGACTGTCCCGTATAAGCAATGATTGTTGCTGATGGCTTAGGATGGCCACTTCCGTTATAGTCTGCAACTCCATTTAAAGCAATATTACCAACCATCCTTGCTCCGGCGGAACCTCCCCATAATGAATAATTTGTTGTACTTACTCCAAGTGATGTTGCATTGTTAAAAATATAATCTATAGCTGCTGCAAGGTCTTCAGTGGCCTTCTGTTCACTGCCAATGCGATACCTTATAACAAATGCATTAAATCCTTTTTTACTTATTTCAAAGGCAAGAGGAAATCCCTCATGAAGAGAACCGACATAGGAGAAACCTCCTCCCGGACATACTACTGCAAATGGTGAATTAGGATTTCCCCGGTAAAAAAATAACCCCGTGTTTCTTTTATCCGGGTCTTCTTTTTTTTGTTGCTCAGTATAATTATAAAATATTGTCTTGCTATTGTCCACTTCATCAATCAAGTGATTAACGGCGGATAATACAATATCTGTTCGCACATTACTATGGTATGGCATGAGTGAACCAACATTTACCAGCCGGGTGTTATAATAGTCTGAATTATCATCCCACGGTAACAACAGATCGCCAAAACCTTTAAATGCCGGATGATTTACAATATCACGAACATAATTATCGGCTGTCAAATGAGTGTCCATAAATTTCTTTTCTGAATCCCCTTTTATTTCATTGAAGTTATTTGGCGCACAACTTAAAAGAAAAGCTATAAAAAAAAGTACCAGTGAGAGGTGAATAAGACCGCAGGCAGTGCTTTTTAACGAATTAACCATCGAATAGATTTTTCTATGATTACTTCTTTTGTTCATTCGTACTTAAATTTATTTGTTGTACTCTTCTTCTTTTACAGCCTCCAACCAAACCACAGCGCCTTTATGTTGATTGGTACCAATAGCGATATGACTTAATTCGCTGTCGGGAGCGGCGCCATGCCAATGTGCAATATTTGGTTCACATTTTATTACATCTCCTTTCCGCATTTCTATTACCGGTTTTCCCTTTTCCTGGTAACGACCTTTGCCATTTGTAACCAATAATACCTGGCCACCAGGATGATAATGCCATTTTGTTCTGGCCCCAGGTTCAAATGTTACATTACCGGTATTTATATTAAATGTTGTATCGGTTTCTACCAGCATATGCACCCATACCGTTCCGGTGAAATTTGTGCTTGCTGTTTTTTCACCCTTTGGGAAAACAAAACCAAAAGCATCTTCATTTATATTCATGCCCTCTTTGCTTTTACATGACAATAACGAAATGCAAATTGCCGCAAGAATGATCACTGATTTCTTCATTTGTGGTTAGATATTTTATGGTACAAAAAAACTATTGCGATGCTGTGTTTTTAAGAACTTCATCCAAAACTTTTTTTGCATTCTTTGCTTCATTTTTGCCCAGCGTGGATCGTATGACTTCCACAAATTCATTTAACTGACCGGGTGTCAATCCCACATTCAGGCAAATAGATAAATGACTACGAAGCATAGGTTCAGCATCACCAATGGCACTTAGTACGGAAACCGTAACCAACTCCCGTTCCGTGTAGGTTAAAACATCCCGCTCAAAAATATCGGCAAACAAATGCTCTTTTAAAAAAGTATCAATTACAGGGGCAAATGCTCCATATCCTGCTTTTGGAGTTTCTTGTGGCGCTTTCAACAATTCTCCCAAAATCTTTTTTCCTCTTTCGTATTTGTTTTCACTTTGATTAATGGATGAAGCAACAACACCGGCTTCATCTTTTATGCCTTTGGTTTTTCTTTCATCCAGCACTTTCATAAAAGCTTGTAAGCCCCTGATACTTCTTGGAAATCCGCAATAGGCATACAGATGTACTAATACTTCTTTAATTTGGTTAATAGTAAGACCTGATTCGAGTCCGGCATTTAATGCTGTATTTAGTTTTGATAAATCACTCTTTGCTGTTAATGCAGCGATAGAAATGATGCTTTGTTCTTTTAAACTTAATAGTTTATTTGTGTTGATGTTGTTTTGTGCTTTCAGGCAATATGAAACATAAGAGAAAACATACACGTAAGCAGATGAGCCCTTTTTGACAAATGCGTTTGCAGTGAATCTTGCAGGTTCTGCCCATACTTTGTCTGTATTTACCATGGAGAGCATTTCAGCAAATTCTGTTTTACCCTCCGGATCATATACTGCCTTGGCTTCGTCCTTCAGATTCCCGAACATTGACAAAAGTTCTTCTTTGGAACCTGCATTTACGAAATCTGCCGGCACCTCTTCGTGCTGGGCGATACAACTTAAATTTAGAAAGATCACTAAAAGGCAAGCTATTCTTTTCATTTGTTTAATCTTTTTTACAAAAACTTCTTATAGAATTCATTCAGTTTATTCATCGCCTGTGCTACATATTCGGGCTTCCAATAGGTTTGTATATGAGTAGCTCCGCCAATCAGAAACAACTCCTTATTTTTTGCATTGGTTGCTTTGGGAAATGCTTCATCAGTCATATATTTTGTATCGGCGTTGCTTCCAGCAATCATCAACAAGGGCTGGTTGATTAAATCCATATTCGTGGCGGCATCCCAGGTCATTAAATCGAGCAGGCTGCTCATCGTATAGAGAAAGGTGGAATTTGGATGTGCATGAGTTCTATAATAATATGTATACCCTTCACGGTACAGATCGGTTGAGGTTTTAGCGATTTCTTCATCTGTTATACTTGCCACCCCTGCATAAATTATTTTACCACCTGCGGCTTCTTGTGCTCGGGCATCCGAAGCTTTTTTTAAGCGTTCCTGAATGCTGTTTAATTGAGAATTCTGAAAGCCATTACGTCTTACCTCTCCTGAATTAAACATACTTAATGTTGCAACGGCTTTAATCCGTTTGTCCGATTGGGCTGCTTTTAAAGTATAGCCGCCACCACCACAAATACCTAAAACACCCAAACGGCTCGTATCAACCCCTTCGTATTGCGTAATAAAGTCAGCCATACCGTGAATATCTTCTACACGGTTTACAGGTTTATCCGTATGACGTGGCTCTCCGCCGCTGGCCCCCTGGTACGCTGCGTCGGCAACAATGGTTATATAACCCGCCTCCGCCAAACGCTGGGCATATAATCCGGCTGTCTGCTCCTTAACACCACCATTTGGATGTGCAACTACGACAGCAGGATAACTCTTTAACGGATCAAAGTTGGCTGGTGTGTAAACATTGGCAGCAATAGCTATACCATTTAGTTTATAGGTTACCGGGTGAATATTTACTTTGCCCGCAACATTCTCTTTGATCGCACTCTCATAAACCAGGCTGAATGGATTATTCACCTTTGTTTGTGCTGAAGAAATAATGCTTACTATCATAATCGATTTTATTAATAAATATTTTCTAATACTGTTTTTCATTTTTATCAGTTAATAGTTTTTTCTGTTTAATTTTTTGAAAGAGTTCTTATCTTATCATTAATCCAGTTTTTTTTCTTTCAGCCATTTCGACATCAGTTCGGCTATTTCTATATTATTTAAATCTGAAAAAGGGAAATGGGTATTTCCTTTTATTCCGATCTCCGGCAGATGCACAACGGTGACATCACCACCATGCCTGTTCACACAATCCCGCCACAACTTTGCCATGGCGAGGCGCACCCGCCAACCATCGGGGCCTGGTGCATTGGTTGGTTCTTTTGCGATGTTATCGCCATAATAAATGACAATAGGAATTTTAGTGAGTTTTTCAAACTCGGCCATAGGAACACCAATTGCTTCCAAAGTACCGCCTGCACTGGGCATAGCTGCAGGCACTTCACCTTCGGGAAACAGAAAACCGCTTCCTGGTTCGTAAGAAACAATAGCCTTTACATTTTGATTTTTGATTGCTGTGCGCCAACCCATACCACCCGAATGTGAGTGAGTAACTAATATGCCATTACCAATCTTATTAAACAGTGCTGAAACTGCTTCTGCATTAACATTAATATCAATAGCCCCTATGTTGGGTACCATTGAGCGGAAATACTGGTTGAGCGTTGCTGAATCTTTTGCAAACTGAACACCATCAAAATAATTGGGCCAAATGCCAACACGAAATGTACCAAACCATCCTTGTTCATCAGGTGTTGGAGTTACAGTGCCTTCAATTGTACTTCGGCTTGCATTGCCTCTTCTTGGCTGATCAATTAAGTAAACAGGAAATCCCTTTCGTAAAAAAATGTTTTGAAATCCTTCACGGCCATCGGGTGTGGTTTCCCATGTTTTGGAAAATTGGCCGATGCCATGCCACATCACCAAAGGATATTTACGGGCTTTTACAGGTACTTGATAAAATATGTATGCATGGTCACCATGAAAAGTTTGTCCGGCTGCAGTGGATTTGTAAGGATCAAATGTTCCCGGGCTAGTAATTACCGTACCTCCCGCAGCAAAGCTACCCTGCTCTTGAATAACAATCGGGTTACTGCCGGATACTTGTTTGCCAAAGCCACATGCTGCAAGGAACACGCAAAGCGTAATTAACAAAAACACAAATACTGTTGGATAATTTATCTTTTCTACGTAAATCATACCTGGTTATTATTTCATTTTAACTGGCCTCATCAGGCGTGAGAATGTGAGTGACCCCATTTTCCATTTTCCATTTTCTTTGATATATACCTCAGTTACCATAAAAGGATTTGTGACTTCGTTCCCACCAACCACGGCCAGCAGGTCAATGTCATTTAACAGGATAGCTGTATTACCAATAATGTTGACGATAACTGAATACACCTCCGCTTTCTTATAATGAATTCCACCACTCTTTATAATTTCAATTTCACGTTCTTTTCCCCAGCTTCCACCCATGTGAACAAACATGGATTTCTCATCAAAAAGCTCTTTTAAAGGATCTGTGTTTCTATCTGCCATCCACTGCCACTTTTGTTTAGACAGGTTGACAATTTCCTGCTCCGCCGCTGTATAATTAGTTTTAACAGTGCTGTCCTGCTTTGATTGGGCGTTGCTCCACTGTACGCTTGGCATTACTAAGCCAAGAAGGAGAATAGATAATTTCATAAAGAATTTATTTTGGCATTAATCGTATTCATCAATAACTTTCTTTTACTACACAAAGGTCTGAACCTCTCATATTTTACATGGTATACAGATTACCTATTATCTACCATTTTTACTGATTCGGATATCCTGATTATTTGAAGGAGTCATAAAGCATTAATTTTGAAATTGAAAACGATAGTAATTATGGATACCATGCGAAGGTTTGAAACCATTAATGAATACAATGTTTTTAATAATAATGAAACACTGCATCCGCTCGTCAGTGTTGTTGACCTTTCTAAAGCTGCGCCACGGTCAGGTTCGCGGATGTATTTTGGTTTTTACACGATCTTTTTAAAAGATGCAAAATGCGGAGATGTTGTGTATGGACGCCATACATACGATTACCAGGAAGGCACATTGGTTTTTCTTGCACCTGGTCAGGTGGCAGGTGTAAACAGCAACGGAGAAATTTATCAGCCTAAAGGCTATGCTTTGATCTTTCATCCCGATTTAATACATGGCACTTCTCTTGGTCGGCGTATTCATGACTATACTTTCTTTGGATATCAATCCAATGAAGCACTTCATTTATCAGAACGGGAAAGAAAAATTATTCTCGATTGTTTTTCAAAGATTCAATATGAATTGGAGCATGCCATTGACAAGCACAGTAAACGATTGATTGTGTCCAATATTGAATTGTTTCTGGATTACTGCATCCGTTTTTATGACCGTCAATTTATTACCCGTGATAACCCTCATAAAAGCATATTGGAAAGATTTGAAAATTTATTAAATGAGTATTTTAAGTCGGACAAGCCACAGGCAACCGGACTGCCTTCAGTAGCTTATTGTGCCGGTGAGTTGAATTTGTCAGCGAATTATTTTGGTGATCTGATAAAAAAAGAAACAGGCAAAACAGCACAGGAGTACATTCAATCGAAAATAATTGATGTAGCGAAAGAAAAAATATTTGACCAAACAAAATCTGTTAACCAGATTGCTTATGAGCTAGGATTTAAGTATCCGCAACACTTCACCCGTCTGTTTAAACAAAGGACTGGACATACACCGAATGAATACAGGATGATGAATTGAAAGAGATTCTTCATTCATAAATATTTTTCTTGTGCCCAATAGCAATCACCAAAATGCGAAGTTGCTTATCTTCTATTTCATAAATAACCATGTAATCGCCAATCCTGATTCACCACCCATTCTTTTGCCCTTTCAATTTTTACATCCTGCAGGCCTGGGATTTTCAGATAACGACGTAATGTCTTCTAAAATCTTGTTGTGAATAAAAACGGGAAGAGTATTTAATTGTTTTCTTGCGGCTTTTGAAAGCAGAACCTGGTGGCGGGGCATTATTTTCTCTTTCTTTTTTTTAGGTATTTTTCGAGAGGCATATAGCTCTCGTTTTTGGTGTGTCAGGCATGCATATCAGCTATAGGGTGCAAGTCCCGAATACGCTTTACAGTAGGGAGTATTAGCCAAGAGCAAGGGT
>Ga0187893_10004344_pt1 | contig 27150 bp, 25 predicted proteins | sample MA1701074metaG_FD_139574 | JGI IMG/M metagenome (GOLD analysis project Ga0187893, IMG submission 139574) | White microbial mat communities from a basaltic lava cave in the Kipuka Kanohina Cave System on the Island of Hawaii, USA - MA170107-4 metaG ... | reverse complement strand
GGCGGGCGGGATCTCCGTGCCGTCGCGCTGATTCGACTCGACACCGAATTCATACGCGACGACGCAGACTAAATCACGCCCGCTACCTCATCTTTCCTCGCCTCATGAATAATCCGGGCTAGAAACATGTAGGGGCGCGCTGCGCGCGCCCTCTCGCTACAGGAAAAGCAATGACCATTGTACCCGGGCGGCACCGCGGCTCCATCCGACTCAAAGATTTCGATTATGCGAGCGGCGCCCTGTACTTCCTCACGATCTGCACTAGTGCCAGGCGATGCATCTTCGGGCGGATCGAGGATGGTGAGTCGCACTTCAATAAGCTGGGTCAAATCGTCGAAGACGAATGGCTGGTCTCGCTCTCGCTGCGGCGGTACCTCGATCTCGACGCCTACGTCATCATGCCCAACCACATGCACGGCATCGTGGCGGTTCGGGCACAGGGCGGCGATGTACCAAGCGGTGTGCAGGGCGCGCGCAGCGCGCCCCTACGCGGCCAACGCATGCGACAAGGCATGCAGGCGAAGAGTCTCGCCTCATTCGTTGCAGGCTTCAAAGCTGCGGTGACGCGAGCCGCTCGGCAGGCGTTCCCGCATTTGCGCATGCCGATATGGCAGCGCAACTACTACGAACATGTCATCCGCGATGAGCGCGATCTCGAGCGCATCCGCGACTATATCGCCGCGAACCCCGCGCGGTGGGAGGACGATGGCTACCATCCGCGGTTTGCGGCGGAGGCGCGGGAGGGCGCGCGCAGCGCGCCCTCCCGCTACGCATTGAATGACATCACTGCCGCGTCCGTTCGGCGTCATCGCCGGGGCGGGCCGGTGGGCATGGTGCTGGCGCCGCGGCGCAACGCGCCGGCGACGTCCGCGCGCTCTATGGGCGCGACTGCGCGCTGATCGGTCCCGACCAATTCGTCTATTGGCGGGGCGCCGGCGACGCCGGCCGATGCGGCGGCGCTGGTGGATCGGGTGCGGGGCGCCTGAGCCCCGAACTGCCGTCGGCTCAGAATCCGTTCAGCGGCGCGAAGAAGCAGCGCATTCGCGCGCCGACCTTGCAGATCCAATATTTTCCGTCCTCCGACGGAATCGCCTGCCTGCCGGGAACGGTCACGTCGTGGTCCGGGAGGGAATAGCCCTCGGGATTCTGATGGACCCGCTCGGGTGCCACTTCGTAGCAATCGTCTTTGCCGCAGCAAAGCTCGCCGGCTTGGCTGCGATACTTCCCCTTGTGGATCCAGTCATAGTCCCCGTGTGCCAACGCTCCCGGCGCCGGCAGAACAAGTGCAAGGCTGAGCACGATCACCCGGTAGTCTTTAGGCAGAGACATCGCACAACCCTCATCCGCGCGCGGGCGGTGGAGGGTCTAGCGGAGGACCACATGTTGGGCCACCGCCAGCGCGACACTCAATATATGGGCACATATTTTGCATCGCAGCAAGTGTCTTTTGCACCGCACCATGCGCAATTTGACGCGGGATTTAGCCCGCGAACAGCCCCGTCCCGAGCAACCTACCGGCATAAGGTTAAGAAATGCGGAAAGCGCCCGGCCTTGCCGCGCGCGTCCGATGATGCAACATCGCATTCACCCGCGCGGGAGCGGACGCAATCGCGGCCTTTCCCGCCGTCTTTCAAAAAATCCGTCATGGAGGAGCAGTCATGGGTTTCCGCATCGGCGACGCCGCCCCCGACTTCGAAGCCGAGACCACCGAGGGCCGCATCCGCTTTCACGATTGGATCGGCAGCGGCTGGGCGATCATGTTCTCGCATCCCAAGGATTTCACGCCGGTCTGCACGACCGAGCTCGGCCAGGTCGCGAAGATGAAGGCGGACTTCGACAAGCGTAACGTCAAGGTCATCGGCATCAGCGTCGACTCGGTCGAGGACCACAAGAAGTGGGCCAAGGACATCGAGGACACGATGGGGAAGGCGCCCAACTATCCGATGATCGGCGACCCCGATCTCAAAGTGGCGAAGCTCTACGACATGCTGCCGGCCGAGGCCGCCGGCGGCGCGCAGGGGCGCACGCCGGCCATGAACGCGACCGTGCGCAACGTCTACGTCGTCGGGCCCGACAAGAAGATCAAGCTCATGATCACCTATCCGATGACGACCGGGCGCAATTTCGACGAGGTGCTGCGCGTCGTGGATTCGCTGCAGCTCACGGCCAAGCACAGCGTGGCGACGCCGGTGAACTGGAAGCCGGGCGAGCAGGTGATCATCGCCGGCTCGGTCTCCGACGAGGATGCGAAGAAGAAGTTTCCGCAGGGCTGGAAGGCGCCGAAGCCCTATCTCCGCTACGTCGACCAGCCGAAGTAGCGGCGTTCGACTCCCCTCACTTCCCATTCGCCAAGAGGCGAATGGGCCCCTTCTCTCCCAAAGGGAGAGAGAAGTAAGTATCGCCGCAAGCTGATTCTTCTCTCTCCCATGAAGTGGGAGAGAAGGGGCCCATTTCGCTGCCCTTGCAGCGAAATGGGAAGTGAGGGCCGGCGCCTCCGTTCATCGTCATCCCGACCGGAGCGGGCGCGCCCTTCGCGCGTCCGCGGAGCGGAGGGATCGCGAGGCAGGTTCGCACGTCGCGCGGCACCCGGCATCGCGCGAACCTGCCTCGCGATCCCTCCGCTCCGCGAGCCGCAAGCGCGGCTCGCTCCGGTCGGGATGACGATCAGGGGCGAGGGGCGCCGGCACGAATCCTCGGGCCGGGGAAATGGTTTGGTATACCAACTTTCCGCTTGCCCCGGCGCCGGTTTCGCGCTGACATGGAGCGCCGGCTGACGCTCGGCCGAGCGGAGGTGCGCTCCATGTCGGATTATGATGGCATCATCATCGGCACCGGCCACAACGGGCTCATCGCCCAGGCCTATCTCGCCAAGGCGGGATTGAAGACGCTCTCGGTCGACCGGCTTGCGGTGGCCGGCGGGGGCTTGCGCACCGAGGAGAACCCGCGCCATCCGGGCGTGCTCCACAACACGCACGCGTTCTTCCAGCGCGCTGTCACCGACATGCCCTGGTATCGCGATCTCGAGCTGGAACGGCACGGCGCCGCCTACATCCAGCCCGAGCTCAACGTGGCGCTGCTGCTCGAGGACGGCGGCTCGCTGCAATGGTGGACGGACTTCGAGCGCACGCACGAATCCTTCGCGCGCGTGAGCGCCAAGGACGCGCGGACCTTGAAGCGCTGGTACGAGGATTTCGTGCCGATTCTTCAGAACGTTCTGCGCCCCGAAAGTGCGGCTCCGCCGCTGCCGCCGATCGAGCGCCACCGCCTGCTCGAGAAGACGCGCGCGGGCCGGCTGCTGCTCGAGGTGAGCGCGCTTTCGCCGCTCGAATTCGTCATGCGCGAATTCGAGCACCCGGCGATCCAGGCCGGACTGCTGTTCTTCAACGGGCTGCGCGAAGTCGATCTCCGCGCGCGCGGCTTCGGCCACCACATCGCCTCGCTGCTGGCGAGCCCGTCCAAGGCGCAGATGGCGCGCGGCGGCTCGGCACGGCTCGCCCGGGCGCTCGAAGCCGTCATCAAGAAGCACGGCGGGGAGATCCGCCTCGGCACCGAGCTGAAGCGCATCCTGGTCGAGGGCGGCCGCGCGGCCGGCATCGAGACCGCGGCGGGCGAGGTGATTCGCGCGCGCTCGTTCGTGGCCTCGTCGCTCAATCCGCAGCAGACGTTCCTGGATCTCATCGAGGAGCAGCATCTGCCGGCCGATTGGCGCGCCAAGGCCGCGAACTTCAAGTACAACCTCTTGGCGCCGCTGTTCACGCTGCACCTGGTTCTCGACGAAGTGCCGCGCTACGAGGCCGCCAAGCACGACCCGCGCCTCAACGACGCGTTCATGGTCATCCTGGGGCTCGATCACGTGGATCAGTTCCACGAGATCGTGCGCCACCACGAGGCCGGCACAATTCCGCCGACGGTGATGTACGGCGCCAGCGCCACGCAGTTCGATCCCTCGCAGGCGCCCGCCGGCAAGCACACGGCGTTCATGTGGGAGAAGCTGCCCTATCGCCTCGGCGGCGATCCGCTCAACTGGGACGAGGCGCAGCACGCACACGGCAAGGTCATGTTCGATCTCTGGACGCGCTACGCGCCCAACGTCGCCGCGGCGACGATCGACCGCTTCACCAAGACGCCGCTCGAGAACGTGCGGGTGCTGCCGAACATGTTCGAGGGCGATCTCTTGGTGGGCGCGTTCACCGACGGGCAGATCGGCTATCACCGGCCGTTTCTCGGCGCCGGCCACTATCGCGGCTACTTGAAGGGTCTCTATCTCTGCGGCTCGTGCTGCCACCCGGGCGGCAACATCACCGGCCTGCCCGGCTACAACGCCGCCAACGTGATCCTCGCCGACCAGGGCGTGAAACCCGCCTGGGCCCCGCCGCCGGTCGAGCAACGCATCGCGGCGCTTGGGTGAACGGCCCCACAAGGGACCGTCTCCCGACCGGAGCGGCCGCGCGCTTGGCGCGGCCGCGGAGTGGAGGGATCGCGTGCCAAGGGCGCACGAATACTGGCGCACGCATCGTGCGAACCGGGCCTGCGATCCCTCCACTCCGCGAGCCGCAAGGGCGGCTCACTCCGGTCGGGATGACGATGAAGAGAAGGCGGCTCGCCTCGGTCGGCATGACGAGCCGGGGAAGGCGGCCTTTAGACTACCGCCCCAATTTCCGCAGCGCCTCGGCCATGTCGCTCCAGACGTGCAGCGCGGCCACCTTGCCGTCGCGGACGAGCACGCGGTCGACGAAGCGCACGCCGGAGAAGGGCGTGCCGTCGCCGAGCTCGCCTTCGAGCGTCCCGATCACGAAGACGGCGGTGCCGCCGGGCGCGTGCGCTTCTTCGAACGCCGCGTAGACGTTGCGGACCGCGCGGTAGCGGCCCTTGCCCCAGGCAGCGAGCTCCTCGAAGCTTCGGAACCGCGCGCCGCCCGGCCAGACCATCTCGAAGTCCGGCGCCAGCAGCCGGGCCGCGCCGGCGAGGTCGCGGCGCTGCATTAGATCGAGGAAGTTTCGTGCTATGTCGCTCGCCTGGCTCATGCGCCTTGCCTCGAAATCATCGCCCGTCCGCGCCACGCAAGAGAAGCCATAGGCCGCCGATGCCTGCAACCCATGCGATGAACGCGGCGGACGCGGTGCTGCGGCCGGCGCTCGCGGCCGGCCACGCGCGGAAGGCCGCGCTCAAGTGGCGCGCGGAAACGGTCAGCTACGAGCAGCTTTACGACCGCGTGCTGCGCGCCGCCGCCGTGATCCGGGCGCACGGCGTCGAGCCCGAGCAGCGCGTGGCGCTGCTGCTGAAGGACTATCCGGGCCTCGTCTACGCCCATCTCGGCGCGATGGCGGCGGGTGCCGTGGCGGTCGCGGTCAACCTCCGCGCCGCCGCCGCCGACCTCGCGCATGTGCTCGCCGACAGCCGCGCGCGCCTTCTCATCCTCGACCGCGAATTCATGATCACGGCGCAAGCGGCGCTGGAGCGCCTCGCGCATCGTCCGGCCGTGATCCTCGCCGAGGCCGGCAATCCGCATCGCGACGCGTGGATGGCGCTCGTCGGCAAGCACGAGCCGCTCGCGGCGCCGCTGCCGATGTCGCCCGACGACATGGCGTTCTGGATCTACACCTCGGGCACGACGGGCGCGCCGAAAGCCGCCGTGCACGTGCACAAGGACGTGCGCAACGCCACCGACTACACCTCGGTGCTCGGCCTCGGCCACGGCGACACGGTGTTCGCCACCTCGAAGCTGTTCTTCGCCTATGCGCTCGGCAACGCGATGTTCGCGTCGCTGCAGAAGGGCGCCACGACCGTGCTGCTCGATGCGTGGCCGGACCCCGATTCGGCCGCCGACATCATCGGGCGGCACAAGCCGACGCTCGTGTTCTCGGTGCCGACGCTCTACCGCAACATGCTCGAGCGGGGCGTGGCCGCAGCACCCGCGTTCAAGCAGGTCCGCCACTACGTCTCGGCCGGCGAGCGCCTGCCCGAGGAGCTGTGGCGGCGCTGGAAGGAGGCGACCGGCGTCTCGATCCTCGACGGCATGGGCACGTCGGAGACGATCTACATGATGCTGACCAACCGGCCCGAGGCGACGAAGCCGGGCAGCTCCGGCCAGCCGGCGCCGGGCGTCGAATGCAAGCTCGCCGACGCGCTCGGCCATGCGGTGCCGGCCGGCGAGCCCGGCATCCTCTGGGCGAGGATCGCCTCGCGCGCCGACCGCTACTGGAACGCGCAAGCCAAGAGCCAGGAGGCGTTCCAGGGCGCTTGGTTCCGCACCGGCGACATGTACACGGTCGACGCCGAGGGCTACTGGCACCATCAGGGCCGCGCCGACGACATGCTCAAAATCTCGGGCCAATGGGTGAGTCCCGGCGAGATCGAGGATGCCGCGCTCGCGCATGCCGGCGTCAAGGACGCGTGCGCCGTCGGCTGGCCCGACGCCGACGGGTTGCCGCGCGTGGCGCTGTTCGTCGTCGCACCCCAGGCCGGCGCCAACGAAGTGGCGCTCGCCGAGAATATTCGCGCGGCGCTCAAAGCCCATCTCAGCCCCTACAAGATCCCGAAATGGATCAAGCCGGTCGCCGAAATCCCGCGCACCGCCACGGGCAAGGCGCAGCGCTACGTGCTGCGCCAGAAATACGAGAGCGCGGTGCGGTGATTCTCGGCGCATTCCATTCACGTCATCCCGACCGAAGCGCCCGCCTCCGGCGGGCGCGAAGCGGAGGGATCGCGTGCCGCGCGTCATCCCGACCGAAGCGCCCGCCTCTGGCGGGCGCGAAGCGGAGGGATCGCGTGCCGCATCGCGATGGCGACGCCTTGAGCCGTGGGCCGCTGCGCGACACCATTGTGCCGCCCTGCCGCGTGATCCCTCCGCTGCGCGAGCCGCGAAGAGCGGCTCGCTCCGGTCGGGATGACGGTGAACGGAAGAGCCGCAAGGGCGGCTCGCTCCGGTCGGGATGACGGTGAACGGAAGAGCCGCAAGGGCGGCTCGCTCCGGTCGGGATGACGATGGCGTGAGTGATGGATAAGGACGGCTGGGTCTATGTCGTAGCAAGCAAGACGCTCGTCCTCTACATCGGCGTCACGAACGACATCGGCCGCCGCGCTTGGGAGCATCGCGAGCATCTCGTCGAGGGATTCACGAAGCGGTACAACTGCGATCGCCTCATCTATATGGAGCACTACCCGACGATCGAGGAGGCGATCGCGCGCGAGAAGCAGCTCAAGAAATGGCGCCGCCAGAAGAAGCTGTGGCTGATCAAGCAAATGAATCCCGAGTTGCGCGACTTCTATGATGAGCTCAATGCCTAAGCCATTTCATACATCGTCATCCCGACCGGAGCGCGGCGCCTTCGCCGCGCGGAGCGGAGGGATCGCGTTGCAAGCTCACACGGTGGCCGGCCGCACGCATGGTGCTTCCCTGCCATGCGATCCCTCCGCTGCGCGAGCCGCAAGCGCGGCTCGCTCCGGTCGGGATGACGATGAAGGGGAAGGATGAGAATTCACAAGACCACCTACACGCACCGCGTCACGTTCTCGGACTGCGATCCGGCACGGATGGCGTATTATCCGCGCATCCTCGAGTGGTTCGACCATTCGACCGACCAGCTGTTCCGCTCGGTCGGGCTCGAATGGGAGACGATGTTCGCGAAGAACGAGCCGCAGGGCATGCCGCTGCTCGACCTCTCGGTGCAGTTCAAGTTCCCGTGCCGCTTCGGCGACCTCGTCGCCGTCGAGACCTGGATCGACGCGTTCGAGGGGCGGAAGTTCACCGTCAAGCACGAGATGAAGAACGGCGAGCACCTCGCCGCGACCTGCCGCGAGCACCGCGCCTGGGTCGTTCTCGATCCCGGCTCGCCGCGCGGCATCAAGGCGGTGCCCGTGCCCGATGCGGTGCGCCGGCTCTTTCACCGGCCCGCATAGCGAAAACGGATTCGAATGACCCTCACCAGCATCCTGCAAGCGATCCTGCTCGGCTTCGTCGAAGGCCTTACCGAATTCATTCCGGTGTCGTCGACCGCGCATCTCCTGCTGGGCAGCGCGCTGCTCGGCTTCGACAGCCCCAACCGCACGTTCCCGGTCATGATCCAGCTGGGCGCCATCCTGGCGCTCCTGTTCGTCTACGCCGGGCGGCTCTGGCGCATCGCGAAGGGGCTCGGCTCCGATCCCGGCGCGCGGCGTTTCGTCGCCGGGATCCTGCTCGCGTTTCTGCCGGCGGTGCTCGCCGGCCTCGTGATCGGCAAGTACATCGAGGCGCTGCTCTTCCATCTCTGGATTCCGTGCGTGACGCTCATCGTCGGCGGCCTCGTCCTGCTCGCGGTCGACCGCATCAAGTTCGAGCCGCGCCACACCGACGCGCAGGCGTTCCCGGTCTGGATGTCGGTCGCGATCGGCGTTTGCCAGTGCCTGGCCATGGTCCCCGGCGTCTCGCGCTCGGGCGCCACCATCGTCGGCGCGCTTTTTCTCGGCGCCGGCAAGCGCGCGGCGGCCGAGTTCTCGTTCTTCCTCGCGATGCCGACCATGGCCGGCGCCTTTGCCTACAAGCTCTACAAGGACTACGCGACGCTCAGCTTCGATCAGGGCGGGCTCATCGCCATCGGATTCGTCGCGTCGTTCGTGGCGGCGGTCCTGGTCGTGCGCGCGTTGCTGGATTTCGTCGCGCGCAACGGCTTCGCGCTGTTCGCCTACTGGCGCATCGCGGTCGGAACCATCGGCCTCGTCGCCATCGCGGCTTGCGGCGCGAGGTAGTCGCCGCCGCGGATCCGGCCTCTATTCCCTCGCCGCCCGCAGGGCCGCGGTGATTCGGCGCAACATCGCGATGAGCTTCTCGCTTTCTCCGGCATCGAGGGCCGCGGCGATGTTCGCTTCCTGTCGGTCGACGGCCTCCTGCATTCGGCGAAGCGCGTCGTTTCCGCGGCCGGTGATGCTCAAGCGGTAGACGCGCCGGTCGTGCGGCGTGCGCACGCGGCGCACCAGTCCGCGCCGCAGCAGCGCCGCGATCACGGGCGTCAGCGCCGACTTGGCCAAGCCGTAGAAACGGCTGACCTCGATCGAACTGATGCCGGTATTGCGCGCGACCAGGACCAGCAATCCGTAGTCGCCGGCGCTCAGCCGGAGCGGGCGGGCCAATCGGGCGAGATCGCGGAAAGCAGCCGCCTGCGCCTGCCGCAGATTGTAGCCGATGAAACCGTCGAGCGGTCCGACGTCGACCGGGTTGCGGGCTTCGCCCGCCGCGGGTTTCTTTCTCATGTGCTTTGGCGGAGCCGCATTGCGCTTGCGAGGGTTCATCGGAAATCGCTCTTTCTCGACGGGAGAACGATAGTAGTAGCCCGGCGGACCGAAGCGGAGAACTCCCGGCCGCGCAACCATGCCGCCGGCCCCGGGGGCCTGCGAAAAAAAAGGTTCATATACTGAACCATTTCTGCTATAAAGAGGCCGATGCCGCGAACAACATCTGTGAAGGAGCGTGCCGCGATGACCCTCATGCCGATGAAAGTGAAGGCCATGCCGAGCGCAATGCGCCTGTGCGAATGGGTGGCGCTGGACGAGAAGCTCTACGAGGCCGAGGGCCTGGCCATCGAGATACCGTGGGACGTTCTCCACGGCACCATGTCGAAATGGCAGGCCGAGTACCGCTCGCGTCCGCAAGACAAGCCGTTCACGACCACGGGAAACGATGCGGGAATCATGTCGGCGTGTTCGTGGGGCAGTGTCTGCAATGCCGCGTCGGGCATGGGCAAATTCGTGCCCGACGTGCACGGGGTTTCGCCCTGGGGCATCTATGTCCGCGCCGAGTCGAAAATCCGCGGGCCCGCGGATCTCCGCGACGTGCCGATCGGCGTGGCGCTCAGGGCGGGCAGCCATTTCAGCGTCCCCTTTCATCTCGAAAAGTACCTTCCGCTCGAAAATATCAAGCCGGTGCATGTCGGCGGCCACGGCGGGCGCCTCACCGCGCTGCTCGACAAGGAAGTCGAGGCCGCAAGCCTGATGCCGCCGCAGACCTACATGGCCGACGAGCTCGGGGTGCGCCGCGTGGTCGGCGGCCAATTCAAGACGCTGTGGTGGGTGGACGAGCACGTGACGGGCGAGGCGATCAAGCGCTACTTCCGCGCGCTGAAGCGGGCCGAAGCGATGATGGCGCGCGATCTCGGCCGGTATCTGCCGCTCTGGAAGCACAGCATCCCTCCGCAACATCAGAACCGCACCTGGAACTTCGCGGCGTTCGGGCCGGGGGAGCGCTTCGTCGACGAGCCGATCTCGCGCGAGGAATACGACGAGCTGATCGCTCAGACCGACCGATGGAATCTGGGGGACGTCCTCAAGGAGCGCGCTTTCGAGAACCTGATCGTGCACGCCGCGGGATAAGGGCTGCCGAAGGAGGTCAAGCGGCCCGGTTGCTTGGCGGCAACCGGGCCGTTACGTTTCGCCGGCGCTCTGGCGCTTACCGCGGAACGCGCGGGTGAAGCGCGGGGCGTCGCGTCACTCAGGGAAGAACATGCCCAAGCAAATCGTCACCAGCGGCAAGGCGCCGACCACCGGTTTCACCGACAGGACCAAGGCGCCGCCGATCGTGCAGGCGATCAGGGCGGGGCCGTTCCTCTATGTCTCGGGGCAGGGGCCGCTCGATCCCGCGACGAAGGAGGTGATGGCGGGCGACATCGAGGCGCAGACGCGGCGCACGATGCGGAACCTCGCCGCGGTGCTCGAGGCCGGCGGCGCCACGCTCGCGAACGTCGTCAACATGCGCGTGTGCCTGCGCGACGTCGCGGACTTCCCGAAGTTCAACGAGACCTTCCGCGACATCATGGGCGAGCACAAGACGACGCGGACCTGCATCGGCGGCACGCCGCACAGGAAGGGTGTCAACGTCGAGATCGATTGCGTGGCGTATCTGGAATAGCGCCGTCATCCCGACCGGAGCGCGGCCCTTCGCCGCGCGGAGTGGAGGGATCGCGTTGCGGGTTCGCACGGCGAGGCGGTGCGGCCCTCACTTCCCAGCCGCCGCAAGAGCGGCGCCTGGGCCCCTTCTCTCCCGGAGGGAGAGAAAAAAGAAAGCGTTGTCATTCTGCTCTCTCCCCTGGGAGAGAAGGGGCCCAGGCCATGCCCTTGCATTGCCTGGGAAGTGAGGGCCGGCGCACCGCCGTTGCGCGGCCCCAGCAACTCAGGCAATCTTCGCGGACGGAACATCGGCCCTGAGCCGAACAAAAACCGATCTGGGAGCAACGCCATGCATGTCCGCCACCTTGCAACCATTGGTACGCTCGTCGCTGCGCTGGCCGTGCCCGCGCACGCGGAAGAGTTGAAGTTCATGACTGGCCCGCAGGGCGGCGTCTGGGTGCCGCTGGGCGGCGCGCTCAAGAACATGTGGGAGAAGGCCATCCCCGGCCTCTCGATCCAGGCGCTGCCGGGCGCCGGAATTTCGAACGTCCGCGCGGTGCACGAGGGCAAGGCGGATATCGGCTTCGGCAATTCGATCACGACCGTTGACGCCATCGCCGGCCGCGAGCCGTTCAAGGGCGAGCATAAGAATGTCTGCAATGTCGCGACGCTCTATCCGCAGTACTTCCAAGTCGTGGTCATGGCCAACGCCGGCATCGGCTCGCTCAAAGATTTGAAGGGCAAGTCGCTGACCACCCAGGTCAAGGGCAACACCGGCGAACTGATTACCCAGCACATTCTCAAGGTCGCCGGCCTTTCTTACAGCGATCTCAAGGTGAGCTTCGGCTCCTACAACGACTCCGTGGCGCAGATGCAGGACGGCCACGCCCAGATCTTCACGCTCGGCACGACCGTCCCATCGGGCGCCGTGATGGACCTCGCCTCGAGCCGCGAGATTCGCCTGCTCGATCTCGCCGCCCACCTCGAGGACATGCGCAAGATCAACCCCGGCTATGGGCTGGTGACGGTGAAGGCTGGCACCTATCCGAAGCAGGACAAGAACGTGCAGGTGATCGGCTACGCCACGCACGTGGTCGCTTCGTGCAAGCTCGGCGACGACCGCGTCTACGCCATGACCAAGGCGATGGCCGCCAACGTCAAGGACATGGCGGCGATCAACAAGGCGATGTCCGAGCTCACGCCCGCCGCGATGGCCGAGGACATCGGCGTGCCGATGCATCCCGGCGCGATGAAATTCTACAAGGAAGCCGCCGCCAAGAAATAGCCGCTCCCCGGGGCGCCGATGACGGAGGTGGCGCCCGCTGCGCCTCCCGCGCGCTCGTGGGCGGCATACGCGATCGTCATCGTCGGCGTCGCGATGTCGTTGTTCCATCTCCACGCGATCGCGATCGCGCCGCCCGAGGCATTTCCGTTCCGCGCGGCGCATCTCGCCTTCGCGATCACGCTCGTGTTCCTGCTGTACCCGCTCGCCAAGAAGGGCGCGCGCGCGCGCCCGCGCTGGTGGGACCTCGTGGCGCTTGCGCTGGCGCTCGCCACCTGCGTCTACATCCTCGCGCTCTACAAGCCCTACATCTTCGAGCGCGATCCGTTCGTCGACACGCCCGATCTCCACGACAAGATCATGGCGGTGCTGTGCGTCGTCATGGTGCTGGAGGCGACGCGGCGCATCCTCGGCTGGGCGCTGCCGCTCACGGCCCTCGCGTTCCTCGGCTACGCGTTCCTGTTCACCAACATCGAGTTCTCGCGCTACGTCAACCAGCTCTACCTCACGACCGAAGGCATCTTCGGGCAGACGCTCGGCGTCTCGGCCGGCTATGTGTTGATCTTCGTGCTGTTCGGCAGCTTCATGGAGCGCGCCGGCACCGGCCAGCTGTTCATGGATTTCGCGCTCTCGCTCACCGGCCACACGGCGGGCGGGCCGGGCAAGGTGGCGGTGGTGAGCTCGAGCCTGTTCGGCACGATCTCCGGCAGCGCCGTCGCCAACGTCATGATCGACGGGCCGATTACGATTCCGCTGATGAAGCGCACCGGCTTCCCGGCGCATTTCGGCGCCGCGGTCGAGGCGGTGGCGTCGACCGGCGGGCAGATCATGCCGCCGATCATGGGCGCCGCGGCCTTCGTGATGGCCGAGTTCCTGAACGTGCCCTACCTGCAGATCGTCGTCTGGGCGATCATCCCGGCGCTGCTCTACTACGTCGCCTGCTTCGCGGCGGTGCACTTCCAGGCCAAGCGCCAGGGCTTGAAGGGCCTGCCGCGCGAGGAATGCCCGCGGCTCTGGCGCGTGATCGGCGAGCGCGGGCACCTGTTCCTGCCGATCGTCATCATCCTCGTGATCATGTTCACCGGCTCGTCGGCGCCGCTCGCGGCGCTGGGGGCCGCAGCGTCGTGCGTTCCGCTCATCTTCCTGCGCGGGCCCGCGATCGCGGTGCCGTTCCTGGCCGGGCTCGCGGTGCTCGCCGGTGTCGGTCTGCAATCGCCGGGCGGGTTCGAGGTGAGCGGCGCCGCGGTGGTGTGGGCGAGCGCGGCGCTGGTCGGCGTTTCTGTCTTGGCGGCGCTGGCGCATGCGCCGGCGCGCGCGCAGCTCGCGCGCAGCGTTGTGGTCGTCGTCGAGGCGCTGGTCGACGGCGCCAAAAACGCGCTCTCGGTGGCGCTCGCCTGCGCCGCCGCCGGCATCATCATCGGCATCATCGCGCTGACCGGCCTCGGCCTCACCTTCACCCAGTTCGTGCTCGTGCTGGCGCAGGAAACCCTGCTGCTGGCGCTGATGGTGACGGCGGTGGCCGGCATCGTGCTCGGCATGGGCATGCCGACGACGCCCGCCTACATCATCATGGTGGCCCTCCTCGTGCCGGCGATCGCGAAGCTCGGCGTGGCGGTGCCGGCCGCGCACATGTTCGCGTTCTACTTCGCGATCCTCTCGGCGATCACGCCGCCGGTGGCGCTCGCGGTCTACGCCGCGGCCTCGCTCGCCAAGGCCGATCTCTGGAAGACCGGCTGGGCCGCGGTGCGCATCGGCGCCGCCGGCTTCATCGTGCCGTTCATGTTCGCCTACGAGCCGGCGCTGATGCTGATCATGAAGCCCGGCCAGTGGCACGAAGCGGTGCTCGCCGCGATCAGCGCGTCGATCGGCTGCATCGCTTTGGCGGGCGGCCTTTATGGCTATTTGTTGCGCTCCTGTGCCTTGTGGGAACGCTTCGTCCTCGTGGCCGGCGCGTTCCTCTTGATCAAACCGGGCTGGGTGACGGACCTCATCGGCTTGGGGCTGCTCGCGGCGATCGCGGCTTACCAACTGCTCGATCGCCGCCGCGCCGTCGCCGCGCAGACCTCGGCCATCGCGCGCTAGCGCCTAGGACGCGCTGCAGCCGTTGCAGACCTCGAGGCGGTTGGCGCGGATGTCCTCGGCCGCCTTCCTCAAGCCGGCCGCCGCCTTCTCCCAGCCTTTGCGCGCGGCGAGGCCCTTCGCGGTCTTCTCGAGCTCGGCGATCGTGCGCGCGCGCGGCGCGCAGGAATCGACCACCGGCTTCTGGTTCGCCGTGCGCTCGACGGCGGGCTTGCCGAGATAGCTGCGGATGCGGTCCTTCAATTCGGCGAGCCGCTGGCGATAGGCCTGGCCCTTGACCTTCTCCTCGAGGCCTTCGATGCGCGCGACCGCGGCGACCCAGTCGAAGGAGCCGAAGCGCACGCAGCCGCCGAAATGCGAGGTGCGGTTGAGCCAGGGGAACGCGTGCGGGTCGGTGCCGTAGAGCGCGCGGTGGCTGGCGAAGAACTGCTTGTCCTCGGCGTCGCCGAGCGCCGCCTGGCGCGCGAACGCGGCGAGATCGGGCTCGAAATACTCGTACTCGATCATCGAGCCGGTGAACGCCGGGATGAAGCGCGGATACGCGATCTGCACGAGCTCGTGCAGCTCCTCGTACTTCGTTTCCTTGATCCCCGATTTGTCGATGACCGCGATGAAGGCCTTGCCGAGCGCGTCGCCGCGCGCGAGCAGCGCGCCGAGCGAGGCGCCTTTCTTCTTCGCGCAAGCCTCGCGCCACGCCGCGCGATAAGCCTCGACCTCGGCCTTCAGCTGATCGGGAATCTGGAGCAGCCGCCCGTACTCGACTTTGCCCGTGGCGGCGGCGCAGGGGGCCGGCTGCCCCGCCGGCGCGCGGCGCGTCTCGGCATCGGCGTCGGCGGCGGCGAACGCCGCGGCAAGCGCGGCAAGCGGAAGCAATCGGACCATCGGCGGACCCCTCACCCCGGACGATCGCGCGAGCTTACCAGATTCCGCTTTCGAATTCGCAAACGCGTGATTCCCGGGCGCCACACTAACGCTCGTCATGTCGACCGGAGCGAGCCGCCCCTGAGCTTGCCGAAGGGCGGCTCGCGCAGTGGAGGCATCGTGCGCCAGCGCGACGCGAGGCCCTTGGCCTCGCTTACGGCCAATTCGCGCAATGGCGCGAATTGGCCAGAAGGCCGCACTTGCGCTGCAACGCGATCCCTCCACTTCGCGGCCGCGCGAGGTGCGCGACCGCTTCGGTCGGGATGACGGGCCAAGTATTAATCCTTCGGAAACAGGAACTCGCGCCCCACCTTCACGCTGCGCTTGCCGTCGTAGTCGATGATGTCGGCGGTGGCGTAGGTCTCCATCCAGTTCTCGGGCAGGAACGAGCCGGTGCCGATGGCGTCGATCGGCGCGTCGGCGAGCGCCATCACGCGGCATTTCTCGGGGCCGAAGCCCGAGGAGGCGACGATGCGCGTCTTGGGGAAGCCGGCGCCCTCGAGCCTTTCGCGCATCAGCCAGATCGCGGCCGCCGAGACGCCGGGCCCGATCAGGTGGCGCAGCTCCGGCTCGGTGCGGTAGCCGCGGATCGCGTCGGGGGCGTTGCGGTCGAGCACCTTGTACGACTCGCCGGGGTCGAGCCCTTCCATGTAGCGGCTGCCCATCACGTCGAGGCGCACCGCGAGCTTGCCGGCCGCGGCGAGCTCGGGAAAGCGGCGGCAGACCGCGAGCGAGTCGGTAACTTCCTTGCCGTAGTAGTCGACGAGCACCGTCAGATCCTCGTCGGGATAGGCCTCGTGGTACATCTCGGCCGCGCGCACGGTGGAGCCGGCATAGCCGATGATCGCGTGCGGCATGGTGCCGACGCCGGCCTCGCGGCCGAAGAAGCTCGCGGTGGCGCCGGTGGCGTTGGCGACGAAGCCCTTGGCGCCGTGCTTGCGCTTCGCGCGTTGGGAGCCGACGCTCGCCGCATAGGCCATGAGCTCGGCCATCTGGATGCCGGCGCAATGGCGCGCATCGAACGCGAGGAACGCCACGCGCGGCAGCTCCGAGCACATGGTGTAGGCGTTGTAGGCGGCGACGCAGCACGCGCCGAGCTTCTGGAGGAAGATCGTCTCGAGATCGACGAGCGCGTGCAGCGAGCCCGAGAGATAGAGGATCGGCTCGCCGGCGCCGACCCATTTGCCCTCGGGATATTTGAGCTTCGCGTCGAAGCGCGTGTTGCGCGCGGCGGCGATGCTTTCGAGCCACTCGATCATGAGCCGCGGCGCCGAGACGACCGGGCGGCGCATGAAGATCGCGTAGGTCGCGCGCGTGTCGCCGAACTTCCCGACGATGCCCTTGGACCGGTTGAAATAGTGATCGGTCCAGGCCGGCACGTCGCGGTCCTCGGGCAGAAGATTGATGCGCCGGGCATTGGACTTCGGAAGCGGGCCGGCGTCGTTCATGGCAGGCACTCGCGCTCGTTCATGGCGCCGGGAAAGTAGGGCGGGGCGGACGGAGAGTCACCAAGCGGGCAGGGGCCATGCACGCGGGGGCTTGATGCACCAGGAGAACAATTTCCTAGTTATGCGGGTTGCACTGCAATGACAGAATGGAAAGTTGTCGTCGCCTCTATCGCTTCGGAGACGGTGGCTGGTGCGCCCGAAGTTGAAATCACCCCCGGCTGATTTTCCCTCGCCCTGGGGCGAGGGGGCAGGGGGTGAAAGGGAACATCTGCCCTTCCGGTTGCTGAAATCAACTCTGATCCCGATTCCCCGGGGGAGTACCGCACGTTGTCGCGCGACTTGTCGGGCACGCGGTGAAGGGCGTCGCGCTCAGCGTCTACGACAAGGGGCCGTCGCCGGCCGCGCTCAAGGCCGCCATGAACAAGCTGAGCTATGACGCGCCTGCAATGAAGGCGGTCTAAGCGCGGTAAGCGTCAGCAACGCTCACTAGAGGTGCAAACAGCTTCAGCAGTGCATCCCTCATGCCGCGAATCTCGCCCTTCGACTGAGTGCCTGAGCGGATAGCAATCGCGTGAGCCGCATTATCAGCCTGCCCTGCATCCAGAACGCACAGGGCCTGTCTGTCCGCGCTGTCTCGGAAGGCACGAATTGAATTCACATTGGCAACCATCACCCCTTTAAGCGTTCGCCCGGGGGCCTGCTCCGCCAATGCCTTTGCACGCTCCGCGAGTCGCGGCTGATCTATGTGCGCGAGTCTATCGAGGGAAAACCCCCGCTCCATCAAGTCGCGGACTGGAAAGGCCCGCGGCGATACCTCGCCTGTCTCCGCGTCAATATCGTTTGAGGTAATCGTCCGAGATACTCGCTCACCTGGGATCACCGGTCCCGGCGAGTGACAACATTGCTTCTCCAGCTCCTCGGGACAATCTCCCCCGTTCGCCAAGGTTCCCTCTAGATTGTCGAAATCACTTCCAAGAGATTCTTAGGAATGGATTTTCCCGTGAATGACACTGTACCGCTGCGCGGCGGGTAGCCATCGGCGCGAGCGAAGTACGAGATCGTTTCGTCGCCGCCGAAGCCAATGTCTATGTAGCCTGTCGGCGTTCGCCAATACAACTCAATCTCGCCATCGGCCGTTGCGATTGGTCGCGGCAACTTCGCTCGCGGGGGAAGCAAGTCGAGAAATGCCTTCGCATCGTCCAACGCTTTTGCCAATGGCGGCACGCTCCCCTCGCCATCCCACCCCTGCGGCAGTTTCTTTAGGGCCGCGAGTTCGTCGGCGAGCCTCGTTATGGGCATCGGTTGTGCTGCCGGATCGTCGGCAAGTAATCCGCTGATTGCCCAGTCAGCATCTTGCGTCTCTGCCGGTTCGGGCCGGCCTGACACAGCGACCACGAAAGCAGCAGCGGCGGCAGTACCTTGAATCCCGTAGAGGAGCCATGCCCTGGCCTGCGAACTCGAATCTGGCGGGGTGCTGGCCACGTCGAAGCGCGCCCGCGGCTCCGGTGGGGACTCGGAGAACGAGTACGAGTCCTTGTGTGCTAGCAGATCAGCCATTGAGTTCAATCTTCTCGGCCATTTCGTCAGTTATATAGGCACGGAGCGTGTCTTTGTTCAGGGTGTGCAGGCGACTAAAAATTTCCTCGACCTTCGGCCTCTCACCCCCGAAAAGCGCGTCACGGGACTGGATAGGTTCGCGGAAATCGAGTCGCAGCGTCATGTCGATTCGAGTTTGAATGGTGCCAGTCTTGTCCTGTCTCGTCGAATCAACGTGCGTCCTTTCGAGGAGCCGCCCATCATGCGGAAACTTGGCTTCGTCGAACCAACCTTGATGCAGGTGCCAGAGAGGACCTTTGCCTCTGACACTGTTCGGAACATATGTGCTGTTCTGCCTGATAAGTTGGTCAATCGAATACTCCTCTTGAGGCCCATCCCAAATGAAGTCGTCGATATACTGAAGCGCAACTCCAACCACCGGTTGCTGTGCTTTCACGAGGAGCGTTGCGGTGGCGTCGAGCAGTCGGCGGGCCTCGGGCCAAATATCGACCCAGCGTGTATATGAGAGACAGTTAACGGCCGTGAAATTTTCTTGCAGCAACAGTCGCCACTGAAGTGAACCATCTTGCTTCAGACGCTCAAACGACACGCCTCGGATACCCTGGTCCCGCAGGACGGGATTCGCTTTCGGACCTATAGCTAATGCCTGAAGCATCAGAGGATTCATGTTCGGCAGCAGCTCGCGCCACCCCTCGTGAGCGGCCATCACAGCGCCAACCTGACCGGACTCAAACGCCTTTTGGAAGGTGACGACGAAGACCACCTCGTGAATCGCGTGGCGTTCGTTCAGCGCGCGAAATGGCACAGGGCGAAACGGGGCTGGAGGCGGGAATGGGCGTGGAGTTCTCTTAACATCGCTGATTCGGTCGCGCAACCAGCGCGATGCCGCGGGCGCGCAGCACGCCGATGATCGTGTTGAACTCGGGGTTCCCATTGCGGCTCAGCGCGCGGTAAAGGCTCTCGCGCGAGACTTTGGCGCCGCGGGCGACGTTGTTCATGCCGAGCGCGTGCGCCACAGTTTCGATGGACTCGGCGATCTCGGCGGGATCGTTGGAAGCAAAAGCCTCGTCGAGATACCCTGCGATCGTCTCGGTGTCGGTGAGGAACTCGGCCGCGTCGAAGGGCCGGAGAACGCGCTTCTTTACCTTGGCCGATTTCTTCATGGCGTCCTCGCGATCTTCTCAGCGTTTGCGATGTTTTTGGCCTGAGTGGACGTGCCGTCGCCGCATCAATCGATGTAACTTTTGAGCGACGTTCGATCGAGGGTGCGCTTGCCGGGGCCTTATCTGCTTGGGGGATCGGGCCTTGAAATGTTCTTGAAAAGTTCCACTTACCTCGCCATGGCCCCTTCCGGGGCCACGCGGCGCCGTGCTTTCGCGCGGGGCCGTGCGGAGCTTTGGATGAGCGAGACGCGGAATGCGTGCGGCGCTGTTGAAAATTGTTGAAATCCTGCGGGTCCGCGGGAGTCGCCGATGCCAATGTTCGCCAACACGTTGCGGGAAATTTCCGGCGCGGCGCGCGGGGCAGGGCGCGCGGCTTTCCGGCCGCGCGGGTGTTGCCTCGGGCACGCCCGGTTTTGCCTGCGAAAGCCTACGAATGCCTACGCCTCATCCCCGGGGGGCCGCCGGCCGATGTTGACGCGGATGTTTACGCGCATGTTGACGGATGTTTACGGATATTGACGAAAGTTGACGTTTCGCGCCCCACCCCCCGTCGCTGGGCTGGCCGTCACACGACCGGGCGGCGCATGAACAGCGCATAGGTGGCGCGCTTGTCGCCGAACTTCCCGACGATGCCCTTGGACCGGTTGAAATAATGGTCGGTCCAGGCCGGGACGTCGCGGTCCTCGGGCAGAAGATTGATATGCCGGGCATTGGCCTTCGGCACCGGGCCGGCGTCGTTCATGGCAGGCACTCGCGCTCGTTCATGGCGCCGGGAAAGTAGGGCGGGACGGGCGGCAAGTCACCACACCCGGCGCCGCACCGGCGCGGTTCGATTCCTGAAATGTTCAGCCGAGCATCTCCATTTCGACGGGATCCCAACCGAGTCGGCCCGCAAACGCGGGCCTTCCGGCCGAATTCGCGCGCGGCGCCGGCCCTCACTTCCCGTTTCGCTGCAAGGGCAGCGAAACGGGCCCCTTCTCTCCCGCAAGCGGGAGAGAAAAGAAAAAGGAGAAGCGGCGCATTGTTACTTTTCTCTTCCTCTGGGAGAGAAGGGCCCATTGCCGCGCCCTTTGCGCAGCAATGGGAAGTGAGGGCAGCTACTCCGCCGCCTTCACCTCGAAGCCGCGCGCGAGGCGCTCGGACTTCAGCTGCTCGGCGATGAGGAACGCGAGCTCGAGCGCCTGGCTGCCGTTCAGGCGCGGATCGCAATGCGTGTGGTAGCGGCTCGAGAGATCGGCCTCGCTGATCTCGCGCGCGCCACCGATGCACTCGGTCACGTCCTGCCCCGTCATCTCGAAATGCACGCCGCCCGCATGGGTCCCCTCTCCATGGTGCACCCCAAAAAACGCGCGCACCTCTTTCAAGATGCGGTCGAACGCGCGCGTCTTGTAGCCGTTGGCGGCCTTCACCGTGTTCCCGTGCATCGGATCGCAGGACCACAGCACCTTCCGCCCCTCGCGCTTCACCGCACGTAAGAGCGGCGGCAGCGCCTTCTCAACCTGATCGGCGCCCATGCGCGAGATCAAGGTCAGGCGGCCCGGCACGTTTCCTGGGTTCAAAGTGTCCATGATGCGCAGGAGGTCGTCGATCTTGAGGCTCGGCCCGCATTTCAGGCCCAGCGGATTGTGGACGCCGCGCAGGAACTCGACATGCGCGCCCTCGGGCTGGCGCGTGCGGTCGCCGATCCACAGCATGTGCGCCGAGCAGTCGTACCAGTCGTTGGTGAGGCTGTCGCGACGGGTCAGCGCCTGCTCGTAGGGCAGCAGCAGCGCCTCGTGCGAGGTGAAGAAGCTCGCCTCCTTCACCTGCGGCACCGATTCGGCGGTGATGCCGCATGCCTCCATGAAGATCAGCGCCGAATCGATGTTGCTCGCCAGCGCCTCGTAGCGCGTGCCGGCCGGGCTGTCCTTCACGAAGTCGAGGTTCCACTTGTGGACCTTGTGGAGGTCGGCATAGCCGCCGAGCGCGAACGCGCGCAGCAGGTTCAAGGTCGAGGCGGCGCGGAAATAGGCCTCGATCATGCGCTCGGGATCGGGGCGGCGCGCGGCCGGCTCGAACTCCATGCGGTTGATGATGTCGCCGCGATAGGCGGGCAGCTCGACGCCGTTCTGCACCTCGGTCGGCGCCGAGCGCGGTTTCGCGAACTGGCCGGCGAGGCGCCCCACCTTCACGACGGGGAGGCCCGCGCCGTACATCAGCACGACCGTCATCTGCAGCAGCACCTTGAAGGTGTCGCGGATGTTGTCGGCCTTGAACTCGGCGAAGCTCTCGGCGCAGTCGCCGCCCTGCAGCAGGAACGCCTTGCCCTCGGCCGCGCGCGCGAGCTGGGCGGTGAGGTCGCGCGCCTCGCCGGCGAAAACCAGCGGCGGATACGCGGCGAGCCGCTTCTCGGCGGCGGCGAGCGCGGCGGCATCGGGGTAGTCCGGCATCTGGTGCGCGGGCTTGGCGCGCCAGGCGGCGGGGGTCCAGGGCGAAGGCATGGGCGTGCGTTCCAAGGCTGCGGTCGTGAGCCTCCAATACACCAAACGCCCCACCCTGGGGAAATGACGGGGCGACTTGATCCCTCTAGGGAGCCTGGTCGCTGCCTATGACGCGGGGATTGCTGGGGAATCCGGCACATGGCGACCGAAAATCCGTTCTCGGTGCTCTCCTACATCGTGGCGCCGGCGCTGCTCACCAACACGACCGCGCTGCTCCTGATGGGGACCACCAACCGCTTCGCCCGCGCGGTCGACCGCGCGCGCGCGGTCGCCGAGCGGGTCACCAAGGGCGTGGCCGGTGCCGATCCGGAGCTCGACCGCTTGACCGAGACCGAGCTCGGCATCTGCCGCCGGCGCGTCAACATCATCCAGGAACGCGCTCATGGCGTTCTACACGGCGCGGCACCAGCCCTCACTTCCCATCGCCGCGCAAGCGCGCGGCGATGGGCCCCTTCTCTCCCGGGGGAGAGAGAAGGAAGAAAGCCGGCGCATTCTCTGTCTCTCCCTCTGGGAGAGAAGGGGCCTATTTCGCTGCCCTTTGCAGCGAAATGGGAAGTGAGGGCCGGCGCCTATGCGCCAATCACTCCGCCGCCTTCCGCATCGGCGCTTCCCAGGGGCCGCCGGCTTTGCTGCGCATGGTGACGAGCTCTTCGGCCGCGGTCGGGTGGATGCCGATCGTCGCGTCGAAGTCCTCTTTGGTGGCGCCCATCTTGAGCGCCACCGCGAAGCCCTGGACGATCTCGCCGGCGTCGGGGCCGACCATGTGAAGCCCGACGACGCGCCGGCTCGCCTTGTCCACGACGAGCTTCATCAGCGTCTGCTCGTCGCGGCCCGAGAGCGTGTGCTTCATCGGCCGGAACGTCGAGCGGTAAACCTCGATCGCGCCATAGCGCTTGCCGGCGTCCTCCTCGGTCAGGCCGACCGTGCCGAGATTGGGCTGGCTGAACACGCAGCTCGGCACGTTCTCATAGCTCACGCTGCGCCCGCCCGGATTGAACAGCGCGTCGGCGAGCGCGTGGCCCTCGGCGATCGCGACCGGCGTCAGGTTGAGCCGGTCGGTGACGTCGCCGATGGCGTAGATGTTAGGGACATTGGTCTGCCAGTTCTCGTCGACGATGACGGCGCCGTCGGCGTCGAGCGAGACGCCGACGGCCTCGAGACCGAGATTGCGCGTGAGCGGCGCGCGGCCGGTCGCGAACATCACGATGTCGCAGGCGATCGTCTGCCCGTCCTTGAGCGCGGCGCCGAGGCGCTTCCCGGCGCGGTCGATGCGCGCGACGTCGGCGTTGAAGCGGAGGTCGACGCCCTTCTTGCGCATCTCCTCGGCGAGGAAGTGGCGGCAATCGTTGTCGAAGCCGCGCAGGAAGCAGTGGCCGCGATAGATTTGCGTCACATGCGCGCCGCACCCGTGGAAGATTCCCGCGAACTCGACCGCGATGTAGCCGCCGCCCACGATCAGCACGCGCTCGGGAAGGCGCTCCAGGAAGAAGCATTCGTTGGAGGTGATGGCAAGCTCGACGCCGGGAATTGCGGGCTTGGTCGGCCAGCCGCCGGCGGCGATCAGGATTTTGTCGGCGGTCACGAGCTCGGCCGGCGCGTGCGGCTGCTTGGGGTCGCGCAGCTCGATCATGTGCGCGCCGCGGAGATGCGCGCGCTTGTCGAAGATCCGGGCGCCCGGCCCCTCGATGAGCCGCCGGTAGATGCCGTTGAGCCGCGCGATCTCTGCGTTCTTGTTGGCGACGAGCCTCGGCCAGTCGTGGCGGATCGCGCCTTCGGGGATCGGCGCCCAGCCGAAGCCCTCCGCGTCCTTGAACTCCTCGCGGAAATGCGAGGCGTAGACGAAAAGCTTCTTCGGCACGCAGCCGACATTGACGCAGGTGCCGCCGAGATAGCGCTCCTCGGCCACGCCCACGCGCGCGCCGTGCGAGGCCGCGATGCGCGAGGCGCGCGTTCCGCCCGAGCCGGCGCCGATGACGAAGAAGTCGAAATCGTATTTGGCCATGGGTCGCTCGGAATGTTGCGAGGCGGAGAGGATATCGCGCGCCTCGGCCGTTCCGGCAAGAGTGCAGCCGCGCAAAGGGCGCGGCCGCTTCGGTCCGGATGGCGGTCAGAACAAGAGCACGCTAAAAATCACAGCCCGCCGAGCGCCACGTATTTCACTTCGACGTATTCCTCGATGCCGTATTTCGAGCCCTCGCGGCCGATGCCGGATTCCTTCATGCCGCCGAACGGCGCCACCTCGGTCGAGATGATGCCGGTGTTGACGCCGACCATGCCGTATTCGAGCCGCTCGGCCGCGCGCCAGATCCGGCGGTTGTCGCGGCCGTAGAAATAGGAGGCGAGGCCGAACTCGGTGTCGTTGGCGATGCGGATCGCGTCGTCGTCGGCCTCGAAGCGGAACAGCGGCGAGACCGGCCCGAACGTCTCCTCGCGCGCGAGCCGCATCTCGGTCGTCGCGTTCGCGAGCACGGTGGGCTCGTAGAACGTGCCGCCCAGCGCATGGCGCTTGCCGCCGATGACGACGCGCGCGCCCTTGCTCTTCGCGTCGGCCACGTGCTGTTCGACCTTCTCGAGCGCGTGCCTGTCGATGAGCGGGCCTTGCGTCACGCCCGGCGTGAAACCGTCGCCCACTTTCAGCGCGCTCACCGCCTGCGCGAGGCGCGCGGTGAATTCCTCGTAGACGCCGTGCTGGATCAGGAAGCGGTTGGCGCAGACGCAGGTCTGGCCGGTGTTGCGGTATTTCGACGCGATGGCGCCCTCGACCGCGGCGCCGAGATCGGCGTCGTCGAAGACGATGAACGGCGCGTTGCCGCCGAGCTCGAGCGAGACCTTCTTCACGGTGCCGGCGCATTGCCGCATCAAGAGCTTGCCGGTCTCGGTCGAGCCGGTGAACGAGAGCTTGCGCACCGTCGGGTTCGAGGTGAGCTCGCCGCCGATGGCCGCCGCGCCGCCGGTGACGACGTTGAGCACGCCCTTGGGGACGCCTGCGCGCGCGGCCAGTTCGGCGATGGCGAGCGCCGAGAGCGGCGTCTGTTTGGCGGGCTTGGCGACCACCGTGCATCCCACCGCGAGCGCGGGGGCGATTTTCCGCGTGATCATGGCGATCGGAAAGTTCCAGGGCGTGATCGCCGCGCAGACGCCGATCGGCTCCTTCAGCGCGAACAGGCGCTTGTAGCCCCACACGGTCGGAATCGAATCGCCGTAGACGCGCTTCGCCTCCTCGGCGAACCATTCGATGAACGACGCGCCATAGACGACCTCGCCCTTGGCCTCGGCGAGCGGCTTGCCCTGCTCGGTGACCATGATCGCGGCGAGGTCGTCGGCGTTCGCCATCAGCAGGTTGAACCAGGCGCGCAGCGCGCCGGCGCGCTCCTTGCCGCTCTTGGCGCGCCAGGCGGGATAGGCGGCCGCGGCCGCCGTGATCGCGCGCCGCGTCTCGGCGGCGCCGAGATCGGGCACCTCGGCGACGGTTTCGCCGTTCGCGGGATTGGTGACCGTGAAACGCTTGCCGCTGTCGGCGCCGATCCAGGCGCCGTCGACGAAGGCTTCGCTGCGGAGGAGGGCGGGGTCTTTGAGCTGCATGGGTTCACCTCTCTCCGGCTTGATCGCGCCGCCGCGCGGTTTCGTCAAGTCGCCGCGGCATGTGCCCCTGTTGCCGCACCGTGCACGAGCAAGAAAAAACGGAGCCTGGGCAAACGGGGCTCATGATGAAGTGATCGGCGCCTTGAAACAGGGTGATCGCCGTCACTGCCGCGGCGCGCGGAACCCGCCAAGTTGTGCGCACCAGGGTGGCCGTCGGCAATCCATTCGGCCACCAGGCACGTATGTGCCCGGTGCGCCGCCAATCGCATTGGAGACCGGAAATGTTTGAACTGCAGAACCGCAACCACGCCATCGTCATCGGCGCAAGCATGGGCGGATTGCTGGCGGCGCGCGCGCTCGCGGACCGCTTCGCGCGCGTCACGATGATCGAGCGCGATCCGCTTTCCGCCGCACCCCAGCAGAGAAAGGGCGTGCCGCAGGGCGAGCACGCCCACGGCCTGCTCGCGAAGGGACGCGAGATCATCGAGGATTTTTTCCCGGGCATCACCGCCGAGCTCATGGCCCGCGGCGCGTTGCGCGGCGAAGTGTCCGGCGACGTGCTGTGGCATTGCGCCGGCGATTTCCTCGCCGAAGCGCGCGGCGGCCTGATCGGCATCGTGCTGAGCCGTCCGCTGCTCGAAACGCAGGTCCGCGCGCGCGTCGTGGCTCTGTCCAACGTGACGCTGGCGGCGGAATGCGACGTGGTCGGCTTGCTCGCATCGCCCGACCGGGCGCGCGTCACCGGCGTGCGCCTGCAGCGCGCAGCGGGCGCGGTCGAGGAAATGCCGGCCGACCTTGTCGTCGATGCCTGCGGGGGCGGCTCAAAAAGCCCCTCTTGGCTCGCGACGCTCGGTTATGCAGCGCCCGAGGAAGAGATGGTGCGCGTCGGGCTCGGCTACACGACGCGGCTTTATCGCCGGCGGCCGAGCGACCTCGGCGGCCGCCTCGGCGTGGCGATTGTCACCCAGCCGCCCAACCCGCGCATGGGCGTGGCACTGGCGCTCGAGGGCGACCGCTGGATCGTCTCGACCGGGGGCTATTTCGGCCAGCATGCGCCAGCCGACGAAGCGGGCTTTCTCGACTTCCTCGCCGCGATGCCGAACCGCGCGATTCACGATCTGGTGCGCGCGGCCGAGCCGGTCTCGGATTTCAAGACGTTCAAGTTCGCGGGCAGCACGCGCCGGCGCTACGAGAAACTGCGGCGCTTTCCCGAAGGCTACCTCGTCTTCGGCGACGCGATCTCGCGCTTCAACCCGGTGTTCGGCCAGGGCATGACCTCCGCGGCGTTGCAGGCGGTTGCGCTTCGCGACGGCCTCGGCGCGGGCGGCGCCCCGCTCTGGCAACAGTTCTTCCGCCGGACGGCGCGCATCGTCGACGTGCCGTGGAACATCGCGGTCGGCGCGGATCTCGGCTTTGCGCAAACGGAAGGGCCGCGCGGGCCGATGGTGAAGTTCTTGAACTGGTACATCGCGAAGCTGCACCGCGCCGCGCACCGCGACGCCGCCGTGGCGCTCGCGTTCCACAGGGTCGCGAACCTCGTGGCGCCGCCGCTCTCGATCCTGGCGCCGCGCATCGCCTGGCGCGTGCTGCGCGGCAACCTCGCGCGCAGTGCTGGCGGGCGCATGAAAACCGCGCCCTTGACCGGACCGCAGCTGGGCGACGACTAGCCCGCATTTCTCAAACTGTCGTGGCGAAGACGCGATCGAGGGAGGGAAAGGCGAGGTGTCGAGGCGGTGTGGCCAGGGCGGGTTTTTGCGCGCAGTTTTCGGACAAGCGAGGGCCTG
>Ga0187893_10004342_pt1 | contig 27154 bp, 23 predicted proteins | sample MA1701074metaG_FD_139574 | JGI IMG/M metagenome (GOLD analysis project Ga0187893, IMG submission 139574) | White microbial mat communities from a basaltic lava cave in the Kipuka Kanohina Cave System on the Island of Hawaii, USA - MA170107-4 metaG ... | reverse complement strand
GCGCGACGCCGTAGAGCGATCGCTCCCAGCCCGTGCGCAGGCTACGCTCGCGCCCGTCCCAGCGCCCGCCCGGGGAGATCGAGTGCTCGCACGCATCGTGGTGCTGATCGCGCTGTGGGCGGCGTCGGGGGCTCACGCCGGCGAGGTCGTCGAGTGGCATGTCACGGAGGGGGCGCCCGGCGGCGGACGCTTCTCGCCGCTCGCCGACGTGACGGCCGAGAACGTGGTGAGCCTCCGCGAGGTCTGGTGCTACCGCCACGGCGACTTCTTCGAGGGCGCCTTTCCCTTGCGCGAGAACGGCGGCAGCGCCTTCGAGTCCACGCCGATCGTGGTGGAGGGCCAGCTCTTCTTCACCACGCCGCGAAACCGCGTGATCGCGCTCGACGCCGAGACCGGCCGCGAGCTCTGGACGTTCGACCCCGCACTCGAGCGCGGGCGCGCCTACGCGAACATGTGGATCAACCGCGGCGTCGCGCACTGGCGCGATCCTCGCGCCTCCGGTGAGTGTGCAGCGCGGCTCTTCCTCGGCACGCTCGATGCGCGCCTCATCGCGCTCGACGCCGCGAGCGGGAGGCCCTGCGCGGACTTCGGTGGGGCCGGCACCGTGAACCTGCTCGACGGCATCGCGCCGCTCGCCGATCCGTGGGAGTACAACGTCACCTCGCCGCCGACCGTGGTGGGCGACGTCGTCGTGGTGGGCTCTTCGATCGCGGATCTGCTGCGGCCGAACGCGCCGCCCGGCGACGTGCGCGGCTTCGACGCGCGCACGGGCTCGCTCCGCTGGAGCTTCCACACCATCCCGCATGCGGGCGAGCCGGGCTCCGAGACCTGGGAGAACGGGACGCAGCTCGCGGGCGCCGCGAACGTGTGGTCCACGATCACGGCGGACCTCGTGCGCGGCCTGGTGTTCCTGCCCGTGAGCACGCCGACCGACGACCACTACGGCGGCGACCGCCTCGGCGCGAACCTCTACTCGGACTCCGTGGTGGCGCTCGATGCCGCGACGGGCGAGCGCCGCTGGCACTTCCAGACCGTCCACCACGACCTCTGGGACTACGACCTCGCGGCGCCGCCGGTGCTCGTGACGCTCCGCCACGACGGGCGCGAGGTCGACGCGGTCGTGCAAGCGACCAAGGCCGGCATGCTCTTCGTCCTCGACCGCGATAGCGGGATGCCGCTCTTCCCGATCGAAGAGCGCCCGGTGCCGGCGAGCGACGTGCCCGGCGAGCGCGCCTGGCCGACGCAGCCCTTCCCGGTGAAGCCGCCGCCGCTCACCTCGCACCGCTTCACGGAGGCCGACCTCCATGCACCGACGCCCGAGCACCGCGCGGCATGCGCGAAGCGGCTCGAGGGCCTCCGCAACGACGGCATCTTCACGCCGCCGAGCGAGCGCGGCTCCGTCCTCCATCCCTTCACGGGCGGCGGCGTCAACTGGTCGGGCATGGCGTGGGATCCGGGGCGGCGCCTGCTGATCGTGCCGGTCGCCAACCTGGTGCACGTGGTGAAGCTCTCGAAGGTCTCGGACGAGCACGTCGGCGAGGGCGCGGCCCGGCCCCTCCGCGGCGTCGCCCCCGCGGACTTGGTCCGCAATCTCTGGTGGATCCTGACCGGACGCGGGAGCGGGCTCCGCTACCACGTGAGTCCCATCGACGGGCGTACCCTGTTCTCGCACGACGATCTGCCGTGCAACGCGCCGCCCTGGGGCCGGCTCGTCGGCGTGGACCTCGACCGCGGCGAGATCGTCTGGTCGGTCCCGACGAGCGCCGGCGCGGACGACCCCGGGCTCCCGGGCTACGGGCCCCCGCTCGCGACCGCGAGCGGGCTGGTATTCCACGCGGGCACCGCCGAGCCGGTCCTGCGCGTGCACGACACCGCGAGCGGCCAGCTCGTCACGACCTTCGCGCTGCCCGCGGGCCTCCACGCCGGCCCGATCAGCTATCGCGTGCGGCCGGACGGCCCGCAGCTCCTCGTGCTCGCGCCGGGCGGGCACATCGGAATCGGCTCGCCGCTCGGCGACCACGTGATCGCGTACGCGCTGCCGGACGGAGCTGCGCCCGCTCGCTGACGCTCGCTTGCTAGGATGTCGCGCTCATTCGCCGGGGTGGCGGAACTGGTAGACGCGGTGGCCTTAGGAGCCACCGTCCTCAAGGACGTGCAGGTTCGAGTCCTGTCCCCGGCACCCCACGCCCGAGGAGCCGATGGCCGAGCACTCGCACGACCACGACCACGACCACGACCACGCGCACGAGCATGGGCACGAGCACGGGCACGGCGAGAAGGCTGCCCCGCCCTTCTCCGTGTCGGCGAGCGAGACGAGCGCGGTCCAGCGGAGCCTCACGGTCGAGGTCGAGGAGAGCGGCGTCCACGCGGCGTTCGAGCGCGTCTACAAGGATCTCGCGAAGACGGCGCGCCTCAAGGGCTTCCGGCCCGGCAAGGCGCCGCGCGCGGTGCTCGAGCGCCTCTACGGGGCGTCCGTCAAGGACGAGGTCGAGCGCCTGCTCGTGGGCCAGACCTTCGCCGCGGCGGTCGAGCGCTGCGGCGTCGTGCCGGTGGTCGAGCCCGAGATCGAGGCCGAGCCGCCCGAGGTCGGCCGCGTGTTCCGCTACACGGCTCGTGTCGAGGTGAAGCCGAAGCTCGAGCTGCCCGAGCTCGAGGGCCTGCCCGCGACCCGGCCCCTCGTCCAGGTGCGCGACGACGAGGTCGAGAGCGAGCTCGAGGCGCTCCGCCAGCGGCGGGCGCCGCTCGAGGACGAGCCCGAGGACGCGCGCGCGGGGCGGGGCACGATCCTCGCCCTCGACTACGAGGGGCGGATCGAGGGCCGGCCCTTCGAGGGCGGGAGCGCGAAGGGGGCGCAGGTGGAGCTGGGCGCCGGCCGCCTCGTGCCGGGCTTCGAGGAGGGGCTCGAGGGCGCCGGGCGCGGTGAGTCGCGCGAGGTCTCCGTGACGTTCCCGGACGACTACCCGGCGGCCGAGCTCCAGGGCAAGCACGCGGTCTTCGCGGTCGCGGTGAAGGGTCTCCAGCGCAGGCAGGTGCCCGCCCTCGACGACGCCTTCGCGAAGGGGCTCGGCGAGGAAGGGATCGGCACGCTCGAGGAGCTCCGTGCGCGGCTCCGCGAGCTGCTCCGCACGCGGCGCGAGCGCGCTGCCGACGAGGCGCTCCAGCGCTCGGTGCTCGACGCCCTCCTCGCGCGCGCCCCGTTCGACGCGCCGCCCGGCCTCGTGGAGCGCCGCCTGTCGCAGCGGCTCGCGAGCGCCCACGATCAGCTCGGGTCGGTGCTGTCGCACGACGACCTCCACGCGCGGCTCGACGAGTGGCGCGTCGCCTGGCGGCCGGAGGCGGAGCGCGAGGTGCGCGAGTCGCTCCTGCTCGAGGCCGTTGCGGAGCAGCAGGGCCTCGCGACCGATGACGCGGCTCTCGAGGCGCGCGTCGAGCGCATGGCGCGCGATCAGGGCGCGGCGCCGGAGCGGCTCAAGAAGCTCTACAAGGAACGGGGTCTGCTCGAGGGCCTCCGCGCGCGCATGCGCGACGAACAGGCGCTTGAATTCCTGGTCTCGCGGGCTAAAGTCGAAGCCAGTTCGGGCACTTGAGGCCGATAGGCGCGCACGGGTGAGGCGCGCGGGGCGGCCGGGATGCTGAATCGTTCGGCGCTCGCGGAGCGAACGGGGGAACCCGCGAGGGCTCGTGCGCCGTTAGAATACCCTTCGATCGTCACAGGAGGTTCGGGCCCCGCGCTCGCCACGTCATGCCGCTCATCCCCATCGTCGTCGAGCAAGACCACCGTGGCGAACGCGCCTACGACATCTACTCGCGCCTGCTCCGCGATCGGATCATCTTCCTGGGCGGCGAGATCCACGACGAGCTCGCGAACCTGGTGATCGCCCAGATGTTGTTCTTGGAGGCGGACGACCCCGAGTCGGACATCCACCTCTACGTGAACTCGCCGGGCGGCTCGGTCACCGCGGGCCTCGCGATCTACGACACCATGCAGTACATCCGCCCGGACGTTTCGACGTTCTGCGTGGGGCAGGCAGCCTCGATGGGCGCGGTGCTGCTCGCGGCCGGGAGCCGGGGCAAGCGGAGCGCGCTCCCGAACTCGCGCGTGATGCTCCACCAGCCGTGGGGCGGCGCGCGCGGGCAGGCGGCGGACATCGACATCCAGGCGCGCGAGATCCTGAAGCTCCGCGATCGCTTGAACGAGATCCTCGCGCAGCACACGGGGAAGCCCGTGGACCAGATCGCGCACGACAGCGAGCGCGACTACTACCTGTCGGGCGAAGAGGCGCGCGCCTACGGTGTGGTGGACCAGGTGGTCGCCCACCGGCCGGTGCCGAGCGCTGCGCGCAACGGCGGGCGGCTGAGGGCCAATGCAGGAGGGGCAGCGCGTTGAAGAAGCGGGACGACAACGCCAACCTCTCCTGCTCGTTCTGCGGCAAGAGCCAGCGCGAGGTCCGCAAGCTGATCGCGGGCCCGACCGTCTACATCTGCGACGAGTGCATCGAGCTCTGCAACGACATCATCGCGGAGGAGTACGGCCAGGAGGAGCCGCGCCGCGAGACGTCGCGCATCCCGAAGCCGCACGAGATCAAGGCGGTGCTCGACGACTACGTGGTCGGGCAGGACCGCGCCAAGAAGATCCTCGCGGTCGCCGTCCACAACCACTACCGGCGCATCGAGCACCAGTCCTTCGTGGGCGAAGTCGAGCTCCAGAAGTCGAACATCCTGCTGCTCGGTCCGACGGGCTCCGGCAAGACGCTCCTCGCGCAAACGCTCGCCAAGATCCTCGACGTCCCCTTCACCATCGCCGACGCCACGACGCTCACCGAGGCCGGCTACGTGGGCGAGGACGTCGAGAACATCATCCTGAACCTGCTTCAGAACGCGAACTACGACGTCGAGAAGGCGCAACGCGGCATCATCTACATCGACGAGATCGACAAGATCGCCCGCAAGAGCGAGAACCCGTCGATCACGCGCGACGTCTCGGGCGAGGGCGTCCAGCAGGCTCTGCTCAAGATCATCGAGGGCACCATGGCCAGCGTGCCGCCGAAGGGCGGCCGCAAGCACCCGCAACAGGAGTTCCTGCAGGTCGACACCTCGAACATCCTGTTCATCTGCGGCGGCGCCTTCGTCGGCCTCGACGGCATCATCCAGCGCCGCGTGGGCGTGAAGGGCATCGGCTTCGGCGCCGACGTGCAGACCCGCAAGGACCGCAAGCTCGGCGACATCCTGAAGGAGGTGCAGCCCGAGGATCTCCTCAAGTTCGGGTTGATTCCCGAGTTCGTCGGCCGCGTGCCGGTGCTCGCCACGCTCGAGGAGCTCGACGAGGAGTCGCTGGTCGACATCCTGACCAAGCCGAAGAACGCGATCGTGAAGCAGTACCAGAAGCTCTTCGAGTTCGAGAGCGTGCGGCTGCGCTTCACCGATGGCGCGCTGCGCGCGGTCTCGCGGCAGGCGCTCGCGCGCCGCTCCGGCGCGCGCGGGCTCCGCGCGATCCTCGAGAACGCGATGCTCGACCTGATGTACGAGATGCCGTCCCGCGACGACGTCGAGGAGTGCGTCGTGGGGGAGGAGACCATCGAGCAGGGCGCCGACCCGCTGCTGGTCTTCAAGCGCGAGGCTGAGTCCGCCTAGATGTCCTTCTTCAAGAGCGACGACGACGCGAGCACGCCGCAGCCGCCCGAGCGCGGCGCGCGAGTGGTCCCGCTCCTGCCGCTGCGGGACATCGTGGTGTTCCCCACCATGGTCGTGCCGCTCTTCGTGGGCCGGCCCAAGTCGATCAAGGCGCTCGAGGAGGCGGTGGCGGGCGGCCGCGAGCTGCTCCTGGCCGCGCAGCGCAACGCCTCGAAGGACGACCCCGACGAGGGCGACATCCACCGGATCGGCACGCTCGGCTCGATCATCCAGCTGCTGCGCCTGCCGGACCAGACGGTGAAGGTGCTGGTCGAGGGTCGCTCGCGCGCGCACGTCCGCACGTTCACGAAGCAGGAGCCACACTTCGCCTGCTCGATCGAGCTGATCGAGGAGCCCGAGCCGAAGGGCGCCGAGGTCGAGGCGCTGGTGCGGAGCATCCACACCACGTTCGAGAACTACGTCAAGCTGAACAAGAAGGTGCCCGCCGAGGTGCTCGGCACCGTGACGCAGCTGCGCGCCGCGGGGCGCCTGGCCGACACCGTCGCCGCGCACCTCAACCTGAAGCTCGAAGACCGCCAGCGCCTGCTCGAGCTGATCGACCCGGCGAAGCGGCTCGAGGAAGTGTTCGGCCTGCTCCAGGCCGAGATCGAGGTGCTCGAGGTCGAGAAGCGCATCCGCGGCCGCGTCAAGAAGCAGATGGAGCGCTCGCACAAGGAGTACTACCTCAACGAGCAGATGCGGGCGATCCAGAAGGAGCTCGGCGAGCGCGACGAGTTCAAGAACGAGATCAACGAGCTCGAGGAGCAGCTCAAGACCAAGAAGATGCCGGACGAGGCGCGCGAGCGGGCGGAGAAGGAGATCCGCAAGCTCAAGATGATGTCGCCGATGGCGGCCGAGGCGACCGTCGTCCGCAACTACATCGACTGGATGCTGTCGCTCCCCTGGAAGGACTACAAGGAGGAGCGCGACGACATCGTCGAGGCCGAGCGCGTGCTGAACGAGGATCACTTCGGCCTCGAGAAGCCGAAGGAGCGGATCCTCGAGTATCTGGCCGTGCAGGCGCTCGTCGAGAAGATGAAGGGCCCGATCCTCTGCCTGGTGGGTCCGCCGGGCGTGGGCAAGACCTCGCTCGGGCGCTCGATCGCCCGCGCCACCGGCCGCGACTTCGTGCGCATCAGCCTGGGCGGCGTGCGCGACGAGGCCGAGATCCGCGGCCACCGCCGCACCTACATCGGGGCGCTGCCGGGCAAGATCATCCAGGGTCTGAAGAAGGCGGGCTCGGGCAACCCGATCTTCCTGCTCGACGAAGTCGACAAGATGTCGATGGACTTCCGCGGCGACCCGTCGTCCGCGCTGCTCGAGGTGCTCGACCCGGAGCAGAACCACACCTTCAACGACCACTACCTCGACATCGACTACGACCTCTCGCGCGTGATGTTCGTGTGCACGGCGAACGTGCTGCAGAACATCCCGCGGCCGCTCCAGGACCGGATGGAGATCATCCAGCTCCCCGGCTACATCGAGAGCGAGAAGCTCCAGATCGCGCGCGACTACCTGGTGCCGAAGCAGCGCGAGGCGAACGGGCTCGAGGAGAAGCACATCGAGTTCGCGGACGCCGCGATCCTCGAGGTGATCCGCTACTACACGCGCGAGTCCGGCGTCCGGAGCCTCGAGCGCGAGATCGCCTCGATCTGCCGCAAGGTCGCGCGCGAGGTCGTGAAGGACAAGGAGCGCGCGCGGCGCGTGCGGATCTCGCCCGCGAAGGTGCGGAAGCTCCTCGGCGTGCACCGTTTCCGCCACGGCCAGGCGGAGGAGGGCAACCGCGTCGGCGTCTGCACCGGCCTCGCCTACACGGACGTGGGTGGCGAGCTGCTCCAGACGGAGGTCGCGGTCACGCCGGGCAAGGGGAAGCTCGTGGTGACGGGCCGGCTCGGCGAGGTGATGCAGGAGTCAGCGAACGCGGCGATGTCGTACGTGCGCTCGCGCGCGAAGCAGCTCGGCCTCGTCCCGGACTTCTACTCGAAGGTGGACATCCACATCCACGTGCCGGAGGGCGCGACGCCCAAGGACGGGCCCTCGGCCGGGATCACGATCGCCACCGCGATCGCCTCGGCGCTGACCCGCGTTCCGGTCCGCGCGAACGTGGCGATGACGGGCGAGATCACGCTGCGTGGGCGCGTGCTTCCGATCGGCGGCCTCAAGGAGAAAATGATCGCGGCGCACCGCGGCGGGATCGACACCGTGGTGATCCCGAAGGAGAACGAGAAGGACCTGAAGGAGATCCCGCCGCACGTCGTGCGCGGGCTCAAGCTGGTGCCGGTCGAGCACATGGACGAGGTGCTCGGCGCAGCGCTCGCACTCGACGACGTGCCGGCCTTCCTGCGCTCCGGCGACCACGTGATCGAGGCGATCTTCGAGGGCGCGGGCAGCAGCGACCTCGAGGGCCCCACTGCGCCGGCGGGCGTGAACTAGGCCGCGCGCGGCCTGCCTCCGCTGGCTTCCGCGAGCGCGTAGCGCAGTCGGCTAGAGCACGTGTGTTACGAGCCGGCCGATCTTGAGTTACGCGGCGTGACGGTTCCGCTCTCACCGTTCGCTTCCGTTGCGAATGCGCGACGACGCAGCCACCAGAGCGGCGCGAGCAGCAATGCGAGTTCGGGGCCGAGGCCGCAGCCCCAGGGAGAGGGAGGCCGAGGGACCCGCTGTATCGCCAGACTGTGGGCGTATCCCACGGCGATCGCAGAGGCTCCGCCGGCCGTTCCGTCCACGGAGGGAGGCGGGATAAACTGGCCCCAGCCCCAGCAGACGACGGCGCCAGTGCCGCTCTGGATCGCGCAACTATGGCCCCCACCCACCGCGATCGCTGAGGCGGTGCCGTCGGTCCCGTCCACGGAGGGAGGCGGGGTCGCCTGGCCATCCCCGTCGTAGCCCCAGCAGACGACGGCGCCAGTGCCGCTCTGGATCGCGCAACTATCGCCCCCACCCACCGCGATCGCTGATGCGGTGCCGTCGGTCCCGTCCACGGAGGGAGGCGGGGTCGCCTGGCCACTAGTGTGGGCCCCCCAGCAAACGACGGCGCGAGTGCCGCTCTGGATCGCGCAACTGTGGGAGGGACCCGCGGCGATCGCCGAGGCGGTGCCGTCGGTACCGTTCACGTCGAAGGGCGGAACGTGCGCCCCGCCTTGCGCGCCCCCCCAACAGACGACCGCGCCCGTCTCTGCCTGGATCGCGCAGCTATGGCTCCACCCCACACTGATCGCCGTAGCGGTGCCCGCCCTGCCGTCGACCGAGGCCGGTGGCGCCGTGCCCCCGGAGCCCCAGCAGACGACCGCGTTGGTAGCGCTCTGGATCGCGCAAGAACGGGGCGCACACGCGTAACCCTCCCCGAGAGAATAGAAGTACCCACCTGCCGCGATCGCGGAGGCCGTACCGGCTGTCCCGTCCACGGCGGGAGGCGGTGTGACCGACGCGTATTCGACGTTGCCTCCCCAGCACACGACGGCTCCTGTGCCGGACTGGATCGCGCAGCTGTGACACAACCCCGCCGCGATCGCTGTGGCGCTGCCGGCGGTGCCGTTCACCGAGGCAGGCGGGTCCTCGCTCCCGACCCAGCCGACCACGGGCCCTGCGGCTCGCGCGACATTCGCCGCCAGCACGCCAACGCAAACGAACGCGGCCGAAGCGCGCAGGATCACCGTCCGATCGAGACCGGGACGCCAAGTCATCGCGGAGCCCTCGCGCGTGAGACGGATCGCTGGCCCGGTGCCGGGCCGTCAGCGGCCCACGTCGCCGCAACACTACTCGGCAGAACCCCTCGTGCACCCCTCACTTGGGGGGCAAGGTCAGGACGCGTGGGTACAGAAGGCCGAAGGAAGGTGAAGGAGGCGCGGCACGGCCGCTCGTCGGAACGGTTCGCACACCATTGGCACACCAAATTGGATGTGGGGCAAGGCGGAGTTGGTGTAAGGTCGCGATCTTGCTGATCCCGGGCGCGTAGCTCAGTCGGCTAGAGCACCTGCCTTACAAGCAGGGGGTCCCAGGTTCGAGTCCTGGCGCGCCCACCGACGCTGCGCGGTCCTAGTCGGCGCGCTCCTTCCCGGGAGGCCGCAGCTTCCACCAGCCTTGCTGGGCGATCAGCTTCCAGACCCGTTCGCGGATCTCCGCACGGATGGCGCGCACCTCGTCGAGCGGACGACCCTTCGGATCCGGGAGCGGCCAATCCTCGCGGCGCACACCCGCTACCACCGGGCACTCGTCGCCGCACCCCAGCGTGATGAGCCATTGCGCCTCGCGGGTGCGCTCGGGCGTCAGCAGGCTCGGCCGAGCTTCCGAGAGGTCGATGCCCACCTCGCGCATCGCGGTGATGACTTCGGGATGCACCCGCTCGGCCGGCCGTGTGCCCGCCGAGAACGCCCGCGCGAGGCTGGGATTCGCCAGCTGATCGAAGAAGGCGGCGGCCATCTGCGACCGGCCGGCGTTGTGGACGCAAGCGAAGATGACGGTGTTCACGGGACCTCCTCTTCGAGCCAGCGGAACAGTCCGGTCGCCAGCAAGCCGCCCAGCAGCTGAGCGCCGAGGAACAGCGGTACGTCGGCAGGGCGGATCCCTGCGAACGTGTCCGTCGCCGCTCGCACCAGCGTCACGGCCGGGTTCGCGAACGAAGTGGACGCGGTGAACCAGTACGCTGCCGAGATGTAGGCGCCGACCGCGAAGGCGACGGCGCGCGGCTGACTCTTCGCGCACGCGAGGATCACCGACACGAGCCCGAACGTCGCCACGACCTCGCTGAGCCCTTGAGCGGCGCCGGATCGCTCGTGAGTGGATACCGAGACGAGCGGCTCCTCGAACATCCCATGCGCCAGGAGGACGCCAGCGAAGGCGCCCACGAGCTGGGCAGCGACGTACGCGGCAGCGACCCGCCCGTCGATTCTCCGGCGCAGGACGTCTGCGAGCGTCACCACGGGATTGAAGTGGGCGCCGGAGATCGGACCGAAGCCGAGGATCAGCGCGACGAGCGCGGCGCCCGTGGCGAGCGTGTTCGCGAGCAGCGCCAGCGCGACATTACCGCCTGCGAGGCGCTCGCCCATGATGCCTGACCCGACTACCGCCGCGAGGAGCAGCGCGGTGCCGAGCGCCTCGGCTGCAACGCGGCGCGAGAGGGTCAACGAGTCTCTCCCGCTGCGCGGGCGGAGGAGCCTGCAGCTTCCGCGCGGGGTGCGCGCGAGCGCGCCGGACCGAGCAGGGATCCCACTGCCTCGCCGAGGAGGCCCCGGGCAGTGGGGTCGATCTCGTAGAACGCCCAGATCCCGATCTTCGAGGAGCGCAGCAGGCCTCCATCCCGCAGCACCTTGAGGTGGTGCGAGATCGTCGGCTGCGAGAGCTCGAAGCGGTCCACGATGTCGCAGACGCAGACCGGCCCGGTCTGCGCCGCGACGAGGCGGACGATCTCGAGGCGGGTCGGGTCCGCCAGGGCCTTGAAGGCCGCCACCAGTCGGGCCTGGTCGTCGGCGCGAAGCGCCCGCACGGCGCGCGCGGGTGAGCAGCAGCCTTCGGGTCGGGCTTGGGTCGACATGGCGGAAGCCTGCCAGACATATTGACATCTGTCGATATATTTCTAGAATGCATCGAAACTTGTCGATGGGTGGCCCCGCCCGAGGCCAATCCCGAAGGGAGATCCGATGCGAGTCCAGCTTGCCCTCAACGTGAACGACCTCGAGCAGGCCGTCGCCTATTACTCGAAGCTCTTCGGAGCGCTTCCGGCCAAGCGGCGGCCCGGCTACGCCAACTTCGCGATCGACCGGCCGCCGCTGAAGCTCGTGCTGCTCGAGGTCCCCGGTGCACCCGAGCGTCTCAACCACCTGGGCGTGGAGGTCTTCGAGCAGGGGGACGTGGACGAGGCGATCGCGCGGCTCCAGGCAGCGGGCATCGCAGGCGAGATCGAGGTGGATCGGACGTGCTGCTACGCGCGCCAGGACAAGGTGTGGTCGAGCGACCCTCAGGGTGCGCGGTGGGAGTTCTATCGCGTGCTCGCCGACTCCCAAACGTTCGCGGAGCCGCCGGCGCCCGAGGCGAAGGCGCCGGAGGTGGCGCCGGCCTGCGGCTGCGGGAGCTGAGTCGCGGTCGCGCGCGATCTTCCGATCAGGCGGTTCCGGGCCCGCTCGCGCGCGGCTGCGTCGTGCGCGCCCGCTCCGCCTTCCACTGCGCGATCAGGCGCCACATGATCTCGGATGCGATCGCGCGCATGAAGTCGGAGTCGCGGAGGGCGTAGACGTCCGGGTCGACGCGTCGTAGGCCCTTGTAGCGGAGCTCCTGGCGGACCTCCGTCTCGCTCACGATCAGCACCACGCGCTGCCCGCGGTGGACTGTGCCGTGCACGTCGACCTTGAACTCCTCGACCCTCGAGATCGGCTCGCGCTCCAAGGCAACACCCGTCCTGGTGCCCGATTGTAGAACGCTGGGCGCGGGGTGGGCGCTGGCTGGGCGCTACAGCTTCAGGCAGACCGACTTCGTCTCCGTGTAGAGCCCGATCGCCTCCGCGCCCATCTCGCGGCCCCAGCCCGACTGCTTGTAGCCGCCGAAGGGCAGCGCGGCGTCGAAGACGTTGTAGCAGTTGATCCAGACCGTCCCGGCGCGCATCTGCCGCGCGAGCCGGTGCGCCTTCGAGATGTCCTTCGTCCAGACGGCGCCCGCGAGGCCGTAGACGGTGTCGTTCGCGGCCGGCAGCACCTCGTCCTCGCGCGAGAACGGGATCGCCGCCACCACGGGGCCGAAGATCTCCTCCTGCACGACCTTCATCTGGGGCTTCGTGTCGACGAGCACCGTCGGCCTCACGAAGTAGCCGCGGTTGCCGGCGCGCGCGCCGCCCGTGACGGCCTTCGCCCCCTCGCGCTTGCCGGAGTCGAGGTAGCCGCAGACGCGGTCGAGCTGCTCTTGCGATACGAGCGGCCCCATCTCGGTCGCCGGGTCGAGGCCGGGGCCCAACTTGATCTTCTCGGCGCGCGCGGCGACGCCCTCGACGATGCGCTCGAAGATCGGCTTCTCGACGAAGAGCCGGGAGCCCGCGCAGCAGCACTGGCCGTGGTTGAAGAAGATCGCGTTCGCGGCGCCGTCGATGGCGGTGTCGAGGTCTGCGTCCGCGAGCACCACGTTCGGCGACTTCCCGCCGAGCTCGAGCGAGACCTTCTTCAGGTTGCCCGCGGCGGCCTGGACGATGAGGCGACCCACCTCCGTGGAGCCCGTGAACGCGACCTTGTCGACGCCCGGGTGCGCGGCGAGCGCCGCGCCTGCGGTCTCGCCGAAGCCCGTCACGACGTTTACGACGCCGGGCGGGTAGCCCGCCTCGCACACGAGCTCGGCGAGCCGGAGGGCGGTGAGCGGGGTCTGCTCGGCGGGCTTCAGCACGACTGTGCAGCCCGTCGCGAGGGCCGGACCGAGCTTCCAGGCGGCCATGAGCAGGGGAAAGTTCCAGGGGATGATCTGCGCCACGACGCCGATCGGCTCGCGGAGCGTCCACGCCACGTGGCCGGGCACGGAGATCGGGATCGTCTTGCCCTCGATCTTGGTGGCCCAGCCCGCCATGTAGCGGAGGCAGTCGACCGAGAGCGGCACGTCGGCGGCGGCGGCCACGGCGCGCGGCTTCCCGTTGTCGAGGCTCTCGAGCTCCGCGAGCTCGTCGCCGTGCGCCTCGACGAGATCGGCGAGCTTCCAGAGCAGGCGCCCGCGCTCCGAGGCGGTGAGGCCGGGCCACGGGCCCGACTCGAACGCACGCCGCGCCGCGCGCACCGCGCGCTCGACGTCCTCGCGGTCGCCCTCCGCGACCTGCGCCAGCACGTCGCCGGTCGCGGGATCGAAGCTGGGAAACGTCTTGCCGGAGGCGGCTGTGACGAACTTGCCGTCGATCAGCAGCGGCCGGTTCCGGGTGACGAAGCTCTTCACGTCGGAGCGCAGGACCGGGGCGGCGGACATGGAACCCCTCCTCGTGGCCGCGCGGCGGCGCGGCGGTGGGGCGGATTCTAGCCCCGCGCGCGCGCCGATCCGGTGGGCGAGAGGCCGGCCCCGGGGGGCCCGGCAGGGGTGCCGGAGCCGGCAACCCGCCCACCTACAGTGCCGCCGCCGCTGCGCCGATGTGCCCGGGGTGGTGTTACGCGTTCGCGACGACCAGAGGGACCCAGCGCGATGGGCCCCGAGCTGCTGACGGGCAGCGGCGAGGAGCTCGTCGGGCTCATCGTGTTCGCCGTGGTCGGCTTCACGCTCGGCTTCCTCTTCGGGCGGGCGGATCGCCGCGAGAAGCTCCGCGGCTTCGAGCAGACGCTCGCGCAGAGCGAGCGCCGCGCCGCCGACGCGCAGCGCGCGAACGAAGACCTGTGGGAGCGCGCGGAGCGGGCCGAGACCTCGGTCCGCGGGCTCCAGCGCTCGATCGTGCAGATCCCGGAGATCGCTCAGCGCCTCTCCAGCCTGCGCGATCCGCGCGAGATCCCGGAGGGCACGCTCGACCTGGTGCAGGAGATCTTCGAGTGCTCGTACTCGGCCTTCTACCGCGTCAGCAAGGGCAAGCTCGTGGCGGTGGCCTGCCACGGCGAGAGCGAGTTCCGCGTCGGACACCGCCTCGACCCCGGCGCGGGCATCGTGGGCTGGACGGCGGTCCGGCAGATGCCCTTCACGCCCGAGGACGCCGAGCTCGAGAGCGCCGGCGTACGCGCGCGGAACCTCGCGCGCTGCATGCCGCGCCAGGGCTTCTCGCTCTGCGTGCCGATCATGAGCCAGGGCCGGGCGGTCGGCGTGATCCTGATGGGGCCGTCGTCGCGGCACCTCCCGCACGCGAAGGAAATCGGGCGCACGATCGCGCTGATCGCCTCGGTCGCCATTGCGAGCGCCGACGTCCTCCGCCGGGAACGCTCCCTCGCCCGCACGGACGGGCTCACCGGCCTACTCAACAAGACGAACGTGTACCAGCGCCTCCGCGACGCGATCAGCGACGAGCAGCTGGCACGGGTCTCCGTGTTCCTGCTCGACATCGACCACTTCAAGCAATTCAACGACACGAACGGACACCTCGACGGCGACGAGCTGCTGAAGCGGATGGGCGCGCTGCTGCGCGAGAACAGCCGCTCCAACGAGGTGGTCGGGCGCTACGGCGGCGAGGAGTTCCTCGTGGTGATGCCGGGGACCTCGAAGGAATCGGCGATGCTCGTCGCGGAGCGCATCCGCTCGCTGGTCGAGAGCACGAACTTCGACCGCGCCGGCGGCCAGCCCGCGGGCAAGGTCACGGTCTCCGGTGGCGTCGCGACCTGGCCCACGGACGGCGAGGACGTGGACTCACTGCTGCGGAACGCCGACGCGGCGCTCTACGAGGCCAAGCGGGGCGGGCGCAACCGCGTCCTCGCCTGCTCGGTGCCGGAGTTCACGGGCGCGGACTTCGACGACGCCTACCTGCCGGCGGACCCGGAGCGGGACGAGGAGAAGGGCTCCGCGGAGTCCTGAGCGAGACCCCGGCCTCCGCCCCCACGCTCCGCGCGCGGTACGCTGCGTCCCGGGAGGACGGACGCATGCCCCCGCTCCGCTTCAACCACATGGAGCTCACGCTGCCGAAGGGCGCGCTCGACGAGCCGACGCGCGCCGACGTGAAGCGCTTCTACGGGGAGCTCTTCGGCTTCGAGGCGCTCGACGTCCCGATCCTCGGCCAGCTCGGGCTCCTCCTCCGCACCGATCCCGACACGAGCCAGTTCCTGCTCGTGACCGAGGCCCGGGAGCCGATGCGCTCGCCGGGCTTCGACCACCTGGGCTTCCTGGTCGAGTCGCGCGCGCGGGTGGACGGCCTGCTCGAGCGCTGCCGCGCCTGGCGCGAGCGCGACCCGCGCGTCCAGCTCAAGGAGTACGAGGACCTCGTGCAGGGCGGCGTCACCGTGCACGCGTTCTACGTGAAGTTCCTGCTCCCGCTCTGGTTCGACGTGCAGTGCATGGAGTACGCGCCGGGCAGCGAGCCGCGCCGGGACTGGCGCTTCGGCCCGAGCGCCCCGGGCGCCGCCGCAAGCTAGGCTCGGCCCCGGCGGATCCGGGAGGGGACGGCCATGCTCCGACGACTCGGCCTCGCGCTCGCGTTGCTGCTCGTGCTCGCGCTGGGAGCGCTCTGGCTCCTCGGGAGCGGCGTGCTCGGGAGCCGCTGGGAGGACGGCGACCCCGAGGCCCCGGCGCGGCCGGCGGCTCTCACCGAGGCGCGCGCCGCGGCGCAGCGCCGCGCCGCGCGCGAGGCCGGCGTCGCGAAGCCCGATCAGATCCTGTTCGGCGATCTCCACGTCCACACCACCTTCTCGCCCGACGCGTTCATGGCCGCGCTACCGCTGACGGGCGGCGACGGCGCGCACCCGGTCTCGGACGCCTGCGACTTCGCGCGCTGGTGCTCGGGGCTCGACTTCTGGTCGATCAACGACCACGACGTGGGTCACACTCCCTGGAAGTGGCAGCAGACGATCGAAGGCATCCGCGAGTGCAACGCGAAGACGTCCGCGGTGGATCCGGACACCGTCGCCTACCTCGGCTGGGAGTGGACGCAGATCGGAACCACGGCCGACAACCACTACGGCCACAAGAACGTGGTGCTGCGCGGGCTCGACGACGCCGAGATCCCGACCCGCCCGATCACCGCGCGCGTGCCCGGCGTGAGCGACGACGGCGGCGCCACGGCCTTCCCCGGCCCGCTCCTCATGGGACTCTACGCCCTCGCGAACTTCTCCTCGGACACGCTCGACTCGATCCGCTTCATGCGCGAGATGACGGATGTGCCCGCGTGCCCGGAGGGGGTGCCGGTGCGCGAGCTCCCGGACGACTGCCGCGAGTTCGCCGCCACGCCCGCCGAGCTCTTCGCGAAGCTCGACGACTGGGGCGTTCCCTCGCTCGTGATCCCGCACGGCACCACGTGGGGCCTCTACACGCCGCTCGGCTCGGCCTGGGACAAGCAGCTCGAGGGGAGCATGCACGACCCGGAGCGGCAGGCCCTGATCGAGGTGTTCTCCGGCCACGGGAACTCGGAGGAGTTCCGCGCCTGGCGCGAGGTCGTGATCGGGGCCGACGGGAAGCGGAGCTGCCCCGGGCCCTCGGACGACTACCTGCCGTCGTGCTGGCGGGCCGGTGAGCTCGTGCGCGCGCGCTGCGCCGCGGCCGGGGAGTCCGACGCGGAGTGCGAGGAGCGCGCGTTCGAGGCCCGCGAGAACTACGTCGCAGCCGACACGGCCGGGCACCTGACCGTGCCCGGCGCGACGCCCGACGAGTGGCTCGACTCCGGCCAGTGCCGCGACTGCTTCCAGCCCGCCTTCAACTACCGGCCGAGGAGCTCCGTCCAGTACATCATGGCGCTCGCGGACTTCGCCGACCCTTCGCTTCCCCGGCGCTTCGAGTTCGGCTTCATGGCTTCGAGCGACAACCACTCGGCGCGGCCCGGCACCGGGTACAAGGAGTTCGCGCGCACGCACATGACCGAGGCGCGCCTCACGCTCGCGGGCAGGCGGATGCTCGACGTCGGCGGCGGCGAGCCGGCGCCGCCCGGGCCGCGCTCGGTCGCCTTCGACCCGGCCGACTACGAGGGGCAGTTCTTCCGGCTGCGCGAGTCGGAGCGCGCGAGCTCGTTCTTCCTGACCGGCGGCCTGATCGGTGTCCACGCACGCGGCCGCGACCGCGACGCGATCTGGGACGCGATGCAGCGGCGTCAGGTCTACGGCACGAGCGGGCCCCGCATGCTGGTCTGGTTCGACCTCCTGAATCCGCCGGGCTCGACGGGTCAGAGCGTCGGCATGGGTGGGAAGACGCGGCTCGCGACCGATCCCGTGTTCCAGGTGCGCGCGGTCGGCTCGTTCGAGCAGCTCCCGGGCTGCCCGGCCGACGCGAGCGAGGCGCTCACGCCCGAGCGCGTGGCGCGGCTCTGCCGCGGCGAGTGCTACCACCCGTCGGACCAGCGGCGCGTGATCACGCGGATCGAGGTCGTGCGCATCAAGCCGCAACGGAGCCGCGGCGAGCCCGTGGAGGAGCTGGTCGAGGATCCGTGGAAGGTGCTCCCCTGCGAGCCCGACCCGGTGGGCTGCACGCAGACGTTCACGGATCCGGAGTTCGTTGCGAGCGGCCGCGACGCACTCTACTACGTGCGCGCGATCGAGACGCCGAGCGCCGCGGTGAACGCGGGGCTCCTGCGCTGCGAGACGGACGCCGCGGGCCGCTGCGTGAAGGTCCACCCGTGCTTCGGCGTCCCGGACACGGACGACTGCCTCGCCGAGACGGAGGAGCGCGCCTGGTCGTCGCCGATCTTCGTCGCGCACGCGGGCGAGGCGCGAGAGGTCGTGGTGTCGGCGCGCGGCGGAGAGCGCGGAAGCTCCGAGTAGCGGTCGCCGCCGGCAGCTCGCGCTCGTTGGTGCGCATTAGGCCGGCATCCAGGGGGCGTCGCGCGCGTCGGCCGGCGCGCCCGCGCGCGGCGTGACGTTCGACACAGGGCCCCGGCGGGACCGGGTCGATGGTCAGGCTGCGTGCCGGCTGGGGGCCGGTCGCGGCCCGCCCGGGGTCGGGGGACCCGGGCGGGCAGGGGAGCCCCATGCCTGCGAGCGACATCCTCGGCGAGCGCGACGCCGCGCACCTGCTCCGGCGCGCCGGCTTCGGCGCATCACTCCGCGAGCGCGAGCGCTTCGCAGAGATGACGCGAGCCGAGGCGGTGGACGCGTTGCTCGCCGCTCCGGCGAGCCGCGCGCGCGGCAAGGGCACCTACAAGTCCGACTTCATCTATCTCGAACGTCTGCGGGCGTGGTGGCTCAAGCGCATGCTCTCGCCGCGCTACCGCCTGCAGGAGAAGCTGGTGCTGTTCTGGCACGACCACTTCCCCTCGGCGTGGTCGCTGCCGGTGCGCCTCGATCTGCTCGCCGAGCAGAACGCGACCTTCCGCCTGCACGGCCTCGGGAGCTTCCGCGAGCTCGTGTATCGGGTGACGCGCGACAAGGCGATGCTCGAGTACCTCGACGGCCGTCGCAATCGGAAGGGAGAGGTCAACGAGAACTACGCGCGCGAGCTGATGGAGCTGTTCACGCTGGGTCCTCTCGACGAGGCCGGGAACGACAACTACCAGCTGAGCGACGTGATCGCGCTGGCGCGGTCGCTGACCGGCTTCTACTTCGACTCTTCGACGAAGCCCGAGGCGAGGATGTATCCGAACTTCTTCGACGACGGCTCGAAGCTGCTGTTCGCCGGCCGCTCGTTCGAGAGGAGCGGCGTGCTCGGCGTCGAGCGCCCCGACGGCACGCAGTTCCCGCCCGAGACCAACGTGCTCGACGCCCTCTTCGCGCACCGCGACACGCTCGGACGTCCGACCCTGGCGCGCTTCCTGACCCGGAAGCTCTGGGCGTGGTTCGCGACACCCACGGCCGACGGCGCGCTGGTCGACGAGCTCTCCGCCGGGTTCGTGGCGAGCGGCTACCAGGTCGGCGCGCTACTTCGCGCGCTCCTCACGCACGACGCCTTCTATGCGGAGGAGGCGCGCCGCTCCACGCCGAAGAACCCCGTCAAGTTCGCGCTCCAGGCGCTGCTCGCACTGGGCGCGAAGAGCAAGGGACCGCAGCTCGGGGAGCTTCTCTCGCGGATGGGCATGGAGCTGCTCGATCCGCCTGGTGTGGAGGGGTGGCAGCACGGCCCCGCCTGGCTCGCGAGCAGCCGCTACCTCGCGCGGATGGAGCTCGCGCAGGCGCTCGCGAGCGGGCGCGGCAAGAACGGCTTCAGCTGGAAGCCGAAGCCGGCGGTCGGCGCGACGCCCGAGGCGCTCGTCGACGACGCGCTCGCGCGGCTCGGCCTCGAGGTCTCCGCGGCGACGCGTCAGGTCGCGATCGACTACGTCTCGCGGGGCGAGCCCGGCAGCCCCGCCTGGCTCGAGACCCAGTATCGCGGGCTCTTCGTGCTGCTGCTCTCGCTTCCCGAGGCGCAGGTGCACTGATGCAGCTCTCCCGGCGCAACTTCCTGAAGGGCGTCACGGCCTCGGCCGTGCTGTCGAGCGCGCATGTGCTCGGCGTGGCCAGCCGCGCCGCCGCCGCGACAGGCCCGGACGCTCCCGTGCTCGTGCTCGTGAACCTCGCGGGCGGGAACGACCTCCTGAACACGGTGGTTCCGACCGACGGCGTGCAGCGCTCGCTCTACCAGGCCCTGCGGCCCGACCTCGCGCTGCCGCTCCCCTCGCTCGCAACGCTCTCGATCCACCCCGATCCCGTGCTCGGCACGGGCCTCGCGCTCCACCCGAGCCTCAGCGGCCTGAAGCCGTTCTACGACGAGGGTCGGGTCGCGGTCGTGCTCGGCGCGGGGCTCGCGAACAACTCGCTCTCGCACTTCGAGGCGGAGAAGGCCTGGTTCTTCGGCCGGCCCGACGTGCTGGTCGAGACGACCGGCTGGGTCGGGCGCCAGCTCGACCTCGACTTCGACGGCCGCCCGCACGCGGTCTCGTTCGGCGGCCTGGTGAGCCCGGTCTTCGAGACCGTGATCGCCGACTCCCTCGGCCTGCGCAGCGTGGACGGCTTCGACCTGCCGGACGACCCGCTCGCGGAGTTTCGCGACGGCGCGGCGCGCACCGCGGCGCTGCGCGAGATCCTGGACGAGAGCCGCAGCGACGAGGTCGCCGAGCGGATCGCGCGCTCGGGGCGGACCTTGCTCGAGCAGACGGCGTTCCTGGCCGGCATCCCGACCCGCGGCTGGGGCTCGGCCCTCGAAGGCGAGAGCTTCGGACCGGGGCGCGACCTGCGCGAGATCGCCTCGCTCCGCCGCCACGACGCCCAGCATCCCGAGGCCGCGACGGGCTTCTGCTTCTACCACGTCCGCGCGCCCGGCTACGACACGCACTCGCGGCAGGGAGCGCTCGATCCGAGCGCGACGCATCCGCGCCTGCTCTCGGATCTGTCGCGCTGGCTCTCCGGCTTCCAGCGCGATCTGGATGCGATCGGCGCGTCGGAACGCGTCGTCACCGTCGTCTACTCCGAGTTCGGCCGCCGCGCCGCGCAGAACGCGCAGGGCGCCGACGCCGGCACGGAGCACGGCGCGGGCGGCCTGATGCTCCTGCTCGGCGACCGCGTCGTCGGTGGCGTGCACGGCCGGCTGCCGCGGCTCGATCAGCTCGACGCGACGGGCAGCCTCGCCGTCACCACCGACTTCCGCACCGTGTACACGGCGCTGATCGAAGACCTCCTCGGCGGCGACGCGGCGGTGCTGCCGTATGGTCCGTTCGCCAAGCTGCCCGTGATCCAGCCGGCCTGAGGCCCGGGTTTCTGCTGGTCAACGCGGAGCCGATCGGCTAATCCCTCGGGCCTCGCGGGGCGGTAGTTCAACTGGTTAGAGCACCGGCCTGTCACGTCGGAAGTTGCGGGTTCGAGTCCCGTCCGCCCCGCCAGCTCTGACGAGCTCCGCTCGGCTTCGCCTCGCTGCGCGCGGCATCTGCTTCGCGATGCCGCTTGCGGGCGGGACGCCGAGGAGCACGATGAGCTTCGCTCGGCTCACCCGCGGCGCGGTGGGAGCGGGAAGAACGCACTCGTGCGGCGCTGGTAGTCCGCGTAGTCGGGTCGGCGCCGACCGATCGAGCGCTCGAGCAACGCGACGCCCGAGACGCGGAGCAGCAGGACGCTCATCGCGAGGGGCGAGAGCAGCGTGAGCCAGCCGTACGGCGTGGCGAGCGCGACCGTGAACATGCCCCAGTGCGCGAGGCAGTCGCCGAAGTAGTTCGGGTGCCGCGAATAGCGCCAGAGCCCGCGCTCGAGCACGCGCCCCGCGTTCGCGGGATCCGCCCGGAAGCGCGCGAGCTGGAGGTCGCCCACGCTCTCACAGCCGAGGCCGAGCGCGAAGAGCACGACTCCCACGCCGTCGAGGAGCCCGAGCGCGGCCGGGCCCGGCGCGAGCTGGGCGACCTGGAGCGGGAGCGACACCCACCACTGGAGCAGGCCCTGGAGCCCGAACACCGTCGCGAGGCTCACCCAGGGAAAGCGCGCGCCCCAGTGGCGCCGCATGGCCTGGTAGCGCTGGTCCTCGCCGCGGCCGGCGTTCCGCCACAGCAGATGGGCGCCGAGGCGGAGGCCCCAGGCGAGCCCGAGCCCGGCGAGGAGCGCGGGCCGCGGTCCCGCGCCCGTGCCGAGCGCGAAGGCGACGAGGCCGAGCCCGGCGATCCCCGGCCCCCACCAGATGTCGACGATGCTCGCGTCGCGGAGGCGGAGGCTCAGGAGCCAGAGCGCGAGCATGGCCCCGAGCGCGCACGCGAGCGTCGTCGCGAGGAAGGCCGGCCCGCTCACGCGCCCTTGCGCCGCGCGCGCCAGGCCGCGAGGCGCTCGGCGATCGCCTGCTCCGCGCCGCGCTCGGTCGGCTCGTAGAACGGCGCGTCGGCGACGCCATCGGGCAGGTTCCGCGTCGCCACGAACGCGTCGGGCGCGTCGTGCGGGTACGCGTACCCGGCGCCGTAGCCCTCCGCCTTCATGAACGGGGTCGGCGCGTTCCGGAGGTGCATCGGGACGGGGAGCGCGCCGTGCTTCTCCACCGCGGAGCTCGCGCGCCCGAGCGCGACGTACGAGGCGTTGCTCTTCGGCGCGGTCGCGAGGAAGGTCGTGGCCTGCGCGAGCGGGATCCGGCCCTCCGGCATCCCGATCCGATCGACGGCCTCGAACGCCGCGACGGCGAGCGGGAGCGCCTGCGGCTCGGCGTTCCCGACGTCCTCGGAGGCGAAGATCACCAGGCGCCGCGCCACGAAGAGGGGGTCGTCGCCGGCGTCGAGGAGGCGCGCCAGGTAGTAGAGCGCGGCGTCGGGGTCGCTCGCCCGGAGGCTCTTGATCAGCGCGGAGACCACGTTGTAGTGCTCCTCGCGGTCGCGGTCGTGGAGGAGCACGCGCCGGCCGACGGCGGCGCGGACGTCCTCGGGGCCGAGCGGAGCGTCCCGGGCCGGGCTCGCGCGGTGGTAGGCGACGGCCGTCTCGAGCATGCCGAGGGCGCGGCGGGCGTCGCCACTCGCGGCCTCCGCGAGCGCGCCGAGCGCGTCCTCCGCGACCGCGACCCCCGCGCCGCCGAGGCCGCGCTCCCGGTCCGCGAGGGCGCGCCGCAGCAGCTCGAGCAGGTCCTCCCGCTCCAGCGGCTTCAGCGTGAAGACGCGGCAGCGGGAGAGGAGCGGGCCGATCACCTCGAACGAGGGGTTCTCGGTGGTGGCGCCCACCAGGGTGAGCGTCCCGGCCTCCACGTGGGGGAGGAGCGCGTCCTGTTGGGCGCGGTTGAAGCGGTGGATCTCGTCGAGGAAGAAGACCGTCCGCTGGCCGCCGCGCCGCGCGCGCTCCGCGTCGGCCACGACCTCGCGGACGTCCTTGAGGCCCGCGGCGACGGCGGAGAGCGCCACGAAGCGAGCCGCGTCGCGCGGGCCGGTGCTCGCGAGGAGGCGGGCGAGGCTCGTCTTCCCGGTGCCGGGCGGGCCCCAGAGGAGCAGGGACGGCAGCGCGCCCGTCTCGATCAGCACGCGGAGGGGCGCGCCAGGCGCCACCAGGTGCCGCTGTCCCACCACTTCGTCGAGCGTGCGGGGCCGCATGCGGTCGGCGAGCGGGGCTCCGCCTCGGGCCCGGGGTGCGGCGGGCGCGCTGGCTGATTCGGGGAAGAGCTCGCCGGAGTCGTCGCCAACCGGCATGGGCCCAGTCTAACCCCTGGGGAGTTGCCGGCGGCTGGTGGGTCGGGAGATCCCCTGAGGGAGTGGGTCGAAGAACCCTCATAGGAGCGTCACTTTCACGCACTTGCTGCTACATCCGTCGTAGAATCCCCACATCGGAGACGGGCCCAGTAGGGCTGTTGCGATCGTTCGGGCTGAGCGGAGCGGGTAGATGCTGATCCTGGTTACCGGTGGCGCGGGATATCTCGGATCGATCCTCTGTGACCAACTGACACGGGCGGGCCATCGCGTCCGCGCCCTCGACTGTCTGATGCACGGAGGGCGGTCCCTGCTGGGCCTCGCCGGACGCGAGGGCTTCGAGTTCCTGCGGGGCGACCTGCGGGATCCGGACACGGTCCGCTACGCGCTGCGCGGCGTCGCGGGCGTGGTGCACCTCGCCGCGATCGTCGGTGATCCCGCGTGCGCGAAGCAGCCCGAGCTCGCGCGCGCGCTGAACGAGACGGCGTCGCTCGATCTCCTCGCCGCTGCACAGCAGGCCGGCGTCAAGCGCTTCGTGTTCGCCTCGACCTGCAGCAACTACGGCCGCATGGTCGACACCTCGGTGCTCGCGACCGAGGAGCACGAGCTTCGCCCGGTCTCGCTCTACGCCGAGACGAAGGTCGCCGTCGAGCGCGCGCTCCTCGCGCTGCCCGCGGCGCCGCTCGCGTGCACCGTGCTCCGTCTCTCGACCCTGTACGGCCTCTCGCCCCGCATGCGCTTCGACCTCACCGTGAACGAGTTCACGATGGAGCTCTTCGTGCGGAAGAGGCTCGTCGTGTTCGGCGAGCAGTTCTGGCGCCCCTACGTACACGTGCGCGACGCGGCCCGCGCCTTCACGATGGCGCTCGAGGCGCCCGTCGAGACGGTGGCGGGGCAGGTCTTCAACGTCGGCGACACGAAGGAGAACTACCGCAAGGCGGATCTCCTCGAGCTGATGAGCGCCCGCATCCCCGACGCGGACGTAGAGCGGGTCCACAAGAGCGAGGACCCGCGCGACTACCGCGTCTCGTTCGAGCGCATCCAGGAGCGCCTCGGCTTCCAGGTCACGCGCCGCGTCGGCGACGGGATCGACGAGATGCTGGCGGCGCTCGAGTCGGGGCTCGTCGAGAACCTGGCCGATCCCTCCCACTACAACGTGCGCGCATGACGCCGATCGAATCCAGTCGCGTCGTCATCCAGGCGGGCGGCCGCGGCACCCGGCTCGCGCCCTACACCTACGTGTTGCCGAAGCCGCTGATGCCGGTGGACGAGCTCCCGATCCTCGAGATCGTGATCCGGCAGCTCGTGGCGCAGGGCTTCGACCGCATCACGATCACGCTCGGGCACCTCGGCCACCTGATCATGGCGGTGTTGGGCGACGGGCGGCGCCTCGGCGCGCGCATCGACTACGTCCACGAGGAGAGCCCGCGCGGCACGATCGGCGCGGTGCGCCTGGTCGAGAACCTCGACGAGCCCTTCCTCGTGATGAACGGCGATCTCCTCACCGACTTCGACTACCGCGACTTCATGAACGCACACCTGAAGGAGGGCGCGACGCTCTCCGTCGGCGTCTACCAGAAGCCGGTGCCGATCTCCCTCGGCGTGTTCGACCTCTCCGCCGGTGACCGCATCGTGGGCTTCCGCGAGAAGCCGACGCTCGCGCTGCCGTGCAGCATGGGGATCTACGCCTTCGATCCGGGGCTGCTCGAGCTGATCCCGAAGGCGGGGAACTTCGGCTTCGACGATCTGATGGCGGTGTGCCTCGGCAACGACGTGCACGTGCGGGCGCACGTGTTCGACGGGCTCTGGCTCGACATCGGCCGCCCCGAGGACTACGCGAGCGCCGGCTGTCTCTTCGAGCAGCATCGCGAGCGCCTGCTCCCCTCCGAACCCCAGCCGCTCCGGGTCGCGAAGTGAGCAGCTGGCGGATCCCGCTCTTCGACACGCGCTTCGGTCCCGATGAAGAGGAAGCGGTGCTGCGCCCGTTGCGCGCCGGCTGGCTCACGATGGGCGAGGAGGTCGTGAAGCTCGAGCAGGAGCTCGCCGAGGCGACCGGCGCGCGCCATGCAATCGCGGTCTCGAACTGCACCGCCGCGCTCCAGCTCGCGAGCGCCGCGCTCGGCATCGGCCCCGGCGACGAGGTGATCGTCCCGAGCCTCACCTTCGTCGCGACGGCGAACGCGCCCCGCTCGCTCGGCGCCGAGGTGCGGCTCGCCGACGCCACCTCCGCGCAAGACCTGTGCGTGGACCCCGATTCGATCGAGGGCCTCATCACGCCGCGCACGCGCGCGATCTTCGTGGTGCACTACGCGGGCTTCCCCTGCCGCATGGAAGAGATCCTCGCGCTCGCCGAGGAGCACGGGATCCCGGTCGTCGAGGACGCCGCGCACGCCGTGTTCGGCAAGCACCGCGGTCGCACGCTGGGGCTCCACGGCAAGGTCGGCTGCTACTCGTTCTACTCGAACAAGAACGCGACCTGCGGCGAGGGCGGCGCGCTCGTCACCGACGACGACTCGCTCGCCCAGCAGCTCCGGCTGCTCCGCTCGCACGGCATGACCACGCCGACCCTCGACCGCCACCGCGGCATCGCCACCTCCTACGACGTCGTGATGCCCGGCTACAACATGCGGCTCGACGAGATCCGCGCCGCGCTCCTGCGCGCGCAGCTCCGGAAGCTTCCGGGCCACCTGAAGCGGCGGCGCGAGCTGTTCCGCCTCTACGCGGACGCACTCGCGGGAACGCCGCTCGAGCTGCCGTTCCGCGGCGGGCGCTTCGAGGCCGAGCTCGACGAGACTGCGGTCCACATCCTCCCGGTGCTGCTGCCGGAGGGGACCGACCGGCTCGCGGTGATGGCACGCATGAAGGCCGCGGGCATCCAGACCAGCATCCACTACCCGCCGGTACACCGCTTCGCGTGCTACGCGGAGGACGGGGACCGCCTGCCGCGCACCACGGCGCTCGCCGCGCGCGAGCTGACCCTGCCGTTCTATCCGACCCTGCCGGACGCCTCGGTTCCGATCGTGGTGGACGCGCTCATGCGGAGCCTCGAAGCGTGATCGGTGTGGAAGGCGCTGCCCGGGAACTCTACGCGGCCGACTCGCCGCGCTACCTGCAGCATGGGATGGTCTGGCTGCTCGCGAAGCGCGTCTTCGACATGGTCGTCGCCGGTCTCGGCCTCGTCGCCGCGGCGCCGCTCTTCCTCGCCATCGCGATCGCGATCAAGCGCGACAGCCCCGGGCCGGTCTTCTTCCGCCAGGTGCGCATCGGCCGCAAGCGGCGCCCCTTCGCGATGTGGAAGTTCCGGAAGATGCCGCATGACCTGCCCGAGCAGGGCCCGATGCTCACCGCGCGGAACGACCGCCGGCTCACGCGCGTGGGCCACTGGCTCGAGCGCACCAAGCTCGACGAGCTGCCGCAGCTGATCAACGTGCTCGCGAGCGAGATGAGCATCGTGGGGCCACGCCCCGAGGTGCCGAAGTTCGTGGACCGCGCGAGCTCGGAGCAGTGGGATCTCGCGCTCTCCGTGAAGCCCGGCATCTTCGGCCCGAACCAGATCCGCTATCGCAACGAGGCGGACCTCTACCCGAGGGACTGCGAGGACATCGAGGACTTCTACCTGCGGCACATCCTGCCCGCGAAGCTCGAGGTCGACGCCCGCTACGCGCTGACCTCGAACCTGCTCCGCGACGTGTGGCTGCTCGTAAGCGGCGTCCTCGCCACGACCCTCGGGCTCGGCTGCAGGTAGGCTCGGAGCACCGGGCAAGGGCTGCTGGGTCCGTCGGCGAGGTCTCCACCAGCGTCAGCCCGCGCAGCGAGCCCACGCGAGGCCTTGCCTCGCGTGAGGCGAGCGAAGTTGGAGCAAGGGCTGCTGGGTCCGTCGGC
>Ga0187893_10004341_pt1 | contig 27164 bp, 18 predicted proteins | sample MA1701074metaG_FD_139574 | JGI IMG/M metagenome (GOLD analysis project Ga0187893, IMG submission 139574) | White microbial mat communities from a basaltic lava cave in the Kipuka Kanohina Cave System on the Island of Hawaii, USA - MA170107-4 metaG ... | reverse complement strand
CCGGCGAACTCGATCCCATCCAGAAACAGGACCACGAACCGGTACGAGGAGAGGTCCCGCCCGTTGATCTGGTCCAAGTGCTTGCGCGTGGCGTACTGGAACGCCTCGCTGACCTGGCTCTTGGAGATCCAGGCCGCTTCCGCCGAAACGCGGCCTGATCACGAAACCAAGGAGCTTCTACTTGGAAACCGGGGGAAATGTCAGCGTGACGTTATAATGGGCAGCGCGCCCTTTATGGCCCCAAGGAGTCCCTATAATTCGCCACCTAGACGACCCTCCATCCGTGCGTCAGAGATTGAATGGCTCAACCTCGGTGTTGATCACAATAGCCTTGGTCTTTGGAGCGGCACTACCCTTCCTCGCGCGAGTCCCGGGTATTCCAGAGCATGGAATCGGTTGGTTGCTCGACTACCTTCGTCCCCTCACAACGGTCGGCCTCCTCTTGGGGATGCATGTCTTCCCCCTCCTCTTTCTTCTAGGCATCGCGAGAGCTTCTGAAGAATCTCGCGTCCCCTTCCTATGTGCCGTTGTCCCTGCTTACATCTTTCTCTTCTTCGCTCATGCGAGTTTAGACCTTTCGTCGGACGCCCAAGCCGGCATTGTGTTGGTAATGATTCCAATACTTGCCACGATCGTCGCGGCCCTTGGACTCGGCATCTCAACCCTTGTGCTAGCGCTTCGCCGCCGGCGCATCACCCAATGTCACACCCCGGAGCACGACCACACCGATAAGGTTCGGCCCCCGCGAAAGCCCCCATCCTGACCTCATGCCTCACTCTTCCGTCCTTTCAATTTGGCCGTTGCCGGTTGCCGATGCGACCGATTCCGGCAGCCACAAGCCGATCGTCGCCCCGCTGATGACGGGAAGGCCTGCAAACAGTGTAACCCACGTACCAATCCCAACCGCCCCGGACTTGAAAGCATCCCAACCTAGAAGGCTGGATTGTTGCATCACTGTCATGATGAGAAACACTACTGGCCCAAGACGAACCCAGTGGCGACGCAGAACCCCCGCCTCCTCGCCTCGAGGACTCGCAATTGACTCAACGGCACACCACACCAGAATTAGCAGGTTCATCCAGCTAAGTATCACTTTCAGGCTTCCCTCTGGTGAGGACGTCCACGGGAACAACGCACAATGCGCTAGCTGCGTGGGGGAAGTCACGAGAATAACTATCAGAGATATTACGCCAACTACGAGGAGCGCAACACCCCCTAATCTTCGCCACGAGTTAACACCTGCAATGGGGTGATCCAATTGTGCCGCAACCAGCGCCAGGCCCAGCAATACTGCTGCTAGCGGGCCAAACAGTCCCTTAGCAAGTTCCACGAACCACACCGGAAGACTTTCTGCGTGATCCGTCAGCCAACCCAGTTCAACGGTGGCATAGTATGCATCAAGGCACATCGGTACGACATATATCGAAAGCGTGATGCACAGAATCGCGATATACAACCATTTACACCTGACCACCCACTTGCAGAGGAGCAGGATTGCCACGGCGCACAGGATCCCGTGTATTAGAACGACGACTCCGACGCCTCTTCGGCCAACAGGCAGTGCCGGATCAGCCATAAGTTCATGGAGCAGGAGAATCGAATCGCTTATTACGAGCAGCGCAGCAAGGGAAGCAATTGTGATTCGGGATGCCAGTAGGGTACACCACCATTTCACGGTATTCCACGACCACGAATCATGAGGGCCACGCGTGGAAGGATTGTGCGGCTGCTATCTGTTGGATGGATCACACATGATCTTGCCATAGGTGAATGCACAACAGGCGCAAGCGACCCCTTGTCCAGCGTCGTAGGCTCCTTGCCCCGCTAGCGACACCGCCGCAAAATAGGCCGAGGCGCTGATCGCACAACGTCTATACCATCTGCCCCAGAAAATATCGTCTTTCGGGAACGCGGCGTTACAAGCGGTTAGCATATCCTCCAAGAAGCGTTCGTCGCATTGTTGTTTCCAGCTATTGCACGTTCCGTAGCAGATATCGTGAGTATTGCAGGAAGGGCCAAAATCGACATAATACGGCTGATTAGGAACTAGTTTGCCAAGCCAATCGTTTGCTCCGCAGCCGTTGGCGGTTGGGACATAACCACCGCCGACGGGGCATGGCGCCTGTCCGGGTGGGCATTTCTTTTGCAATCCCGAGGCGTCAATTAGTGAGGTCGGATTTGAGCCGACATACTCGTAGAGGTTTAGCGAATCGAAGTATCCGATCGGATCCCTATTGGTGAATCTCCCTCTAATTGGCAGATAGTACCTCGCCCGCATCCAGTAGATTCCTACTCTATCCAGTCGATGGCCGGTAAAAAGGTAAGGGTTTCCATGTGGCGATCTCAGTGGTGTTTCGTCCCTGTTCTGCTCATCCTCGAACCGGACTTCCGGCCCGAAGGTGGGCTGACCGTAGACGTCGTAGCTAACCCTCTCGATCAACGCTCCTGCCGGGTTTGTCAGCCCCATGACGTTCAGGATCGAGTTTTGGTGATAGAAGAGCCGCCGGAACGGTCGGTCTGCGTTTCCGTCGCTATCGTCATGATTCTTGCGGTGCCCTTTTCCCTTGTCCTCTCCTTTGTCCTCATTCTCGTCATGGTCTCCGCGTCCGAGTCTGCGGTCCATGGTGAGGTGCTCGTCGATGTACATGGGGCCCTGGACGTAGGTGGCCTCGGTGGTCCCGTCGGCGTCTTGCTCCTCGATCGTTCGCCAGCCGTCGTAGAAGAAAAGAGTTGAGCGAGACCCGCCGCCATCCGGACCCTCATCATCGTCGTCGTCGTCACCGCGTCCCGATCGAAAGTCGGTCTTGGACGCGCGGCGGTGATCTCCGTGGTAGGTGAATCGAGCGACCGGGCGGAACTTGCCCGATTCGTTGGCCCGTTCCACCCTGACGAGCCGGTTGAAGGCGTCCCAGAAGAGCCGCGTCGTCTCGTCCACCTTGTTGTTCTTCTTCAGCTTGAGGGTCTGGGTGAGGTTCCCGTTCTCGTCGTGGGTCTCCTGGGTGTTCCGGAATGTCACGTACTCGTTCATCTCGTTGACGGTGTTCGTGTCGTCGAACAGCACCTTGTTCTTGCGCTCGCGCTTGAACTGTCTCCAGTTGTGCACGCCGTCCAGGGTATAGGAGGTCTGGAACTCGGCACCGGTGGGGTTGGAAGGGTTCTTGATCCCGAACCGGACGTCGGTCACCCGGTAGACCGAATCGTAGGTGAAGAGGTCGGCCTTCCCCTGCCTATGCAGGAACTGCTCGAATTGGCGGTTGTTCTCACGATCCCATCCATAGGCGTATCCCAAGAGAACCTTGCTTCCCCGGGTGTCCCGCCAGTCGACCGGCCGCCGGTCCCCGTCATAGTTGATCGAGAGCCGGGTTCCGTTCTGATAGTCCCGACGCCTTACCCGGACGGGGCCGATGTAGAAATACTCTGCCAGGTCGGAGGTCTCGGCGTTGTCCCGGATCCGCTTTTGGCGGTCCAGCATATCGTGCTGGAACCGGATATTCCGGCCGGTGGGGTAGACCAACTGAACCCGCCGCTCTCCGGAGAACCACCCCGAGTCGATGGCCCGGAAGGCCCCGTCACCAGGATTCTGCTGTTCTTCAACCTGGCGAGAGAGTGAGTCGTAGACATGGCGGCAGTCCGTGTCGTCCCCAAGATTGGAGGGGTCGTTATTGTCCGCGTCCCGCGTGCGCCGCGAGAGGCCGTCGTATTCCATCGTCTGGAGCGTCGTTCCCTCCACTCCGGCCGCCCGGCTGACGTCGCAGCGGACGCGGCGATTCAGCCCGTCGAACGTGTTCGAAAAGATGCTTCCGTTTTCGTCCTTGAACGAGATTGGATTGTCGTCTAGGTCCAAGGTCCAAACATTAGTCGTGTTATCGGCAAACGTCTCAATCGTCTTCACGTCCCGTTGGTTGTACCCGTAGGAGGTGACGTTCCCGTTGTCATCCGTTTGGTTCTTCAGGCGGGAGTTGCCGTCCCAGCTCGAAAAGGCGCTGACGATGCCATCAGGGTTGAAGGGGTTCGTAGTATCGAGGCTGCCGTCGCCCTTGCCCCCGACGCGGAGGTGGCGGTCAACCCTGAGGGTCCTGCTGATCCCGTCAAAGACCGAAAAGACGGTGTTGCCGTGATTCGCGTTGGGGGTCCCTTCGGCGGTAGATCCATCGTTGGCGTCCGATTCGAACACGACATTATTCCTCGAGTCGTACAGAGTGCGGCGGACATGCCGGAGCGGATCGTCGAGTAAAGCGTGTCGATCCAGAGTATCGTATTCCATGCGCGTGACAAACACCTCGTCAGGGAAGGCTCCTTCCGGGCTCTTTTCGATTTCGGTCAGGACGATCCCGTTGTGGTTGTCGTCATATTCCCGCAGGGATTCATTCCCCTCGGCATCGATACGTCGCACTTCCCGATCCACCCCGTCAAACTCCGACAGCGTCGTATCGCCGTCGTCCTGAACAGCACTCACCACAATGGAGTTGCGGTCGAAGAACGCTGTATCGCAAATCAGGTTATCCCCTTGCTGATCAGCAAGTTGCGCAGGACGGATGAGGCGCGCGGCGTGACCCGTGTCAACAAACAGGTGCCTGCAGGTTTCGAACGCCCGCGAGATCTCGTCGAAGCGCATGCCCGTCCGGGCAATGAGCACATTCGTGGCCCCCGTGTCGGTCGTCGGGGAAGGCCCCGGTGGATGGCCGAAATTCGAGACTTCGACCCCATTCGACGCAGGATCAAAGGTCGTTGCCGTACGATTCCCCAGGGCATCGATCCCTGCCCTTGGACGGTCAAAGCCATCGTACTCGGTTCTGGTCCGATCCCGAAGACCATCCCCGGAGTTATCAATGGCATCCAAAATCACGACTCGATTCCTGTTTCGGTCATAGTTGGAGGTCATTGTCGAGGCGTCGAGTGAGAATGCCCCCCGCGTGTGCTCAAACTGGAGGTCGCGCTCGTCGTAGCTTGTAAGGAACTTGTTTCCCTCGGGTCGCGTAACGAGCGTCAGATTTTGGTTCGAATCGCGGTCCGTCTGAGTAACAAGTCGTGACGGGGTGCTCCCCGTCGCATCCTGATCGGTTTGCCGGACGTCGTCGAGAATGTCGTATTCGGTGAAGTGACGGAAAAAGTTCGGTGTCCCGATGAACAAATCGGTGATCGGGCGGGCTTGTGCGTCCAGCAGCACCGTCTTGTTCTCGATCGCGATCTGCAGACCGTTGTTATTGTGGTCGAAGAAGCTCTGCCGTCGATATCGGAACGGCGCCTCGCTTTGGGTCTCTACGACCTGGTTGAGTTCGTTCACGAATAGCAAGCTGTCATTCCTTCGGCCATCAATGGTGCGGATCGTATTACCCACCTCATCCTGGAAGAAATCGTTCATGATATTTGTAAGCGCGGCCGTGCGAGTACGCTTGGCGGTGAAGGCTGTATCCTGCGTGACCCGGAAGAGGTAGCCCGCTTGCCGCGTGCTCACTCCCGGCAACAGGTTCATCCCGTCGCCGTTGGGATCGTTCTCCGGGTGGTAGGCGAACTCGGTCTTGTTCCCCTCCCCGTCGATGGAAAAGAGGTATTGTCCCACGTCGTTGAATGCCTGCTCGTGCGTGATGATCTGGATCGAATTGTCCGGCAGGGTCACGGGAGGCATCTTTTTCTGAATGATATTGCCCTGGGTCTGATCCGTCCGGCCGTCCCCGTTGACGTCCCCCAAGTTGAACGGAAGGTCCGATCCCGCCGCAACGAGAAGGCTTTGCATGAACGCAGAGGAGACGCCTTTCTTTGCCGCCAGCTCGCCTACCGCAGCTGATAGGGATCCTTCCTGATAGTCGAACACCCAACGGGTCGTGAATCTCCAGGGGCCGTTGGGGGCTCCGATCTGGGGCACGAAGCTGGGGTCGTTTTCTCTGGCCTCGACGTATTTGACCGGCTGCTGGAACGCAGGCTCGTAGGTCCATCGCTCCGTGATGAACGCCTGATCTCCTCCCCTGGCGGTGTCCGGGTGTCGCGTGTACTCCAGCACGTTTCCGTGCGCCGCTCTGTCGGGGGATTGGTCGTCAAAAATCCACTGGTGTACGTTCCCTTCAGCGAACACCCTGAAGGTCATTTCTCCATCCGGGTTGAAGAACTGCTGGGTGTGGAAAAACGCCGGATCCGTAGGACGGATGCCCCGCGTGAACTCCTTTATCGAGACGATATTGCCGAGCTGGTTCGTCTCGTATTCGGTCACATTCGTGTTGCGGTCGGTGACGATCACCCGGAAGACCGGCTGGTTGTGCGGCTCGTTGGGGATGACGACCGGGTTGGCGACTATGATCGGTCCGCCGTTGGTGGGAGGAGCAAGCTGCTGGTACTGGTAGCTGATCGTGCCGCCGGCGGTGAATCCGGCCTGGTTGGTGCCGCCGACCGTTAGATGCGTCACCCGGCACGCATTGGGGCTGAACAGTTCCAGGTCATAGTCGATCTGGACCGCCGGCTCGTCCAATCCCGCCGCCACTTCGTTCGGCTTTGTGATCGTGTGCAGCAGGCAGAACGTGCTCACCACCAAGTCGACCACGGTTATTACATCGATATAGGAGAACGTCGTCGTCTTGCCGAGCGGAAAATCATTTCCCGTAATTGTTCCGGTCACCGCCGGCGAGGTGATCGCCAAGAGGTGCCTTTGAGCGTCATGGGTAAGCGTGACCGTCCGCCCCGAGCGGTCGCTCACGCTGTCCAGCATCATGGTGTCGGGGTCATAGTCGTATCTCAGGCAGCAGAGCTCTTTCTGGCTCTCGGTCGGTTCGAACGTGCAGGCGTCCTCGGGGAGGATCGTCGAGACAAAGTTGTCGAAAACGCACTCCAGCAGCCCGAACTCGTTGTAGGTCAGGACCAGGCGGTTGCCGTGGCGGTCCTTGATCTCGCAGATGAACCCGGGCGCCTGGGTTGTGGGCAGGTTCAGGGGGCGGAATGTCTCCTGGTTGCCGTTTTCCCAGGTCATGACCACGCTCTGGTCGGGTCGGACCTGGAAGCTGTTGATGTAAAAGCCGGGCGAGGACTGGGTCGTGGCGATAAAGCGGTTGGGGTCCCCGGGGTCCTGGACGAACCGGTCTGTGCGCGTGCCGTGGGTGTACAGCAGCACTCTCTGTCCGGTGCCGATCGACGAGGTGCCTATCCCCCCGCCTCCATTTCCGACGCCGTTGCCATTTCCGATGACTCCCTCTTCCACGATCCTCACGCACTTCCAGTAGTTGTGGACCCACCCGCATCCCGCGGGGGTCAGGTACGAGCGCTGGGGCGTAGTGGGGGTCGGAATTGGCGTCGGGCCGTTCCCATTGACCGAGACCAAGGCCACCCCGCCGTTGCCGGTGCCGTTACCGTTGACCACCGAGGTCTCGCCCGAGAGGGCGTTCGAATCGTACTTGAGCGCGAACCGGCAGCTCTGCGCGTCGTTGATCCGCCAAACGCCCACATCTTCGCAGATGTTCCCTTCGCACTTGTTCGTGCGGCCGGGGATGAAATCAAGCCCCAGGTTCATCCACCCAGCCTGGTCGGTCATGAACGCGACGGCGCCGTTGTGCATGTCCACTCCGACGCCCTGCAGGAACCCGTCCTGCGGTTCATAGCCGCCCACTCAGCCGCAGGGGGCGTTCCGCCAGGGATGGAACGACTCGAGCTTGGGCGCGACGATACAGTCGAATTTCTGGAGGATCTCGATCTCGCAGATATCGTCGATGAGGCACCCCAACTCCCCCGAGTCCATCGTGTCGGACGAGACCGAAAAGCTGACGATGACGCTCGTTGCCTCGGCGGGGCAGAGCTGAAGCTTGACCTGCACCTGGCTCGTGCAGTAAGAGAACCCGTTCTGGGGGCTCGTCAGCGCATGAAAGGCCGAGGCGGTCATGCTTACGGTGGTGGTCTCTATGACCTGCCCAGTCGAGGCGTTCGTGCAGGTCAGGGTGCAGTCGATCGTTCCGGACGGAACTTGGGAGGCCAGAACCATCGTGTCGATGATGATGATGAAATCCCCCTCGGGGAACGGGACGGGATCGGTGTCTCCGCCGATCTCGCAGTTGGTCCCGCCGTTCTGAGAAAGCAGGGCCATGAAGCTGCCCCCGAACGCGGGGGTCGAGCCAAAGCTGGTGACGACCTGGCCCTCGGTGTGCGAGTGCAGCGTAAACCCCGAAAGGGAACCGGATTCGAAATCCCCGTTGGGAGGCAGGGGCTCGCAGAGCCCGCCGCCGCTTGAAGGTACGGCGAGTACCGGCGCCGCGGCGGTCGCCGGAGTGCTCGTCGCCGCCGGCCCGATCAGGGCCAGAGCCAGGACGATCAGCAGCGCGCTTCTGGTCGAGCCCATGATTCCCTCCGTGCCAATCCGAGTGGTCCCGCCCGCAAGGTTGGAGGGAAAAGCCGATGCTGCTGCTGCGAACCTCCCTCACTCCACGGCTGCGCGATCCGATCAGGCTCTCCCGACGTTGCCACGGGACGCCCTCCCATCAATTCACGGTTCCCCGAGGGTCGCCGTTTCCCCTCCTCTCGCTCCGATAAGAAAGGTAGCAAATCCCATGGCCTCGATGCAAGAAATATGGGGGAGGCGTTCAAATTGGTCCCGTCAACGCACGCCCTTGCAAGTCCCGGCCCCCAGGGAGAAGAAAAAAGGGCGGGACGGGCTTGCGCCCGCCCCGCCCCTTCAGCCTCTGCGTTGTGGACAGGGCCGAATCGGGCGGCAGGCGCCGCGAAACCCGGACGTTGCTGAGGCGCCCGGTTGCAACGTACCGCGGTCCCGCCGCCACTCAGCGGTCTTTATGCTACGCCGATTCGGCCCGGGGGGCCATCTCCCGACAGGCTTTTCGGATTGGTTGCCAGGCGGCGAGGCCCGGGGTTCCAGCGGCCTTGTGTTACCCTGATGAAATGCCACGGCGGAGCGACAGGACCAAGGCGGTGGTGTGCCGGCTGTGCGGGCACGAGTTTCTTGCGATTTCCTACAGCCACCTCTACTTTCGGCACGACTGGAGGATGACCCATCCTCTGCGCCGATACCTGCAGCAGTTCGGTCTGACCACCATTCAATCCGGCCTGACCGCTCGGCGCAGGAGCATCGGGGCCAATCGTCGCTGGAAGCGGCTCGGGGTGCACTGGACCCGGAAGGATGTCCTTCGGAAAATCCGGAAAGCCGGTCGTTCGGGCGACCCACGCGCCGCGGCTGCCAGCCGGGTCATTCAGAGGAACGCCCGGCTGTACCATGCCGCGGTTCGCCTGTTCGGCTCTTGGCGCAGGGCACTCCTCAAGGCGAACGTCGATCCCGCGCGGGCATATCTGAAGCGCAGGTGGCCCGATGGGAGGCTGCTGCTAGAGGAACTGCGTCGCGCATACGCCTCGGGCCAGATGAGCAACCGACAGTCCTTCAATCGGGACAGACACGGAATCATCGAAGCGGCTCTTCGGCATTACGGGTCGTGGGCCGCCGCGCTCCGACTGGCGGGGATTCCAGTTCGTCAATCGCCGAAATCCTGGACGCAGCGCGGGATTCGCACTCGGATCCTGCAGCGCCACCGCTCCGGGCGATCGGTTCTCTACAAAGACGTCGCCAAGGAGGATCCCGCGCTCATGGCGGCTGTGAACAGGATTCTTCGCACGAGCTGGCGACGGGCCGTCGAGTCGGCCAAAGTACCCTACCCGGGCAGGATGATTTGGACCCCACGGCGGGTCGTTCAGGAGATCCGGCGTCTGCGCCGCGCCGGAGCGCCGGTCAACGCGGCAGCCGTCGCGCGCCGAAAATCCTCGCTGCGCAGCGCGGCCCTGCGTTACTTTGGTTCCTGGGACATCGCCCTAGCAAGGGCCGGACTGGAACCTGAAAAGATCCGCTTGTGGCCCCCCACCGACAGAGCCTGATCGCTGCACAAGGGGCGTCCTGCGAACTGCCCGTCGAGCTCGTCAAAATACAATGCTCGACAGGGATGATCGAGGTCCCGCCGGTTGAGCCTGAACCCTTCCACGACGCACGATTCTGGGAGCGTTCCAGGTTCCCCCTCTGCCGGAGCCGAGCCTGTCAAGACAAGAATGGCGGTGGATGCCGGAATGTTCCCAATATTTTCACGGGTTCAGCAGCAGAGACTTTTGCAAGCTCCCCGTCCGTAGAAAGGCCGTCAATTTTGCCGCCTGGCCCGGGCTAGGAGCCAGTCGCGAACCGGCCGGAGCGAGGGATGGGACGGGTCCACTCCCTTTTCCCGGATCACGCGCATGGCGGCTGCGACGTCGCCGCTCCAGCGCTCCTGAAACCAGCGAACAAGCGCGGGGCGGCAGGCGGTCGACTTGAGGCGCTTCATGGCTCTGCGCGGAACCAGGTCGAGGAATTCGCGCAGGATTCCCGCGGTGACGCTTCCCGAGGCGGCTCTGGAGAGGATCTGCTCGATCGCAGATGTATGCGCGCGCAGGAGCGCGAGCTGGTCGACGGCGAGCCTGTCCAATTGAGACTCTAGCCGCGGGCGCCAGCGCACCATCTCGATGAGGTACGCTTCGTACTCCAGCCGGACGACAGTGAAAAAGGCGTCAAGAAGATCGGGGAGCACCTCGGCTTCGAGGCTCGGAATCGAGGTCCCCAGGATCGCCTGGTTCAGATGCACGAACTCGTGCTCCATCGCAGATGGAAACCCGCGACTCCGATTCCGACGGTGCAGGATCGAAGCCACGACGATGGGAAGCGGAGCCAGATTCCGTGCTACGGATACCTCAGATGTAATCGCGTCGAATCCCGGCATGGCGGCGTCATACGCGGCGTGATCCTCGGCCCACGCGATGAGGTAGCTCTTTCCGAACAGCAGGGATCGGCGGAACTGTAGGAGCACGGATGTCTCGCCGCCGCGGCCGAGTCTCAGCGCGGCACGTCGCTCCTGATGCGCGGCAACATAAATGTCGGCCCGGTGCCGATAGTCGGCGTAGAGCGGCGCGCTGGGGCGGAGGGCTCTGAGGAGCCGCTGCGCAGCGCGTCGGGGGTCGAACGTCGTTCCTTCGCGCGTTCCCTGGCCCCTCATGCGGGCAGCCGATTATGACCGCTCGCCGGAACAAGACAAGAGAGGATGCTTCGCCGTGCCTGAGTCGGACCTGAACCCTAGGATCATCGGCCCCGATCGCGTCCGGTGGGCCAAGGCAAAGCACTTGATGGCCAGCATTGGGCATGCGCGAGGGACCGGCCGGAAATCCAGGCGAAATTTTTCAAGTTACCCCTCCCGATAGTGCCGGCTCGAGCGGATAAGCGAATAGAGGGGGAAGAAGGAGGCAAGATGCTATCCGCCACACGAAATCGGACCCCGGCCGCGGCGCTGGCCCTGCTGATCCTGCTCGTTCTGGCCGCCACCCCCGCCTGGGCCCAGGATTCGGCCCAGATGCAGAAGGCCAACGAGCAGGCCGGCGGGGTCTTTGGGTTCATCCTCAAGACCCTGGTCATGTGGATCTTCCCGGCCATGGGCCTGCTCTGCGCCCTCTACGGCCTGGGCCGGGGGATGCGCCGGGGGGAATGGGACTTTTTCGCCATGTGCCTGATCGCGGCCATCCTGATCGCCCTGACCCCCACGGTGCTGGAGAAGGTCATGGGCCTGGATTTCTCCAAGATGATGCGCTGAACGCCATGAAGCCGACGAACTTTGCCTCGTGGATTCCGAACTTCGCCGAGCCCATGGAAAGCGGCCGGCGGCTCGCTTGGCCACACCGGCTGATTCTGGCCGGTGTGGCCGGCGAGCTCCTCATCTGCATGGTGCTCCTCTTCGGCGCCTGTCCAGCCTGCGATTCTCCGCTGCGGGCGGCGCTCTCGTTCTTCGGCGCCCTATTCTACGCGGGCACGCTCGTGCTCGCGGTTACGGCTCGCAGATCGATGCTCTTGTGGGCGCTCTCGATCGCGTTCGCCGTCCACGCTGGGCTGGCGCTGCTCATGGTCTATCACGGCGTCGGCTGCCTGCTCTGCGTCGTGGCGGCCCTGCTCGCGCTCGCCAACTTTAGCCTCGCCTGCCGGATCGACCCGACGTGCCTGAAGCGTTTCGCCATCACCTTTCCTCCCACCTTCCTGACGCTGAGCTTCCTGGTTCTTTCGGCCGGCGCGCGTGCCGAAGGATGGGAGCACGAGGATCGCCCGACCGGTCCCGATCCAAGTTCGGCGACCGACCCCGGACTGGTCTGGATCACCGTGTTCGAAGTTCCCGACTGCCCGTATTGCAGGCGCCTCAAGGAGGAGGTCCTGCCGCTTCTGGACGACCCTTCGGTCAGGGTCCGGTTCACGGACGCGGGGCTGTTCGACCTTATCGACCGGGTGCCGTTCCTCGTCGTCAAGAACGGCGAGCGCCGGCGCGTGATCGAGGGACTGCCTACGATCGAGATCCTTCGAGCCGCAATCGAAGAGGTCAAGGGGGACTCGCGATGAAAGCGCTCTGGATCCTCGCCGTCGGTCTGCTTGGCGCCCTCGCGTTCGGGCAGGACGGCCAGCGGCCGATCTCTAACGTGGACAAGACAACCGAGTCGCCTCTGCGAGGCGTGAGCCGCGGGGACGAGTACGCGAGCGGCCGGAGCATCCGGGTGGCAGTTCCCTATTCCTCGCGCGCCGCCCTGGTCACCTGCGTGAGCTTTCCCGAAAAAAGCATCCGCTCGATCGTGGCCGCATGGGCCGAATCCAACGTCTCCTTGGAGCACTCGGGCGGCAACCTTTTCATCAAGCTGCTCCGGGAAAGCGAGGGGCATATCGACGTGATCGGGGGGTCGGGCCGGCTATACCGGCTCTACATAAGCCCGGCGACCTCCGGCGCTTATGACGAGACCCTCCAAGTGACGCTGGCCGAGGAGGCCCCTCCAAGGAAGGAGAGCAAGCCTTCGGCCCAGGTCAGGTCACAGGCACTGGACCTCATCCTGGCGATGCGCCGCGTGGAGCAGCCGGAAGGCGCGCTCGTCTCGGGGGGACCGGATCACGCCGTCCAGGCCACGCCCGACGCCGAGATGTTCATCCGCTTGGTGTACGAGCAGGACGGATTCGTCGGCTATGTGATCGAGCTGAAGAACCGGTCCGAGAGGGAGCTTTCGCTCGACCTCTCCCGATACCAGGGCGAGGGGCTGCTTTTGATCGGCGCCCGGGAAATGTCCGTCAAGCCCGGCGCTTTTACGCTTCTGTATCTCGTTTTCGCCGAGGAGAACTAATGTCCGCATCCCAAGGCTTCAAGGCAACGCTCTCGCGGCTGTGGGGCAACAAGTGGCTGCGCTACGTCGGGATCATCTTCGTCCTGCTGACGGCGCTGCTGGTCATGGCGTCGCTGTCGGCTCCCCGCTCCAAGCAAGGGGACAATGCCCCGAAATCCGATCCGACATCCGGGGATTCGGGTCGCTTTGACGACGCGGTTCCCTCGGCCTTGGAAATCCGGGCGTTCGCCAATGCGTTCTCCTCGGAAATCGGCGCGCAGCGCGAGCGCGTCTCCAAGCTCGGCGGCCAAATCGAGGCCCTGGACAAGCGGGTCGGGGAGCTTGCCGCCCTGAACCGCCAGTTCGTCGAGGTGGTCCAGCTTCTGCAACAAGAGGTCAGCGATAACCGCCGGCCCGGAACCGGCAAGGACGATCCGCGGCCTCAAGGGGACATTTCCAACGTCCGCCGCGAAACGTCCGAGCCCTCAAGGCTCCGAATCCTCGTTGTCGATCCGAACGCCGATTCCAAGGACCCGGGCGAACCGAAACGCCTCGTGCGTGTTCCCGCCGGGTCGTTCGCTTCCTGCACGCTTCTCACGGGAATTTATGCGCCCACGACCGGCGAGCCGCTTCCGGTCCTGCTTCGCGTGGACGAGCTGGCGATCGGGCCCAACAAGAGCCGGGTCCCGATCCGCGGCGCGTTTCTCGTGGGCAAGGCACAAGGCGACGCCAACTCTCATCGCGCGATCGTGCAGCTCGTCTCGCTCTCGCTCGTGCTGGGTGACGGAACGGCCGTCGAGGTGCCGGTCAACGGATACATCGCCGACAAGGACGGGGTCCAAGGCGCGCGCGGCCAGTACGTGTACCGGATCGGGGAGATCGCCGGGCACGCCTCGCTCGCGGCGGGGCTCGAAGGGCTCTCGGAGACGTTTCGGGCGATCAACAGCACGCGGCTGGTCAATCCCCTGGGCGGCGTGACCGATTCGATCGACCCGAACAATGCCGCCAAGGTCGTCGGGGTCTCCTCGGCGAGCAAGGCGCTCTCGCGGCTATCGGAAGTCTTCACCAGGCGGCTGGACGAGGTGGTTCCGGCCATCCACGTTACAAACGGACGGCCCGTGACCGCGGTCTTTCTCCAGTCGGTGACCCTGCAAGGATTCGAATTGGAGCAGCTCCATGAAAAAGACCGAGGCAAATCGCCCTATGGGGGACTGGATGCGCATCGCTAGGACCGGGCTCTTGGCCCTGCCGGCGATCCTCGTCGGCTGCGCGGGCGGCGGCGGGCTGGAAAAAGGCAGCGACGTCCGCTCGGTCTATGCCGCGGGGAATCGGCCCACTCTTCATGTCCGGGACGCCACGAGCCCCATCGCCACGGAAAAGGTGGTGCCCGTCGTAACGGCCCCGGAGGTGTTCGCCCTGTACGTCCCCGGCCATGTGGACCGGGACCGGGACATGTACGTGGGGGAGCACTGGCTCTTCGTCAAGCTGCGCGAATCGACCTGGAATTTTTCGAAAAACGTGCAGAAACCTGTCACGCCAGAGGGGCCCGCCGACATGAACAAATTAAGGCTTGCGGTGCCCCGGATCGAAGCCGTGGGCCGAATTCTGGTGCCGCATGAAAAGGCCAAAGACACGAAACGGGAGTACATCAATGGCAGATAAACGCGGATCGGCCGGAACACCCTCGGTGGCGACGTTCCTGCTGTACGAGGATTTCGACCCCAAGGACCGCCTGTTCGTCCAGACGGACGGAAGCGTGAGCGTTATCTGGGAGATCGGCCAGATTCCGGCCGAGAGCCTTGACACCGATGGCCTGGGCAGGATCTCCGAGGTCGTCTCCTCGGCGCTGCGCCGGGTGCCCGAGGGTTTCCAGGCGCAGGTCGTGTACCACTCCAGCAGAGACACTGCCCAATCGCTGGAGCGCTGGTCCGAGGGGGCCCGCTCGGACGGCGTATTCGAGGCGCTGACCCTGGCCCGGGCCCGCAAGACCCAGGACCTCTCGCTCCCCGACGTCGTCGGCGAGTTCGTCGCCAAGAGGATATCGGTGTACCTGTCGCTCAAGCGGGCCGTCGATTGGAAGAGCCCCGGATTCTCCCGGCGCCTCCGGGCCCTCTTTGCGGGCGAAGAGATCCTCAAAGAGTCGCTCTACGCCCAGTACGAGCGCCGAAGGTCCGAGCTTCTGCAGGTGGCCCGGCAGATCGAGGCCTCGTTCGGGCAGCTCGGCGTCGCGCCCAAGCGGCTGGACTCGAACGGCCTGCTTGCCCTGGTCCACGAGCTTCTAAATCCCGAAAGGAGCCGATTGGCCCACCGGCCCCCCAAGGACGACGGAACCAGGCCCCTCTCCCAGCGCATCAGCCTGCCCGAGTTCGACTGGGACAAGGGCGGCGGCAACGTGCGGATGGACGGCTACTTCCATCGGGTCCTGACCGTGACGGACCTGCCCGAAGAGTCATTCTCGGGGATGCTCTCCCTGGAGACGCATGGCCGCGCCGCGCTGGACGCGGCGCCCGAGCTGATCGTCAGCATGAACGTGCAGTTCCTGGATCCGCCCGCTGAGAGGCGCAGGCTCAAGATGAGAAAGCGTCTCGTCTTTTCCCAGATGGGCAGCCGCGACGGACAGGTCGAAGCCGGCGCGGCCCGCGAGGAGCTGGACGCGGCGCTCTACGACATGTACGCGGCGGGCGAGGTCGGCCTGCGGGCGAGGATCTGCTTTATCGTGCGGGACCGCAACGCGGACGAGCTGGACCATCGCGTCAAGGATTTGCAGAGCTCGCTCGCGTCCGTTGGGATCGAAACTGTGGAGGACCAGGCATACGCGGGAAACCTGCTGCTGCAGTCCATGCCGCTGGCCTATGTCCCCGAGACGGACGAGGCGATCAAGCGGTACCGGTGGATGGAATCGATGAACCTGGCGCACCTGCTGCCGGTCTACGGCGCGTTCAAGGGGACCCCGACGCCGGACCTGCTCCTTTTGAACCGGCGTGGAGAGCCGGTCACGTTTTCGCTGTTCGACAGCGAAACTGCGCCGCACGCGATCGCCGCCGGCGTGACCGGAAGCGGCAAGAGCGTCTGGGGCCAGAACCTTCTCATCTCGGGGCTGCGTCGCGGGACGCGGTGCTTTGTCCTTGACCGCGGGCACAGCTACCGGAGATTGTGCGGCCTGCTCGGGGGCGAGTACGTCTCCTTTGACATCAGAAAACCCATCTGCATCAACCCGTTCGGCAGCTCGTGCGATTCGGAAAAGCTCGTGTTTATGATCAACCTGGTGGGTGAGCTGGCGACGCACGGCGAGCGGCAGATCACGCCCAAGGAACAAGGCCTCGTAACCCGCGCGATCCGCGAGGCCTACTTTGGCAAGCCGGGACAATCGATTGATCTGGAGGACGTCAGGCAGCACCTTCGGGCCCTGACCGCCGAGGACGCCGCGGCCGGAGACCTGGCGCTGGCGCTGGAGGTGTTCGTGGGCCAGGGCCCCTATGCCGGCTTTTTCCTGGGCGAAAACCAGCTCGCGATGGACTCGGCCCTGACCGTGTTCGAATTGGGCGAGCTCGCCCTGCGCAAAGAGATCGCAAGCTCGCTCTTGATGGCGCTGGTCTACAACGTCACGGGCCGCTGCATGTCCGACATGAACGAGGAAAAGCTGCTTCTCGTGGACGAGGCCTGGACCCTGCTCAAGACCCCCAACACGGCCAAGTTTCTGGAGAACGTCTTTCGCACCTTTCGCAAGTACCGGACGGCCGCAGTCATGGTCACCCAGCAGGTCACCGATTTCGACGGTCCGGTCGGCCGGGCGATCCTGGCCAACGCGCCCAACCGCATCTATCTCAAGCAGCCCTCCGAAGCGGTCCGTGCTATGGGCAACGCCCTTGCACTCTCCCAGGTCCAGGAAGCGATTCTGCGGGGGGTCCGCAGCGTCAAGGGCAGCTACTCCGAGGCCCTCTACCAGTGCACCGAGGGCGAGGGGGTGCTGCGCCTGGTGCTGGACGATCTCACCTACTGGATCACAACGACGGACCCCGCGGACGTCGCGGTCCTGGACGAGGCGATCAAAAAGCACATCGACGGCGACGACCCGAATCCCGTCAAGACCGCGCTCATGGAGGTGAGCATGAGGGGACACCAGAGGGCCGAGCGCCGGCGCAAGGCCGCATCGCCGCCCCAGGAGGAGGTCCGCCAAGCGGCGGGGTAATCTGCGATGGCGCTGGACGTTTTTGGTCATTTCCTTCCGGCTCTCCCCGCCGCGCTTCAGGATCCGGACTGGGGAGCGTTCGAGTCGATCGACACGGCCTTCGAGGCGGCCGGACTTCTCATGGCGCAGAGCATCGTCGACGCCCTGTTCGTCTCGCTGCTTCCGGTGATCGTGCTCTCGGGGATGGCATTTGTGATCTACCAGGCCGTCACCAAGCAGGAGCTCCAGAAGATCCTGCTTTATTTCTTCTACATCCTGGTCATCTACTTTTTCATGGCGCCGATCTTCGTCAGCGGGGAAGGCCGTTCGGTCGGCGCCCGACGGCTGCGCGCGCCGCGCCTCTTGGTCTGGATGAACAGCGTGTGCGATTGGCTCGTCGGCCGCGCGGGCGCCGACTCGGAGCACCGCTGGCGCGAGGCGTTCAAGGTCCAGACCCTCACCCGGACCCTCTCGTCGGCCCGCATCCAGGATTCCGGCCTCAAGGCGGCCTTGGGGACGTTCCTGGACAAGTGCTTCGTTCCGGCGCTCGCCCAGGAGAGCCGAGCGCATGCCGACGGGCCGACCGCCCAGGATCCGTTTGGAGGAGGCAGCTCGCCCTCATCGGTCGCCGCGGTCTATGCGAGCATCCAGTTCGACCTGGACGAGAACCGCTATGTGAGCTGCGCCGACTTGGCGCGCGGACTCAAGCGCCAGGTCGGGGAGCACGTCCAGAGCGTGCACGGCGAGGCGATCCAGGAGATCTCCACGGGGCTGGGAGAGGACACGAACAAGATCGCGGCCCTCTATGCCAGCCGTCTCATTTACAACGAAATGTACGGAGGGGCCCCGTCGGACGACCTTGACGCCCGATTCGTCCGCCACACCCCCGCGTACATCAGCTACGGGGAAAGGCTCTGGAGAAAGGTCGAGCAGCCCGAGTCCTTCTGGGACAGCGTCAATCCCATCAAGCAGATCGGCAACGCCGTTTCCGGCGCGTGGGAGTTCGCCAAAGAGTCCATCGGCCTGGGCCTCTCCTGGCTGACCAAGGAGATCAGCCCGATCTATGCCCGCTACATGGTGGTCCAGATGGGCCCGGTCATCTACGGCATCGTCATGATGATCCTGATGGCCATGTTCCCGATCGTCGCGGTCTTTTCCTTCTGGCCCTTCCAGGCCAAGGTCTTGCTCAACTTTTTCAAGGTGTTCCTTTCGGTCAAGCTGTGGGTCCTCTTTTGGGTGATGATCGGAAGGATCGAGTCCTCGGTCATGGCCCCGACGACCGAGTCGCTATTCGAGACCCACGAGGTCTCCGCCTCGTCCGTGGGCCTTGCCGCTTCGGCCATGTACATCGTCGTCCCGTTGCTCTCGTACATGGTCGTCTCGATGGGAACCTCGGCACTCGCCGTCCCCATCGCCGGCATGCGCGACTCGGGGATGAACGAGGGCTACGGCACGGTCAAGACGACGGGGCAGGACGCGATGCGCGTGGCCACGATGCCGGTGGCCGGCGGCGGCGGCAACAAGCTCCCGGCCTCGGGAGCCGCGAGTCAAAGTAGGCTTCCGGTCGGCCTTCGAGGGCAAAGCGCCGTAGGGGCCGCCGGCGGAGGTGCCCAATCGTGAAAGGGGAAAGGCCAAAATGTTTTGTGAGGTACCCATTATGGGTTATGATCCCGAACCGACGCAGAGGCTTGGATCTCCAAGGAGGGGAAGGAGCATGAACACGGGCGATACGCCTCTGCTGCCCACGCCGCCAGGACCGAAGGATTCGGACCTTCGCACGGCGATAACCCCCGAGCGGTTCGAAAAATTCCAGCGCATCATCGGCGCCCTGGCCCGAGACATGGGGCTGGACGGGGCCGAGGCCGACGACGTGATCCAGGACACGATGCTGCGCGCGATCGAGCACTACGATCCGGACGGCATGCCCTTGACGCGGTACGTGCACATGGTGGCCCACGGAAAAGTCATCGCGGTGCTTCGCAGGTTCGCCAAGTCTCCCCCCCCGGACGTCATGGACCTCAAGGACAACCTCATGGAGGAGGTCTCCGATCCCGTCGGCGGCCCCAGGACGCACGTGCTGTCCATGGAAGAGGGCCGAGCCATCCAGCAGGCCATCCTGTCCCTGGACGAGGACCTGCAGCGCTTCTTCCGGCTCCGCTACGAACGCGGGATGAGCTTCGAGCAGATCGGTGCCTGGTCCGGCCTTTCCCCCGAGCAGGTGGACACGCTTGCCAAGCGCGCGCGTCGCGAGTTCAAGCGTGCCATGGCTCTGTACTTCAAGACCGCCCTCGGGGACCCGACCAAGTTCCGCGTGCTGGACGACGCGTTGGAGCAGATGACGGATTTCTACAAGGATCCGTTCATGTGGCGTCACGCCAACAAGATGACCATCCAGCAGATCGTGGAGCGCACCCGCAAGACCGAACCGGATGTAAAGGAGCGGCACATCCAACAGCGGCTCAGGTACGCCTACAAGGTGATTCCCACTCTCAAGGGGGTGGGGACGGAGGGCTGGAACAAGATCAAGTCGCTCCTGCGCATCGATCCAAAGACCGGCTGGAAGGACGAGCCGGCGCCGGGTGCAAAGGAGAAAAAGAGGTGACCGGGAGGACCGACGCGCGGAGCCTGATCCTGGGCGATTCGATCCGGGTGGACTTGGATCGCGTCCTGGGCCGGGGAGGCATGAGCGATGTCTATGCCGGCGCGCGGATCCAGGACGGGGCCCAGTCCCCCTGCGCGGTCAAGTTCTTAAAGCGCCTGCAGGATGACCGTGTGGATCCGGAGCTGGCCAGGAGGTTCCAGCGCGAGATCAAGGTCCTTCGCGGTATCAACGAGCATCAAGGGGTGGTCCGACTGTACGAGGCCGGGGTCTCCGAGCGCGGTCCATGGTACGCCATGGAGCTGATCGAGGCGCCGACCCTGCGGACCCTGATGAAGTCCGGGCCCATGCCGGAGGCCAAGGTCCGTGGGATCCTCCGCGGGATCGCCGGCATTCTGGCGGATCTTTTCGGTCGGCACGGGGTGGTGCACCGGGACATCAAGCCAGACAACGTGTTCGTCTTGCCGGACGGCCGCTGCAAGATCGCCGACCTGGGCCTGGCCAAGGTTCTCGGGCGCGGGCAGACCGCCTTGACCAGCCGGAATGGAAGCTTTTTCGGGACGATCCAGTACGTGCCCCCCGAAGTCGTGACAAAGCCGGAGAGCGCCGACGACCGAAGCGACATTTACTCCTTTGGCGTCCTGGGCTATGAAATGCTTACCGGCGCCAACCCGTTCCTGCCGGCCGCGGATTCCCAGCCGCTTGGCGACCCCGGCGCCATCCTTGCCCAGCAGATCCACGCCAAGCCGGTGCCCCCGCGCGAGTTTCTCCCGAGGGTGACGCCCGGCTTTGAGGATTTCCTGCTTCGGTGCATGGCAAAGGACCCGCGCGGGCGCCCCCAGTCATGGACGCAGGTGCTCGACGAACTCTCCGGCAAGACGCCCGCCCGCGGCGGCCGATCCAGGAGAAGGACCGTAACGGTAACCGCTGTCGGCCTGCTCCTTCTGGCCGGCCTTGTCTTCGCGGTCAACGCCTGGGGGCCTTGGCGGCAACGGCCTGTTGCGATCGACCCCGGGTCCGGACCGGATCTTTCGAGAGGCCAAGGAGGCCAAGTCCCGGACGGCCCGCGTCCCGAACCTGGACGGGTCGAGGATTCCGAGCCGCGTCCCGGCAAGGAGCCCGTGCCCACGCCCGAGGAACTCTTGCGCCGGGCCGGCACGCTTTACAGGCAACGAGACATTCAAGGGGCTTGGAAGATCCTCTCCAAAGCCCGGGAGCAAGGGCATTCGACCGATGACCATCACGTTCTTGGGGCCAAGCTCTGGATCCTGGAACGGAACCTCGAAGCGGCACGCTCCGCCGTCGCATCCGCCGGACTGCGGCCCGGTCACCTTCTGGTACAGCTCGTGGACGCAGGCCGCAGGGCTCAGAGCCTCGCCTCTTCGGAGGAAAGGTCAATTGCTCGGCTGCGGGAGCTGATCGAGACGGCGCGAGTACTTGCGGAGCTCCGTGTCGCTCATGCCTCGGAGCTCCTGGGAGATTCCCTCCTTCACGCCGGCGTGATCTACTTCGAGCTGCTCGCTCGGATGGCCTATGATCCGGGCGCCGCCGAGGGGACGTTGATCGAGGACGCCCGTGCGCTGGACTCGAAGTTCGAACCGCCGCCCTCACCCGAATCTCCGATCGATTGTGCCAGTCTCTTCGGCGAAGCCCGCGCCGCGCTGATGCGTCAGGAAACCGCAGCCGCGGAGAAGTTGATAAAGCTCAAGGCCGAGCTCCCCTCGCGGTTCGCTCCTGAAGCGGATTCCCTGGCGTCCGAACTGTCCCTGCTTCAGGCGGCCCTCGCAGGGAGGAACGGCGAGGTCCTCAAGGCCTTCGAGAACCGGCGGCTGTCCCTCGACCAGCCCGGCCATGCCGCCCTGTCCCTTGTCGCCGGCAAGATTCGCCAGGCCGCATCGCTGACCGAGAACCCGCTCAAGGAGATCGAGTGGACCCCGAGGGTTCCGCCCCAGGTGCGGGAAGACAAGGTGTTCTTTTATCTCAAGGACGGCGCGCTCGTCCTAGAGGCCGAGACGGACATGGGCGCGTACACCTCGAACCTGCCCTTTGCCCGGCACGGATTCGAGCTGGGCCTCTCGTTCTCCCCGGCGAACGACGATGGCGAGGTGACGTTGTTCCTGACCTTCGCAAAGGGAGAAGGCGGGACGGCCGTGCGGGTTCGCAAGGACAGGCTGTTGCTGGTCGAACATATTACCGACGGCAAGGACGGCAAAGACGGAACCCTGTACGCGGAGGTGCCCGACCGTCCCGAGCCGCTGCGCATCGCGGCGATTCCCTACAAGCAATGGCTCATGGTGCTTCTGGACGATCGCCCTTGGTATGTCCTTCGGCACTCCAAGCCGGTTCCGGACAACCTGATGATCAGTGCGAAAAAGGGCACGCTGCGCCTTGCCTCGCTCAAAGTGGGCGAGAAACCCAAAGATTCGAAAGATCAAGGAGACGACCGATGATTTCACCGGCACGAGCACTCGCGCTTTCCGCCGTCTTTGCGGCGACCGTATCCGCCGGCGCGGCCACGCCGCAGGACCCCGGAGATCAGCCGGACTGGAAGTCGTCGGTCTACGGGACCCGAGAGATCAGGGTCACGATCAACGGCAAGGAGACCGATGCGATCCTCAAGGCCAAGCGATTCGAGGCGCGGTTCGCGGCCCACGAGATTAGGACCTGCCTGGGGGAACCGCTGCGGGAGTTCTTTGACCGGACGGGGATCGACGTGCTTTTCCCGGACGCCGAGTTCAAAGCCGAGCTCTTTTCCGCATCGGCCGGCCACGTTCATTACCGAACCGGGCAGGATGACAAGCTCAAGACCGTCCTGACCGACGAGGCCCAGACGGTTCGCTTTGACGGGGACGCGGTCTCCGGTACGGACGTGTACTTTATCGAGCAGGCCCGCGGGTTCGAGCTGGAAGGCAGGACCGGCGAGCTAAAGGGCAAGAGCCTGGGCCAGGTCGTCTTTCCCCCCAACGTGGTGCGGATGCGCGTCGCCGAGCCCAACGTGCCGTTTCCCGATTCGGACCTTGCGATGGCCTCGCCGATCGGCGATTTCGATTTCCAGCTCCAGCTTCACCTGTCCGAGAAACTCTCCTCGGACCTTGGCGGGGTGGGCGGCGTGCCCCCCATCGACGTCCGCGCGGGCGCCGGCGAGCGGCTGATCCCGCGTCTCTCCGCGGTGCTCAAGGGAGAGAGCCGAACTTCCGTGATCCTCATCCTTCCTTACCCCAAGGGCGAGGCGAGGGACTTGCGGGTCGCGGTCGGTTCGCACGCGGCCAGGATCGACTTGCCCGAGCGCTTTACGGCAAAGGTCCCCAAGGAAGCGACGGAAAAGAGCGCCGAGATCTCCTACGAGGCGCCCAAGGGCCAGCGGCCGGCGCTCGCTTACGGCCTCTTGACCAAGCCGCTTGATTGCAAGTCGGAGGCGGGTTCGGAAACCGGCACCTGGAAGATCGAGGTTCCGACGGACAGCTATGCGATCATCCGCTGCAAGCCCAGGGCCAAGCTCGAAAGGATCGTATTCGAGCGGGTCGCGTCCGAGCCGGTATCGACCGAGTTCTCCACGACCCTTCCGCAACACCCCATGCACGCGATCCTGACGAGCGAGCACTGGAAGGAAACATTCACGGCCCTGGCGGCTCCGGTTCCCATGCTGATGGTCGGACCGCCCGGAGGGATCAACGGGTTAACGTTTGCCAACCCCGGCACCTCGATCGGAAATCCGCTTTCCAACGGGCTCGGGTTCACCTCCGCACTTGCGCCGACTTTGCAGGTGCGCACCCAGGCGCTGCAGCCGGGCGTGTTCTTTTTGTGGGCGCCGCCGCCGGCGAACCAGCCGACCGGGCAGGCGCCGCTGCCAAAGGTCGATGTCGAGTTTCTTGCTCCCGAGGAGGACCAGGCGCGGTTCGCGTTCTGCTACGCGCCCGAATGCGAGTGCGACAAGGAACCACCGAAGGTCCACGCGGCCCACAATCCCGCGCAGTTCGCCTGCCAGGCGAGCTGGGACCACAAGAGCGCCTGCCCGTGCGGGTCCGGCGACAAGTGCGAGCGCAAGAGCCAGGACAGCACGGTCCTCAAGATGAAGATCACGATCGAGGGAGTGCCGTGGGCGACCCTGGATTACATTCCGGTGAACGTCGAGCCGTTCCGGATCGGCTCCTCCGTGCAGCAGCTCGTTTTGCAAGAGGGGGAGAACATCGTGTCGGTGTCGGTGCTCTTCAAGCCGAACAAGTCGGGCACCTACGGCCCCAAGAGCGTCGATTTCCTGCGCTACCAGACGTTCTACTACGACCAGGGGAAGATCAAAGCCAAGCCGGCTTGGGCTTCGGTGAACCTCAAGGGGGAGGCTCTCACTTGCCCGGCGGTCTGGAACTGTGCTCCCCAGCCGGGGAGGAACATTTTCAAGCCAAAGCCGAAGGAGCCAAAAATCATCATCCGAAACGGGCGAAAAAAGTCTGTAACCATCGAGAACGTAGAGCAACAGATCCAGTCGGCCGTTCCGCCCGGTGCCCAAATGGCGATCCCTGCCATGGCGAACGGCAACCAGAACACAGGCGTCTCCTATCCGGAGCAGCTCGGGGAGGACAAGACCGACTCGGTGGCGGTCTTGCCCTTTGCCCTCCCCACGAACCCCGGGATCTCCTACAACGGGAGCGCGAACGTTCCGGTACCGGCGAGCGTCACGCAGGACGGGGAGGGACTCGTCACGCGCACGATCAGCGTCAAACTGCCCGAGGGGATGCAGGCGGCGCCAGATCAAGTGGGTCTGGTCGATCAGGCTGGCAATTTCTACGCCTTTGACCCCGACGACGTAGTGGCGTGGCACTATGACGGCGACGGCAACCTGATCGGCGCTTCCGGTCGGGTCCATGTCCCGAAGGACGTCAAAGAACTCACCGGCGCGGTGGCTTCAAAGGACAAGATCGAAAAGTTCGGCGACCCCAAAAAGGTAGAGGAGGCCGACTATTTTCTCAAGATCGAGCCGGTCGAAAAGGACTGGGTCGGCAAGGACGTGACGCTGACCATCACCATGACCGAGATGGTCAGGGCCGACTTTCTCTCGCGTGCTGCGGACAGGAAGGACAAGCCCCTTGTCTACGACGTCCAGGTCGTCTACAAGTCCCCCGAAAAACTCCGCTTCAAGTACACCGAGGGCCTCGGAGAGTCCAAGCACACCGAGGGCAAACCCGCCTCGGGCGACGATCCGGTCGTTCCCGGCGTGATCACCGGAACCGTCACGATAGACCCGAAGACCTACGATCCCGAAAAGCCCTCGCCCCAGCTCGTCATGGTCGTCTGGAACCGATGGGCCGTGGGCGAGATCGACGTCGATGTCGTCGTGCAGCTCAGAAAGGAGGAAAAGAAATGAAGCCGTCGACGATCCACATGACCCTATGGGTGTCGATCGGCCTCACCCTCATTTGCTGCGCCTCGACGGACGCGATGCTCAAGTCGCAGGACGAGCAATCGGGAAACGGAGCGGCGGCAACGCCGGGCCAGCAGCATCTGCAGGGCGCGCTCACCGTGCTGGAAGTGAAACGGTGGGAGGACCTCGCGGTGGTCCGCCTCCAGAACGGGACACGAAGATCGATCGAGTGCGAGTACCGCCCACGGTTTCTTCACAGGACCGGCATCGAACTGGGCGCCGGCGAACCGGCTTGGCAGCGGGCGAGGATCCCCACGGATGGGGTTGCAATCCTGAACATCCGTATCCCTGGCTCGATCAAGTCCCTGACCGAGTCGGTCGGGATCGATGTGCGGCAGGTAAGGAGGTAGACATGTCCGGCGCAAAGCTCACCGGGATCATCGCCATGTTCGCCCTTCTGCCGATGGCTCGGTCGATCGGCTGGGCGCAGGATCACCAGACCGATACCTCGGAATCCAAGTCACTAAAGACGGTCACGCTCCACACGATCTCGCCCTACCTTCCCACCGCCGCGGCATACACTTCGAACAACGCGGCCGGGGGGATCGGGGTCGGAGGGCAGGTCAAGCGGTTCGAGGACCTCCGGGTCAAGCTGAAGGACTTCAAGCTCGCCGACGTAACGATCGACATCAACCGAGCCTCCGGCTCGGGGACCATCTATGCGGAGCAAATTGAGAGCCTCGAAACCATCTCGGGCGCCGGGGTGACGGTCGATCTGTGGGGAGGCTTTGCGGAGATATCGCTGTCGCGTCTTACCGGCAGAATCAAGGCGTGCGGCTCGACCACGATCCCGCTGATGAGCGACGGAGGAGGGGGCGGCGGAGACGCGGGCGACGCTGTCGTCTACGCGTCGGTGGACGGTGACGGGCCGTCCGAATTCGACCCGCCTCCCGATGCCGCGGAGGTTTCCTACTGTCTCGAGGGGGAGGTGGAGATCCTGGAGCTGGATATCAAGGCGCGCCTGCTGCGCGTCGACCTGTGTCTCGGGGACGGCCAGTGGCTCTACTTGGCGGCCGGCACCACGGTCAGCATCGAGAGGTACGAGATCAAGTTCAGCGACGGCCGGACGAAACACGGGACCTCCCTCAGCGTCGGCGGCTTTATCGAAGCCGGAATCACGCTGTCGTCCTCGGTCAGATTTTCCATCACAGCCACAGACACGTTCACGGGGACGGGTCGGACGACCGAACGGGACGAGGGGACGTTTGTTACCGCGGGCTTTTCCGTGAGCCCGTAGCAGGAATGGCCATGTCCGAATCCAGGTAGATACCTTGCAACCTTCCACTGTTGAACTCGCCCCGACCGTAGCGATACGATGGTCGAAAGGGAAACGAATCCCGCGGGCATGACGATCCGAGACGCGACTGTTGTGTTCACCTTGAGCGTTGCCATTCTCATCGGCGCATTTTTCGCCGCAACCCGCCAAGGGGCAGAGGATGCGAACCACGGTGCAGGCAAGGGCACGGCTACCCGCGCGACGTCGGCCCCATGGCATCCGCCCCCCCTGTCTCCCGACGCGCAAGACGGATTCCTTGAGGGTCCTGGAATCGACATGCACAAGGGCTCGATCCAGTTTCCCATGCCTCAGCCCGCAACAGAGTTCCAGTACGACCACCTGATGCGCCCCGTCCAGCAATCGGGGAAGCGGGCTGCCGAATCTGCCCCCGAGCTGCCCAAGTAACCCCTACCATTTGCCCACGTCGTGACCTGAGGGGGGGATATAATCCGCAGAGTGGTCATGGCCGCAAGGAAGGGGGTCGCGCTCTGCATGCTGGGGGAAGAGCACGCCTGGATCGCGCAGGCCGAGCCCGGCTCGTCCACCGATAAAGTCCGCCTGGTCAACCCCTTGCACGCGCCGGTTGACGAGGCGCTTG
>Ga0187893_10004340_pt1 | contig 27165 bp, 32 predicted proteins | sample MA1701074metaG_FD_139574 | JGI IMG/M metagenome (GOLD analysis project Ga0187893, IMG submission 139574) | White microbial mat communities from a basaltic lava cave in the Kipuka Kanohina Cave System on the Island of Hawaii, USA - MA170107-4 metaG ... | reverse complement strand
TGAGGATGGAAGCGCTCTACCGGGCGCGTCTGGACGGAGTGGAGCGGCGCCAGGTCAACGAGCTGCGCTATCGAGACGAGAACTACGTCGGCCGCGTCGGGTGGAAGGAGATCGTCGCCGTAGCCGGGCCCCGCGCCAGCCTGGTGGCCAGCTCCGTCCCCGAACGGGATCGCAGCCGCGCTCTCACCGACTATCCTTCCGATCTTCTCGATAGCCCGCCCCAGGATGTCGAGGCCCGCCTCCTGTTCGCGCTCCAGAGCCTGGCGCCCGAGGTGGCGGCCCCGATGCCGCCGCCGCTCCATCCTCGCGCCCCTGCTCGACGGGATCGAGAGCCGCTCCCGGTGGCCGCGTCACGTGCAAGCGCGCTGACCGTAGCCCAGCCGGACCACCCGTCTCGGGTCGCCGGCGCTGGCGTGTCCACCACTCCGGCGCCGACTCGGCAGGATACTCCGCGTTCGGCCTTCACCCAGCTCATTACAACCGGAGACCTGAGTCTCGGCGTGATTGTCCTGGCCATGATCACCGCGCTCGGCGTGGGAGCGGCCCATGCCCTCGAGCCCGGTCACGGCAAGGCCATGGTGGCGGCGTATCTCGTGGGATCGCGAGGCACAGCTTGGCACGCGGCGTTCCTGGGCGTGGTCGTCACCGCGGCTCACACGGCGGGAGTCTTCCTGCTCGGCCTCATCACGATTTACGGCTCGCGCTACATTGTGCCCGAGCGTTTCTACCCGTGGCTGGGGGCTGCCTCCGGCCTCACCATCGCTGGGCTCGGGGCCTGGCTTTTTCTGCAGCGATACGCGAGGCAAGACGGACCGGGGCAGCACGCCACCCACAGCCACGACGATCATGACCACGATCACGATGATCGACACCCGCATCACCACGGGTCGCATCACCACGGGTCCCATCATCACGGAGCGCCCGCTTCCCTGCGCGAGCTCTTCATGCTGGGAATCACGGGCGGGATCGTTCCATGCCCGGCGGCGCTCGTCGTGTTACTGAGCGCGATCGCCCTGCGCCGGACCGGTTTCGGGCTCCTACTGATCGTCGCCTTCAGCGTCGGGCTGGCGGCGGTACTGGTCGGCATCGGGCTCCTGACGGTCTGGGCCCGCCGCTTCATGGCTCACGTCAACGGCGACGGTCCCCTGGTGAGGCGGTGGTTGCCGTTGGCATCAGCAGCCGTCATGACCGTGCTGGGGGTCGCCATCGCCATCCAGGCGCTGATGGCGGCCGGGATCGTTCAGGTGCGTCTGTGAGGGGCCCCCGACCCTTCTGCTGGCTCTGACGACGCACCCCCTGGTACCCCCCTGGAGCGCCGGGAGCCTCTCAGAAGCTTCCCTTTAGTACGACAGGCCCGGTCGGCGTGGACGTCCCGCCCGCCGGCTCAATGGTGACCGCGAAGACCTCAGGACGGCTGCCCGGTACCGGATCGACGAAATGGCCACCGCGGCCCGAAGTGTCGACCGTGAAGAGGCCCGCCGGGCGCGCGGTGCCCCCGCTGATCGTCCAGAGCTCATAGGTCTTGTCCGACGGTAGCGGGGTAAGGCTTGCAACCAGCAGGTGGCCTCCGCTCCGGTCGTTCCACAAGAGGCTCGCCGAGGCGTCCGGCGCCGATCTCTCGCCGCGAAGCCTGACGACGCTGGTGCCCGGCTCTCGCAGCAAATCGATGACGTGGTACACGGCCGCCTGTTGCCGCTCGACGCGCTGGCGGAGGGCCACCGCCTGTCGCGTTGCCTGCCCTAGACGCGCTTCGTAGCGGGCCGCGACGAACATTCCGGTGAAAAAGGCCAGGAAGCTGGCCGCCACCCCCCCCGCCACCCAGGGAAACCAGCGGGGGCGACGCACGATAGGCGCGGCCGGCTCAACCCGCCGAGGGCCCTCAGCGGCAATACGCGCGAGCAGAGCCTCCTTGACGGAGGCTGGGGGAATCACGGGCGACGTCGCCCGGGCAAGGAGCGCCAGGGTCTGAGCGGACTCGCGGAGAGCGGTTGTGCACGCCGCACATCCCTCGGCGAGGTGCGCCTGAAACTGCGTCAGATCCTCACCGTCGAGGGTGCCGAGCGCGTAGCCGGACGCCAGGGTTTCGTAGGTGTCGTGGGTCATTCCGCTCTTCTCACGACTTCGCGGAGCCGCGCAAGCCCCAGGCGGATTCGGGTCTTCACGGTGCCCACGGGCTGCTTGGTGCGCTCGGCAATCTCCGTCTGCGTGAGCCCATCGTAGTAGGCCAGCTCGATGACCTCCCGCTGGACGTCAGACAGTTGGGTCAGCGCCGATTGCACGAGCCTGCGATCCTCCAATCCTTCGCCGGGCTTGCCGCCGGAACCGGTGTCCGCCGTAAGCGCCTCATCGGCCGGTGCGACAAAGACCGCACTTCTTCTACGTAACGAGCGTACCCGATCGATTGCCCGCGCGCGCGCGCGGACGGCCACCCACGCTTCTGGCGTGCCTCGTCCGGTGTCGTAGGTGGCCGCGGCCTGCCAGGTCTCCCAGAAGACGTCCTGGAGTACCTCACTGGCATCCGTCCGGTCGCGGACGATTCTGAGGATCAGCGCGAACGCCAACGCAGCATAGCGGTCGTAGAACTGGGCAAAGGCCTCGCTGTCGCCCAGCGCCATTCGCCGAATGAGCACGTCTCCGGCCGTGGCCATCTCAGTCCTTGAATACCAGAACGGGCCGGAGACCGACAGGGCGCCCGCCCCGCCGTCGGCGGGCGGTCGATCCTCACGCGGCTCTCGTCTCCCGTGTGCGAAGAGAGTCACCCCAGTCTCTCTACGAGGCTCCGCGTTAAACGGATTGCCGAGGTCGGATGATGTGGGGTGGAAGTGCGGGTTCAGGCGTATCCAGGCGACCAACTCCGCCCGATAGGGCGCTTCGCGTCGATCATGTTGGCCTCCCGGAGGTCTTCTACCCGTGAGGTAATACGTGTGCGACCGCCAGACCGGATCTCTTCCGTGTGCTCGAGACTGACGGCACTGGCACGCTGATCGGGCTCCGAGCGGGGCGGCGCCTGCATGCGGGTTCGGAGGCCTGGCAATCAATCAGTCACGCACCTCAGCCCCGCACCGCGTCAACTCTGAGAGGTCAGCAGCGCTTCAGCTTCCGCGACCCAGAGCGTCATGCCCATGGTTCGCAAGTCTTCGGCCGCCTGCGTCAGGTCGGTGCGCGCTTCCCGGGTGCGACCGGTGGACAGGTGGAGCCGGCCGAGGGCGAGGCGGCTTCGTGCCTGGAGGGGCCGCATCCCGAGCGTGCTAGCCAGGTCACCGGCCTCGATGGCGCTCACATGCTCACCCTCAGAGCCGAGGAGATATGCAAGGCCGCCGAGAATGCCCGCCTGCCTCCGATCGTCGCCGAGGGCCTGGGCGAGGGCCTCGGCCTCTCTGAAGTTCACGCGCGATCGGGCGAAGTCGCCGGTGCGGTAGAGAATCCTGGCCACGCTGAAATGCAGGTCGCACGTCAGCTCCTGGGACGCCCGGTCCACTGGCATCGCGGCGGTCGCGATCAGGGCCTGCTCGTAGCAACCCACGGCTTCGCGCCGCCCTGTCCGCGAGAAGGCGGTATCACCTGCCTGCCGAAAGAAGGCCGCGGCCTGGTCCCAGGCCTCGGCCCTGAGGTAGTGAGTGGCGATCGTGAGCGCGTGGGGCGCCAGATCGCGCGAGTGGAGATCCTGCAGGGCCTCCGCGACGCGGCGATGCAGGGTCTTCCGTACCGCGGGCAGTAGCTGTTCGTTGGCGACCTCGCGTACCCGATCGTGGGTGAACTCGAGCTCTTCGCCGACGCCATGGAGAATCCGCTGGCGAACCAGCTCCTCCACTCCCTCGCTTGCCTCGCCCTCCGTCACGCCAGCGGCTCGATGGAGCAAGGTGAAGTCGAACTGTCGGCCGATCACGGCCGCCACGGCCACCAGACGACGGCTCCTCTCACTCAGGCGCTCCAGGCGGTGGGCCACCACATCGCGGATGCGCTCGGGGAGCGGCAATCCGATGGGACGCTCGACTGCCTCCCCCGCGTCGACGACACGCAGGGTCTCCACGACCATGAAAGGGTTCCCCTCACTCGCCCGCCAGACCTGTTCCTCGAGCGGCGAGCCATCCTCAGGCCGGGCTAGATGGCGAACGAGAGCCGACGTATCCTCGCGGGACAGAGCGCCGAGCGGCAGCGGGATGGCTTGCTGCCCGAGGGTCAGCTCGTCGAGGGTCTGGCTGAGGAGCGGTGTGGCGGCAGCATCCTCGTCTCGAACGGTTACGATGACGAGCACGGGCGCGCGCTGGACTCGACGCCCGAGGAAGGCGAGCAGACGGATGCTCATCTCGTCCGCCCAGTGCAGGTCTTCGATCAGGATCACCACAGGCTGACGCGCCGCGAGACCCTGAAGCAGCTGCGTCACCGCGTCGAAGAGCCGGAGGGCGCCGGGACTCGCATCCGGCCCAGGAGGATCGGCCCCCAGCTCGGGCAATAGGCGCGCGAGCTCAATGCGCCAGGCCGGACGCAGCGCCTCGAGGGCACCAGACAGAACGTCCGCCGGGAGGGCGCGCAGCGCGTCCACCCATGGTCCAAAGGGCAGGATCTGCTCTGTCTCGTAACACTGGCCGACCAAGGTACGCCCGCCGCGCTTGTCCGCCTCCGTCAAGAGCGCACTGGCTAGGCGGCTCTTGCCGATTCCTGTCTCGCCGGTGATGGCCACGACGAGCCCCTGCTTGACCCAGGTCTGGTCCAGGAGTTGTTGGAGCCGGGCTAGCTCTGCCTGGCGCCCCACCAAGGGGGGCTGGCGGCCGTACGGCGTCGGCTGAGCCAGCAGGGGGCTCGGCGCAGATGCTTCGTCCTTCAGCGGACTCACGGGGCGTGTGACGAGAATCTCCTGGTAGAGCGCTTTTGTCTCGGGGTCCGGTTCGACGCGGAGCTCGCGCGCCAAGGCCTCGACGCAAGCCTGGTACTGGCGCAGGGCGTTGCCGCGCCGCCCGAGCTGGACAAGCAAGCGCATCAGAACGCGGTGCACCGGCTCCTGGGCAGGATCGATAGCCAGCAAGCGATGCGCACTGTGCACCGCGGCTTCGAGGTCTCCTGCTCCCCGCTGAAGGCCGAGCAGCCTGGCCAGCCCTTCCACCGCCAACTCTTGTAGGCGCAGCCGCTCGCCGATGAGCCACTCCTCGAACGGTGCCTCCCGCAGGGCAAGCCCATCGAGAAGGACGCCACGGTAGAGTGCCGTGGCGTGCTCGAGTGCCTCGCGCGACCCCTCCAAGGCAAGTTGCTCGAACTTGGCCACATCGACGCTCACCGATTCTGACGCGAGCGCTACGCTGCCACCCTCCTGGCGTAACGGGTCACCAGCCGGAAACGCCTTGCGGATCGCGAAGATCGCCTGACGGAGGCTGGCGCGGGCTTGCGGCTCCTGCATGTCCCCCCAGAGCAGGGTAGCCAGCTTGTCGCGGGGATGGGCCTGGCCAGGCGGCACGGCCAGATAGGCGAGCAGCGCCTGGGATTTCTTGGTGGGCAGGCTCACGGCGGCGCCCGACGGTACCCGAACCACGAAGCCACCGAGCAGGGTGATATCCAGGAGCGTCATGCCTATTTCACGCCCTCTTTGACGCCACCGAGGCGCCCAGACGCGCGTTTTGACGCCGGCATCCACTGATTCTTGATGGGCCATCCGGTACAACGTCAGCGTGGTCGGGCACGAGCCGACCCGACAAGGAGGCCCAGTGGCAATGAGCACGATCCCGGAAACGGTCGAGACCCCACAAGCAGTGAGTCTCGCAGCCCTGCCCGCCGGGGAGTTGATCCTGGTCGAGACTCAAAACACCCACTACCGCGTGGTCATCACCGACCCCCAAGTGGGCCGAGCTCGCATCGAGGGAGGAGGCGCTTTCCCCGAGCCGGCCGAAGTCCGCGTCGTGGGTGCCACCTCCGGCGCCGGATTTCTCAAGCCCGGCTCGATCAATGTCGGTCTGGGGATGGAGATCCTGACGGGAGACCACTATCTCGTCACCTCCGCTGTCCGCAGCATCCATCTGATGCATCGGGCCGGACAGCACCGACGGGCGCGGCCCGCCTCGGCGGGAGCCCAGACGCTGACCAGCGGACCGAGATCCGGCTTCACCAAGGTCGATACCGAGCGGTTGCTTCCACCAGGTTCCTGTGGGGTGCTCTAGCCCCACGGCAAAGCGGACAGATTCACACAGCCGTGCGCGCTGCCCACGGAGCGCTCCGTGGGCAGCATGATCGGCCAGGGTCGGAAGCCCGTCAAGGCCCAGCTCGGCTACACTTGGGTATGGACCCTGCACCCCTGCGGTCGGCGGCCTACGAGACCGGCGATGCGTTCGAGGCCAACGAGCTCTTCCAGGCCAACGGCTGGACCGATGGACTACCAATCGTGCCACCAACTGAGGCGACCACGCGACGCTTCCTGGAGGCGGCCGGGCTTGCGCCCGAGGACGTCATCGCCACCGAGCCGGTGCGCCGACGCCGCATCACCGCCGAGAAGGTCGCGATCGCCGCGGTGATGGCCGGCTGCCGGCCGGAGTACATGCCGGTGGTCGCGGCCCTCGTGCACGCCATGTGCGAGCCCGAGTTCGCCCTGCACGGGTGTACGGCGAGCACAGGCGGGAGTGCCCCGTTCGTGGTGGTCAACGGCCCCATTCGTCGGACCCTCGGCATGCACACCACTCACAACGCGCTCGGCAACGGCAGCCGCCCCAACGCCACCATCGGCCGGAGCTTGAGACTCCTGATCATCAACGTTCTCGGGGGGATCCCGGGCCAGCTCGATCGCTCCACCCTCGGGCATCCCGGCAAGTTCGCCTTCTGCGTGGCCGAGGACGAGGAAGGGAGTCCCTGGCTTCCGCTCGCCACCGAGCGCGGCGTGCCGGCCGGGAGGTCGGCGGTGACCGTGCTGGCTGCCCAGTCGCCCCACCAGCTGATGAACGAGTGGACCCGGGATCCGCGAGAGCTGCTCGAGACCTACGCGGCCGCGATCCGTCACAACATGCTGACCTACTCCATCTGGTCGGGTAACTACGCGCTGGTGATCGCTCCCCAGCATCGCGACCCAATCGCCGCCGCCGGGTGGACCAAGCGCGATATCCGCGAGTATGTCTTCGAGCGAGCGCGCGTGACCCGTCGTGAGTGGCGGGCGGTAGGCAAGGCAGCCGTGGCTGGTCGCAAGGACGAATCGCGCGTCTACCCGGCGGTGCAGTCACCCGATGACCTGCTGGTCATCGCGGCCGGCGGTCCCGCCGGCGGGTTCGGTATGATCATTCCACCCTGGTACGGCTCGAAATCCCTGGCCGTCACCCGCGCCATCGAGGAGAAGACGACGTGAGCCTGAAGGTGCTCGACCCGCGTCTGGATCCGGAAGGGGAGGCCGTTCGGCAGGCGCCGGCGCTGCGCGGCCTCCAGGGGACCGTCTTCGGTCTACTCGACAACGCCAAGATCGGGACGGGGGGCCTCTACGATCACTTGGAAGCGATTCTGCGCGAGCGCCACGGGGTCCGCGAGTTCATCCGTCGGCGGAAGCCGGACACCAGCCGCCCGGTGCCGGGCCCGATGCTGGGCGAGCTGTCGGCGGCGGACGCCATCGTCTCGGGGGTCGGTGATTGAGGGAGCTGCTCGTCGTGCAGTCTGCACGACGCCCTGGCCGCGGAGCAGCGGGGGATTCCCGCGGTGGCGGTGATCACGGATAGCTTCGCAGAGAGCGTGCGCGGCATCGCCGCCCTCAACGGCCTGCCCGAGTATCCCTTCGCGATCATCGCCCACCCCATCGCCAACAACGACGACGAGACCTTGCGAAAAAAGGCCGAGCAGGTGGCCGAACAGCTCGTCCGCCTACTGCTCGAGCGCCCAGTTGCCTAGCGGAGGCGCGGCGGGCGAGAGGAGGAGGCGCGCTCGAGCGCTACCGCACACTCGTCCACACCTGGCATCCTTGAGGGGCTCATGGAGACGAAGCCCGGCGACCACGTCGTCGTCTTCACGCTGCCCCGAGGGCGCGATGTATACTCGAAGCGGCACCGCAGCAGACGCTCCTCACACCGCGCATGCACCTCACGTCGGTTCCGGTCGCCATCGCTCGCGAGCGGCGCCGGTAAAGGAATGACTGATTGTGAACGCGTATCCGTTGCTCATCGAGTTCGTGTCCGGGACCCGCATCACCCGTGAGCCCGAGGTCTCGTCGAAGCTGCCGATCTTGCAGAATGGTCCCCCAGGAACGTCCGTGGTCTTCCGAGACGGAGCCGAGGTCCCCTTGCCGACCGATCAGATCGTCTTCGCCGAGGACGGCGGCGGCGCCGCCCATGTCGGGTTCGGTGGAATGAGCTTCGAGGGCCTGGACGGCGGCCAGTTAGTCTTCCTCCGGGTTCGCGATCTGCAGCCAGAGGCGCTGTTGTCTCCCCAGCGGGGTCAAAGAATGACGCTCGAGCCACGCATGGTCGCCTCCATTGCGGTCGACGGGCGAGTCGTGTGGCCACACTGAAACGTCTGCGAGGAAGGTGTCGGGCGCTTCAGCACGAGGCGGGAGACCGTGCGTTCTCGAGGGCAGGCTGGCGATGGCCGCCACAGAGGCCTGGGAGGACTCGGAGCAGGTAGAGCAGTAGTGTGATCATCGAGACCGGATTGTGTGCAGATGAGAGCCGCCGGATCAACGACGGGCGCACCGGCCGGGGTTATGGCGTAGGACAGGCCTTCGAGGCGCCCAATCAACTGAATTTACTAGTAAGTGCCGTCAGCACGTCGTCCGGGTGCTTTTCCGCCTTGGCGACCCGCTTCCAGTGCTTCTTCACCTTGCCGTCGGGGCCGATCCACACCGTGGAGCGGATGACGCCCATGGTCTTCCTCCCGTACATCATCTTCTCGCCGAAGGCCCCATAAGCCGTCATGACCTTGCGGTCCGGATCGGACAGGAGCCTGAACGGAAGACGGTATTTCGTGGCGAACTTTCGGTGTGACTCCCCGCTGTCGGCCGACACCCCCAGCACGACGGCGCCCAGCTTGCCAATGGCCTTGTCGTGGTCGCGAAAGCCGCAGGCCTCCTTGGTGCACCCGGGCGTGTCGTCCTTCGGATAGAAGTAGAGGATCACGTTCCGGCCGGCGAAGTCCTTCAGGGTGACCCGCTTCCCGTCGGCATCGGTCAGCGCGAAGTCAGGGGCAGCCTTGCCTTCCTGGATGGCCATGAAATCCCTCCGTCTAGAGGAACGGGTTGATGGCGCGAACGGTACCGTAGAGGCGTTCGTGCTGGAAGTCCTCCGAGATCAGCTCGGAGAGACCGTACTCCTCCGCGTAGGCCCAGAGGTGGGCGTCGAACCAGCCGAACTGATACGTGGCCCATCCCCTGATCGCGGTCCGCACAAGCGAGGTCGTCGGGTAGAGGATCACGAACTCCCGAAGGAGCTCCTCGGCCTCGCGGCGGGCGTCCTCGGCCGCCATCAGCGGGCGTCCGTTCTCGAGCGGCCGAGTGACGGCGGCCACGAACTCGACAACCGCCTGGTGGGGAATCCGTACCTGGTCGTCGGCAAGGCCGTGGCGGAGGAGACTGGTGGCCACCACCTGCTTGTCCGGGAAGCGAGGATCGAAGCGGTAGACGAGAACGTTGCTGTCAACGAGGGCGGGCACGCTCGTACAGGTCGTCCCGTTTCCATCCGCGATCGCGGCTGGGCCGGTGCTCGCCGCGGCTGGACTGCCGCAGGCGCTGGCGCTCGGTCGCTGCGTCGAACAGCCTGAGCCTCAGCTCGAGATCGGTGCTCGGCACCGCCCGATTCGGAGGCACCACCCGGATCGTATCGCCGGCGGAGACCCACTGGATCTCGTCACCCGGCCGGATGCCATAGCGGTCGGCAATGGCCTTGGGCACCGTGACCTGCAGCTTGCTCGTGACCTTTGCCACGTCCTTACTCTAGCAAGGACACCATCCTTGTCAAGAGTGACAGGAATTACCCCGGGTTGTCCGCGGCTGAGCGGTGGCCTGTCACGGCTGTCACTCTGGTTTGGGACCGGGCGCTCAGCCAGCGCGCTCCATCTCGAGCCGCGGAGCCGCCGCCGAGGGCGGGGTGTCCCCGAAATAGTCGATGTAGGGGTCGATCGGTCGTCGCCGGTCGGCCTTGAAGAACAAGCTCATGGGCTGGAAGGCCGCTCCCTCCGGAGAGGTCGGCGGCCGCGTCGAATCTCTGCAGTACCTGCGTGCGTGGCTCATGTCGTGGCACCTCGCCAGGTTTTGGTGAGGTGCAACGACGAGGCCAACCAGTCACGCTCCCGGTGGCAGCCTCACGTCGGCCAGATCCGCTCGCTCACGATGTACCGCTTGTTGTGGGTGTAGGGGCGCACCTCGGGCTTCCAGCGCCCGATGTCGGACGTCTCGTTCCACGTGGGCGACATCGGCAGGTCGGTGCGCTCGACCTCGTACGCAGCCAGGTAACGGGGCTCGCCGGGGGTTTGGGTCCGGTAGCGGACGACGTTGACGGAGCCAGGAAGCTTGAGCAAGAGGGGAACGTGCTCGCGGTCGTAGAGCTCGTTGAAGAGCGCCTCTCGATGCGGCTCCACGTCCATCATGACCCAGAAGATGTATGGGGTGGAATAGGTCAAGGCGGGGCTGCTGCCGACCCACTCGTACATGACGAGATGCCGGTTCATGGTATGGGGCCGCACGTCCTTGGACCAGCGGCCCCGCTCGCCGGCGGCCTTCCAGGCGGCGCTCTCGATCACGGCCGGGCTGTCGATCTCGTAGGCCGCCACGTAGCGCGGATCGGTGGGCGAGGGGTTCCGATAGCGGCTGGCGCGGTACACGCCGGGCACGGACGCGAGGGCCGGCGCATGTTCGGTGTCGTAGACCTCGTTGAAGGTAGCCTCGTGATCGCGAGCCACATCCATGCGGACGAGATAGAGCGCGCGCGGAGCCATTGCCGTCCTCCTTCAGTTACGCGGCGGGTGGTTGGTCCGCCGGTCGAGAAGCGCCTCGCCCTCTGCGAGAATCGTGTGCGCCATGCGGTCCCCGGCGGCGAGGCGTGTATCCAGCTCCGCCTCGGTCCACGGGATGACGTCCACCCCGACCGGGAACCCCTGCGGCAGGTAGTCGCCGATGCGCTCCCGGGGAGGGCGCGGGTCCTCATGGAGCACGACGAGCAGGTCGACGTCGCTCCCAGGGACCGCCTGGCCGCGGGCAAAGGAACCGAATACGTAGACAGCGGCGACGTTCGGATCCGGCCGGTAGCGCTCCTCGATCAAGCGGTCGAGCGCTCTACGAATCGCGGGCCGGTCCAGCGAGAAGATCTTCACAGAACCGTATGATCGCCTGAGCATCGTCGATGGCTTTCGCCGAGTCCTCCGCGGTGTAGTAGTCCATGGGCGCCCCCGACGGGAACCCGTTTGGATAGCGGGTCGGAATGTAGTGCTTGTCCAGTGCCTTCGCCCGGACGGTAAGCGGGTCGGCGGCAGCGGCGGTGCCGAGAAGCGCGGGGAGAAGGTCTGATACGGTATGACCCCATGCCTCTTCCCCGCGAGCCTGGAAGACGGCCTTGAGTGCTTTCTCGGCTCCCTGGTGCGCGGCGAAGCACGCCCACTCGTGATCGCCTCCTCCATGCGCGCGACGCGCGTGGTCGAGATCGCGACGTCCCTGCCGAAGCCAATCGTCGCTTCGACTTGCCATTCTCCAGCCTAGCAGGCCGCGGACTAACGCGCGGTGTAGCCGCCATCGACGGGCAGGGAGACCCCCGTGATGTAGCTGGCGTCGTCCGATACGAGGAAGAGCCCGGCCTGGGCGACCTCCATGGGGGTGCCCACGCGTCCGAGCGGGATGGCCGCCTTCATGCGAGCCAGATTCTCGTGCTTGTTGGCCTCGACGTCGGGACGGCCCATGAACAGGTCGAGCATCGGGGTGTCGATGGGAGCCGGACAGACGCAGTTCACGCGAATGTTGTCGGCGGCCAGGCGCAGGGAAAGCGACTTCGTGAGGCCGGTGACGCCGAACTTGGCCGCCGAGTAGACCGGACTGAACGGTGAGCCGTAGATCCCGGCGATCGAGCTGGTGAAGAGGAGACTGCCGCCACCCCTGGCGCGCAGGGCCGGGATGGCTTCCGTCGTGGTGACGATCACGCTGCGCAGATTGAGGGTCAAGGCCACGTCGTAGTCGTCCATGTCGAGGCCCTCGACGCGCCCGGGTCCGGGATGACCGACGTTGTTCCACACGATGTCGAGACCGCCCAGGGCGCTGACCGCCTCGCGCACGATGCGCCGGGCATCGGCCTCTTTCGTCAGGTCGCACGGGATTCCGTGGGCGCGCCCGCCCGCCTTGGTGATCTCGGCCACGGTGTCGCCGATCCGACCGCGATCGATATCGGCCACCGCCACCGCCGCGCCCTCTCGCGCGAAGAGCACCGCCCCCGCCCGCCCGATGCCAGAGGCAGCCGCCGTGATCAGCGCGCTTTTTCCCTTGAGCCTCATATTGCCCTCCCCGCCGCGACCGCTCCGGCCCGGCGCTACTGGACCCGGTACTCCTCGATGACCTTGAGAATGCGCTCCCGGGCAGCGGCCCTGACCGCCGGGTCCGTCAAATCGCGGCCGATATAGTCCTCTTCGACGTCGTACATCTTCATGAAGCGCGGGGGCTGACCGGGCGGGACCGCCTCCACGAAGGGGCCGGCCCCGGTCAGAACGCTATCCCACGTCTCGCGCAAGAGCGTCCAGAAGGCTTCACGGGGTCGGGCGAAGGCCTGCGCCGTCGCGCATTCCGAGTCGGGCAGGCGCACGTACCAGGTCTTGCCCGTTTCGCGGACGAGAGGCGTGCGGCCTCCCTCCCCGTGGATGGTCTTGACGTTTTCCTGGCGCTCGAGCCAGCTGCCGCCGTACACGACGATACGGGTGCCCCGCTCGAGCGTGTTGTAGTCAGCGCGGCGCATGTCGCGCGTTTCCCGGCCCGGAACCGGGGCATAGTTGGAGCACGACCACTCGGGATAGGCGGTGTCCGGCGGCGCCCACGACGCCGCGCACTGGTAGCGCAGACCGTCGTCGAGATTGGTGACCCGTCTGGTCCAGCGCCCCGGAGAGGAGCGTAGATCCCGCACGTCCCAGCGTTGCGGGGCCACGAAATCGTAGAGGAACGGCGCCTCGTACTCCCAGTCCTCCGATTGATGCCGAAGCTCACTGCCCGCACGCACGGCGCCGCCCAGATCCGTGGCGAACAGGATGCGCTGCAGGCGCAGCCGGCGGGGGGACAGCTGCTCGGCGGTGATCCACTCTTTGACCGACTTCTCGCGGTTGACGTCGTAGACGCGCGGATCGCGGACGTACCCTGGCCTGAGGCTCTCCGTCTCGACGTAGCTGTAGTCCACCAGATAGCAGCCCGTCATCCCGCGCAGGGCCCGCAGCCCACGCTCGAGCTGGCTCTCGGCGGCGCCGGTTGGGGGCCACCACGGCAGGAGCAACAGCAGACTCAGGGTGGTCAGGACACGAACGCCTGTAAACATGGCCCCACTAAATTAGGTCTAGCTAACTTCTAGCGGCCAGTCAATGTCGAGGCGCCGCCGCGGTTCCCCCTCAGTAGAGGCTCGCGAGAGACTGGGCGTTGCGGGCCTCGAGCGCCTCCAGCGACATGACACCGCCCGTCTGGTCGTAGAGGATGCACGGCATCGACGGCAGGGCATCGGGACCGGGCCAGGTCGCCTCGTCCCAGAGCTTGGCGCGCCGGAACGCGCGCGCGCAATGGAGGAACACCTCCTCGACCTCGACGCCGATGGCAAGGATCGGCGCCTTACCCTGTGCGGTCAGGGTGCGCAGCAGGGCCGGCTCGCGCGTGATGGCGGCGCGGCCGTTCACCCGCAGGGTGAAGTCCTGACCGGGGACGAGAAAGATCAGCCCGACGTGGGGATTGGCGAGCAGGTTGCGCATGCCATCCAGGCGCTTGTTGCCGGGGCGGTCGGGGATCACCAGATGGCGGTCGTCGAGCACGCGCACGAACCCCGGCGCGTCGCCCTTGGGCGACACGTCGCAGCGACCCTCGGCGTCTGCCGTCGCGAGCAGCAGGAAGGGCGAGCGAGCGATGAAAGCGCGCGCATGGGAGTCGAGAGCCGGCAACTCCTTGCGTCGGGCCACCTCGCTCGGCTCGCCGCCGACGATCGCCCGCAGGCTCTCCAGTGAGGTCACAAGATCACGGAACATGGCTATCCTCCTCCTCGCGCAGGTGCGGCAGCGAAAGTGTGCTACGTCGAGGGTCCGGGGTCAAGGTGACGAACCTCCCTTGACAGGGGCAGCAGGCGAGTGCCAGTGTCGAGTTGCCTTTCGACCTCGTTCCGAAGAGGAGGACAGACATGGACGACAAGGCGATCAAGATGACGCGCAAGGGTGGGGCGGTCCGCCTGACTTTGCCGGCCCGGGTTGCCAACGACCTCGGCGCTCTGCAGCGAGGACTGAAGTCCCTGGCTGAGCGCCTCGGGCACCCGCAGTGCGCCACCGGATGCGACATCCTCCACTTCATGCTCGAGCGGGACTTTTCGTTGACCGATGCGGTCGCGTTGAATCCGCAACCTCTTCCGCCCGGGCCTGACCCGTTGCGCTTCGGACCCGTACCGGACCCGTGGCGCATCACGGTCACCCTCCCGGACAGGGTGAGCAACAACATCGACACCCTGACCAAGGCGGTATCCGTCGTGGTGGGCCGCCTGGGTTGCGCGGCGTGCTGCTCGGGCTTCGACATTCTCTTTCGACGGGAGATGGGGACGATCGCACTGGACGAGCAGGTGAATGTGGTCCGCTTCGGTGGTCTCGGCTGAGCTTCCGACGCTCGGGGTTGGCGCTGTCTACTCCGCGGCGCTCGAGCCCTTGCTCGAGCGCCACCCCGAGCTCTTCCCGGTCCTAGAGGTTGAGCCCCAGACAACCTGGATCAAGGTTCCGGGAGTGGGCCAGCCGTACCATGTCAACCGTGCGGTGCTCGAGCACATCGCACGGCTCCCGGGACGCAAGATCGTCCACAGCGTCGGTACGCCGGTGGGAGGCACGGTACCGCCTGAACCGGCACAACTCGAGCGGCTGCGCGAGACGATCGCCTACTTGGACTCGCCATGGGCGAGTGATCACCTGAGCTTCAATCAGACCCCTGAGTTCGCGACCGGCTTCTTTCTCCCGCCGCGCCAGACGCAGCAAGGCCTCGACACCGCCACGGCGTCCATCCGGGTTCTGCAGGCGGCGCTCCGCGTTCCGATTGCCGTGGAGACGGGCGTGAGCTACCTGCGACCACGGGCTGATGAACTGCCCGATGGGGAGTTCGTGGCCCGCGTCGTCGAAGGGGCCGACTGTGGGCTGCTTCTGGACCTGCACAACGTCTACTGCAACAGCCGGAACCGCCGTCAGCCACTGGACGAGTACCTCGGCCAGCTCCCGCTCGACCGCGTGTGGGAGATCCACCTGGCGGGCGGTCTGGAAGTGGATGGCTTCTGGCTTGACGCTCACTCCGGAGCCATCCCCGATGCTCTCTGTGCCGTAGCCGAGCAGCTCGTGCCCAGGCTACCCAATCTGAAAGCAATCGTCTTCGAGATCTTCCCCTCCTTCGTGCCCGTGGTTGGCCTCGAGCTGGTTCGCGAGCAGATGGAACGCCTGCATGCGCTGTGGGCGCTGCGCTCTCAGGAGCCGGAAGCGTCACCGCGCCCGATCCGGGTGCAACACGAGGGAAACACTGGCGCCGGCGCCGAACCCGCAGAGTGGGAGCGTGCGCTGGGCAGGCTGGTCATCGGTCGCCCGGCGGACGACGAGCTTAGTCGAGAGCTCGCGGGCGAGCCCGGCGTCCGCATCGTCCAGGGGCTCATTCACGAGTTTTCCGCCTCGATGATCGTGGGCGTGCTGCGGCTCACCTCGCGGCTCCTCATGCTGGCGCTTGGTCCCCAGGCCTTCCGCACCATCCTGAATGACTACTGGGCCAAGACCCCGCCTCAGATGTACGCCACCCTGGAGGCCGAGGCCTTCGCCTGCCACCTGGAGGCGTTGAACCTCAAGGTGCCACACCTGGCGAAGCTCATCGAGTTCGAACGCGCCGGAACCGCGACCCTCACGGACGGACAGGCGCGGGTCGTCCAGTTCGAGTTCGAACCCCTGCCCCTGCTGCGGGCCCTCGCCGAGGGCAGGCTGCCCGACGAGCCTGGCCGTCCCGGCTGTTACGAGATCGAGCTCACCCCCGACGACGGTGCCGTCTCCGTCACCGGTCTTGATCCTCAGGCTCTTCAGCAGGCGTTCCCGTTCCACTAGCGCGACGATCGGAGCGTGTTGAGCGTGAGCGGTCCCCACCTCACAGTTCTCCGCTTCACCGTGACCGAGCGCGCGCTGCACTGGACCTTCGCCGCCGGCTACCTCGCTCTCCTGGTCAGCGGCCTTCCTCTCATGTGGCCCGCCCTCCGGGGGCTGATCCGCGACTACACACCGGTCATGGGGGTGAGGCTCCATCTGGCAGCCGCGCTCCTGTGGGTCCTGGCGCCCCTCGGCGTGATCCTGCTGGGCGAGCGTGGCCGGCTCCGACGCACGCTCAACGAGCTCACCGGACTGACCCGCCTCGATGCCGCCTGGCTCGTGCGGTTTCCCCGGTGGCTGGTGAGCGGTCGCGAGGCGCGGGCGCGCCTGGACGAGAGGGTGGGGCGTTTCAACGGAGGCCAGAAGCTGAACGCGCTCTTCGTGCTGGTGACCTCTCTTCTGCTGGGGTTCTCCGGGCTGATGCTCACCCCGGCCGCGCTAGCGGGGCAGGGCCCCGGCACCGGAGTCTGGCGAGAGGTGCATCAGTACGTCACGTTCTTGGCCCTAGGCCCGCTCATCGGTCACGTGTACCTCGCTCTCGTACACCCGCCCACCCGCCCGGCACTGCCCGGAATGGTGCACGGACGCGTGCAGGCGCAGTGGGCGGCCCTTCACCACCCGCGCTGGCGGCCGCCGGAAGGCGAGGACCCCTGACCTACGGTTTCTTCAAGCGCATGTCCTCGTAGGGCGCCGCGAAGTAGAGCAGGGGGTTGAGGCCGACCGCGGGCTCCTCGACCCGGGGGCCCACCCCGTGCAGAGTCGCCGGCTCGAAGATGGGGGCGTACATGACGCGTTCGTGCATGAGGCGCTGGATCTGGTGCAGCATCGCCTCGCGTTTCTTCCGGTCGCGCTCTTGGGCCTGCTGGGTGAAGAGATTGTCGATGTCGGGGTGTCCGCCGTAAGCGTAGGTGCCCGTGCTGATGACGAAGGCCTCCAGCCGGGCCGCCGCGTTGCCGAGGCCGGCCGACGCCCCCATGATGACCCCCGTCAGCTTCTTGGCGCGCCAGGCCTCAAAGAAGGTTGCCCGCTCCATGCTGCGCACGCGCGTCCGAATGCCCGCCAGGGCCAGCGAGTTGGCAATCGTCTCGCCGAAGCTGGTGAACGGAGGAACTGGGGTCAGGTCGCCGGCGTCGAAGCCGTTGGGGTAGCCCGCATCGGCGAGCAACCGCTTGGCGTGGGTCGGATCGTAGGGGTGGGGCTCGATGCGCAGCGCGAACTCCATGACGCTCGGAATGATGTTGCCGGTCAGTCGCGAGAACCCCATGCGCTCGGCTTCGTTGACCGCCTGCTTGTCGATGGCCAGGTTCGTAGCCAGCCGAATGCGACGATCGGCCCAGGGTGAGCCCGGCTTCCATTGCTCAGGGAAATCCAGCCACCACACGGCAGCCGGGATGACCTTGGCCAAGCGGAGCTTGGGGTCATCCTTCACGGTCTGGGCCTCAACGCCGATCATCAGATAGCCGATGTCGGCCTCGCCAGTCTTGAGCATGGCCAGGCGCGTCGTGCGGTCGGGGACGCCCTTGATGGCGATCCGCTTGACCGACGGCTTCTTGCGCCAGTATTGCTCGTTGGCGTCGAGCACCAGTTCTACCCCGGGCGTCAGCCGCACGAACCGGTAGGGGCCGAGACCAACCGGGTGTTTCTTGAAGCCCTCCTCGCCCACCTTCTCGATGTACTTCTTCGGCACGACCCAGGCCGCCCCGGTGGCGGGGGTGGCATAGAAGCTCAGGAAGTCGGGCCAGGGCGCGTGCAGCACGAAGCGCACCCGGTAGGCGTCGATGATCTCCACGGCCTTCACCCGGGTCTGCAGTAACTTGGCCGCGGCCCCCCGGTAGCGGTGGAAGCTGAACTTGACGTCCTCGGCCGTGAACGGATCACCGTTGTGAAAGCGCAGACCTTCCCGCAGCTTGAACTCGTACACGAGCCCGTCCGCGCTCTCCTTCCATGCCTCGGCCAGGCACGGCGCCATGTCGTTGCCCGGCAGCGGCTTGATCAGCGCGTCGTGCATGGCGTAGAGGAAGACGAACGGCGTCCCGATTCCAGGCGTCTCCGCCGGATCGAGGAACGACGGGGCGAGCGAGACATCGAACGCGATGGTCAGTTGACCGTCCGGTTGCGCCTGGGCGCCGACTTCCGCGCTGGCCAACGCGAGCAACGCCACCAGGGCTGTCCCCACCAAGAATCGACCCATGGCACACCTCCTTGTGTCGGACGTGGGCTCGGTCAGGTCCGGTGCACGGTCAGGAACTGTTCGGCGACTGTGCGCCCAGGCGGCGCCAACGTCAAGGGGTTACGAGGTCCGGCGACCAGGGTCGGCGCCCTCGCGGGCGACGGCGTACCAGGGACAGACGAGGCGCTCGACCAGTTCCACGAGGCCGAACAGACCAACGGCCAGCAGGGCGAGGATGCCCATGGCCCCGAAGGCCAGGTTCGACTTCCAGTAAGAGGTAGCGGAGAGAATGACGTAGCCCAGCCCTTTGTCCGAGCCCACGAACTCGCCCACCACGGCGCCGATCACGGCCAAGGTCACCGCCACCTTGAGGCCGCTGAAGAAGAAGGGTAAGGCCATCGGAAAACGAACCTTCACGAAGGTCTTGAGGGCGCTCGCGCGGTAGGAACGGCTCAGGTCGAGCAGTTCCGGGGGGGTGGCAGCGAGCCCGGTGGCGGTGTCGACGACGACAGGGAAGAAAGCGACCAGGAAGGCCACCACGACCTTGGAGACCTCGCCCGCCCCGAGCAAGAGCAGCAGGACGGGCGCGATGGCCACCTTCGGCACGGCCTGCGCCACCACCAGCAGGGGATAGATCGCCCGGCGTAGAAACGGCGAGTAGACGATGATGACCGCGAGCGGAGTGCCAACGACGATCGAGAGCGCAAACCCGGCCAGGGTCTCGTAGAGCGTCACCGCCGTGTGGCCGAGCAGGCGCCAGCGCCACTCCCACGTCTCGGCGATGATCCCGAACGGGGCGGGTACCACGAAGGTCGGAATCCGGAAGACGCGATAGGCGAGCTCCCACACGATCACGATCCCGAGCATGACGCCTGCCGGCAGGAGCAGGGCCTTGAGGCGGCTCTCGCCACCGCTCGCAGTCACGGTCGAACCCACCCGCGCATGAACTGGGGATCGCGCCAGCTCCAGAGCCGCCCGGGGTCGCGGTCGATGGGGACCGGAGTGCTGTTCCAGGCGTATCCCTGGCGGCTGGTCGCCGCCTGACCATGGATCAAAACGCTCACCAGGAGCGACGCGGCGAAGCCGACCGTCATGACGCGCGCCCCGACGCTTCCTGTCCACGACAGTCTCGCCACCACAGGAGTCAGGAAGTACGCGAGATAGGGCAGCACATCGGAGAAGAGGCGAGGGCCGAAGGAGTCGCCCGCCCACCACGGCCGGAGTGAGGAGGCGACCACCCAGTGCGCGATCAGAATCCCGATCAGCCAGCCGTCCAGCTCGTTGCGGTCGTCGGCCCGCAGGCGGATGAGGGCGCCGACCACCGCGAAGATCAGAATCGGCGAGAACACGAAGAGGCCGCGCGCAGGGCTCACGAGATTGCCGGTCATGGCCTCCACGAGGCCCTCGGCACTCAGCATTCCTACCCCGCGGTAGTAGCGCGAGAGCACGGCGCCGTAAACCGTCCAGTTAAGGACGCCGAAGGGTACCAGGATCAGGGCGACCGCCACGAAATACCAGTGGGCCCACAGTCGGTGACGCTGAAGCACGAACGCGGAGAGGCCGAGCAATGATAGCGCGTTGGTCGGCCGGACCACGTAGGCGAAAGCAAGGGCGAGCCCGGCGACTGGCACGCAGGTCGGCCGCGCGCGCGCCGCAAGCAGCGCCCGCAGCGCGACGGCCAGGCACAGCATCGAGGGACCGTGCTGCCACATCGCGCGGCTGGCCGTGGACCAAGCCGAGGTCCCGAATGCAAAGACCGCGACCAGAACCAGGGCACGCCAGGGCGAGGTCAGGAGCTGAAGGCCCATACTGTAGATGACCACCGCGGTGGCGGCCACCAGGGCCGAGGCCACCTGGCGTTCCAGGCGGGCGGGCATGTTGAGATCCTCACGCATCCGCTGGTCGAGATCAGGGCCGCCGACCAGTCGGTAGTACTGCTCGATGAGCAGCATGAAGGGCACCGCCATCAAGGGCACCCCGAGGGGAAAGATCGAGTAGGAGTGGCCCCCTACCTGCTCGATCGCATAGCCCTGCTCCCGCGCGATCACCTCCGGGTACTCGTCGAGATTCGTATCCCCGTGGTGAAGGAGGCTGAGGGCGACGTAGAGCGTCCAGCGCGAATCGAAGGATGTGGTGACGCCCGCGCGGACGTGGATCCCGAAGACGACCAGGAAGATGAGAACGGGGATGACCCAGCGCCGCCGGCTCTCAGCCACGGCCTCCCTCGTCGACGCGCGTGAAGATCAGGGCGCGAATTTCCTGGCTGAGCGCCTTGAAGCGCTCGTCGAACTCCATCTCCACGAAACGTGGACGGGTCAGCCCCACCGCCAGCACTCGAGCCAGACGCCCCGGGCGCGGGGTCATCACCACCACGCGATCGGCGAGCAGAATGGCCTCCGGGATGCTATGCGTCACGAAGAGGATCGTCTTGCGGCGCTCCTCCCAGATGCGCAGCAACTCGAGACTCATCTCCTCCCGGGTCATGGCGTCCAGGGCTCCGAAGGGCTCGTCCATCAGAAGCAGGCTCGGATCGTGCACGAGGGCACGGCAGAGGGCCACTCGCTGCTGCATGCCACCCGAGAGCTCCCACGGGTACTTGTCGGCGAAGCCGCGCAGTCCAGCCAGCTCCAGCAGGTCGTGTGCCCGTACGCGATACTCCTCGCGCGACCGGCCGAGCATCTCGATGGAAAAGAGGACGTTGTCGAGCACGTTGCGCCAGGGAAGCAGCACCGCGCTCTGGAAGATGAATCCGACATCGGGGAAGGGCTCGCGGACTTCCTGGCCTTGAATGGTCACCTGCCCCCCCGTGGGGGGGACCAACCCCGCCACCAGCTTGAGCAAGGTGCTCTTGCCGCAGCCGCTCGGGCCCACGATACTGACGAACTCCTTTTCCTTCACCTCGAGGGTGACGTCGGCGAGGGCCTCCACCACGTCACCCTGCCGCGCGCGGTAGCTCTTGGTGACCGCGCGCAGCTCGATCATGAGACAGGGGCGGCGTAGCGGTTGATAGGGTACGGCCTGGCCACGGCCGCTCGGCAAGCCTCCGCGACGTAGGGACTGAGCTGATCGGCGAGTCGCCAGGCATCGGCGTTGGCGGTCCGGATGCGATCGGCGGCGGCCTGGGCGCGAGCGCGCAACCGCTCTTCGTCCACCGTGAGCACGCGACCGCCGCGCACGATGATGCGGCCGCCGACGAGAACGGTGTCGACATCCGCCCCGGTCTCCGCGTACACGAGGGCGGTCAGGGGGTCGTTGAGCGGGCGCAGAAAGGTCGAGTCCGCCCGCAGGAGAACGAGATCGGCGAGACGGCCCGGCGCGACAGCGCCCACCTCGTCACCGAGCCCGAGCAGCCGCCCGCTGCCGCGTGTGGCCAGCGACCAGACTTCGGTCGCCTCTAGCCAGCGGGTGCTGTCGTGCGGGAAGCGCACGTTGCCCACCAGCGCGGCCACCCGCATGGCCTCGAAGAGATTCAGATTGTCGGACGACATGGCGCCATCCGTGCCGAGGCCGACGATGACACCCGCGTCGAGCATCTCGCGCACGGCGGCGATACCGCTGCCGAGGCGCAGGTTGCTGGCCGGGTTGTGGGCGATAGCGGCCCCGGCATCGCCGAGCCGCGTGATGTCCTCCGGGGTGAGCCACACGCCGTGGGCGCCCACGAAGCCTGGGCCCAGTAGGCCCAGCGCCTCGAGGTGGGCCACGGCGGTCTTCCCCCAGCGTTCCACGGAGGCGACGGCTTGCACCTTGGACTCGGCCAGGTGTGTATGTAGGAGGGCGCCGTGCTCGCGGGCCAAGCGTGCGCAGCCCTGCAGGAAGGCTTCCGTGCACTGGGTGGGAATCGTGGGAGCTAGCGCGGCGCGAATCCTCCCGCCCGAGGTGCCCGGCCAGCGACGAAGGATGTCCGCACTGAGCCGCAGCAATCCCTCGGTGGGTGCCGAACGGATACTCTCGACCGTCTGGCGCAAAGGCTTCGGCAAGAGATCGATCAGGCCGGGCACTGTGGTGTAGAACACGATGTCCGCCACCGCCGGCGCGATCACCGCGCGCATGCCCACGTCGTCGTAGGCGCGGGCAATAGCCTCGGCGTCCTCGGGCCCCGGGGCTGGCAACCCCATGAAGAGGTCGTACGCGCCCGTACAGCCGGTCTTCAGCATCTCCACCGCGCCGAGGGCGGCCGACAGGTAGTGGTCCTCGGCCGTCCGGTTGGCGTTCAGGGCCGGTCCGTGGTTCAGCAGGTCCTCCAGCGTCCAGCGGCCGGCCAGTCCGCGCAGGAGATTGTTGTGAGCGTGCGTGTGGGCATTGGCGAACCCCGGAATGATCAGAAAGCCCGCCGCGTCGAGGGTCTCCGCGTCGGCGGGGGCCGCCAGGTGCGGGCCGACGGCGCTGATCCGCTCGCCGTCGACGAGGACGTCGGCGAGCGCGAGCCGCCCGCTCTCGCTGCCGAGGACGTGTCCGCCCCGGATGAGCACTGGCATGGCTCTACTTTCGCTCGGGCAGGAGATCGTTGGTGTACAGCTCGTCGCCCGGCACCTTGCGCTTGAGCTGCATGTACTGGGTGTAGACGTCGCGCGACTTGTCGACCCGGGCGGGCTCGAACTGGCCGACGGCGACCTTTCCGCTCGTGACCTCTTCCGTGAACGCGTAACGGCTCGCCACCGTGGCCGCCCCCACCGCCGCGTCGAGGTCCACCTCGGGGTTGTACTTGAGGAGGATGCGCGCGCCCTCCTCCAGGTTCTGGGGCGCGAAGGCATACTTCATCCCGCGGATGGAGCCACGCAGGAAGGCTCGCAGCGCGTCGGCGTCCTTGGCGATGGAATCTTCGCGAGCGAAGACGACCAGCGAGTACATGTCGAAGCCGGCGTCGGCGTACGAGATGCGCTTGAGGGTCTGCCCCTGGGCCTTGGCCTGCTTTTGCAGACGGGCCTCGTGATTGGCGAAGAAGGGCGCGCCGTCGACCCGCCCGGTGATCAGAGCGGGACCCATGGCCGCCCCGTCCATGGTCACCCACTTCACGCCCTCGGCGTTGAAACCAGCCATCTGGGCGAGGAGCGGGAAGAGGATCTGGTGGCTGTTACCCGGTGTGATGGAGAGCGTCTTGCCAGCCAGGTCCTTCGCCGAATTGATGCCGGTTCCCTCGCGCACGAAGATGGAGTGGGGCGGCCGCCGAAAGTAAGCGGCGATGGCTTTCACGCGGATGTCCTCGTTGGCGCGCGCGCCGGTCAGTGCGCTGAAGTCAGCGCTCCCGGCCTCGCCCTGCCCAACCGCGATACGCTTGATGGTGTCGCCCGACCCCGCCCCTCTGAGGATTTTCACCTCGAGACCTTCCTCTTTGTACCAACCCTTGTCGAGCGCGGTGAAATAGGGCGTGTATTCCCCGTAGGGGAGGAAGTCGAGGATAAAGGTGAACGAGCGGGCCGGCTTGGGCTGGGCGCCCACCAGGCTGACAAGGAGAGCGAGCAGGATCCCGAGGACGGCTGTGATGCGACCAGTCATGGCGGGCCTCCTTGAAGCTGCCGACGGTGGCTCGAAGGTACCACGGGGGCCAGATTGGGCGCGTCGCGGGGTTGTCTTGGTCGCCCGCGAAATCGAACGCAGCCGTGTTCAAGCAAAGAGCGCATCAGCCCAGAGGCGCCCGGCAAACATCCGCGCCGGGAGAATGTCGATCCCGTCGTCAGTAGTTGACCAGCTGGGTGTCGGAGAGTCTGATCATGATAATCGAAAGATGACCTTTAGCTGATCGTCGAGCAGAGCCGGAGTGTCTTGGGGTTAGATCGGTCCTGGGCCGGGCGCGACCGGCCGGGCGTTGATCCAGTCATCCGCGCGCGGCAGGTCGGGGTCGAAGGGACGCAGATTGTAGTAGGGAATCAGCGGGAAGTAGCGGTCGGCCAGGCGCCGTAGTTCACGCACGGGCTCGGGGTTCAGATCCACTCGAAGGTCAACGGTCGCGAAGGGCTCGCGGTCGACCACGTAGAGGCCAGACGACTGCTCGCCGTCGGGTTGACCACCCGCGTGCTTGCCGGCCTCGAGGGCTGCCAGCAGACGCTCCCACAGGGGTCGGGCGGGCTCGGCCTGAAAACTCGAGAACATGGCGTCGACCACGTCGGGCCCGACCACGGCGTTGGCGGCCGCGACCACGTTGCGGGCCGCACGGTGCCCGGCCCACGGCCGGTTGCCGGATCCCGTGCGGCCGGCGGCGTGGCCGCTCACGTCAAGGCACCCGAGTTGCCGCCGCTCCACATGGGTATCGCTAGCCGCGATCTCCTCGAGCGCCCGTGGCGCCGAGTAGCCGGCCCGCAGCAGGTTGAGGCCGAGAAAACCCAGGCGTGGATTAGTACTGGCCTGGGTCAGCACGGCCCCGACGTTGGGCGCCACGTGAATGCAGCGCGAGCCCACCGCCATCTCGCTGGTGGCGATGGCGACGCCCAGCATGCCGGTGCGCTCGCACCGCCCGATCAGCGAGAAGGTCGTGAACGCGATACCGAGTGTCTCCACGAGCACCTCCAGTCGCGGGGTCCGCCCTGCCCATAGAGTAGCCGAGTCGGCGGCCCGTGGGTCGGGACGGTGGGCTAGAATCAGGTCAGATGAGTGAACAGCTGAGCAACGCGCCCGCAGTTCCGGAGACCGTGTCGGAGCCGTTTCGTACGGCCCTCGTGATCGCCACCGAGGTGTGGATGGCCGACCAGGGTGAACGTTTGATCTCGCTCGTGCTCTTCGGATCGGTCGCCCGCGGCCAAGCGCGTCCCGTATCGGACATCGACCTCGTCATCGTCGCCACCGGCCTGCCCCGTAGCTTGGCCGAGCGCCGCCGGCCCTTTCTCCAAGCGTGGGAGCGGGCGCGCGCAGGCCAGGGTCTTCCGCATGTTGACTGGAACCTGATCGTGAAATCCCCCGAGGAGGCACGGGTGCACAGCCCGCTCTACCTCGATATCGTCGAAGAAGGCATCGTGATCCTTGACCGCGGAGACCTGGTTGGCGCCGTCCTCGCCGCGATGAGAGAGCGCATGCGCGCTCTCGGGAGCCGGCGGGTCTACCTCGCCGACGGCAGCTGGTACTGGGATCTGAAGCCGGACTTCCGCTTTGGCGAGGCTGTGGAGATTTGACCGCAGGTCGATTGGGGCGGCTGTACGTGAGCGAGGCCCAGGGGCGCGTGGCGCTCGTGAAGGTGGCGCTGGAGAAAGGACTGTGGGCGGCGACGGTGCGGGAGGCCCAGGAATGTGTGGAGCTCTTCCTCAAGGGAGCCCTCCGGCTGGTCGCGGTGGAGCCAGCCCGCACCCACGACGTGGCGGAGGTGCTGCGACGCGAGACCAGTCGTTTCCCCCCCTGGTTTCGGTCGACAGTCGATCAGCTGGCGACGATCTCGACCGAGATGGCCGGTGATCGAGGCATCGCCTTTTACGGCGACGAGCGGGAGGAGCTGGGTCCCCAGGAGTTGTTCGACGATAAGGACGCGCGCCGGGCCATGCGCAATCTGGAGTTCGTGGCTGAAATCTGCGGGCGACTGGCGTCAGAGGCGGGCTGATCCCGGAACAGAACGAGCGTCCAGGCGCCAGCCCGCCATCGTCGAAACAGGCTCCGGGCGGTAGTGCTCGGCGGGAACATCAAGCAGCCGGCTTCGTTGCGAGAAAGCCCTCGCGGTCGGCCGCGGCCAGGAGACGGTCGTCCAAGGAGACGAATGCCAAGGTCGACGGTCGAGCCTCTGCCGCGAAGAAGGCGGCGGCGAGCTGCAAAGCGTCCGCCGTGCGCAGATCGTGCACTCGGAGGAGCCGCTTGGCTGACTCGCGGACTTCCTCACCCGGCTCGACCTCATGCCATCCGGCCTTGAGCGCGTTCAAACGAACAAAGGCATCGGCGACAACGTCCTCGCGGAGGGCGCCGAGACGTTGCCGGCGGGCGATGGCCGAGGTGCACTCGAGCTCGGTGGCCCACCAGGCGACGATGATCGGGTCGCGCTGGAATAGGCTCTGGGCGGCCCGGCTCGTTGACTCGGGCACGAGCAACGGGACCACCGCCGAGCTATCCCAGAACCTCACCGCCCTTCCTGACGTTCTTCGAGGAGCGCGTCGAGCACGCCCGAGGGTCTCTTGGTGAGCGACAGCCTCCTCACAATTAAGGCGCGCGGTGGCAGCGAGATCGCGCGCCGAAGCCCGCCCTGCCGCTCGAGCCTGGCCAGCCGGCCGTCGGGGTCCTGGGCGGCTCCCGTGAGTGCCGACACCAGGCGAGCTACCGGGCGCCCCCGGTCGGTAATCACGATCGTCTCGCCATGCCGCACCCGATCGATCAGCGCGCTCAGCTGATTCTTCGCTTCGGTTATTGAAGCTTTCTTCACATAGCTAGAATAGCTTTCATGGATTCTGGAGGCAAGCGCGACGAGCGAGCCTTGACTTCACTCGCCCGCTCAGCGCACGATTTCATCGTCTCTGCCGGCGACCCGGCGGGCGGCGCTCATCTGCGCCGGATCATGCCGCCCTTAGGCCGCCCACAGCTCGGGGAACTGGACGGCCAGCCACTTGGCGAGGGCGGCATTCACGGCCACGGGCTGCTCCTGCGCCATCCAGTGCCCGGACGGCACGATTACCTCGGTGAGGGCCCGACAGTCTCGTCGCATCGGGTCCGCCAGCCGGGAATTCACGGTCTCACAGGTGTAGTCGTACTGCCCGTGCAGGAACAGAACGGGCATGGTGAGTTGGCCGCCATTGGCCGCCTTGCTCGCGTACTCGAGGTTGCGTTCGTGGTTCATGTACCAGGAGTCA